>Ga0307423_1000001_pt1 | contig 199694 bp, 212 predicted proteins | sample SalMarWE160310MG_FD_202154 | JGI IMG/M metagenome (GOLD analysis project Ga0307423, IMG submission 202154) | Salt marsh sediment microbial communities from the Plum Island Ecosystem LTER, Massachusetts, United States - WE1603-10 | ecosystem: Environmental > Aquatic > Marine > Intertidal zone >...
TAATTTCGAATGGTTATTGGAAAGAAAAAGGGAATATGGATTGGCTTCTAGAATCCAAGTGTCAATATTCCAATTCCGATTATCGCCAGTATTGCGACTATGACTACAAAGATTATCACTGCAAGAACAGCTATCACAAAAGCTTTTAACCATCCGCAGTCAAAGAAGTGTTTGATCAGCGCCAGCCAAACTATAAACATGATCACTGCTGCAACTAAGCCGCTGACGAAAAAGCCGACAAGTGCACCTATGACCACTCCCAGAATGACTATCCAGATGGCATCGGTTAACTTTGCCTTATCTTTGCCCGCCAGCAGTCTTCCAGCAATCCACAATATTGGAGCAAGTACTATGATGTTTACTACGATCTGTATCAATAGTGCCATGAGATCCATTTTGTTCACTCCCCAATTCTCTATTCAGGCACTGTTTCCTTTTAAGCTTATACATCGAACAATGCTCTCTTTTCTTTAGCGCGCACAGTTAGCCGTTTCAAACTTATCTACAACATTTCTGCCGACATTTTCGCTTTGCTTAACTTGAATCGGATGTCCACCTAAAACCGCTGGAGTATAACCGTCTAATCTCATACCTCCACTTTTGCGCATACTAGCCTGTCCTAGAAACTCGTCAACAATCACCCAGTTTTGAAACTCAAAAGGCGTGTGTTAAAGTAGTATTTCACCATTAGTTTTCGATTGTTCTTTTCGCTTTGGTCCAGAGGTTGTTTAGTTTATCCGAATATGAAGCCTATGATTAGACCGACTACGAGTCCAAGACCTAACGGTAACATGCCCATAAGGAGTACCCCGTATTGAATCGCAATGGGACCGTATTTGTCTGCTATGTCACTCAACGCGGCAAGACTCAGACCGAAGAAGCCGAGGTAGCTGACCACGACGAGTATGATCGCGGCGATAATGGCGATTTTGAACATTTTTTTGATGAAGAAGCCCACGATTAAACCGATGATGAATGGAATAATCATCACAACAATCGGTGGTATGCCACCTATGCTTCCAGATGTTATAAACCCAAATATATCCTCTAAGACACCCAAAATCCCGCAACTCCTCTTAAGATAATGTAGAGGTGCAAATGACTATTAAGCATTTGTAGCTGTAGTCCCACAGCAACAGAGCAGCGAGCGTATTTTTCTTCTTTTACAACTACTTGAGTAAAGACATTGAAGTTTAAGGAAAATGCTTTTGAAGAGTAAGCAGGATAGAGGGGGGCATTGAATTTTAATCCCCAAATTCATCTTGCGGGATGATACCCGTCCCTCTTCGCGTCGTCGTGTGACGACAATAAACCTTTAGCGCGCGTTTAAGTGCTGAACAAAGAACCTTCTTTCTTGTGAGTGAGCCAAAATCTGGCGGAACACGGAGCGAAGGCTTGGAGCGAGTGTAGCAAGCGGGTCTATGCGGTCTGCCGAACGAAGTGAGGGAACCAGATTTTACAGGAGCGAACGAACAATTAACCTTTAACTGTTTGCCATACTCGTACCGATAGCTGGAGCGCTGGAGCGAGGCGAACGCCCGCGACGCTAAGAAACTCGCCCGACTTGATTACTATATTGCAGTTCTAAAACTTTTTTCCATACTTTTGGTGTTTACCAGCGAACTTAATAAGCCCAATTTAGCCTTATACACGGGGTATTCCACCATGAAAATAAGGTTAAAGGTCACAGTACGAAAAGGCGCAAGAATCGAAAGCCTACCACTCAAACAGCTAGAAAAAGCGAGTAGTTACAAAAAGAAGAGATGGGCGTACAAAGACGGCTGGCTAATCTTAGAAGGGTTCTAAGCTGATTCTTCAGAACCCTCCGCATTCGACTTCTTTGGTTTCTCTTCAGAAAAATCTATTTCGTAATTGCCCAACTTCAAGGTTGCCTTGTCCCTTTTTCCTGCTAATATCTCTTCAAATTCTCTCCAATTTCCCTCTATTTCCTTTAATCTGTCTTTCAATTCATTGATTTCATTGTCTCTAGCAGTGAGCTGTCTCTGAATTATCATATTCGCGTCTTCAACGTGGTGTAGAGCTTCCATCACTTTTTTGATGTCTTTTCTGACTTGCAAGCCATTGATGGATAGGTGTTCAAAGGCTCTCGCGTAAGCTTCCTTAATGGTTACGTCGTCGTAGTGTTTTCTTGCGGATTGCCGTGCGTGTCCCATCATCAAGTCTTTAACCTCGCTCTTAATGTCCGCTCTCAACAACGCGCTATTATAGAAGCTCCTAAGCGCTTTTGTCTTGAACTCCTTAGCCTTATCTGTGCCAAACGTTTTTTCCGCTAATCCCTTCATAGCGGTGTGAATTGTTCTAACGGCTAACTTGTCGCCTTTCCTCTTGGTGGTCGAAACAAAAAGGTAGCCTTCCTTTGGATTATCGCGCTCTTGAAGCATGGCTTGAATGTCGTGTACTGCCTCATAGCTTAGGCAAGTCGCTTGAATTTCTCCTGTTTTTTCGCGTGGCTTCTCAATAAAATAGTGCTCTGTCTCGGGTTGTTCATAGATTCCCTTGAGGTTTTCAATCTTCATTTGGCTTACGTCTACTTCGCTGAAACCCGACTGTGCAAGAACCAAAAGCAATGTGCGGTCTCTTAGGTTCCCGTGCGCGTACATGGCTTTGACTTCTTCCTTGGTGATTTTCCATCGTTGGATAACGGGCTGTTCTTGTGTGCTTTCCCAGTCTCCGCGCTTAAGGTTCAGGGGCAAGCCGTTTCTGCTGAAAAAAGAAGCTACAGTTCTTAATCGTGTTCTTACGCTGGCGTGTTTAAGGTCGCCTTTTCTCTCCAAATACTCTTTGAAGGCTCGCCACTTGTTCTCAAAAAAAGTCTTTGCGATATGTCCTGTGTTGTTAGGTCGTGCATTCGCTTCTTAATCTGCTCCGTCGGCGTCATATCAATGAAAATGTACCATTCGTGGAATTCGTTGCTGTAGTTCTTTTTTGTTCGGGGGCTTAGTCCAACTAACCATTTTTTGAAAAACTCATCTTTCTCGTAGGGCTTATCTAATATTTTCTTCATCTTATCTACCTCACATGTTTGTTTAAACCCTAAAAGCCTATCGTTCAGAACGCCAAAAATCCCCAAAAGTATTCAGCGCTCAAAACAACCTTTCCCTATAGAGGGGTAGGTCAGTATTGGTGCTGAAACCGCGCAATAGCATGCAGAAACCAGCGCCGTGCAGCCTGCTTTAAATAAGGGGGGTATAGACTGTTCCGAGCGATAGTCTCACATCCGCCGGATTTCTCAACACACACAACACAACAACCTAAAAGTTAATACATCCAAAACCACACCGTTCACAGAGGAAAGATTGCAAATGCCAGTAGCATTTATCATTGGAACGGCAGGTTCAGGCAAATCCCTGTTCACAGCAGCCCTGAGCGAATGGCTTAAAATGTCAAAACAGGACGTAGCAGTTGTGAACTTGGATCCTGGCGCATTAAAGCTTCCATATTCACCCGATGTGGATGTGCGAAACTACGTGGATGTCGGTGATATAATGGAAAAATACGGTTTAGGACCCAACGGCGCATTGATAATGGCTGCTGACCTCATCGCCGACGAAATCGACAACATAACAAAGGACATCGAAGCAGCCGACGCCGATCTGGTTCTGGTGGACACGCCTGGCCAAATGGAGTTGTTCGCGTTCCGAGCAAGCGGACCCTACATCGTGAACGAGCTTACAAAGGAGCCAAAAGCCATAGTTTACCTGTTCGACGCCGTTTTCTCCATAAACCCCTTAAACTACGTTTCCAACATGTTTCTCTCCGCAGCCGTCTACAACCGCTTCTTCCAACCGCAAATACACTTACTCTCAAAATGCGATTTGCTTCCAGAAAAAGAAATTGAAACAATCACCGACTGGGCATCTAGTCCAAGAGCCTTAGAAGATTCAATCGAGCAGAAACTGGAAGGCACAAAACGCCTTTTCAGCCGAAACATGATGCACGCCATCTACAAGCTTGGCATAAAATTCATGCTACTTCCAGTTTCAGCTAAAACAAACAACGGGTTAACAAACATTAACACTGCTTTGGAGCGCATTCTAACAGGCGGAGAAAAATACACGTTCTAAAGCACCACGTTCTCCAAGGCGTCACGTTTTTTTGTCATTTCCAATGAGTACCCAGCTTGCCGCGAAAGCCCCGCGTTTCGCCATTAACGGATTATCCGCACCAGCGATTATTATCACATCATTATCTTCAGGATTAAGCTTTTCAAGAATCTCACTCGCGGCTTCGGGGAACTCATCTTCTATACTGTTGCTCACAGACTCAATTTTTAAGCGTCCCTCCTTGGACACTATGACAAGAGCACGCCTCGCCCCACCCATAATAGCCGCATCCCGTTGATCAATACCCGACTTAACCTTATGGGCCATGTTCTTAACTAAAAACGCGTAATTGTACTTCGAAGTCGTCAAAGCTGTTTTCCCGATTTCAACTCTCTTAGGATAAACCTCAACAAAGCTTTTCCAAACACTCAACCCTTTATCTGTGAGAATGCACCCCTCCTTCGAAGTTACAATCAAACCAGCCTCCTTAAGGCGGCTTATTATCGTTCGGATTGCCCCTTTACCCACATTAAGGTTCTCAGCAAGCTTGTTACGCCCAATCGGCTTCTGGGCCAGAATCTCCAAAGCATAAAAAATGTGAAACATAGAAAATGTTGTGGATGGACCTGGACCTTTAGGGCTAGCAAGGCTTTCTATAAATCTTTTGAACTGGGAAGTCATAATAAGTGCCACATACTTATTTAAAATGGCTAATTATTATAATTTATTACTTAGAAAACGCGAGTCTTACATGAGACTGTGTGGTTGCAGCAACCTTTTGTTTGGATTTTTCGAATATGATGGGTTTGAGCCGTTATTTTGAAGCCAGTTTCGGCGCAAGCTGTTCCACAGCGTCTTTGACTTTGTTCCATTCATCAAGATTTCTAATGCTGAACTTGTTTTTCCGCTTCCACACACCGTTCCTGTTTTCCCACAGGTAAAGCCCTATCGAACGTTTCCCTGAACCCTCATAGACTACAATGGCTTCCCACCATTTTCCGCTTTTGAAAATCGTTACGTAATCAACAACCTTGTAGAACTCCGATATTGGCAGTTTCTCGCTTGGTTTTTCAGCGGATTCACTCATTCGCCTTCACACCGTTTAAGGTTGGACACCAAACATTTAAGCGTTTTACGCTGAAACTCAGTCCATAAGCTTCGCTCCGCCCACACTGCAGATTGCTTCAATCTTTGGCTGCCACATTTCGGCACTGTATAAACTTAAAATGGATTTGCAAAAGCACACAGCGACCGAATTAACTTGTTCAGTTCTGTCTTATCATGTAGAAAGCCTTTTTAAGAAAAATGAGGTATTAAGACCCTCATTACAAAGTCACTTGGCTGGTTCCTATGAGAAAAAAAGGAAGATACTTGTTCACTTCAGAATCCGTGGGCGAAGGGCATCCGGACAAAGTTGCGGATCAAGTTTCAGACAGCGTTTTAGACGCCATCATAGCGCGAGACCCTAAAGCAAGGGTTGACTGCGAAACGCTGGTGATGCAGGGAAACGTCGTAGTCACCGGGCAAATCACCACACAGTGCTACGTGTCAATACCTAAAATCGTCCGAAAAACGCTAAAGGAAATCGGATTTGACAACGCCAAAGACGGGCTGGACTGGGAAACCTGCGGCATTTTAGTTTCCATTGAGGAGCAGTCGCCAGATATAGCCATGGGCGTGAACGAAAGCGAAAAACACGAGCAGGGCGCTGGAGACCAAGGAATGATGTTCGGGTACGCCACAACCGAAACGGAAGAACTAATGCCGCTACCCATAATGCTCGCACACAAGCTTGTCAAGAGACTGGCCGATTGCAGAAAACAAGGAATTCTGCCCTATTTGAGACCAGACTGCAAGTCACAAGTAACTGTGGAATATTGCGATGGAAAACCAACAAGAGTAACCACCGTAGTAATCGCTGCCCAACACACCGAAGAAGTTGACAGCGAAAAAATGCGAGAAGACATAATCAATCAAGTAATAAAAAACGTCATACCCGCAGACAAATTAGACGCCGAAACAAAATACATCGTTAACGGAACCGGACGATTCGTAATAGGAGGAACCTTAGCGGATTCAGGTCTAACAGGGCGAAAAATAATCGTTGACACCTACGGAGGCTTCGGAAGCCACGGCGGCGGATGCTTTTCAGGAAAAGACCCCTCAAAAGTTGACAGGTCAGGCTGCTACATGGCTAGGTACATCGCCAAAAACATCGTCGCGGCAGGTTTAGCGGATGAGTGCGAGGTTCAATTGTCGTACGCCATAGGTGTAGCAGATCCAATCTCAGTATTCGTGGATACATGCGGCACAGGAAAATTGCCTGATGAAGACATTCTGGAATTAGTTAAGAAGAACTTTGACATGAGACCAAAAGCCATCATAGAGCACCTGCGACTCCTCAAACCGATATACAGAAAAGCCGCAGTGTTTGGGCACTTCGGAAGAGAGGACCCTGACTTCACATGGGAAATGACCGATAAAGCAGAAGTGCTGCGGAAAGCACTGAAATAAGCCAACACCAAAATTAACCCCGCACCATATGTTTTTCCCAGTCAATTTCTATCTGGACCGCGTCCAGTTAAACCAATGCAAGTTGGCTTTTCAAGATTAAGGCAAAAACCACACCGCGAAAAATGGGAAATTGCTTAGTAAAAATCTCCTTTTCCATGCTTTTTAGCTAAAGATGTACCAAAAGCTCATAAACCCGTTTTTTCTCTACTTCTCACCATCGGAAGAAGGGATTAAAATAGGCTGCGGCATCTTCGGTGCAATAAATTTCGAAAATAAACCGGTCTTCCCATACGTTTACTGGGGTCTCCGCGCCCAAAACCACAGGGGTCACCAGTCCCACGGCTTTCTCACTTACAACGGAGAAAAGTTTTACGTTTATAAAAATCTTGATCTGGTCCCTAAACTGCGATCCAGCGCCATACAAGAGTGGTTTGGGCGGATGCCTGGCTCAATAGGCGTAGGCAATGTGCGATATACCACGTCGGGAAAATGTGACGATGCTTCGCTGCTAGAAGGCACTCAGCCAGTCACCGCCTCGATAGACGGGTTGAAGCTCGCGCTTTCATTCAACGGCAACATCGTTAACACACACCAGCTAAGAAAGGAAACCGACACGCGCTTCGCTGACTTGCCGTACACCTGCGACTCAGACTTGGTATGCCGCAAACTATTGCTCGAACTAAACCGACGTAAAGACTTAACGTCTGCCGTAAACGAGTGCATGAGAAACATTGACGGCGCGTTTTCCGTGGCTGGCATAACAGGAGACGGGGATTTCTTCGCTTTCAAAGACCAGCACGGGATAAAGCCGCTTTGCGCAGGACACCTTCCCGATGAGGCAACTTACGCTCTTTCTTCAGAAACCGTCAGTTTAGACATGAACGGGTTTGAAAGAGATTTTGAACTGGAGCCAGGCGAACTGGTAACGGTTTCAAAAGAGGGGTTTAAACGCGAAAAAGTTATCAAGAATCCGCGCAAGGCTTTTTGCGCGTTTGAATACGCTTATTTTGCGAGACCTGACTCGCGGTTTGACGGCAAGTACGTTTATGAAATCCGCGAAGAATTCGGAAGGAACATCGTACGCGAGTACCCTGACATCGTGAAAGACTCGGACATTATCCTCTCGGTGCCTGAAACAGGTGATGACCCCGCCATGGGCGTTCATGAAGAGTCTGGGCTCAGGTGGGAACGGGCATCCCGCAGGCACCGCTACGTCACTGAACGCGCTTTCATACTGCTCAACAGGGAACGTTGCTCAACCATAGACAGGAAAATCAACATCTTAGGCTCAAAGGTGGATGGAAAACGCCTCATAGTCACGGAAGACAGCATAGTCCGCGGAGACACCACAAAGGTTACAATAGGCAAGATGCGTAGCGCAGGTGCCAAAAAAGTTTACATGTTCGTCACTTTCCCGCGCATAATCGGACCGTGCTTCTACGGCATCGACATGGCAACTTACGGCCAACTGATCGGCTCAAACCACAGCGCGGAGGAAATCGCGAAAATCATCGGTGCAGACGCCGTGTGCTACCAGTCAATCGACGGGTTAGTGCGCGCCACTGGGCAGACTCGTGACCAGTTATGTCTCGCGTGCATAACGGGCAAGTATCCCACACCTTTAGCGCAGAAAATGGCTGATGAAATGAAAGAGAAGTTCCTTAAAGGTTACGAGGAAAAAGGAAGAATCTACGAAACCTGTGAAACCTCACCGCAAACTTAGCGATAAAACAAATTAAGCGTTCCAGTTTATTCTTTAACAAACAAGGTGTCTATTATGGAGAAAGTAGGCGTACTCGTCATTTCGTACGGTGCCCGCGAGGTAGCTATGGTTGACGCTTTCACAAGAAGCCCAAATCATAAAGTGGAACTCTACATCGCAGACAAGCAATGTAACCCTTTCAACATGGGAAAAGCCGCTAAACATGTGGTTATCCCAGACTTGAGCGCCGAGGAAATCTGCAGGTTCGCGGAAAACAACAAGGACAAAATAGACTTCGCCATCGTGGGTCCAGAAAAACCCATAATCGCAGGCGTACGCGACCTCATAGAACGGCGTACAGGCATACCTGTCATCTGCCCAAAGCAGCAATACGCTATAGAAGCCAGCAAAGTTGAGCAGCGTCTATTATTTCAGGAAATAGCGCCCGATGCAAACCCGCGCTTCAAGATTTTCGACCCCAAAGACTACAAAGGCACAAGTGATGTCAAAAAAGCGGTTTACAGCTGGTTAGACACGCTTGAGAACAAAGCCGTAGTCAAGCCTGACAAACCCTCGGCGGGAAAAGGCGTAGGCGTCTGGGGAGACCACTTCACCACGCGCGAACAGCTCTTCGAACACTTCATGTCTAACTTCCAGTACAGCGCCGTCATAATAGAAGAAAAAGTGGACGGTGAAGAATCCAGCTTCCAAGCGTTATGCGACGGCAAACACCTCATTCCTCTGCCAGGAACCCGGGATTACAAGCGCGCATTTGACGGCGACAAAGGACCTAACACTGGCGGAATGGGCTCCTACAAAGGAACAGACGACACGTTGCCCTTCCTAACCACGACAGAAAGGGAGAGCGAACTCGCATTAGCCAAGAAGATTTTTGAAAAATGGAAGACAAAAATAGGCGACGACTCAGCGTTGAGAGGTGTGCCCTTATACTTGGCGTTCATGCATACCGGCGCTGGAGCTAAAATCCTTGAAAACAACAGTCGCCCAGGCGACCCCGAAATCATCAACATCCTGCCTATCCTGAAGGAGGATTTTGTGGATGTCTGCTTCAGAATTATAGAGGGCAACTTGACGAGCGTTGAGTTAGAGAAGGCAGCGACTGTTTTGACATACAAGGTTCCGCCTGGTTACGGGGGCTACGCGAATGTTTTTCCAGGTCTGGTGGATAAGACGGCTGTTGATAATCCAGTTGACCTTTCTAAGGCTTATGCGCTCGCAAGCAAGTACGGCGACCGAATCCGCGTGTACCCGGCAGCCATGGAAATCCGAGACAGCAAAGTTTACGCTTTGAAGTCTCGTGCTGTTGGCGTGTTAGGCGTCGGCGAAACCATTGAGGAAGCACGCAACGTCTCGCTGGAAGGCGCCCAAGCCATTAAGGGCGGCGCTTTGTGGAACAGGACGGACATAGCTTCCAAGCAGCACATAGCGCAGAGCGTAAGCCACATGGAGCGGTTGAGGCGCAAGCCTTGAAGCGCGTTTTCATATCAGACTGCGAGGGACCCATAAGCAAAAATGACAACGCCTACGAAATCGCAGCACAGTTCGTTCCGAACGGCGACAAGCTTTTCACTCTCATAAGCAAGTACGACGATGTCCTGGCGGATGTTCTGAAAAAACCAAGCTACTCAGCGGGCAGCACACTAAAGCTGATCTTGCCTTTCCTCAAGGCATATGGTGTTACGGACAGGCAGATGGAGGAGCTTTCCGCTCAGAACCTAATCCTGATTGCAAACATCAAAGACACCATGCAGCATGTGCAGTCAGTTGCCAGCGCCTTCATCGTCAGCACCAGCTACGAGCATTACATCAGGGCGCTCTGTAAGACTCTGGATTTTCCTTATGAAAACACGTACTGTACCAAGCTAAGCCTCGACAAATACGGCGTCACCGAAAAAGAAAAAACGCGGCTGAAAAAAATCACAAAGGAAATCGCGCAGATGCAGATGATAGCAATGCCGCCAAAAGCAAAAACGATAGAAGACTTTTCGGCTGCCGATCAAGAGACGATTAGGCGGCTGGACACGATTTTCTGGAGCGAAATCGCAGGCATGGACTTAGGCAGAGTCTTCTCTGAAGTAACGACGGTGGGTGGGAGCCAAAAAGCCGCCGCCATAGAGGATGCAGTGGCAAAGTTAAATGCGCCTTTAAAAGACGTGATGTACGTGGGCGACAGCATAACCGACGTAGAAGCTTTTCAGCTGGTCCGCCAAAATGGCGGGTTAACGGTTTCATTTAACGGCAACAGCTACGCGGTGGGGAACGCGGAAATAGCGGTTTTGTCCGTAAACAGCATAATCACAGCCGTAATTGCCGACGTTTTTTGCAGGCAAGGAAAACAAGCCGTCCTGAATCTGGTGGAGAACTGGAACCTACAGTCTCTTGAACGCAGCGGAGTGGTGAGCCTCGCGCTTCTGGACCACCTTTTCACGCTTTACCCTCAAGCCCTGCCCAAAGTTCAAATAGTAACAGCGGAAAATATGGAAACGCTAGCAGAGGAAAGCAGCGAGTTTAGAAAAAGAGTCAGGGGAGAAGCCATTGGCAAACTCGGGTAAAATGACAGCCCACGCGGAAATCGAGGATACTTACGCGGAAGCTTTTGCTGGTATCTTTTGCCGCGTAACTGTGACGGCGGATGATGAACGCACGTTGCGCAGTGCGGCTGAAGACGCGACTGCCACGCCTTCCGTGGTGATTGGTAGGGTTGAAGGCGGCGTCGAGAAATGGCTGAGCGAGAAAGAAACTCCAGACCAACGCAAGGGTGCAGTGTTGCAGTTCTGGGGCGCAATAAACCGCGAGACACCTTTAGCTGAGTTGTTAAGCAAATTTGAAACTGAACTGTCCTACAGGATACGTCAGGATATCATGGTTAAGCCTTTCACAGCGGTTTTTGACGCCTTGCAGGAAGCTGAGGGAAAAATGGATATGATGGAGCGTGTAGGGCACTGCGGCGACGGGTACGAGTGGATGGAAAACCGCCATGGCAGAGAGGTTATTGTGGTTCCCCTGATGGTTCCGGATTTCGTGATTGAACGGTATTTAGGTTATGCCCGAGGCGTCATGGGTGCCAACTTTTGGGTGATGTGCAAGACAAAGGACGCCGTAAAGGCGGTAGGTGAAAAAGCCTTGGAAGCAATAAAGCATATTGAGGGCGTGGTCACGCCGTTTGACGTTTGCTCTGCGGGTTCAAAGCCTGAAACCCATTTCCCATCCATAGGACCCACCACGAACCATCCGTACTGTTCTTCGCTTAAACCGAAGCTGGGCAACGCTTCCTTAGTTCCTGACGGCGTGCATTACGTCCCAGAGATAGTGATTAACGGAATCTCAATGGAGGCTGTTAAGCAAGCCATGAAGGCTGGAATTGAAGCCGTGCTAAACGTTGACGCTGTGGTGCGAGTTTCCGCTGGAAACTACGGTGGCAAACTGGGCGAGTTCAAGATTAAACTACGAGAGTTGTTTCCATGAGCAGTTTTGACGCTATCGGTTTTGGCGCGCTTAACGTGGACAAACTCTTCAAAGTGAACAAGCTTGCCAAGGCTGAAGAGGAAAGCTTCATAGAGGATTACACCGAAGCCTGCGGAGGGTCAGCCGCGAACACCACAGTCGGATTGGCGAGGCTCGGCTGCAAAGTAGGGTACATAGGTAAAGTAGGCTGTGACAGAGAAGGTGACTTGCTTTCCCAAGATTTCTGCAAGGAAGAGGTTGATGTAAACGGGTTAATCCGTGCGGCGCAGGGGAAAAGCGGTGTGGTCTTGGGATTCGTGGACAAGAAAGGCGCACGGACATTGTACATTGATTCAGGCGTTAACGACACCATAACATTAGATGATGTGAACACGAGATACGCCTCGCGAGCACAGTTTTTGCATTTAACTTCGTTCGTCGGAGACCAATCATTCCAAACACAGAAAAAGCTCTTGGACGGTCTACCAGACAGTGTCAAGGTAAGCTTCGACCCTGGCTCTTTGTATGCAAGGAGAGACTATGTATCGCTGGAACCTATCTTAAGGAGAACGTACGTTTTGATGCCTAACGCCCTTGAGCTGGGGCTCTTGACGGGAAAAATTGATTACTGCAAAGCCGCCGATTTAATGGTGGGAAGAGGCGTGAAAATTGTGGCTGTCAAGCTGGGCGCCGACGGCTGTTACGTTACAGATGGTCACGAACAGCACTTGATAGAACCCTTTAAAGTGGACGTTGTGGACACGACGGGTGCGGGGGACGCGTTTTGCGCTGGTTTCCTTTACGGCCTAATCAAAGAAAAAAGCCTTGAGGAGTGCGGCAGGCTGGGGAATTTTGTGGCTTCACGCTGCGTCATGCAAATGGGCGCCAGAGCTGGGCTACCGTTCGCCAAGGACTTAGAACTTCCTAGTTAAATGGTCGATGAGGCTTTCAAAAACCAGTTTTCCATCGCCATACTGCGGCATCCGCTCCTGCCTCGTCCAGTCGGGCTGCTGCCACCAGAACATTGCCCTTTCAGGATGAGGCATCAAACCGAAAATCGTTCCATCCCTGTTGCAGATGCCAGCGATGTCATGGAACGCGCCGTTCGGGTTCGTGGGGTATTCGCCGTCGGCAACGTTGCCCTTTTGGTCGCAGTAGCGGAAAACCATCATGTCCTCATCAATAAGCCTGTCGAGCATTTGCTGCTCTTTTTCCACTGGGAACAGGAATCTGCCTTCGCCGTGAGCAATGGGCATCCGCAGAACTTTTCCAGCCGGCACTTTACTGGTGAAGACGCATTTTCCTTTGTTCTCGTTTTTAAGGTGAATCCACTGGCACTTAAAACCCTGTGGCACGTTCGTTGTAAGCGCTGCTTCGGGGTAACGGCTGGTGCCTTCAAAACCAGGGAGCAAGCCGTATTCAACTAGGATTTGGAAGCCATTGCAAATCCCCAAGATAGGTCTGCCCTCGTCCACGAAGGTTTCAATTTCCTTGCCTAGCTTGACGCTGAGCGACCTTGCAAATATTACTCCTGAGCGCACATAATCCCCAAATGAGAAGCCGCCTGGAAAAACCAGTACATTATAATCCAAGAGGTTCCCGCGTTTGACAAGTTCGTTCACGTGTAACGTTTCAGCCTGAACACCCAACTCTTGGAAGGCACGCCGCGTTTCCGCGTCACAGTTCGTTCCGCCCACGCGTAGAACACAGACTTTTATCTCTTCCCGCCTCACCTGCTACGCCTCCCTGTTCAACGTCTCTTTCCAGCTTTCACGCAAATCCTTAAGCGAAGCATCCACAGCCACCGCGCCATCCAATCCATAAACCATTAATCGAGGATTCTTGGCGACCCAGCCTATTTCAGAGCAAACTGCACCTTTCATCACCGCCTCGAAATCGCCTCTGGATTTTTCTGGAACTTCCAAGAGGAAGCGGCTGTTTGACTCGGAAAACATCACGAAATCGTTACGGCTTAACGCCTCACGCGGAACTTTTCTCAGGTCTAGTTCCACGCCGTAATCGCTTGCCAGCGCCATCTCCGCCGCCGCCACTGCCAACCCACCTTCAGAAAGATCATGACAAGCCTTGACCAAGCCCAAGTCTATAGCTTCGGTGACATTATTGAAGGCTTTTTTGGCTTGTGCCACGTTCACTTTCGGAACCGTTTTACCCGTATGCCCTTTCAGCTTGTAATATTCTGAGCCGCCCAGCTCCTTGAACGTTTCACCCACAATGTAGAGCAGGTTGCCTGGCGCTTTCAAGTCCATCGAGACGGCTGCACGTATGTCGGGAACTATGCCCAGCGCGGTGATTAGAAGGGTTGGCGTAACTGGACCTAGAGGCGACTCGTTGTAAAGGCTGTCTTTTCCCGAGATGAACGGGGCTTTGAAGGCGGTGGCGAAGTCGTAGCACGCCTCGCAAGCTCTTATGAGTGAGCCGAGCCGTTCGGGTTTTTCAGGGTTGCCCCACGTGAAGTTGTCCAGAAGTGCTATTCTGCGTCCGCCAACCGCCACGTTGTTTCGCATTGCTTCGTCTATGGCTGAGGCTGCCATCCAGTAAGTGTCAATTTTCCCATAATTTGGGTTCATACCGCATGAAATTGCTATGCCCATCCAAGAGTCATCGAGAGGCTTCAGGACCGCGGCGTCGTTTGGTCCGGCGTACGTGCCTTGCAGGGGCTTCAGCACAGTGTTCCCCTTAACCTCATGGTCGTAAGTGCGTACAACGCTTTCTTTGCTGGCGGTGTTCGGCGAGGAAAGAATCTGCAAGAGTGTGCCCGTAAGGTCTTCTGGCTCTGGAAACTCTGGTTCCTTAAGGCTGACGGTCTCGTGTACTGCGGTTTTCATGCTTTCTGGTGTTTCAAAGAGGAAGCGCATGTCCATGTCCGCCACGACTTCGCCGCAATAACTGAGTTGCAGACGCGTTTCTCGCGTTAGCTTTCCTACCGCTGTGGCTTCCACGTCTTCCTTCTCGAAGATTTCCAAAACTTTCTCAAGCTTCTCAGGCGTCACAATAAGGAGCATGCGTTCCTGGGATTCGGAAATGTAGATTTCCCAAGGCGCTAAGCCTTGATACTTTAAGGGCACTTTTTCCAGCGCCACCGTCGCGCCGCAACCAAATTTCTCCGCGGTTTCGCCCACTGCCGAGGATAATCCTCCACCGCCCAAGTCCGTTATGGCTGAGGCGAGTTCGCGGTCGCGGACTTCGATTATAGCACGTTTCAATTTCTCCTCTTCGATGGGGTCTGCGATTTGCACCGCGGGCCTGGAGATTTCCTCGGATTTTTCTGTAAGCTCTGCAGAAGCGAAGGTTACGCCGTGGATGCCGTCGCGACCCGTTTTTCCGCCCGTCAGAAGGAGCACGTCGCCTGTTTTGGCGTTTTTCTTGAATTTTTTAAGCGGCAAAAGCCCGATGCAACCGCAGTAGACAGTGACGTTTCCTGTGTAGCTTTCGTCGAAGTGTATGGCGCCGTTCACAGTGGGGATGCCCATGTTGTTTCCGTACGCGCTTATGCCCGCGGTTACGCCCATGTACACGTACTTAGGATGTTTCACGCCCGCGGGAAGCTTAGCGTAATCATAATTTAAGGGTCCGAAGCCTAAAACGTCGGTGCACGCAATCGGGTCCGCCCAGACACCGAGTACGTCGCGTATTACGCCTCCTACGCCTGTGGCTGCGCCGCCGAAAGGTTCCACGGCGGAGGGGTGGTTGTGGGTTTCCACTTTGGCGGCTATGCCGTAGCCTTTGTCGAAGAGGACGATGCCTGCGTTGTCTTCGAATACGCTGAAGCACCAGTCGGGGTTGATTTCTCGTGTGGCTTTGGCGATGTACGTTTTGAAGAGACTGCTGATTTCCTTGTTGCCAACGAGTATTTTGCCTTTGAAGGTTTTGTGGCAGCAGTGTTCGCTCCATGTTTGAGCGATTGTTTGGAGTTCCACGTCGGTGGGGTTTCGCCTTGCACGCCTGAAATAAGCTTGGACAACCTTCATTTCTTGCACGCTTAAGCCTAAACCCAGTTCGCGGCTTGCTTCGGAAAGCTGCGCCTCTGAAGCCTGAGCCAAAGCTATCTCGTACATGGTGAAGGCGGGTTTTCCATGGACGTAGATGTCAGAGTTCATTTTTGCTCCTCAATGGCGATTGTGTAGTTGTCTTTGGTTGGGTTTGCCAGAAGCCTCTTACACATCTCTTCCGCTTTCGCTTTGGCTTCACTTACCGTTTCTGCTTCAAGAAGGATCGTGTACACTTTGCTGACGTTTACGGCGTTAACCGCATAGCCAAGTTCTTTAAGTAACCGTGCAGCTGTTTCGCCTTCGGGGTCGCTGTGACCAGGTCTAAGGCTGACCTCTATTTTAGCGCGGTATTTCATGGGCTAAAATGTTAAACAAACGGCATTTAAACGCTTTCATCACTAAAACTGCAAAGAACTATACCAGAACCAGCTTCTTGTTTGCGTGATAAACCACAATTTTCTGTTCAGAGGTCACTTTTCCTATTTGTTCCGATTGAGCACCAGCCCTCTCCAAGGAGCTTAACGTTTTTTCCGTGTCTGTTTTGTCTACGATTATGGCGAAGCCCCATCCCATGTTGAAGGTTCTAAACATCTCCTCATCCGTAACCGTGTAGCCCAGTTCCAGCGCGGTTTTCTGTATTAACCCGAAGATGGGTTGCGGTTTGAAGTTGTTGAATTCGAAGCCTATGCCCGGCGAGAAACTCGTGAGATTGTTGAATTTCAAGTAAGCGTCACCCGTTATGTGTACAACTGCTTTGACCTTCACAGCTTGAGCTACAGCAAGAAGCGGCTTCACGTAGATTTTCGTGGGTTCCAGAACCTCGAGAGCTATTTCCCTGTCGAGTCCGTCTGGAATGGCGTCTGGCTTGTACCTTCCGCCCCATTGACTGAACAGAATTTTTCTTGCGAAACTTATGCCGTTGCTGTGGAGCCCGCTGCTGCGGAGACCTATTATGGGGTCTCCAGGTTTGATGTTTTCGCCAGTGATTATGCCCTGTTTAGCGACTTGGCCTACGGCTGCCACTATCATGTCAAAGCCTGCGCCTTCAGCTATGCCCTTTATTATCTCAGCTACGTCGCCTATCTCGCCGCCTGTCACGGGACATTCTGATTCCGCGGCGCCTTTGGCTACACCTTCGAGCCACGCTTTCACCAATTTGGGGTCGCTGGCTTGGGCGTGAATGTTATCGACGATGGCAAGCGGCTTGGCTCCTGAACGAATCACATCGTTGACCGCCATGGCAACGGCGTCAACTCCTATCGTGTCATATTTGTCTGCGAGTTGAGCTACGAGGACTTTTGTGCCTACGCCTTCGATGACGAGGTCCAAGTAGGCGTCTTTGCCAATGGGGAAGATGTTTCCGTACGGCAAGCACCTCACGGAGCCGTAGCTGCTGTAGCTGTATGTGTCCTCTAGGGTTTTCAGGTGTTTTTTTGATTCGTGCCGTTGTTCACGGTCTACGCCTGCGTCCGTGTAAGTGAAGTTCTTCGGCATACGCGGTTCTCCTTTTCGGTATTCTTTTCTGGTTGGTAAGAGATAACAATTGCTGTCAAGCTACGCTGTTAATGATGAAAGCCAGAACAGAAATTTTTGTTATTTAGGTTTTCTGCTGCCGCTGTAAAACAGGAGAAGCAGAAGGAGCGCTAACACGGCAATCTTGGTTACGGCGAACTCTTGGATTATGGAGACAACGAGGAAAGCCATGGGGACTACGCCTAGTAAGCCGTAGACGAAAATGATTTTTAGGGTTACGCTTGAGTTTATTCCTGCCATGTAGCCGCTTCCAAAGAACAGGTCGGCTAGTTTTCCAAACCCGCTTGTGCAGGATTTGCAGTAGTAACATGAGCTGCAACCCATCCTCCGCAGTATAGCAAAGACCATTACAAACGCGAAAACAAGAAAAAACCATCCTAAAAGTGAATTAAAAAACCAGCAGGCCAATGCACTTAACAAGATCCATGCTGTAACCGCGAGGTTGCCGAAAACAAGCAAAGATTTTGAATACGCTTTTGCATCGTTGCGGATAGGTTTCAACTCCATTAACAGCAATATCTAGCTTACTTTAATAGGTACCCCCGCAACGGCAACTTTTTTTTCTTGTGACGTATGACGTTTATGTTTCAGTGCGAAACATGCTGGCAAGCAATCAGGACCTTTATTCTAAAAGATTTAAGTTAAACTGCTATCATATAGGAACTGAGAGGACTTGTATGGAGACGGAAGAGAGAGAATTACGCATTAGGTTGACAAAAGTTCTGGCGGATGTTCAGGTGCAGACGGCAGGGATATTCGGTTTTGCCGCGTTAGGTGTGACATTATTCGTTTTGGGGTGGCAAGCGTACATGGCGGTAGTGCCTGCGGACTTCATAATACCTCAATATGTTGTAAATCTTTGCGGGATTCCGCTTCTGGTGGCTGCGCCCATTTCTTTGCTTGCTGCTTTAGTGAGTTTGCTGCGGCTTCGCTTAACCATAAAAGACATGAACGCGCTTCGATAACTGTTCAAGCGGTAAAATACTTTAGCGGTTTGTCGCAATTTACTTAAGTGGACTTGGGCATTGAACGCTGGCCTCAGAAGAACCGAAGAGACAAGAAATAAGTAACCATGAGAAAGCAAGAGATGCCAAAAATGAGATTTCACAGAGCAAGGCAGATACGCCACAGAAGCTTAAATCAGGTTTTATAGAGTGCTTTTGTGTCTTTTTGAATAGCCTATAAGTGTTTTATCGTGATTGGATTTTCGAAAGGCACACACACCTTATTTGATTAAGTCTCTAGTGCTTGCGTTTTTTAAAGTAGACTAGTAGACCTAAGCCAACAGCTATCGGAATCACAGGTACAATTACAACTATTGCTGGAATAGAGTAAGAACTGCCTTCAGGCGGAGTAGGTGTGGGTTCTGTTGAAGGACTGGAAGAGACTGTAGAGTCTGGAGTTTGAGATATGCTGAATTGTACCGTTTCAGAAAAGAACCCATTTTCAGTGCGCACTGTTACTTGTATTGTGTGACTGCCAACCGACAAATCAGTCAGAGTTGAGTTGCCATAAATGTAATCTGAACAATCAATTCCGTCCAGCACGGTAGCACCATAAGAGAACTCACCATAATACTTTCCTTCTTCTCTGCAAGTAAAGGTTAATGGGATTTCAGTTGTGGTGTAGGTTGTGTTTTGAGGAGATACAACTGAAAGGGGACTTGTGTAGCTGGTGTCAATGACAAAATCTACTGATGCATACATGTGCTCGCCATAAGCATCTGTTGAATAAGCTTTTAGAGTGTGGTTGCCTTCAGGTAAGTTGTTCAAAAGTGTTTCTGCCCAGAACTGAGAGTGGTCAAGGAGACTAGATCCCAGTGATTTATGCAAATCAGTCAGAGTATCTGTTACATTTGGGTTTTCATCAAGACGGTAAGTAATGCTGACAATTTCTGGAGTAGGTTCCTTTTTAAGAGCGGTTATTGTAAGTTGGATAGAAGTGGTCGCGTAGACCTTTTTGGAAATTGGAGAGGTGATAGTGAGAGTATCATTTGGAAGGAAATTAGCATTAGCCACTTCAGCAATCAGCGTTCCAGCTATTAGTAAAACAGAGATTGCTAGTATTAGCGTTATTGCTAATGCTGTTTTCTTCATAACAGCAACCAAATAATAATATGTTAAACTAGAACTTATCCTTTGTTATAGGACTGTTTTCTAGACGCTCCCTGAATTTGTTTTAATGGTCATTATAAGCCTGAACAGCTCTCAAGGGTCTGCCTACGTTTAGGTAGCGAGGTGAAAGAATGGTAAGGATTGAATGTCAAGTTTGTCATCAACAAGGTTATCTTCAACGGTTAGGGAACTACTTTAGAGTGAGACATTACGCAGGTAAAAACCCAGAAACAGGTAAAGCTAAATTCTATTATCATCAGCAAACCAAAGAATACGCTTTAAGCCAAATGGGTGCTAAACAAAATTCTAATCCCCTTGACCAATTGAACAACACTGAACACTTAAATCTAAAAGATTCAAGTCTTATTTTAAGCGGTCGTAGTCTAGTTTGGCTAGGACATCAGCCTCCCACGCTGACGACCCGGGTTCAAATCCCGGCGACCGCACCAAAACGTTCTCGAACAGCCAGTTTTGCGATTGTTTGCCGGTTATTGTATTTCTAGGATTTCTTGTTGTGTGTGTTTCGCCATTAAAACCGCTACTGCGCCTATGACGGTGGCTATCACGGCTATGCCAATTAAGGCGGTTAGGAAGAGCGGGATTACGGTTGCGCTTCTTGTTAAGCTTATAGCGCCTGTGTACTGGTCGTTACCTGACCATGCTGCGCGGATTGTGTGTGAGCCTGCTGTTTCTGCTGTCCAGAGGTATTCGAAGCTTCCGTTCAATTGGGTTATCGTTGTGCCTATCACTGTCCAGGGGGAACTGTTGACTCTGGCGTAGAGTGTCACGTTTTCGTTGGGCATTTCCGGGTCAAGTTGACCGTGGAGAGTTATCGCGCTGTTTTGTATGGATATGCTTGGTGTAACTTCCAGAGATAGTGCGCTTGGGTTCATCGTTGTGAAGCTTGCGGAGACTTGCCCTGGGGCTAATTGTTCCATGTTTTCAAGTGTGAGGACTTCAGCGGAGACCTGTTTCAGGTCTGTTGGGCATTCGCCTACTCTCCAGCCTTCTTTCCATTTTCCACCTGTGCATTCTGCAACGTAGTATCTTGTGCCGTCGTTCGTCACGTAGCATACGTTATCTCTTACGTCTTGTGGGGCGCTGGAAAGGTGCACTCCGATGTTCATGTGGGTTTGCTCTTCGTAGTACAGAAGCACCACGTCTAGGCCGCCAGCTTTCATTATTGATGCTGCTATGAAGGAGAAGAGGTCGCAGTCGCCTTGGGCTTCGACCATAGTTTCCACGGGGTATTTCGTTGGGGTAGTTTCCACGTAGGTTATTTGGTGGACGATCATGAGGACTCCGTTGGTGAAATCCTCCTCGTTATCGTAGATTTCCCAGAGTCTGTCGGCTACGGGTTGTAAGGCGTAGGGGGTTACGAAGTTTGAGAAGCTGTTGGTTGAGGTTAGTCTATGGCTTTTTTCCGTGTAGTATTCCTGGAGGTTTTCAGGGATCATTACGTTGAGTTCGTATGTTATGTTGCCGTCTGGATGGTCTAGGAGTTGGTATGAGAGTGTTTGGTTTTGTGCTGTTGCGAGGGATATGGTGGCGAATAGGATGAGTGTTGTCGCGAATAGTGTTGTTGCCTTTGCGGTGCCTTTCATTATTTATCGAATATTACTATTCACGACTACTTTTTAGGCGTTATGAACAACAGATTACTACAGAAAATACCTAAACCTCAATCACCCACAAACCACAATCTTGCCGCCGATTCCCCTCAACGCACCCGAAAGCTCCGTCGCCGCCTTTTGCAGTTTTTCCTCCGCTCCGCCAGCGTCCTCAGCCGTGGTGGACAGGTGAATCTCTATGTGCGGCTTGTTTTCTCTGCCCTTCGGATGCGACTTCACGTATACATCCGGGTTATCCATCATCGCCTTGTCTATGAGCGGAGCTAAACTTGATTCCATTACGTTGTTAACGTAAATGCTTTTTTCGTAAAACGCGGTTGTGCCTGATGCTTGCCTCAGCAGCGGCGCTACGGTTTCGTGAAATATGGCTTTCATTTCTGAAGGAACGCCAGGTAAAGCTATCAAAACTATTTGCTCCATGTCTGCTCGAACGCCGGGTGCGGTTCCGATTGGGTTGGGAACTGGATTAGATTTTTCTGGTAATGTTGCCATTTTTATTCGCGGCTGCGTCAGCTCAACTGTTTCTGCTCCTTTTTCTTTGGCGTATGCCTCGTATTTTTTCCTTGACCATTTTCAGCGCTTCCGTGTTGACGGTGAGTTTGCGGTCCAGGGCTTCTGCGATGCCTTGTAACGTTTTGTCGTCGAAAGTTGGTCCCAATCCACCAGTTGTTAAGGCGAAGTGGGGTTTGCGTTTGAGTGTTTCGCGGATTGCGGTTGCAATTTCGTTTACTTCGTCGGCTACGACGGTGATGCGGTTGACGGTTATTCCCATGGCTGTGGCTTGTTTGGCCATCCACTGCGCGTTCGTGTTCAACGTTTTGCCGATTAGCAGTTCGTTGCCTACGCAGATTATTTCCATGTTTTGGGTCATAGGCTTCACGAAAGAATGAGGGCTTCTCGCTTTATACTGTTTGCTAACCAACCGCACATAAGAATTAAGCTGGCGCGGTTACTTTTTCTTGCTAAGCCACCATTTCAGGTATTCTTTTCTATGTTTCTGCTTTTCTTCTTCAGCCGTTTCCATGTTCGGCCTCAGTTTCTCTCGCAGCTCCCACAGTTCCTGTTGCGTCACCGACAAGCCGCAGCTTTTGCAGATGTAGTGTTTGGTGGCTATGGCGTACTGCATTTCTCCGCCGCATTCTGGACAATACCGCATTTCTTTTCACTCAAAGTTTTCTAAAGGGATAAAGCGCGAAATGACAAATATTAGTCTTCGCTCTGTTTTTGCCGTTTCCAGTTGAAGAACTTATGCTCAGAGCGGTCTATAGCCCCTCTTTAAATAGTTTAAGCTGATGCGAGACGGCTGTCGCGCTCTGCGGTTGACCTCCTCCCCTTTAAATAGGCTGCAAAGCGCTCGCGGGGCCTACCCCTCTATAGGTTTCTGCATACATCGGCTATTAAGATCCTAATAGACGGCAAATATGGTGCCGCTCTGCGACAATCGCCTGTCTTGCTAAGTTGTGGTGCTGGTTGTTTGGGTGCTGTCGCTTGTGGCAGGTGCGGGTGCCTGTCCAGCCGGCTCGGAAGTTGCAGGTTGCCCGCCTGTCGGTTGTTGTGTGCCTGTTCCTGGTGCTGTCTGTGCGGGTGGGTTTTCAGGAGTTGGCTCCGGCGCTGCGGCTTGTTCAGGCTTTGGTTGAGGTTTAGGCGTGCTTGGTAGGATTTGTATTTTCTCCGCCATCGGGTGCAGCAGGTCTGGCGGCGGGTACGGCGTGTTCAGAATCGAGGCGAGAATGTAGATGGAGTTGAAAACGTGCTGGTAGACCGTGAAGAGGATCTGGGGAATCTTGGTTTTCGGGTTTGCTTCCAACTTTTTCTGTATATCCGCGGAGGAGCCTTCCAAAGTCACGTTGCCTGTCGTTGAGTATTTAACGATGTTTGGTTTGGTGGTTATAAGCAGATTGAAGCTAAGCGTAACCTGGTTGCTGCCTCTCTTCTGCTCGTCAAGTTGAGCGTTAATATCGAAAAAAAGTTCTTCTGTTGGCGAAATCTGAGCGGTTCTTTCAGCCTGAAGACTGTTTATGCTAATGGAAACGATGACGCCTGTAACAGAATACTTCGGGCAGATGATTAATTCCCCTACTTTACTTTAGTTATTTAATATTTAACTTTTGTAGAGCTAAACTCACTTTTTCTCTGCCCGAAGAAGGCGATTTTCCTTATTTACCGCTGAAATCGTTGTAAAAGGCAGAAACGGAAAGTTCTGTGGCAAACTTAAAAGCTTCATCTTTAGGCAAGCCGCTTTTAGCACGCACCACAATCTTTCGGGGAATGTCATCTTCAATATAGACAACGTAGGTGACGTCTTTTCCTAAACCGATGCGCTCAAGCTGCTGAACCGTAGCCTTGAACTTCTCCATGTCCTGAACTTTTTCGTTGATTTTTTCGATAGCATCAAACAATATTTCAGCCTGACCCTGTTCGGTGGAAGAAAGCATAACATCACCTGACTGAATCCAAACTGGAGACGCGGTTTTTTTTCCTTTTCCGCCTTTTTTTCCAGCATTTTTTCCCGCAGCCTTCTTTGATGTGCCGCGGAGGTTCTTCTGCAAGGCGGCTGACTTCTGGTACCATTCTTCATTCTTGTGAGTTTCTTCACAGCTTCGCAGCAGTGACCCTAGCCATTCACTGTAATCTTCAAACAACATTGTGTACTGGTCTAACTGGTCAGTTAGGTGCTCACCTAGATCTTTTAGTGTGGTGAAAGTACGAATCTCTGTTCCCATACTTGTTGTCTCCCTTTTCGAAGTACTATTTCTTTGAGTTTTAATTCGCCCAGCCCTGCTGGATTATCTTGAGGCTCTTTCTCTGTCTAACTGTCTTGGAGGATGTGCAACGATTATTCTTGATCTCCAGATACTGCCGCCGAGAATATTCCCGAGATTTTCTGCACTTCTTTTGTTACGGCTGACAAGAATTTTATCCTGCTCTCTATCTTGTGCTTCTGCACGCTTGTAAAATTTTTAAATTTTGGCATTACATCTTGCACTACCAGAATCATGAGGTCGCGGTTGCATTCCTCTTTAAGGTCTTTTAGTTCCAAGTGGCCGTCTTCGTACACTAAGGCCAGGTGACCCGTAGGGTCAACGTGTGCCTGCAAAACGTTTCCCAATTCAACAGGAAGTGCTGACGTTGAAACTGGCATTGATGGGGTGAGGGGATGCATAAGTTTGAAGAGTGATTTGAAGAATTCTGTAACTAACAGTTCTTCTTCGGCGGCTAATTCGCTTATTTGGCCTACGTCGTCTGCCATGCTTTTTAGTGCTTCGGAAAGTTTCTGAATAGCTGTTTGCGCTTTTTCCAGCTTGTTTTCTGTGTTTATTGCAACGGATATTGTTTCTTGTGTTATGTTGTTTTCTTGGCTCAAGGTTTATCGGTTATTGTTTATGTTGTTCGGTGTCAAAAACGCTTGTATGTTTCAGGACTTACATACACGCAATTTTAGTCTGCGGGTTTGTAGGGTTTTGTTTGTGTGGGTGTTAACAAGGAGAGCGTATAACAAGTCGTAATACACAATATTTATATTCTTTTTTCAATTCAATAAATACCTCAGAGGCGACGCTCACGTGAGTTATGGACACCAAGGTCTAAAAGAAGAACATGAAGGCAGCAGAATCGAAGAAGTCTCATCTCTAAGACGAGACCGATTCAAGGTAACCGTGTCCCTAAACAAAGAGCGCCCCATGTCCAAATCACCCTTATACAACAAATACGACATCCAACGATACGACCTACATCCAAACTATGTCTTTTCAACCATGGACGACATGATCCCAAAAGGCACTCCAGAATACATCGACAGCGGCAATCACTACGTAGAACGCATAGTACGCGCCCTCTACTATTTCAAACAATGCTCCCTAATAGGTCCCTCAGGAACCGGAAAAACCCACATCGTCTACCTCGTAGCGGAACTCTGCGGCTTGCCAATTTGGGAAGTAAACTGTGGCTTACAAACATCCTCCTACGACCTTATTGGCAGGTTCATCGGGCTCGGAAAAGAAAACTGGGTTGACGGCTTATTAACACAGTGGCTCAGACAAGGCGGCATAATGTACCTTGACGAAGCAAACATGATGAAACAAGACGTAGCCACCAGACTAAACCCTGTCTTAGACACCCGAGGCCACTTGGTGCTTAACGAAAAAGACAACGAAGTCATAGAAAGACACAAGTTCGGCTACCTCATCATCAGCATGAACCCATATTCAGCGGAGTTCGCCGGAACCAAACCGTTAAACGCAGCCATGAGACGACGCATGGCCGTCTGGATAAACTTTGACTACACAAGCGTCGGCGAAAAAATCTCGCCACTCGAGGTGCAAATGCTCAAGAAAAGAGCCAGAGTCACGGAAGAAACAGCCTACAAAGTGATCCAGGCAGGCGCCGAACTGCGAAGGCAATACAAAGCTGGAGACTTGCCCTACGGGCCGTCTTTAGGTGACTTGATAAACTGGGCGACTCTGGTGCATGACGGAAACACCCCGAATAACGCGGCAGAAGAAACCATTATCGCGTTAACCAGCGACAACGCAGAAGTGCAAGCCGATGTCAGGCGAGTCGTAGAATCAGTATTCGCCCAGCAATGATCCGAATAAGCAACAGTTTCGAAGGGCTTTCCGATGGGGTTCCTTGAATACGCGTGGAATGTTTCTCTACAGAAAGACAACATGAAAGTAAAGATAGTCCTAGATCCGCTTCTAAACCAGCCCACCATAAAGCCAGATACCTTCGGCTTCACACTGAATTTTCCCACTGCCAGAGTACTGGACGACGAGCACGTCTACTTTCTCGGACATGTTTTCCCCTCGGATGCCAACGGAAAAGCAAAAGTGGGAATACTTTTCCGAGCCTCCGTACTGCACCTAACAGCACACACTCTGTTGCCCTTACCCTCAAGCAAACTTGTGCCCCAGCTTTCCTCAGAACCGATTATAAATGTTTTCGCGCAATCTCTCGCCAGCAACGTTCTCGTCAACGTCTATATTCAATCGATGCAACCTGAAAGCCTCGCCGACTTGGCATACGCAAACACACTGGCTTTTTCAAAAATCAAACCTGCACATAGAATTTTGACCCCGTCAACACGCATTATGACGGCTCTTCTTTCAAGAGTTAACATGGGCTTGGCTAAAGGAGTTCTTTCTCCTGAATCAGAAGAAAAAGTGAACGAGCTGATAATTAAATTGATGACGCTGAGAGACGCGTTTCTAGCCTCGCTTGCAGGAACCCCCACTGATGTCAACGAGCTTTTTGACGAAAACGTAGAAAGCATCACCAAAGCCTTAGAACCCCTCGGCCCCTTCTTGGAAGCCCCATCCTTGCCATATATGGAGCAGACAGGTTTATGCAGCGTTTTCACTGAAACCGAACTGCCCTCAGACCTTGAGGGCGAAAACATTTTCAGGAAATCCCTGAAAACCATAGGCGGCACCATCCCCGTAGAAGATGATGTCAGCTCGTGCTGGAAGAGAGAACAGGGAGTTGAGGCTTCGCAAGCTTTTGATTCTGAACAGAACCTTGAACTCAAGAAAGAGAAAATCCTCGTCAGGATTAACCAGTACGCGGAAGAAACCCGATTCAAAGCGGTCAGCTTCCCTGACGAAGACTACACGCAATATTTACGGGCGAGGACTTTTATTCAAGGGGGAAGCCGAAGACTTTTGGACAGCCTGAGAGTAGCTCAAGATGCCTTGGATGAAGACCCTGGAAAGGAGATGGGTCAGCTGGACATGACGGCTGTGATTCAAGCCATCGCAAGCAAGAAGCCTGCGACTGACGTTTTCTTACAAGATGAATATCTCAGCAAAAGCTTTGCTTGGTCTATACTTTTTGACGCGAGCTCCAGCATGGAGTTGAAAGGAGAAAAGGCTCGGGCTCTAGCCATATGTGTTGCAGAAGCGGCAAAAGAACTGCTTATGGATCCGGCGTCATGGACGTTCTTTGCTTTCAGCGACAAGTTTTACGTGTTGAAAGACAGCACTGAACCCTACACGAAGAAAGTGCGGTCCAGAATTGGAGGCCTCAAATTCGGCGGTTTGACCTATATGCCTGACGCTATTCAGCTTGCCGGGCAGATTTTGAGTAAACGTTATGATGAGCAACGTGTTTTAGTGGTGATTTCCGATGGGCAACCGTACGGGTATCAGGGTATTTCTGACGCTTTAGCGGAAAGCATCGACAGGCTGGTTAAGAAAGACGTGATAATGATTGGGATAGGCGTGGAAACAGACCGGATGAATAAATTCTTCAAGCTAAACGCTGAAGTTCATAACCAAAAAGACTTGATTAAACGGTTTGCCAACATGTTCGTGAAAGCTTCTGCGGCAGCCTTGGAAGCTTAAGCGCGCAACACGGTTGGCGGTCGATTGTGAAAGTGTATTTCGGATTCAGATTTCAAGGTCATAATTATAAAATATATATTCAGTCAGAATCAGTCACCAAGATTCGGATTTGGAATCAAAAGGTGAAACTTATCGTATGGAACTTGCAATGGAAAAAGACGGCGAGCTAATAAAAATTCATGGCGAAAAGAATGATGGATGGAAATTTGTCAAAAGAAGCAAGAATTTCACCAAACAACTCTCAACAATAGAAGAAACCCTGTCAAGGTTCGGACTGCTAAAGAACGAAATCAAAGTCTACCTTTACCTTGCAAGATCCGGAGAAAAGAAAGCAAGCGAAATCGCCGAAGCCATCTCGCTCCACAGAACTGAAACATATCGAATCCTGAGAGATTTGGAGAAAAAAGGCATACTCTTCTCGATTTTTGAGAAACCTCTGAAATTCACGGCTGTGCCGCTGGATAAAGCTATAGATTTGCTCGTGGAAGCTCAGAAAATGAGGATTAAGCTTCTGGAGAAAGAAAAGGCAAATCTTGTGGAACTTTGGTTAACTATTCCTCAGACGCAGGTTAAAGAGGCGAAGAAAGAGCTTTTTCAGATGTTGCAGGGTGAACAACAGGTGGCGCTTAAGGCTGATGAGCTTCTTAGCAAGACAAAGAAGGAATTTCAGCTGTTCGCTCCAGACTACTACTTGGCTCAACTTTACTACACGGACTTCACTGATAAGCTGAAAAGTAAACTAGGTGAAATTGATATAACGTTACTCGTTGAAAGCTCTCCGAAAAGTGCCTTCTTCATTGAACAAATGCAGTGGCCGAAACAGAAATATCGCATGGTGAAAACGCAGAACCTTCCGTGTTTTATGATTTCGGATAAGAAAGAGTTGCTAATCGCCTTCCATGAAACCGACAATGCGAGGCAATCAAGCGATAAAAAGAAAGATAGAACCGCGGCGATCTGGACCAACTACAACGCGTTTATTTGGACTCTGCAGATGCTGTTCTCCAAGCTGTTGGAAACCGGACAAAGCGGTCCATGAAACACTTCAAACCCAAGCCTGTTAGGCATCGCCCTTCTAAGTTTCGTTCGCGTTTTGCCGTGAAATCTTTTGATTGACACGGTGTCTAATCAGGAGAAACAAAACAATCAGCACCGCCACCACAGCAGCGGTTAGAATGGACGCTGAAGTGATGAACTGATACGCTGACAACCCATCACTGCTGTTTTCAACGGTAATTTTCGTTACATAGAAATCATAGCGCCCTTGGCCAATTGAGTTTGTCCAACCCGCCATAACAAACTCGCTTTCCGATGTTTCCAGCGTTGCGTAAGCTTCTTCAAACGCGCTTCTACCCACCGTGCAGCTCCATTGAACGCTACCCTGGTCGCTAACTTGGAACAGCCAGAAGTCCCTCTCACCGCTTCCGAATGAGAAAGTGAATCCCCCCACGAGGTGCCCTTCATAATTCGAAGCAGCAACACAAGTTGCCGTGTCAAATACTTCTCCGCCTGCCGTTTCATCCCACACTAAATTGCCGTTAAGGTCAACTTTGATTATCCATGCATCGCTGTCGCCTTCGCCCTTAGAACGCGTATCCCCAACGGCTACGCAGCCGTTAGCCGTTTCCGCTACGGCGTAGGCTTTGTCGCTCTGTGTTCCGCCATACGTTTTGTTCCACGATAAGCTTCCTGAAGCGTCAATTTTCAGCAGGAGAAAATCGTAGTCTCCGTTACCCATCGAATTCGTGTAGCCCGCCACAACATAGCGGTTGTCCTCAGTCAAGGAAACTGCTCTTCCCGCATCTTCTAGGGCGCCGCCGTAGGTTTTGTTCCAGGTCACGTTGCCGTTAACATCCGTTTTGACAACCCAGACTTGGGAGTCATCGCCAACCGAATAGGTCAAACCCGCAAGCACAAAGCTATCCTGGGTCTTCACTGCAGAAAAAAGCTTGTCAACGTTTTCTCCGCCTAAAGTGATGTTCCAAACTGTTTTTCCTTCAGAATCCACTCTTACCACGTATCCGTCGGTGTCTCCTGAAGACAGAAACACGTTTCCAACGAGCAAAAATCCGTCGTCTAAGTCCAGTACAGACCTGAATTCGCAGCCGTCTTCTTCGAGGAACGTTTGGTTCCAAAGCTCATTCCCGTCGTGGTCAAGCTTTAAAGCCCAAGCGACTGTCTTATTCTGTTTGAACGATGTGGAGGAGCCAACTACAACAAAGCCGTCTGGCACGGTTATCGCGTTAAAAGCTCGGTCGTCACCTGCTCCGCCGTAAGTTTTTTCCCAAAGAACGTTAGCCCCTAGAGAATTTACGGGTTCCGAATCTTGTGCTGAAACGGTGAAGTCCCTGATAGCGTTTAAATTAGGCGCTGAAAACGTGATTAACGCCAATAGCAGAAAGAACATTGCGTGTTTTCGTTTTCTTTCTCGCATCAGGCTGTGTGTTCTCCTTGATAAGGTGTAATCTGGTTTAACCTATGTTGATGAGAAATAGACTTTGGGGGTCGCCTTATTTATCATTATGGAAAGGCTAGGCTGAGACACTCGCTGTCAAGCCAGAATTTTTACACCACATATTGAACGATTTTATTCTGCATGTTGTCTTCGTTGTCTTTGGAGTGCTTCAGTAGCCAGTTCGAAAGCTTCTTACATGTGTTGGGGTCGCAGGAAAAACTCTTTTTTTCCGGGTTCCAAAGCAGGCAGTTGGCGCAAGGAATGTTCGCGTTGCTTCCCATGTTTCATCGTGGCTATGTCAAGTTTTGGAATTGATTTATGACTTGTGAATTACCACTAAGGGTCATCTATAACGATTGGGGATACATTCGCGGGCGACCAGCATCAGACTTGAAAATTCACACTACACCATGGTGCACGTCACGTTTGCTTTCACAAATACGTGGCGAAGGTCTTGGCTGTACACCGAAATCAACATTGGGTCAGCTGGACTTGTGGTGTTAGCCGTGAACGACATGCGGTAAGTGCCGTTTCCGTAGTCAGTAATGCTGGGCGAAGCGACTTGAATCCATTCTTCGGTGGAAAGAGACCCGTCTTGTTCGTAGTAAACAGTGAAGTTCTGAGCCAAAGCAGGCTTGCCTTCGTTAAGGATGTTACAGGTTAAGTTGACTTGTTTCAGCGACCCATTCAGTAAGGTGTACTGTCCATTTACGTTGAGCTCGGAGGTTACGTTTATTGCATATTCCGAATAGCAGGTTGCCGAGGTTCCAGAGGAATTCAAGACCATGTTGACGTAGGCACCTGAGACGCCATGCCCGTTGGAACCCCAAGAAATCCAGACGCCATCGTTATAGGGAGTCATGTTTAGGGGCAAAAAGTCAATTTTCACCATGGCGCTAAACGAATGGCTGTTAACCACAGATTTGAATTGATTTAAATCTGCAACTAAAACGTTCACGGACCCGCCGTTCGAAATGTTAGCAACTGCGCTTAAGACAGTGTTCGTGGCACCCAGCTTGTACGCAGAGAAACTTTGCTCTGCTCCCGAATTGTACACTGGCACGTTTTTTTGGGTGTCGGCGACATAGACGGCTGTGGAAAGCAACAACAGGGCCAATATCAAAGAGGCGATTATGAGCACTTGACCCGAATTGCCACGATTTGAACCGCGTGGTCTCAAATTAATCCACTCCTGCGAGCTGTAATCTTACGATGTAGACCGCGTAGTTGCTGCTTGTGCTTGCGCACACGTAATCCGCCGCGGCGATTCTGTCGTTGACGGGGCTCCCGCTTGTTATCGGCATATCATTAATAGGCGTCATGTTTTCGTTGAAAACGGTTAGGTTAAACCATACCATAGGCGAAAGCGAGGATTGAATGCAGCTTTTCAGGTTTACCCAACTTTTATTGCTTATCAGATCCGCCAAGTGCCCGTTGCTGTCCAAGCTTAGAAGTATGTTATGTGCTGTCGAAGATAGCGTCTCGCTTGAGTCACTTGAATGCTCCTGTACTGCTGGAATCAGCGTGAGCGCTGAAAGAAGCAAAATTGAGGCGAAAAACGCTTCTATTGTACGTATTTGTCCTTTGTTGTCTTTCAGCAGTCTCATTTAACCCAGTCTCCGAAGCTAAGCGTCAGTTTGTAGAGTGTCCCTTTGACGAGCACGGTGTAGACGAACACGTTTCTTTCCGAATCTTCAAAGTTTGACCCAAAATCCAGCGGGATATCTGGGTACGCGGTCCATTCCACGAAAGAGGTGGTGCCGTTGAGGCCGGAGATGACGAGGACTGTGGGACTTTTGTCCGCGGACTCGGGTATGGCAAACGTGCCAGTTGACGTTGATGTGAGATTTGACTGGTAAGCGTATGAAACAGCGTAACCGTGTTCTATGGTCATGTCTGGGAAGTTTTCATCCATGATTAGCGTGTAATTCAGCGGGCTTAATCCGAGAAAGGTGTGGTTGGGTGACGGTTCCTGAGACTGATGAGCAAAAGAGTATGCGCCGTAGGAAGTTATCCTGTCGTCAAACGAGGCTCTAGCGAACACGATGAGAAGTGCCGGTCCATTGGTGGCGTTTGGTATTTGAGCGGTTATGTAGCCAACGCCAGCGCTTGATGTCGTGTTGGAGACTTCGCCTACGAAATCTTGTGCCACAACGTAACACTGCAACGCTGCGCTCAGTGGTCCTGAGGATTGACTGACTGAAATCCTAAACGTATAGGCTGTCGCGTCTGCTATGCTGCTAGTGTCGGAAAGCGTGACGGTTATCGACAGCATTTGCGAAACCGATACGCCCAAAGCCATGTTGTTCAGTCTTGCCGCCTGAGCTACCTGAAAGCTGGAGAGCGCGTACGCGTTCTGATCGTTTAGCCTACTGATTTTGTCAATGTCAAGAGCGTACAGGTGTGAAGAATCGCCGTCAGATAAGCCGAAGCTGCTGGGAACCGCGCCGGTTGAGCCCCAATTTGCGGGTGTTCCATCGCTTGTTACCAAGTGTTCCGCTATGTTTCTCAGATACGCTTCCTTATTCAGGTCTTGCATGCTGTTTATCTGAGTCTGCATCGTTCCCGCTAAGGAAGCAGTGGCCAGCAGGGCAACGGAGACTAGTAAGGAGCACGCGAAAAACGTGTCAATGGAAATAGCCGGCACTTTTTTCCCTCCGCGTCAACCCATTGGCGTTATTCCGAACATGGCTGAAAGGAAATATTGAGATAGAATCAACGACAGGTACGCTGTTGCAGCCAGCATGGCTGAGTACTGGAAGCCCGCGCCGAAGTTGCCTTCACTTATCTTCCCTATGAAGAACCCTGAAATCCAGCATTGGAGAATTATGCCCACCGAGAACAATCGCATTTGGTCCTGCATAGCCATGAACGCGGTTGTGGAAAGGCTGTCGCTTACGACGGTGGTCATCATGTACGTGGTTAACGCCACAATCGTCGTCGTCACCGCAATCAGGACACTCCAGATGAACGCTAGCACAATATATGGCTTCAGCATGGCGCGGCGGTTAATCTGCAACTCGCGTTCCTTCTCGCTGTACTCAGAAAGTATTTCCAGCGACTGCGTAGAGTTTCCGCCGATTTCAATGGTTTCAATCATCATGGCAAAGTTTAAGGTAACAAACCAGCTTCTCACCTTCTGGCCTATGTTGCTGAAAGTTTTCCTCAGAGGCACGCCCCACTCTATTTGGCTCCGAACCAGCTCCAGGAATTTGGAGAAGGGACCGTAATCTTTGCGTTTTGTAGCTTGCACTATGCTCTTTTCAGGAGAAAGCCCGATCTTGTTTGATTCAGTCACGTCCCTTATGAAACTAGGCATAGAGTCTTCAGCGTTGTAGTTGACTTTGGCGATTCTGAAGTATTGGATAGCTGGAAGCAACGAGGCGACCACCAAGCCTATCGTCACGATTTCTGGTAAGCCCACTGGCTTAATAGACTCTATCAGCGAGGGAATAAAAGCCAAAACTAACAGCACTACGCCAACAGGCACGATGATCATCAATGCTTTCCTGTACAGGTCTTTCAGGTCTTCGAAGGCGCTTCTCTGCATGTTATGAGCCACCATGATGAAGATTAATGAGAGCACGGGCATGAAAATAAACGCTATAATGTAGGACATAATTGGTGTAACAGGCAACGAAGCGCTCCCCAACATTTCTATCACGTTTGTTGACGAGAAAACAACGAAGAGAATGTACGTGCACAACACCACGATCAGCATCACCGTGTAGGCTTCAACCAAAGTTGCTATTTTCTCAACGGAACGGGTCAACGCGTTGTGACGAAGCTCGAAAATGGCTTTAAGTTCGCTTTTCATGTAGTCAACTATTTTTCCGCCGCTGCGCACAGACGTGATGAAGCCGCCCAGGAAGTTTCTGTACAGCTTAGACTGCGTCTTTTCGGAACGCTGGTACATCACGGTCAAAGGGTCTTTTCCTAAAACCTCAACTTGCCTCACCACTTCGTCTGCTTCCTTTTTAAAGGTCGGCAGAAACGACATTTTCCGCATTTTCTTCCAGCTGTCGTAGGGTGAGATTCCGCTTGCAGCCAGCAACGTAAATATCATGACTACGAATGGCAGTTCATGCTCAACTTTTTCTTTCTCTTCACTGGCGGCTTTGGACAGGAAACCGAAAATTTTGCCTAAAAAACCGCCTGGCGCCTTCATCGATTACTGCTCCTCCATGTTCTCTTTTTCGGCTAGTTCTGACATGTTAATGGAGCTGTTTAGCGCTTTGTGTACGCTTCTGAAGTCGCGGAGGTTCTTTTCAATCATTTTTAACAGAATTTGTTTTCTTCTTTCAAGCTCTTGAATGACCACGCTGAGGGGAACATCGAGGCTTTTGGCTATTTTGCTTAGCAGGTAACTTTGGTCTATGTCTTGCTGAAAAACGTCAAGTGCTGGGTTCCATAAAAACACGTCGTGAATATCGCCGCTGGTGTTTATTTCTGAGACTCTCACGACCTTCCGAGTTGAAACTTTTCTGTCTACGGCGGCGTAGTTTGGTGTTTTCACCTGCTTAACGACGATGACGCAGTTCATCAACGGTATGATTCCTTCAGGGATGTTCATGGGCGGCTGCGTCAAACGCTTTATTACGGTTTCAACGCTTTCCGCGTGCATGGTACACATGCCGCCGTGACCAGTGGCCAACGCTTGGAACAGCACGTAGGCTTCCGCTCCTCTGACCTCGCCTACCAGAATCAACGCGGGGCGGTGCCGCACGGCCGATTTGATAAGGTCGTACAGCGAAACTTCGCCTTCGCTATTGCTTCCGAAGCCGGGTCGGGCGATTGTTGACACCCAATTTTCCTGCGGAAGGTTGATTTCAGCAACTTCTTCCACCGAGATAATCTTGAATTCTGGTTTCACGAGGCAGGCAATGGCGTTTAGCGTTGTTGTTTTTCCTGCGCCTGTGGGACCCACGATCATGACGGACATTTTGTTTTCCATCAGCATCCACAGGTAAGCGCCGACTGTCTCGTCGATGGTTTCGTTCATTATCAAGTCTACGATGGTTATGGGGTCTTCTCTGAATTTCCTGATGGTGAAGCTTGTTCCCGCAGGGGTGGTTTCTTTTCCGAATGACACGGCAAGCCTGTGTTTTCCCGGAAGCGTCAGGTCCACGATGGGGTGGGCTATGCTGACGTGCTTTCCTTGCCTGTGCACAACCCTCGTGATGAAGTCGTCTAGCTCTTCTTCGTCGCTGAAAATGATGTTGGTTCGCGTGTTTTCGTATTTTCTATGCCACAGGTAAACGGGTTTGTTGAGCCCTAAACAGCTGATGTCTTCGATGTAGGGGTCGCATATCAGGGCGTCGATTTTTCCATATCCCACTAGGTCTCTTTCGAGATAGTGGAGGATTTTTTTTAGCCCGATTTGGTCGATTCCTTCAAAGGCTGCTGCGTGGTCGTCAATTATGCCGGGCAGTTGCCTGTGAAATGATTCTTCAAGGGTTTCTTCGGAGCGTGGAGCTTTCAACTCGTATTCCAGAATATTCTTTAATCGCTTGTAGGCGTCTCTTTCCTCTCGCGTCATTGTGAGTTCGTCAACGACGTAGAGGTAACTGCCGTCTGAGTCGTCTTGGAATATCCAGGCGTAGGAGAATGGGGGTTTAAGAGGGTAACTTTCGATTTGCGTGTGGTGTTCAGGTACGCGGCAGCCTTGAATGCCCAAGTAGCCGATTAGTTCCTCTGGGGAAATTTTGTTTTTCTCTTCTGTTTCTTCAGTTTTTTTCTTTCCAAACGGCGTTTTAGCTACCTCCCGAAAGAGTTAGATGAATGCCTGCGCTGTCGGAGTAGCATTCCAGAGTGGCTGCGCCTGAACTGCTTGTGTAAGTTCCTGATGCAGAGGCTTCCAAGGGTATGTATGTTCGTTGGTCGCTTGAGTGGGCGGTTGTTCCGAAGCCTGCTTCAACCCATGTTCTGGCTGAGTCGTTTGTTATTTGAATCCAGTATATTCTGTTTCCAATTAACTGGGGGACGTCCAAGTGAAGTGTGGAAGTCAGGTTTTCTGAGGTTGCATGTGAGATAAGGTCTATGCTTTCGGTTGCGACGTACTCGGTTATGTTTGTTAGTTGCTGGTTTTCGGCTTCGGTTTTCACGTTAAGTGTTGAGAGGCTGCAGGCGGAGACGACTATGGTGCCTACGATGAGTGACGCGAATAACGTGTAAACGTAGCTGGGGATTATCGACGGCATTTACCTGATCCACCTCTGGATTGTTATGTTGCAGAGAACCATTTCAACATTGATTATTGCGCCGCTGGCGGTGCTTGAAACCGGGATGGAAACCTGTCCAGTGGCGTCGTCTATGCCTGAAGTCACCAGCAAAGTTCCAGGTTCATACGCGAGGTCGTAGCTCAGGGTTGTTATTTGTGTGGTAACGCATGACATTTTTAACGGAACCTTTCCGAACATCGAAATTGCATCAGACGCGTTCAGGTTGACGACGTAAATTCGCAGGTTGGTTACTGCCTTGCCGTTTTCTACGCCAGCCGTCGTGTACGACACGGTTGGGCGGTAGCGCAGCAGGACTTCAGGGTGAGCGGCGCCTCGTCTGATGTAAAGCTGAGTTATGGTTGAGCCGCTTTGGTCGGTAACGGTGCGGCTGTCTCCATTCAAAAACAGGCCAACATCAGGCGATTCTGAGTAAGGTAGCTCATACGCAACTTGCCCGACTGCTTCATCAAAAACAGTGGCGGCAACCTCGTTGTTGTCGCTGACGTTTATGGTGAGCGAGTTAGCGGATGGCTCCACTTTTACCTGTCCACCAGAATCGGCGAATTCAAACGTACGCGCTGAACCCGGCTGCCACAGAGTTGACCGTAAATTTTCGTCGAAACCCAGCATGTCCTGTTTCGCGGTTGATACTTTAAGCGCCGTGCTTCGCGTGTTTACTTTTTCCACCGCGAAGTAGTAGGTGATGGATACTACGCCCAGCATGGACACGAACAATATCATGAAGGTGGCGGGTATAGTCAGTGCTCTCTTGGATCGGTGCCACCTGTTCAAGTTAACAATCAATTTCCTTGTCTCTTCCATAACCCATTTACAGAGAAAGTCTCCGAATGAAGGGATTAAGTTGTTTGTGTGTCTTAACAAGGTACATATTGCACTGTAAAACCAAATGCGCGCCAGTTTTGCGTAAATTAACATTTATGCAGGCTCCTTGGAAACGGCGTTCTCTCAAAAACCAAATTTTTTCCATAAAAAGGAAAGAAAGAAAGTGGTGGGAATAGCTTCTTTTTGATAGCTATTACACTACTGCTTCGACGTTGGACTCTTGGTAGTGAATCGCCTGTGAAGTGAACACTGTTATAGCGACGGTCAAACCTATGTCGTTGACTGTGATGCTGTCAGGGGAGTTGATGTATATTGCCATTGTTGAGCCTGAAGTCAAGATTAGAGTGTCTGTTCCCAATTCTGATAGACCGGTTGTCCAATCGGCGTTAGGTGTGTCGTCAGCCGCAATAGCCGTTGGTGCAGTTGTCCAGTTAAGGTCAGTCGTTAGAGTGTCACCACTAACGGCAACCGCGTAGAATATGTTAGATGCGTCGACATCTTGTCCACGGACAGCGATTTTGCTCAGGACGACGTCTCTACCGCCAGTGTTTGTAACCATTATTGCACCCACTGCTGTTCCATCCATTGCTACCCAAATATGTGTCTTCGACAATGACAAGTTTTCTTCCTGAACTCTGGTGCTAGTAACGTTGATGGCAAAGTAGGTAACGACTCCTGCTAAGAGCACTGAAACCACTAGAATTATCAGCGTTGTAACGACGGTGCTTAGAGCCAAACGATTCTTCAGCATATTCTTCATTTTTTATCTCCTTGAAAACTCAAGTAGTCAAAATTTGGATAATTAGATTTGTGCGTAGAACAGAGCTACACATAAAATAATGGAAGTAACTTCGCGCGCAACGTAAAGGAAAAAAATGTTTTGAGGCTCTTTCGACTCCCTCTATTGAGGGTTGTATTTTATAAAAGAAAGGGTGTCCATGTTATCATGGTGTTTGATTTTACAGTGAGGCTTCTACGTTGGTCTCTTTGTAGTATATTGCTTGTGAGGTGAACACCGTAATGGCTAGAGTTACACCTATATCGTTAACTGAAACACTGCCTGGGTTGGTGATGTATATGACTACGGTTTCGCCTGAAGGCAACACTAAATTGTTACCGGTTGGTTGTGCAGGCGCGCCAGCTAGTCCTCCGAAGGTATAGGTCGCATCTATTGTATCGCCTGCTGCATAGGTTAAATCTGCGGTGAGGTCATCGCCAGAAGCAGCAACGGCGTACCATACTTGAGTTGACATGTCTACTGCTTGTCCTCTGACAGCGATTTTGCCCAAGACAACGTCTCTACCGCCAATGTTTGTTATCATTATGGCTGCTACACAAGTCCCGTCCATTTCCACCCAGATATGTTGCTTTGTTAATGACAAGCTTTCTTCCTGAACTCTTGTGCTGACCACGTTGGTGGCAAAGTATACAACGACTGTTGCTAACAGTACTGAAACTACTAGAATTATGAGGGTGGTAACGACTGTGCTTAACGCGAAGCGGTTCTTTAGCAGTCTGGACATTATTTAGTTTTCACCTTTGATGTAGTAGCAGAACGCAGTTTGTTATAAATATCTTCTGTCACACGATTTAAGATTACGTTTCAATTTTACCCCTTAAAAACATCACTTCATCTCACCCATCTGAATCCACGCTCAACTCCGACACAGAACAAAAACCAATCCAAAAACACGGCATCACCATTTTCCAAGATTAAGTAAAGTCTTTATCAACTCGAACACGTATAACACCGTAAGAAGGCTTGTACATGCAGTCCAAAACGGATTGGTTAAAAATTCTCGTTTACTGCAAAGAAAACGTAAAAGTGCGCATTCGCCCCCACCTCAAAACTCTGGGTGAACCCCAACCCAACTTGGGCATAGGCGCTGGCGGCGACCCCATAAAGCCTGTTGACTTGGCTGCCGAAAAAGCCATCGTAGAAGTTCTACAACAGCATGACGTCTCGTTCACGCTCATAAGCGAAGAGTCCGGCGTGAAAGAGTTCGGCAAAACCCCTGCCCAGTGTTACGTGACCGTGGACCCGATAGACGGCACCAACAACCTTGTCCGCCGAATCCCCTTCTACGCCACTTCAATAGCCATCTCCACCAAACCAGCCCTCTCCACCGTCTACGCCGCACTAGTAACAGATCTCCCCCGAGATACCACGTACACCGCACTAGAAGGCAAAGGCGCCTACCGCGACGGCGAAAAAATATCTTCTTCAAAGCTTGAAACCTTGGACGAAGCAATGATAGGTTTAGACCTGAACAGCTATAAGGTAAAAGAAATCACGCCCAAACTAGCGGCGCTGATCCAGAAAACTAAGCATATTCGCCATTTCGGCGCCAACGCCCTTGAACTCTGCTACGTGGCAGACGGCACCACAGAGGCGTTCATCGATATCCGCGGAAAACTCCGAACAACCGACATGGCCGCCGCATCCCTCATCGTCAAAGAAGCAGGCGGAACAGTAACCACCCCGGCAGGCGACGCCTTGGACTCTAAGCTAGACCCCAAACAAAAGGTAAAATTCATAGCCTCAGGAAACACACAAATTCACAAAGCCATCCTCAGTCTGGTAAAACCGTAATGTTGAAACTACTGCTGCCCAACCCAGCGGCGCTCATAAAAACTGAAAAAACAAAAGCCCTCGTCATCGCCGACCCACACTTAGGCTGGGAGATGGCTCTTCGGGACAAAGGCATTCACGTGCCAAGCCAAACACCAAAACTTCTGCAGAAACTGGTAACTTTGCTATCCCAGTACAAGCCGGACAAACTCCTGATTCTAGGCGACGTCAAATACAGTGTGGTAGCAACCGCGCCCGGCGAATGGCACGACATACCTGAATTCTTCAGCGCCCTTAACAACTACGTGACGGACATTGCCATAGTGCGCGGCAACCACGACGCAAACCTTGAACCCTTACTGCCCGAAAACATAAAACTCCTCCCCGCAACAGGCGCCACAATAGGCAACGTTGGCCTCTTTCACGGTCACAAATGGCCGTCCCCCACGCTTTTGAAATGTAAAACGCTGTTTATGGGGCACCTTCACCCCGTCGTAGTTTTCCGTGACCCCGCAGGCTTCAGGATAACACGCCAAGTATGGGTAAAAGCCCGATGCGATACTGCATCGCTTTCCAGATTGTTGTTGCAGAAGCAGCGAATAAAAATCGAGGGCACGCCCGAGGAAACGGTGAAAAAACACTACAGCTTCAAGCCACGCACCGACGAAATGTTCATCATGCCATCCTTCAACGACTTCCTAGGCGGCAGACCCATAAACGAAACAAAACCCCGAAGAAACGGGCAAACCCCAACGATGATTGGGCCTGTTCTCCGCTCAGAAGCAGTTGACTTACCCAACTCCGAGATTTACCTTCTAGACGGCACCTACCTCGGAACCCTAAACCAACTCAGGAGACTTTAAAAAAGTAATCACGGCATCAACGCAACCGCAAAGCCACCACAACATATTTGGATCCTAATAGAGATTCGTTGCAGAAACTATAGAGGGGTAGGTCCGTATTGGCGTTTTTCACTGTTAATGGCATGTTAAAAACTGCGTGGACGCAGGGCTATGCAGGATAGTCTTTTGCAAATCTTTAAAACTTGACTGGACAGTTTAGTTTAGTCTAAGAGAAACATGGACAAGACCGATATTATTCTGTGCCAGATGTTGCTGGGAAATTCTCGTCTTTCCTATAGCGAACTAGCCGACACGTTGAACCTATCGGTTACAGCCGTTCACAAGCGCATTCAGGACTTGGTTGAATCAGGCGTCATCCGCAAGTTCACCGCCAAGCTTAGCATCTTCCAGCTTGGTGCACTTCACATTTTGTTGTTCGGGAGGTCTAAGCTTAACTCGGTGCAAGGGTTGCCTGAGAAACTGGAATCAAACGGCTTGATTTATTGGCTTTCTGTGGGCGGTGGAAACCTCCTGTACATTGGCGCTTATCTGCAGAACATTGGTGAACTTGAAGCCCTCGTAAACTTCTTGAAGGAAACGGCGGAAATGCCTGAGCCAACAGTGGGCATATCCACTCAGCCGCTGCCTCTCGGTTTCTTACCAGAACTAAAAAACAGAATCCTATACCCCTTGGATTACCAGATAATATTTTCTCTGAAAGACAATTCTCGCAAAGCCACTTCAGAAGTGGCGGATGAGCTGGGTGTTTCAGCCAAAACCGTTCGGCGGCGGCTTGCACGGATGATGCGGGACAGGCTCGTTGAGCTGTCGATGAAATGGTACCCCGACGCTTCAAACGACATAATTAGTCTCATTCACGTCCACCTCAACCCCGAAGCTGACAAGAACACACTGGGCAGACTTTTTCAAAAGTACGCGCCGAACATGGTTTTCTACTGGGGCTTCAGCAACCTTCCCAACACGTTCATCCTGATGTTCTGGACAAGCACCATGAAAGAACTTCAGAAGATACGTGAAAGCTTGGAAAAAGAAGTTAATTTACAGTCTGTCGCGCCAAATGTGCTGTACACGGGCTACATATTCGAAACTTGGCGAGACCAACTGCTTGAAGAGAAAGCGGGCATGTCTCTTTCTTAAACCACGGCGCACAAAAAACGCCCTTCTTGGCGGTTCGTTTGGCTCTTTCTTAAAACGAGGCGTTAACATGAACCTAAATTCTGCTGTCGGCACTAACAAACCAGAAACGAAAAAGAAGTGAGCAAGGATGAATGAATCAGCTATACAGGTTGAAAACCTCGTCAAAAAATTTGAAGACGTAACAGCCGTAGACGGCATCAGCCTACAAGTCCAGAAAGGAGAACTCTTCGGATTGCTGGGACCAAACGGCGCGGGCAAAACCACAACCATAAACATACTTTGCGGCTTGGCAAAACCCACAAACGGCACTGCCAAAGTCGGCGGTTTTGACGTTCAAAAGGAAACAGCGAAAGTTAAGACTCTCTTAGGCGTTTGCCCTCAAGAAACCGCAATATACCCTTACCTAAAGGGCACAGAAAACATAGACATCTTCGGGAACCTTCACGTCATGGACAAGAACACACTTAAAACTCGGCGCGCCATGTTGCTCGAAAAGATGGGGCTCGCAGGGGACGCCAAAAGGAAGGCTGAGAAGTACAGTGGTGGCATGAAACGCAGATTAAGCCTGATTCTCGCGTTAATTCACGACCCGCAGATTGCGTTCTTGGATGAGCCAACGGTAGCTATGGACCCGCAGTCGCGTCACGCCGTCTGGGATTTTATAAAAGAGCTGAAGAAGGATGACAAAACCATCATTTTGACTACGCATTACATGGAGGAGGCGGAAGAACTCTGCGACCGCGTCGGCATAATCGACCATGGCAAGCTAATCGCGCTTGGCACGCCTCGGGACTTGATTTCGAAGAGCAAAGTCAAGAACTTGGAAGAGGTCTTCATCGCGCTCACTGGCAGAAAGATACGGGAGGAAGTGTAAATGAAGCTTCAAAGAGTCGTAGCTCTAACCAAAAAAGAACTTAAGAAAACCGTCCGCGAACCCGCAGTGCTGTTCATGATTTTCCTTTTCCCAATTGTGTTCGTTTTCGCTTTCGGCGCTTCCTTCGGCGGCGTCGGCGGCGGAGAACCCGTCTACCAAGTAGGCGTGGTCAGCATGGACCAAAGCGCCTCAGTAAACGCGTCACAGACACTTCTAACTGCCATGTCGGACACGCAGATACTGAACGTGCAGACCTACGCTGACAACCATACCGCGCAGAACGCCCTCTCACAAGGCACCATCCAAGCTGTTGTGGTGATTCCAAGCGAATTTAGCCAAAGCTTCGCTTCGTATCAGGCAGCGCCAACCGAACCGAACGCGTGGACAAACGCCACCATCACGCTGTACTTGGACAAAGGCTCACTGGTTGCGACCCAAGCCGTACCGCCCATAATCCAGCAAGTCCTGGCAACACTCGCTGGGCAAAACCAGCAGGCGCCGTCAAGCCCGTTCAGCTTAGAAACCGCTTCGCTTGTTGAAGTACAGACGCCCTCAGCGCTTGACTTTATTGCGCCAGGCATGTTCACTTTCGCGTCGATATTCCTCATAATGATGGTTGCCCAGTCGTTCGCCACTGACCGCGAAAACGGCATGATGAAACGCATACGCATCACACCAACAACACCAACGGAGTTCATGACAAGCCAAGTCCTATCCTACATGGTCATAGCACTGATTCAAGCAGCACTCGTATTCGTCATGGTCTACCTCATGGGATTCAAACCAAACGTGGGAATACCCGCATACGCGTTCGCTTTCGTGCTGGTACTGATGTTCTCGCTGTCCAACGTCGGCTTCGGCTTAATCACCGCCACCATAGCAAAGTCTCCAGGCGCAGCCACAGGCATCTCATTCCTCTTCGTGCTACCGCAGCTGTTCCTCGGCACCTTCGTCGGCGCATCCCTATCGTCAGCAGCACAAGTCGCAGGAAAATTCGTACCCAGCTACTACGTCACAGACGCCTTAACCTCACTGTTCCTCAGAGGCGCAGCCTTCACCAGCCCCCTTGTACTACTGGACTTCGCGGTGGTATCAGTATCTTGCGTAGCTATCCTCGCTGTAGGTGTGATACTGTACGGTAAATACTTTAAAATCTAACCGCAAACCACCCCCAAAACATGAGGTCGAAGAAATGAAGGAAAACACACCAGTAGACGCCACAGCACTGCTGGAAGAAGCGGAAACCTCCGAGCACCAAGAAGCGTATCGAAAGCTGGAAAGACACCTGAACTACCGAATTGGCGTGGGCGTGAGACTCACTCCGCCCAAGTCTCCTTCCTTTTTTGTTGAAGTAATGATTTACCTGTGTCCCAGCCTTGAGATAGTGGATTTGGATGTCTTGGAGAAAAGTCTGGCTTGCCTCAAGAAGTTGAATGCTAACCACTACGTTGTAACATGGCAAGATAACAATTGCGTGTCCTGTGAAGCAGTGGTGCCTGCTCCGAATTTAGCCGAAGAATGCAGCAAGATAAGCGCATTGATGAAGGCAAGTTTCGGCTAGCCGTAGACAGGTCGGACCCCAAAAAGAGACATTGCAATAAGCGGAAGCATTATCCCACGATTTTTTCCCAGCTTTTAACAAGACCCAAAACTTCTTGAACAGGTTGGTCACCGTAGCTTTTTAAACGTTCACGGAGCTCCACCTTGTCAACTGCCGCTTTCTGAAAGTCTCTGATTTGGCTTGACCCACTAGCCAAGTAGAGAATCCCATCTATGCCTGCTCGCGCGCAGCGAACGCTAACCGTCAAGAGTTCGGAGGCTGACGGCACATCTTTCGCGGTGTCGCCTGGACCATAAACGTACAGGCTGATGTACACTGGCTTCTTGAGTAACTTCTTGAATCCGCGTGCCAGCATCTCCCAGTACCAAGGCGTCGCATAGTTCTTGTTGAACATAACCACGTTAAAGGCGTCAGCGTACTTGGCAAGGTCATCAAAGTCAACGCCGTAACGCTCACAGGCGGTCACAGGGTCAGGCTGTATGCACATAACAAGCTCTTTTTTCACGCGCTCCCTGATTTGGGCTATGTAGTCCGTGACTTCTTTCCGGCGCCATTCCAGCCAACCGAGGCCGCTCTTACGCCATAATTCTTTGCAGCGCGGGCAAGTACAGTGACCGTGATCTGCGAAGTACTGACTGTTCAGCCACACGCCCAGCGAGTGGCGGTCAACATCCTCAATGTAATCCAACTTTTCAGCCCGATGCTCAGGCTGCGTGGCGCAGACAACGCTCCAGTAAATGTTAAAGTTGCTGTTTCCCATCCGCGCTGGACCAAGAGGCGACTGCGAAATCCAGTCAGGATGACTGCGGGCAGCCGCGTTATCCGCGAAAACGGCAATGTTACTGTACATGTCCTGCACTGGCGGAATCCTTGCGCCCGTTTCTATTTTGACGCGTAACAGGTGGAAGTCGAAACCCGATGCTTTCTCTGGCTCATACACGTATGCACCAAACTTCACGTCTCGCACGCTCTCCGCCACGCAAAGAACACAAAATCCGTTATAAGGTTTAGGCTAAAACAGCCTCAACTCAAGAAACCTGCACCTCAACCAACCCTTGTTTCACGCCTCTGAAAGCAACAGCTGTATACTCTATTTACCCTTTAAATAAGGGGCTATAGCCTTTTCCAAGCATAAAAGAGAAACAAAAAATACGCCAGCCCGCCAACTTAAACATACCCGCCCAAAAAGAAACATATTCATCGGCTCATATCCTATGAAAGGTGTAAACAAGAAATGTGCATAAACGCCATTGAAGATATCAGCGAGCAAATAGTAAAAGCAGCCAAAAAACTGCATAAAAACGGGTTGGTGAGAGGAACCAGCGGAAACATCAGCGCCAGAATCCCCGGCACAGACACGTTCCTGATAAAACCTTCTGGGGCACACATGGAAAATCTTAAACCTGACGAACTGGTTCTCGTAGACCTTCAAGGACGCAAAATCAAAGGAAAATTAAACGTTTCTTTGGAGACTCCCATGCACGCAGCAATCTACACAGTGCGAAGGGATGTGCAAGCGGTTGTACACACTCATCCACCCACAGCCACGGCATTCGGGATCGCCAAAACAGCAATTCTGCCACTGCAAATCGAGATTTTTATGCTACTTCCAAACGGAGTACCCGTTGTCCCCTTTAAAATGCCTGGTTCGAAAGCGCTTGCGAGCGCCGTCCAAAAAGGCATTGCAAACTACGACGCCATCATACTTGAAAACCACGGCATCGTAACCGTCGGCACAAATATTGAAGCAGCTTGCGGCCTAAACGAAATGGTGGAAGAAGCCGCCAAGATACAGCTTTCAGCTATCACGATAGCTGGCAAAGACGCGTTGAGTTTAACTAAGCTAAAGGAAAAGTTCAAAAAACAGAACACCGTAGAATAGCAGAAAACAACAGGAAGATACGGCAATGACAGAAGCTAAAACACCCCGAGATTTCTTCGAAAAAGTTTTACCCAGCAGATTCAAACCAGACAAAGCAGCAGACATAGACGTTACCGTTCAGGTAAAAATCACAGGCCTCAACGGCGGCAACTGGGTAGTTACAATAAAAAACCAGAAACTGGATATCAAAGAGGGAACGCATCCTTCGCCAACCCTTTCACTTGAGATGGCGGAAACGGATTATATCGACTTGATTAACGGTAAAATGAGCGGAGAAAAAGCCTTCTTAACAGGAAAACTCCGATTTAAAGGCAACATAGCGCTCGCTTTGAAGTTAAGGGAAACAGGATTTCTTTAGAGCATCCGCCTTATTTTTCAGTTTTATCATTTGACTTCAAGACGTGCCGAGCGAGAAACGAAAACGTGGGTGGCAAAGTGTTGTTTTCTTCAATGTTGATTAAGAAAGTGTTCATTTCGGTTATGCTTGGACCCATGCTCTTTTTTGTGTTTTTCCTGAAAGCGTCGTAAGCGGCGTAATTCTGATGGAAGGAAACTATCACTGAGTCGTATCCTAAGCCGATTCCACGATGGATTAGAACAACTCCAAATGGGTCTTTGCCCATGGTATCTGGATGACTGCTTCGGAACTCTTCAATTTCGCGTTCGGTTATTTTCGGGTCCAGTTTAATGAAGTTCATAGCCATTATGGTGTAGCCGATTTTGCTGAAGTTCGGAATTATCGTGTATTCTCTGATGTAACCTTCTTTTTCCAGCTTAGTTCTAAGCCTTGTTGTGGTTGGTTGTGAAGTTCCTATTGCCTTAGCTAGTTCCCTGTCGCTTCTTCTAGAATTTTTCAAAAGTTCAGATATTAATTTTCGCTCTATTTCTTTCAATTTTTAGCTCCCTTCACCTAATTGTAAACACTCTTAGTAATACTACCGTACTGTTTTTAAAATATTCACCGCTCTTCCTTATTAACTTGCCGCGAAAACCTCTCTTAAATTATTCACGCACAAACTTTTCTGTTACTTCTCTTGGCAGATTCTCCTCACCTATCTTGACGGCTTGAGACTTCTGATAACCACGCATTTACGCGGGCTACAAAGACCGATGCGCCAAGGACTTGTAAGATAAAGTCATCGCCTACTTATCAGAGTAGCTACGGTTTCTTCAGTTCGTTTCGACACATATTTATTCCGTCTTCACAATTCAGGGTAGGTGGAGAATGCAGTTATGTTGAAAGACGTTGTCAAAGATTATGAGTTCCACGAAGAAATGTCGGTGGATGAGCTTGTCAAGCAGATGGATGAAGCATGGGGTTTCACCGCTGGAAAAGTTTCCGTGGGCATAAACATCCTAGAGCGCATGTTCAAAGCGAAAGACTGCGTTAATTTTCTCTCGTTCACAGCAAACACCGTGGCAACAGGCACCCGCGGCGTGTTCAAAGAATTGGTAAAGCGGAAGCTCGTGGATGTTGTCATTACCGCCTGTGGCACACTGGACCACGACATAGCACGATGCTGGAAAAATTACTACAAAGGCTCCTTCTTCATGAACGACGCTAAACTGCACAAGAAAGGCATAAACCGCTTGGGAAACGTGCTGGTTCCAAACGACAGCTACGGCATAATAATAGAGCAGAAGATGCAAGCCATGCTGGAGAGCCTTTGGAAAGAGGGAACACGAGAAGTTTCAAGCAGCCAACTTTGCCGCGAGATAGGCTTACGCTGCTGCAACGAAAGCTCAATCCTGTACTGGGCAGCCAAAAACGACATACCCGTTTACGTGCCCGGCATTACGGACGGCGCTGTAGGCTACCAAACGTGGATGTTCAGCCAAGACCACGACTTCAGGGTCAATTTGCTTAAAGATGAAGGAGAAATAAACGACCTGATTTTCACAGCGAAAAAGACAGGCGCGTTAATTGTCGGCGGAGGCATTTCGAAGCACCATACAATATGGTGGAACCAGTTCAAAGACGGCTTGGATTACGTGGTGTACGTGAGCACGGCGGACGAATGGGACGGCAGCCTCAGCGGCGCAAGACCACGTGAAGCGGTGTCTTGGGGAAAAATAAGTGAGAAAGCTAAGCGTGTGATGGTTGAGGGAGACGCTACCATCTTGTTGCCTGTTATGTTCAGCTCGCTGCTAAGTAGGCTCGGTAAAGCTTAAGCTACGCCCTTAAACAGCCACGAAAAGTCTGGCGTCTCTCGCTTTGTTTTCACCCGTTCGTTAAGCGCGTGCGTCACAAGCGGCAAAGCAATCGTGGCGTCGCAGTAGCACACCGCTCGCGTGCCGCTTTCGCTGTTGATTTTGCCCCAGCTAATTGCTTCTTCCAGCGTGCAGCCTGATAATCCGCCCCATTGGGGTGTGTCGGCGGTTATCTGTATGGAGTATTTGTGCGGGTAATAGTATTCCTGCAAACCTTTGCGGAGGTGACCGTTTCTGCCTGGCACGCCTTGGTCGTTGGTTTGAGGTGAAACTGATATGGCAATGAGCTGAGTCAGGTCTTTGGGCACTCCGCCGCCGATGTAGATTACACCTATGTCTTTGGTTTTGGTGCCTATGGTGACGAACTGGTCGAATTCTTTTACGCTGTCGAGGATTACGTTGTGCCCTTGGTTTTTAGCCATAAGAAAGGTTTCTCCGTATGCGCTGTCCACCATCGCTGGGCTGAAGATGGGCACGCCGTTTTCGTAGGCTATGGCGGATATGCTTGGGATTTTTTTGTTGCTCAGGTATTTGCCTAGAAGATAGAAGAATTCTGCAGATGAGTAGGGATAATCGGTTTTCAGGGTCATGACGAAGTTTGTGACGAGTTCTTCCATTTTGCGGTAGTCGGTTTCTTTGCCGAAGACGTCGTAGTACCGGTTCACGTCCGCTTTTAACAGCGCCTCGTCATCTACCATGTGGCTGCCCTGCCAGTAACCGAAACCCATCGCGTCAACAATGTCCTCGGACACGTTAGCGCCCGTTGAAACTAGCACATCAATAAACCGGTTCTCCATAAGCCAGTTGACTATAGTCCATTGGCCAGCGGTGCTCATGGAACCCGCCAAGCCCATGACTATGGTTAGGTCTTTTGCCTTAACCATGTTTTCCCAGACATCTACAGCTTCGCCCAGTTTCCTTCCCTGATATGCGGTTCGGCTCATTTCAGCCAATAGTTGTGAAATGCTTTTTTCTTTAACTTTTATCGGTTCTAATTTCTTGTTGAAGTATGATTCGCTCATGCGCTTTACCCCGTTGTAGATTCGGTGACTCGTATATGAAATTTGCCATTCTGAAAATGCAAGTATCCATTTGCTCGCTTGCTGGTTTTTCGTGTTTTCAACAGAAAACTAAAAACATTTTTAGGAAACAACGTGAATGAAAACTACGGAGTTTTAAGGAGATTTTGAAGTGCCTAAGAAAAAGGTTGTTAAAAAAGAAGCCAAGCCAGTAAAGCCAACTTTTGCGCCCGTTATGTACATGGACCATGATGACAAAAACTACTATATTCAAGTAGAACTGCCGGGAGTGAAGAAGGAAGACGCGGAACTTGAAATTTCAGCTCAAAGCTTCTGCGTAAGACGCGAAAGAGCAGATATTGAACTCCTCGGCTGCTACGTTCTAACGCATTCGGTAAACGCGGAAAAAGCCAAAGCAAAACTCGACAACGGCTTATTAAGCATCAAAATCCCAATTAAAAAAATCCTCAAAGGAAAAAAAAATAGCGATAAACTAAACCAGCCACCAACCCTCCTTTTTTAACTTTTCACGCCTAACAAGCCAGCCACCGAAAAACCACGTTCAAACTCCAGTTTAATCTATCTATAGAGGGGGTATAAGCTTCGCCAAGCAACAGAGATTACGCCAACCAGCGCACTTTTCCGTCAGTATGCAGGCAACCGCAGACACGTGTTCAAACTTTCATATATCGTTGCACGTAGAAAGCTTTAAATACGCTATCACGTTGACGTTGTTGTTTTTCGAGAGGGGAATGTGTTTGCAGAGATTGGGCAAAGTGCTTCATATGACTCCATCTCAGAACGTTGTTGTCAAGGTGGGTAATCCCCCGAAGATTGGTGTTGCTGTTGTTGATGAAAAATTAAAAACCGTCGGAAAAGTCTTCGACGTTATTGGTCCAGTGTCTTCGCCTTATGCCATTGTAAAACCAGCCATCAAAGAACCTGAAACGCTAGCCAACAAGCAGCTTTATCTGCTTCTCTCGAAAAAATAACGGAGCAAAAAAGAATATGAGCAGAGAAAATAAGCTGCATGAAGAAGCAGATCCTTCAAAACCGACGCAACAAGCTGGATCCGTCAAGGTCCAATTATGTCCTGAATGCGGAAGCAACAGGCTGATGCGCGATTACGAATGCGCCGAAATAGTTTGCATGGACTGCGGCTTCGTGGTGGCAGCAAAAATAGCTGACAGAGGACCAGAATGGAGAGCTTTCGACGACGAGCAAAGAACAAAACGAACCAGAGTCGGTGCTCCTTTAACATACACAATTCACGACAAAGGCTTATCCACAACGATTGACTGGCATGACCGCGACGTGTATGGCAAGAGCCTTTCACCTGGACAGAAAGCGCAAGTGTACCGGCTGAGAAAATGGCAGCGGCGCATAAGAGTTTCAGACGCAACAGAACGCAACTTGGCGTTTGCCTTATCTGAAATCACAAAAATCTCCAACAACCTGAATCTTCCAAAAAACATCCTTGAAACAGCTTCCGTCATCTACCGGAAAGCGGTGAAGGAACGGTTAATTCGTGGACGATCAATCCAAGGTGTGACGTCAGCAGCGATTTACCTGGCGTGCAGGCAGTGTGCGCTGCCAAGAACGCTGGATGAGATAGCTCAAGCGTCAACCGTGAACAAAAAAGAGGTTGGACGCAGCTACCGTTTCCTCATTAAGGAACTTAACTATTCGATTCCGCCGCTTAGACCTGGTCAGTACATAACAAAGTTTTCCAATCAGCTGACTATGCAGGGTAAAGTGGAGGAAATTGCGCATAAGATTCTGGCAGCGGCGAAGGAGCTTAAGCTTACTTCGGGTCGTGGTCCAACCGGCATTGCTGCGGCTGCGAGTTATGTGGCGTCTGTTTTGACGGGTGAAAGGAAAACTCAGAGGGAGATTGCAGAGATTGCGCAGGTGACTGAGGTTACTATTCGAAACCGTTACAAAGAGCTCGTTGAAAGGCTGATGTTCCAGATAAGCATTTGATAGCACCTTTCTTTTTCTTTAATTTTTTTGCGCCTTGCTTTAGGCGTGTATTGCAAAATGTTATAGCTTCACGGCGAGATAATATACAGTTGATCCTGTATGAACCTGGATGTGCGGTGTTTACCCCTTGGCTGAGTGTCCGAATTGCGGGACAGAAGTAGCCATTGCGGCAAAGTGCTGGACGGTGTCTCCTGCTAAGAGCAGTGCGACAGGATACGTGCCTGAATTTCGAGTTGGGATTTTTGAGTGCCCGAATTGCAAGTCTAAGTTTAGGTCTAGAGTGGACTCGCAAGCAAGGTCTGCGGAGTTGAATAACGTTAAGGTTTTGGTTGAAAGACTTAAGGAGATACGTGAAGGGCTTAAGCGAACGTTGCGGGGTTTGCGGGAAAAAATAAATAGGCTGGAAACGGAGCGAGCGAGTTTGCTGATGGATATTGAAGAACTCAAGAAGGTTGCTGAAGCACGGGCTAATGCGCTTGAGGTTGACGTGAAAGAGCTGCGTGAAGAGTTAAAGTCGCTGAGAGAGCTTTTAGGCGTAAGCGAAGAAGAGTTTAGTCCTGATTCAAGTTTAAAATTTTGATTTATTTATAGGTATTTTTTTAAGCATGTGCGTCGCTAATCTTGTTATGCCCTACAAGTTTACGTTTGATCTTTCAAAAGTTCCCCGTTTCTTCTTCACCGAGGTTGCTCGGGTCAGCTACAATAAGGGCATGCACAAAACATTCCTTAACACTTTACAAGATATTATTACGAAATTTAGAATCCAAGAAGCCACAGGACTGAACCTGTCAGACGCTGTTGTTCTGCTCCAGGACTTCATCGATTTGCAAGCTGTGAACCTTCTGGAAAGAGGAAAATTCTTGCAATCGAAAAAGAGAGCGCTTTTCCTCTCTCACTGTTCCAGGAAATATATGGATAGCCGATGTAAAGCAGTCTTCGACGCAAACATTCCTTCCTACACGTGTGCGCATTGTTCCGAAGACTGTTTAATTAATCAAGCAGACCGTTTAGCCAAGAAGAAAGGCTACGATGTTTATGTGGTTCCAGGCGGTTCGTGTATTTCGAAAATCCTGAAGGCGAACGGGTATGAAGGAGTCGTTGGAGTTGCCTGTGGTGAAGAGATAAAAATGGCTGTAGACACCTTAGGCAGCATGGACGTGGCTGGACAAGCTATACCGTTGATAAAGAACGGGTGTGCAAACACGGCTTTCAGCTTAGAGACTCTGAACAAGACTCTTTGAGATGAGCGGTTTTACTTTACTAGCTCTCTTTTCTTCCATCTGAGATTCTTGCCTTTGCACTTTCTGCATTTCAAAGCAGTCGCAGCGTTTCTGGCTCCACAATCCCTGCAGATCTTCATGTGCAACCGGTGCTTCTGAGCGATGGATTTTTTGATAGGATCTAAGATCGGCATTTCAAGACATTCATCCTTAGTGTTTAGTCTCAGATGGCTATCTGGCAAATATACCTTTTGTCTCAGAATCACAGTTAAGTTGGCTCTCTAGCGCTTGGAACGGTCTATAGCCCCCCTTATTTAAAGGCTGAAGCAACGGTGGAACCTGTGGTTAGGTGGAGTTTTACGATTTGATTTTTTTTTAAAATATGGGCGTATTCTGTTTTTGTGTTGACGCGATGGAAGTTACGGTTTAGATTAAATGCTTGTTGTAAATGGTTTTTTATGCGTTTTTCATCTGAACAGGTCCTTTTCTCGCGGTCTCGTGAGTTCAGTTGTCGACGCGTTTTCCGTTGCCTGGTACTTGTACCCTCTTACTATGGCGGCTGGTATGCCCTCGTTCGATTGACCTATCACAAGCTCTGCCGCGGATGCTAGTTCATCGGCAACAGCGGTTTGTTTTATCCTCAGCACGTAACCGAACAGGTCTTTTTCTCCGCGCCTGTCCCTTATGGGTTTGAACCCTGCTACGCCTATTGCCACGTTTATCTCCCCCATCCTGAAGGGGCGTCCGTGAGTGTCCGAAACGATCACGGCGACATCGCAACCCGTTTGGCTCTTGATTTCCTGCCTGATTCTCTCTGCTGAAGCACTTGGGTTTTTAGGAAGTAACACCACGTTTCTTTCGCCTTCAACATTTGACCTGTCCACTCCAGCGTTTGCACAAACTATGCCGCTTTTGGTTTCCGTGATTATGCTGTTGGGGCCTATGCGTACTATGTCTTTTGTTTCTCGGAGAACTACTTCCACCAATTCAGGTTCTTTTTGGGTTTGCTGCGCTATTTCTTTTGCCCGCTCAGAAGGCGATATTTCGTCAAGGTTTACAACGTTTCCTTCGGCTTTAGAAACGGCAACATGAGTAACAACTATCACGTCGCCATTCTGTATGGGCGTGTTTTGCTTCTCAGCTGCTTTACAAACTAATTCCGCTATGTCATCGCCTTTCTTTATTAACGGCAATTTCTCAACGGCAATTACTTCAACAGTATTCAATGTTGCAAGCCTCCCTTTCTTAGGCATTGGCTAACTCTGCAATGAAACTTAAGTTTATCTACCTCACGAAGCGTCTTGCTCCTCAGGATTGCTAATCGATTTGTACCAAACAATCTGATGGTGGTTTCGGGAAGGTTTTAAAACAATATAAAGTCTATACATTTATTCAGAACAGTTACTTCGCCCTAAATGAAGGAACATCAAAACTTGGGAATCGAAAACCTCAACCGCATTTTCAATCCTAAGAGCATAGCCGTTATAGGTGCAAGTGAAAGAAAAGGCTCTATAGGCGCCAAAATCTTCAGCAACCTTATAAGCGCAGGCTACGCAGGCACGGTTTATCCTGTGAATCCTTACCGGCAGACCGTGCAAGGGCTAAAGGCTTATCCCAGTATCAGCAAGGTCAATGGCAAGATAGACCTAGCGGTCATTGCGACACCTGCACACTTGGTCCCGCAGATAGTCGAGGAGTGTGGAAAAGCTGGAGTTGCCGGGGTCGTAATAATCTCAGCAGGCTTAAAAGAAATAAGTGAAGATGGCGCGAACCTTGAGAAGCAGGTTCTGGAGCATCAAAAAAAGTACGGCTTGCGCGTAATCGGACCCAACAGTTTCGGCGTGATTAGACCGAAAATCAATCTCTACGCTACTTTTGCCGATAAGCAGGCAAACCCTGGGAAAATCGCGTTTATTTCCCAAAGCGCCGCTTTATGTGCTTCAGCTTTGGACTGGGCTTGGGAAGCTCAAGTGGGTTTTAGCGCTGTGGTCTCCACAGGTTCACTGCTTGACGTTGACCTCGGAGACTTAATTGATTACTTTGGAATCGACGCCCAGACAAGAAGTATTTTGGTTTACGTAGAATCAATAAAAGACGGGCGAAAATTCATGAGTGCCGCCCGTTGTTCCGCCCGAACCAAGCCTATCGTGCTGATTAAAGCTGGGCGTTTCAAGGAAACCCGTCAAGCCACACTATGCCACAGCGGCTCTTTAGGCGGAGAAGACGCGGTTTACGACGCTGCTTTCAGACGTGCCGGCATAGTTCGTGTTGAGGCTATTCGTGACCTTTTCAACTGCGCTGAAGCTTTGGCTATGCAGCCGCATCCGACTGGTCCAAACTTGACAATAATTACAAACGCGGGAGGTCCAGCCATAATGGCTACAGACAATCTTATCGCGAAAGGGGGACGGCTCTCGCAGTTAGGCACTGAAGCAACTCAAGCTCTGAAGCATATTTTGCCCCCCTACTGTAGCATAGCAAACCCCATAGACCTCTACGAGGAAGCTACCACCGAAAGGTTCCGAAACGTGCTGGATATAAGCCTGAAAGACCCCAACAGCAACGGCTTCCTGATTATATACACGCCTCAAGGCGCCACCAAGCCTATTGCTCTTGCGAAGACCATAGTGGACTTGGCGAAACAAATCAAGAAACCTGTTCTTACCGCTTTTATGGGTGAAGATGACCGCTGCCGAAAAGCTCGTCATATCCTTCAAGGAAACGGTGTTCCGACATTTGCGACCCCTGAAGAGGCAGTTTCAACCTTCATGTACATGTACGATTACTCTCGAAACTTGGAACTGCTATATCAAACTCCTGAAGAACTCCCCTTCCAGAAACCCAACTTAACCTCTCTAAAGGGAACTCTCAGACGCGCCTTTTGTGAAGGACGCCAAATCCTCACTTTACCTGAATCCATAAGTTTTTTGGAAGCATACAAGATTCCAGCCGTGAAGACGCTTGTGGCGCAGACCCCTGAAGAAGCCGTCGCTTTATCTTCTGAACTGGGGTACCCTGTGGTCCTGAAAGCGCTGTCTCCTCAGATTTCGCACAAATCTAAAATCGGCGGCGTTTTGTTGAACGTTTGTTCCCCAGCAGAAACAAAAGCTCTTTTCGGAGAGATAGCTAACAGAGTCAAGAGTCACAGCAGCACCGCTGAATTTCACGGCGTGTCCATCCAGCCCATGATCCATGAAAAAGGATATGAAATGATTATAGGCTCTAAAAAGGATGCTCAATTTGGTTCCACAATACTTTGCGGGACGGGGGGAACCGCCACCGAATTGTTTAAGGACGTATCCATTGGTTTTCCTCCGCTGAATCAGACTCTTGCAAAACGGTTAATAGAAGACACAACCATCTACAAACACGCGTCATCCATTGGGTATCCCTTAAACGTCAAGCTTCTTGAGGAAATTCTGGTTAAGTTTTCACAGCTTGTCACGGATTTTCCAGAAATAAAAGAAGCTGACATAAACCCCTTGATTGCTAACGCCAATGGGATTGTGGCGGTTGACGCCCGCATAGTAATAGATTGGGAACGGATGATGCGTGAAGTTGCCGAGCATCACGACGACTGCCTTATTGCTTCTTACCCCCAAAAGTACGTTGCAGTAAGACGGCTTAAAAACGAGACTCACGTGTCGCTTCGCCCTATAAAGCCTGAAGACGAAGAGCGTTTCAACGCTTTCATGAAATCTTTATCTTTGGAGTCTATGCGGTTCAGGTTTTTCGCCATAATAAAAGAAATGTCCCACGAAACGTTGACGCGGTACTGCAATCTGGATTACGACCGAGAAGTCGCCATAGTGGCTGAGCTTCAAGATACTGACAAGCCTATAATCGGTGCTGTTCGGTTAATTGTTGAGCCTGGCGGAAGAAGTGGCGAGTTCGCGGTTTTAGTGGGTGATAAGTGGCAAAGTCTAAACCTCGGCTCCAAGCTCATGGACCTGCTTGTTGAGATAGGCCAGGATATGCGTGTGGACAAAATCTTTGGTTATGTGAGTGCTAACAACTTCAAGATGCTTCAGTTATGCAAGAAAAAAGGATTTAAAGTGGAAAAGTTGGATGAAGAGACGGTTATTGCGTCTCTATCTATGTGATTACGGGTTTAGCTTCTGAACTTTTGCAGTTTCTGCAGCATCTCTTTGTCGCCTTCGGCGTCTCCGGCGCATGTTGCGATTATGCCGTCAACGAGGCCATCCAGCTTTGCTGCCTTTTCTTCAACTGTATCCATGGTTGCGGCGGTTGGCCAGCCAATCATCTTCACAGTATCCACGTTTTTCGCAGTTCCCACCAAGAAGTACGCGTAGATGGGTTTGTTCAGGCGTTTGCACTCTTTGGATATCTGCTCCAGTGTAGGGAAAGAACTGTCTTCAAGCCGCATGAAGTAGATAAAATCCCATGGCGCATTAACCCGCGCGAGATTATCCTCCACAGACTTCCGCGCCGTCAATAAGCAGCCTAACTTCAGGTTCTTAAGCTTAACGTTTGCGCGTAAGAAATCCCGGCCTGCCTCAGAGGATTTCAACATTTTTATGGGTTCGCCGAACTTGGGCACGTCGCCCATGGTGATTGCTAAGCCGTCAACACCCATGATGTCCGCCGCTAAAGCCAAACCGCCCACTTCAACTGGACCTTTGTAGTGCAGTATGAATATGGGTACGATTATTTTCTCAGGGTATTTAGACTTAAGAACGCAGCTTACGGCTGTGCCACTGGCCGCTGGGAAACCAGCAGCGCTGTCGGTGACGTTCCATCCATCCACTAGGTCTTTGATTTCTTCGGCAAGTTTAAGAAATTTACGTGTTGGAACAAACTCGTTTAGTATTTTCATCGAGACATCATCTCGGCTTAAGAGAATACGCAATGAATATAAAATCTTTTGCATAGTCCATTTCTTCTTGTTTCAAGGAAACGTAAATAAACAATCAAACGAAAGTAATTTTCCACTGGGAGAATGCTTATGAAGGTTGCAGTTTCTGGCAAAGGCGGTGTTGGCAAAACCCTAATCGCCGCGGGCCTCGCACGGGGTTTCGTGGAGAGAGGACTGAAAACGATGGCTATAGACGCGGATTCTTCGCCTAATCTCGGTTTAACTTTGGGCTTATCCGCGGAAGAAACACGTAAAATCGTGCCGATAACTGAAAACAAGGAGCTTGTTGAATCCAAAACAAGCACCGGATACTCCGGCGTCTACCGCTTATCCTTCACCGTGGATGACATCGTCCGCGACTACTCCGTGAACACCCCTTTGGGGGTGAACCTGATAGTTATGGGCACGGTGCGGTCAATGGGATCAGGCTGCATGTGCGCCCCAAACGCCGTTATCCGCGCCTTGCTCCGCCACTTGATTGTTGACCGTAACGAGGCGGTGGTTTTGGATTTGGAAGCAGGCGTTGAGCACATAGGCCGAGGAACCGCACGGCAAGTGGACGCGTTGTTGATTGTGGCGGATTCAAACCTGAAATCTCTCGAGATAGCCAAGCACATACATGATTTGGCGGCGAACGCGGGAATGAAGCAGCTCTACCTCATCGGAAACAGGATTATGAACGAAACACAGAAAAAAGCCGTCACAAGTTTTGCAGAGAAAAACGGTTTAAACCTCCTCACTTTCATTCCATTCGACGAGAAGGTGACCGAGGCGGACATGCTTGGGGAAACACCGCTTAAGCACAAGGAGATTGCGGCGATGCAAGCCATAGACAATATATGCGACTTTCTCCTAAAGAAGGACATCTAGTTCATTGGAGTTTGTGTTTATGAAAACGCTTGTAACCATAGGTCGCGGAGGAACAGGCAAATCCAGCTTTACGGCTTTAATGACAAAATGCTTTGTTGAAGCGGGTCAAACTCCTTTGTTGCTGGTGGACGCTGACCCTGACCAGAACCTAGCTGAAATGGTGGGCGTAGACCTGAAAGAAGCCGGGAAATCCACCATCGCCGAGCTGCTCGTCACTACCTTCATTAAAAAAGGCGGAACCACCGTGGGCGTTCCACCCACAGAGCGAATAGAAAGCCGGATTTGGGAGAACGGATTGTTTGAAAGCGACAACTTTGACTTCTTATCGGTTGGCACAAAATGGGTTGAAGGCTGCTATTGTATGCCTAACTCCGCGCTGAAAGGCGCATTGGGATCGTTAACCAAGAACTACAAGTACGTGCTTATCGATTCCCCCGCGGGTCTTGAACACTTAAACCGGCGCATCACGTCAAAAGTGAATGACATCTTTGACATTCTTGATCACTCAAAGAAGTCCATGGACCACGTCAAAAGAGCGCACCGCATCGCCAAGGAAGTTGACATGGAGTTTGAAAATTTCTACCTCATAGGCGGGTACAGGTTCCCCGCGGAATTGGGCGTTCACGCAGAAACCGCTCTGAACTTCAAGTATTTGGGGAAGATAGCGGCGGACGCAACCTTGGATGAATACGTGCTTGAAGGGAAATCGCTGCTGGAGCTGCCTTCAGACAACGCGGCTTGCGTTTCGGTGAAGAAAATCATGAAAACTGTGGGCTACCTCTGAAACCGCCTTTTACATTTTCAGCTTGCATACATATAGATGCACCATGACTTTTGATAAAAAATTCTGGAAAAGTTTAAAAAGATTGTAAGGGTGTTACTAGCTAAACCTTTACAGAGGTTTGAATTTGACCAGCAAAAACGTGCGTGTTAAAATAGGTGAAATGAAGACCAACACTGGTCTTGTTAAAAATCTTGAATTATCCATAGGGAAAGTTGTTGATGACTCTTGGGCGGAACCCATGGGACCCACACCCATGCCCAGTTTGACCACCCTGAGAAACTGGGACATGACGCTCCTCAACAAGTATAAGCCGTTTTACCTGCCCGATTGTGACTTGTGCTGTCTCTGCACTTACGGCAAGTGCGACTTGACGGCGGGAAAACGTGGCGCCTGTGGACTTAACATAGCTGATCAGTCATCGCGTATCGTGCTTATCGCTTGCTGCATTGGCGCCGCAACCCACAACGGGCACGCCCGCCATGTGGTTGACCACCTGATTGAGAAGTATGGTCGGCGTTATCCTCTGGATGTAGGCGGCTTAAACGTGAAAGTTGAAGCTCCAGTTACGCGGCTTGTCACCGGCATAAGGCCCCAAACTCTGGGCGATTTGGACGAGGTTCTAACCTACTGTGAATCACAAATTACCCACCTAGTCTCTGTTGCGCACACAGGCCAAGAATCTAACAATTTGGATTTTGAATCCAAAGCATTCCACGCAGGCAGAATTGACCAAGTAGGCATGGAAGTTGCGGACCTTGCTCAAATTTCCGTCTTTGACTTCCCGAAGGCTGACCCTGAAGCTCCGCTCATTGAAATGGGTATAGGCACCGTGGACACGACAAAGCCCGTTATCATGTGCATCGGTCACAACGTCGTACCTTCTGTTGGAATTATCGACTACATGAGAGAACAAAAACTTGAAGACAAGATGGAAGTCGTAGGTTTATGTTGCACTGCCATAGACAACACAAGATACTTCGACCGCGCAAAAATTGTCGGGCCAATTTCCTGGGAACTACGATTTATACGAGGAGGTTTTGCTGACGTCGTCGTTTTGGACGAGCAATGTGTCAGAACAGATGCTTCACTTGAGGCTGAACGTGTTCACGCACCAGTCATCGCTGCTTCAGAAAAGAACTGCATAGGCTACAAGGACCGCACAAACGACCCTGCCGACGAGATAGTGGCAGACTTGGTTAGCCGTAAAGTTCCAGGCGTTTTGGTTCTTGACCCTGAAAAAGTCGGGGAAGTAGCTGTAAAAGTAGCGCAAAAAGTTGCTCCATTGCGTAAGAAAATGACTTCTCTTCCAGAACTCGACGAGATTAAAGAGCTTGCGAAGAAATGCAGACACTGTAACATGTGCCAGAGAAGCTGCCCACAAGACCTCAACCTCCCAGCAGCAATCACCGCCGCAGCTGAAGGAGACTACTCTAAACTAGCAGACTTGTATGAGGAATGCATTGGATGCGGACGCTGTGAAGAAGCCTGTCCAGTCAAACTTGAAATACACAGCTTCATACTCAAAGTCGGCGAGAAACATATGCTTGAGGAAACAAACTATTGTCGCTCAGGCAGAGGCGCCGTTCAAGACGTGGAAATTAGAAGTGTTGGCGGTCCGATTGTGCTCGGTGAAATTCCTGGTATCGTCGCGTTGGTGGGCTGTGCTAATTATCCGCATGGCGGCAAAGACGTTTACGATATATGCAGAGAATTTGCTCTTCGCCGCTTTATTGTGATGACTTCTGGTTGCTCAGCCATGTCCGCTGGCTCCTACAAGAACGAAGAAGGCAAGACGCTTTATGAAGAGTTCCCAGGTGGCTTTGAAGCTGGAGGTGTGATTAACGTCGGTTCTTGCGTTTCTAACCCTCACATCGCAGGTGCAGCCATAAAAGTCGCTAACATATTCGCTAAACGCAGCCTCCGAGGCAACTACGAGGAAATAGCTGATTACATCCACAACCGTGTAGGCGCCGTCGGCTTAGCTTGGGGCGCATACTCTCAGAAAGCCGCATCAATTGCTTCTGGCTTCTGGAGTTTAGGTGTGCCCGTGCTCGTCGGTCCCCACGGAAGCAAATACCGCCGGATGCTACTTGGAAGAGAGGACAAGCCTGAAAACTGGGAAGTTTACGACGCACGAACAGGCGACAAAGTGAACGTGGGTCCTGCACCTGAGCATCTGTTCCAGACGGTTGAAACTCCGCAGGAAGCCATGGTTGCCATAGCTAAGCTGTGCATGAGACCTAACGATACATGGAAGGGTCGTTCAATCAAGCTGTCACACTATATTGACTTGCACAAGCGCCACTACGGACTTATGCCACCGGATATCCACAGGTTCGTGCGCACGATGGCTGATGTACCCATGACTATGAAAGACGAAATCGCAGAGATGCTGGAAGCGAAAGGCTGGAAGGAAACGGTGATTCCTGACCCGACGTTGCTTCCGAGAATGATAAGGAAAAAGAAGGAGTGAGAGTGAAATGTCGTGTGAACCTTGGCAGTGTGCTGAAATAGCAGCCACAAAGAAAGCAAACCCGATAACAAAACCCGAAGTAGCCGTAGCCATGATAAAGAGAGCTGCGCGCCCGATTCTTGTGGTCGGCAGCAACGCCACCGAACGCTGGATGGAAGGCAAACAACTCATTGATTACCTCATTGACTTCGCCAAAGCCTCAAAAGTCCCCATAGTTGCAACCGCACACATGGTTGGCGAGTTCCTCAAACGCGGCTACGAACCAGCAGGCTTCATGAACGCCATGGACATAGGCAACCGCCTAGTTGACCCCACTTGGCAGGGACTCGACGGCAAAGGACACCCTGACTTGGCAATGTTTATTGCTTTGCCTTATTACATGGAGGCGCTCATCCTGTCAGGACTCAAGCATTTCGCTCCAGACCTCAGAACCATGACGTTGGATAACCTTTATCATCCGCATGCTAGCTGGTCTTATCCAAACGCGACTTTGGAAGACTGGGCAGCAAATCTCACGGTCATGACTTCAAAATTTGAAGGAGGACAACAATAAAATGTCAATGTTTGAAGATATACCCGTAGATGTTGGCGTCATATACGAGGGCGAACGCATACGCAGAAAAGACATGCAAGTAGAACTCGGTGGACCCTCAATCAAAGAGAAATTTGAATGGGCAAAAGTTAAACCCCTTGACCAAGTTGAAGATGGAAAAGTAACCATAATCGGTCCCGACATCAAGGATATGACGGAAGGACAAGCATACCCGCTGGGAATTCTAGTTGAAGCCGCTGGCTCCACCCTTGAACCGGCGCTTGAAGGCGTTATCGAAAGGCGCATACACGGCTACCTGAACTTCATTGAAGGCTTCATGCACCTTAACCAGCGCTACGACATCTGGATGCGCTTAGGCAAGAAAGCCTTCCAGAAAGGCTTGAACTCTTTCGAGTACATCGGAAAAGTGCTTTACAAGCTTTTCAAGAGCGAACTGCCCATCATCGAGAAAGTGCAGATAACTTTCATCACTGACCCCGCCAAGGTGAAGGAGATGTACCCCGCAGCCTTGGAGGATTATGAGGCAAGAGATGCCAAAGCCAGAGGTTTAAAAGACGAGGAAGTTGACAAGTTCTACGGTTGCGTCCTATGCCAATCATTTGCTCCCAGCCACGTTTGCGTCATCACACCCCAACGATACAGCAACTGCGGTGCCATCAGCTGGTTCGACGGACGCGCCTCCGCGCAAATCGACCCGAAAGGGCCCGTTTTCGCTATCGAAAGAGGCGAATTGCTAAACGCGGAGAAAGGCGAGTTCTCAGGCGTAAACGAGGCAGTCAAAAAACGCAGTTTAGGCGATGTCGACCGTGTTTGGCTGTACACCGCGTTTGACCATCCACACACTTCATGCGGCTGCTTCGAGGCAGTGGCGTTCTACATTCCTGAGGTTGAAGGTTTCGGCGTGGTGAACAGAAGCTTCAAAGGTGTAACAGTGAACGGCTTAGCATTTTCAACGCTGGCTGACTCTACTGCGGGCGGAAGACAAGTTGACGGTTTCCACGGAATGTCCATCGAGTACATGCGCTCCAAGAAGTTCCTCGCAGCTGACGACGGATGGAACCGCGTGGTATGGCTGCCGAAAGAAGTCAAAGAACGCGTCAAAGACTTCATACCTGCAGACGTTGTGGACAAGATTGCCACCGAAGAGGATGTGCAGAACATAGATGAACTGAAAACTTTTCTAAAGGAGAAAAAGCATCCAGTGTTGGCCAGATGGGAGGCAGAAGCAGCGGCAGTTGAAGCGGCAGCGCCTGCAGAAGCGACGGCAGAAGAAGGCGCAATGATACCGGTGGCGACAGCGGCGTCTTTACCTATTATGGCTGGCGGCTTCAAGATAATCCTGAAAGACGCGAAAATTTACGCCAAAAAAGTCATTATCCGTTCGATGAAAGACGAGAAAAAAACCTGAGGTGAAGCCTGATGGCTGACAAAAAGAAAAAGGACGAAGACCTCGGAGTAAACTTCAGCCCTGACCTGCTAGAGCTACTGGCGAAGTTTAAGGAGATTGAACTGGAAGACTTCGAGATGGAAGTAAAAGATCTGGAGCTGTGGCTTCAGTCCGGTGCCTTACCCCGACAAGTCATGTCCCAACTGAAAGTGGCTCCTGCCTTGAAGGGCAAGCCTACCGAACTGTTGCAGGCGCCGTTTATGCCTCCAGTCGAGACTTATCCAGGCAAAATCGTCGAAGTGAAACTCGGCGCCACCAAAGGTGAGGGTGGAACACGCGGAAGATCCATCACGATAGGCGGCGAGACTTCACCGCCTTTTTACACGTTTGAGCGGCCTGTTGTGCATCCGCCGGTGGTTACGCTTGACGTTTTTGACATGGAGCTTCCTTTGTCGAAGGCTGTTAAGATGCACGTGAAGGAGGTTATCGGTGACCCTGCGGCTTGGGCGAAGCTTGCGGTTGAAAAGTTCGGCGCGGACATGGTTACGATTCACCTGATCAGTATTGACCCGTTGCTGAAGGATGCCACGCCTAAGGACGCGGTTAAAACGGTGGAGGAGGTTCTGCAGGCTGTTGATGTGCCGTTGGTGATCGGCGGTTGCGGTGACCCAGTTAAGGACACGGCTGTTTTCGCTGAGATAGCTGAAACATTCGCTGGGGAACGCTTCTTGATCAGTTCCATAACGCAGGACATGGATGTTGAGCGGTGCGCCAAGTTTGTTAAGAAGAACGGCCACGTGGCGTTGTCTTTCACTCCCATGGATTTGAACTTAGCCCGTGAGCTTAACAGGCGTTTGTATGATTTTCTGGGCAACGAGGACATTGTCATGGACTTGACGACTGCGGCGCTTGGTTACGGTTTGGACTACGCGTTTACTAACATGGAACGTGCTAGGCTGGGGGGTTTGATGGGGGATGTGGAGCTTGCGCATCCGATGTCTTCTGGCACCACTAACGCTTGGGCTGCGCGGGAAGCGTGGCTTAAGATGTCGCCTGAATGGGAGCCTCGTGAGCTTAGAGGTCCGCTTTGGGAGGTAACGACCGCCTTAACGCTTTTGCTTGCTGGTGTGGACTTGTTTATGATGATGCATCCTGCTGCGGTGAAGACTTTGAAGGAAGTTACTGCTCAGCTTGTAAGCGGCAAGAAAGCGGATGCGTGCAAGTTTCTTGACTGGGTTTCCCTGAAAACGGAGTAGTGGATGGAATGAGTGAGAAAAAGAAAGGTAAAGCTGGAGTAAAAGAACTTAGCCCTATAGACGTTTACAAGGCTCTTCCGAAGATTAACTGTAAAGAATGCGGCGAAGAAAACTGCATGGCTTTCGCCACCAAAATCGTTAACCGCGAAGTGCGGCTTGACCAGTGTGCTCCTTTGCTGAAGAAAGAAAACGAGAAGGCTTACAATCAACTGAAGGATATGTTGAAGCCACCCGTCAAAGAGGTTGTGGTGGGCGAAGGCGAAAAAGCGGTTAAGCTCGGCGGGAAACTTGTCATGTACCGTCACGAGTTCACGTACACCAACCCCACGGCAATTGCCATTGACGTGACAGACGAGATGTCTGAAGAGGAACTGCTAAGCCGCATAAAAAAGACTGAGGGGTTCAGTTACGAGTACATTGGGTACACGCTTAAGCTTGACATGGTTGCTGTTCGCTGCACGTCAGGGGAGCCTGAAAAGTTTAAGGCTGCCGTTAAGAAAGTGGTTGAAAACACCAAGTTGCCTTTGATTCTGTGTACTTCGAATGTGAACGTGGCTGAAGCTGGTTTGATGGCTGCACCTAAGGCAAAGCCTCTGCTGTACGCTGCGAATATGGATAACTGGCGGGACATGGCGGAGTTAGCGTTGATGTATCATTGTCCGCTGGTGGTTTCCGCGCCAAACGACCTGAGCATGCTGGTGTCGTTGGTTAAGACTTTGTTGGCTTATGGTGTTGAAGATTTGGTGTTGGATCCTGGCACTTTTGTGGGTGACGGTTTGGCTGACACGTTGAACAACTTCACTATGCTGCGGCGAGCGGCGTGCAAGGGTGGTGAGGAACTTGCTGGTTTTCCCTTGATGGGCGTTCCTATGGTTGCATGGGTGGACAAGGGTGAAGCAGCAGATGAAGTTGTGAAGTGGCGTGAAGCTTACTCGGCGGCTATGCTGATTGTTCGTTACGCTGACGTGCTTGTTATGCATGGTGCTGACGGTTGGTCGCTTCTTCCGAACACGGTGTTGAGGCAGAACATTTACACCGACCCACGTAAACCCGTGGCTGTGGAACCTGGTTTGAAAGAGTTTGGCACGCCAAACGAGAATTCACCCGTGCTTTTCACTACGAACTTTGCTTTGACGTATTACACCGTGGCGTCGGACATTGAAAACTCCAAGACAAGCGCTTACTTGATTGTGGTGGAAACTGAGGGTTCAGCCGTTGACAGCGGAGTTGCAGGGCGCAAGCTAACCGCGGAAAAAGTGGCAGACGCCATAAAAGAAACAGGCATAGAGAACAAGGTTAAACACCGAAAAATTATCATTCCAGGCAAAGCCTCACGGATAAGCGGCGAAATCGAAGAACTCAGCGGCTGGAAAGTCCAGGTGGGACCACGAGATTCTTCCGAAATCCCCAAGTACATCATAGATAAATGGCAGCCTTAACCCATCTTCCCCGTTTATCCTTTTTTCCGTTTTTCGAATTCAAGCCTAACTGTCTCTATAGTCTCTTATTAGCAGGCTGCGTGCGCTGTTTTCCACATGTTATTGCTTGGTTTCTGCGCCAATACGGACCTACCCCTCTATAGTTTCTGCATCGAACTGCTATTAGGATCCTGATATGCTACAAATATTCTGGTTGGTCAAGAAAATTTGACTAACGCAAAACAGGTTTAGTCAAGAAATCTTGACAAAAACACATTTAGCGTAGCAAAAGCCTGATATTAAATAGGGATGCGCATGAGAAAAACCATAGCCCTGCTGCTTGCCATCTTCTTGACCGCCTCATACCTAATTGTGGCTAAGCCCGCGTTCTCCTCAACTGAAGTGACTGAGAACGCGTGGGTGAAGAAAGCGCCAATGCATCAGGCGAGAGCTAGCTTGGGCGTTGCGGTGGTTAACGGCAAAATCTACGCTATCGGAGGATCTACCGGAAACGATGAATCGTCTCATATTGGGGAAACCGTAAGTACAAATGAAGAATATGACCCCGTTACTGACACTTGGGTGTTCAAAAAGTCTATGCCGACTGCAAGGTACGGGTTTGCCATAGCCGTTTACCCGAACAAAATCTACTGCATAGGAGGGGCCACAAGTTACTCGACAAGTAGTGGGTACGATGTCATTGGGATTAACGAAGTTTACGACCCCGCAATGGATACGTGGGAAACCAAGACACCCATGCCTACAGCCAGAGATTCATTGCAGGCAAACGTCGTAAACGACAGAATCTACTTGATAGGCGGATATGTTCCTGACAATTCGGGCTTAGGTGCAATCTCCTCGCTTAATGAGGTTTATGATCCAGCAACGGATTCTTGGATCACGAAGGCACAAATACCGACGGCAACGACGGGTTATGCTTCTGCCGTCGTTAACAATCAGATTTACATCATAAAACAATCGACACAAATTTACAATACTAAAACTGATGCATGGAGCTATGGCGAACCTATCCCTTCAACTGCGGGCAGTTATTCAGGATACGCTACTGCTGCCGCGACGACAGGGGTTTTTTCCCTAAAGAGAATCTATCTATTTAGCCAAGCTTCGGTTTCCAATCAGATTTATAATCCCGATAGTGACAGTTGGACGGTTGGCGCTGACCTACCCACTAGGCGAGGGGGTGCGGCTGTCGCCGTTGTAAACGACATGCTGTACGTTATTGGCGGTAAGATCTATAATTTTGCTTATCCAGACGATACCTTCGGCGTTTCTGTGAAGGCTTATGCAGTGAATGAGCAGTATACGCCTTTTGGTTACGGTACCGTTCCGCCAGTCATCGATGTGGTTTCTCCGCGAAGCCAGTCGTACAACGAGTCGAGTGTTTCTTTGGTTTTCACCGTGAACAAGCCGGTTAACTGGACGGGCTACAGCCTCGACAGCGGCGAAACCGTAATCGTGGGGGGCAACGCCACTTTGGAGGGGTTAGCTAACGGCTTGCACAATGTCACCGTCTACGCGAAGGACGAGTTTGGCAACGTGGGCGCCTCGGAAGCGGTCAGCTTCACCGTGGAAGTGCCGTTCCCAGGGATGCTTGTGGTGGCTCCTGTGGCTTCGGTGGCTGTGGTGGGCGCGGTGTTGGCGATTTACTTCAAGAAGCGCAAAGGTCATTGAATAGCTGTAAGAAAAAAAATAATCGGCAGTTTCCTAAACGTGGGCGTAGACGCGGTCGGTGGTGTACTTTCCCGTCTCCATTTCCTGTTCTATCTCTCGCAGGAGCAGTATGCGCTTGAACGTGGGGGGGTGCGTGGCAAACAGGCTGTTCAGCTGGTTCCACGTGGATTTCGACTCTTTCTCCATCGCCAGTTCCAGTTCTCGCTCGTCCAAGACGCCGTCCTTGTCCAAATCGTAGCTGTTCTTGTTCTCCATGATTTCACTTATCTCCTGTTTGGCTAGCGCCGGGTCCCCAATATAGAAGGCTCGTGCCCCCTGGGGCGCTTTGGGAGAGATGGATAAGCCATAGGTGATTTTGGCGAGTCCGCTTTCCAGACTTCGCGGCGAACCCGTCAAATAAGCCGAATAAGCGTCAGCGTAGTGTTCACGGAGCCTGCTTAACCGCATCACAGCAAGAAACGTGATTATATAAACTATGAAACAGACAACACCCACCGCTATTAACGCTATGCCCACGTTTCCTTCCTTGTCCCTTCCTCTTGAATACGAGCTGATTACGCCCGCACGGAAAGCGAATTGAGCAATCATGTAAGCGATTAACGGAAGCGCCGAAAGCACCGTCATCACGATGAAGTCCTTGTGCTTAACGTGACCAAGCTCGTGACCTATTACTCCTCTGATTTCGTCTTCGTTCAAGCTCCTTAACAAGCCGTTATGCACGGCTAAGGTGGCGCCGCTTGAGCTTCTGCCGAAGACAAACGCGTTCGGCGTGTTGTTGGGAACCGTGGCGACCTTCGGCATGGGCACCCCACTTTTCTCCGCCAACTCCTTAACGGTGTTTTCGAGCCACGGATTCTCCCCAGGCTTGAGATAATGCAAACGTGAAGTAGCCGCCACAATCGCGGGACCCACCAGATACTGGAAAAGTATGAACAGGGCTATGCCGCCCAAGACAAGGAGCAATCCCGTAATGAGGTCGAATCCGAACAGGTAGTATTGCAGGAGGAATATGATTCCAAGCAGGAACAGGCCGAATATGAAGGAGGCTACAAAAATGCTGGTTCCCATCGCAAACTTCAGCTGAGATAGCCTAGCCAACATGCGCCACTCCTAACTGCAAATGTCAATCAAATATGGAATTAAGTCTTTCTACACGAAAATAAGCTGGCTCACGCTGCACATGAGCGCTTGCAACTAAAAAATAAGAAGAAAGGTTGTTTAGATGGGGTAAGCTCCGCAAACCTTGCAGAAATGAATCTTTGTCTTTATGTAGCTTTTGCAGTACGGGCATTGGATTCCGCCGTTATCAGGGAAGACATCCGACGGTTTTCCGAAGAGCTTCCTGAAATGCTCGTAGTAAAGCAGCTGCTCCTTATCCTGGATTTTAACGTCGTCTTCCGCGAGAATCTTTTTCTTCTTCTCCTCAAACTCTTGGTCGGAAATCATGTCGTTGAAGAAAGTCCGCAGCACTTCGGTGCCTGTTCCCGCCTCCAACGGCGCTTTAGCTCGCCAAATAACGTCTTTCGGAATCACATCTTCGTACGCCTTGCGCATTATCCATTTGCCGTATTTCACGCCGTCATGCATGTTAATCTTGAATTTGATGGGCAGTTTCTTCGCCCAGTCCATAAAATCCGGGTCCATGTAAGGCGCTTTGATGGTCATTCCGAGAGACTCCGCCATGGGTATGGACGAGAAACCCATCTCCGCCCACATCTCCTTCTGCTTCTGCGCGAACTCCTCCTCGGACAGGTGGAACTGCCATGGATACCCGAAAAGCTCGTCCAACGCGTCACCCGTAAAGACGGTTTTGAAGCCTTTTTCCTTCAAAATTGTCAAGCCAATGTAAACAGGCATGCTGTTCCGTATCTCCATAGGGTCAAACTTTTTCAGCGCCACCACAACTTTCGGGGCGTTGCTGAGCACTTCGTCTTTGCCGAACACGTGAGTTTCCTGGTTAAGCTTCAGTAAAGCCACCATCTTTTTCACGTACTCCGTGTCCTTCGGGTTTCCATGCTTAAAACGCATCGTCAGGCACGGAATATCCGGCTTGTACTTCACTGCTTCCGAGATTATGATTTGTGTGTCGGTTCCCGCTGAAAACAGCATGGAGTCCGCCATGTTTTTCTGCACAGCTTTGTTCACTAAGGCTCGAACTTCTGGCAAAAGCTTAACGTATTCTTGAGGGTCAAGTGTCAAGTTATTTTACCTCGCAATACCAACCTTGTCATTCTCGCCTTATTTAAATCTATCCGTATGCGTATAAAAGCCTTAAAATTATAAACATATGTGTGAAAACTGCCCCAAATACTGAACACGCATGTACCCGAGGCTTTTTCCAGCCAGTTTTATGTCCAAGCAGTTAAGTTTAAAAGTTTTCAGGTTCCGTTCTTATCGAAGGTCAACACTCGGTAGCCTGTGAACATGTTGAAAATAAGTCTAATACACATGAAAGTCCGCCGCTCCCTAAAAGGCAATCTCGAAGCAGCCGCGACGGCAGTCCGTAAAGCCGCCGAACAAAACCCCGCGTTCATCGCCCTTCCAGAATACTTCTCGGTTCCAAACAACATGGAACACTTCGATTCCGCCGAAAAAATCAGCCACGAAACATACGAAGAAACCATCAAGTTCCTCGCCGGCATCAGCAAAGAACTTGCATACATCTACATTTTAGGCGGCACCGTACTCGAAGAAGACCACGGCAAATTCTACAACACCAGCACCCTCTGGCGAAACGGCACGCTTATCGGCAAGTACCGCAAAAGAAACCCGATTAACGCCGAGTTAAAAGCAGGCGTAAGCCGCGGCGACAAGCCAGCGGTCTTCACCACGGACTACTGCAAAGTCGGCATGCTCGTCTGCGCCGACATGTTCGACCCGCCCACCATAAAAGCAGTTGTGGACTTAGGCGCGGAACTCGTCTTCCTTCCAGTCGCAGCTATGGGCACGCACCCGCACGTGACGGGACACCCGCTCACCGAGAAGATTGCCACAGACAACGGCATCTACGTGGTTAAAGTGGGCAACGTCAGTAGCAACGCGCGAGGCGGAAGAAGCGCCTTCATCACCCCCTGGGGCATAGAGCAAGAAGCCACCGACGCCGTTGAAGACTCAGTCATGACCATAGACTTCGACATGCACAGGCTAAGGGAATACCGAAAATCTCTGAAAAGATGAGAGTGTCGGCTGAGCAGTAAAAGAAAAAAGGAAAAAGTGTTTTTAGCGTAGTTTCATTAGAACCATTTCTGCCGCGAGCACCATTGGCTCCCAAGTTTCGCACAGTGGAGGAGCGTAAGCGGTGTCTGCTTTGGCAAGTTCGCGCACGGTCATGCCTTTCTGAATGCCGAATGACAGGGCGTTTATGCGTTGCGTGACTTCTTCGCCGCCGATTATCTGCGCGCCAATAATACGCTGCGACTCTTTTTCGACGACGAGTTTGACTTTTATGGGCAACGCGTTGGGGTAGTAGTCAGCCTTCGTCTTCGAGCTTATGGCACCCGTGACCACTTCGATTCTTGCTCTTTGCGCCGCTATCTCCGTTAAGCCCGTCACCCCAGCTTCTATGCTGAACAATCGGGTTACGGCGGAAGCTAATATGCCTGAAAAGAGGGCGTAACCTCCTCCAGCGTTTGTTCCTGCCACTTTGCCTTGCCTGACCGCGATGGTGCCTAACTGCGCGCACATCGGCTTATGAGTTATGATGTTCGGCGCTTCTGCACAGTCCCCTGCAGCGTAAACGTCTTGTACAGAAGTTTCCATTCTACCATTCGTTTTTATCGCGCGGGTTTCGCCGAGCGCTATTCCAGAATCAGCCGCTAGCTTGGTGTTCGCGCGTACCCCGAAAGCGCTAATGAACATGTCAGCCGCTATTTTTTCGCCGCCAGCCATAATCGCCGTTACCTTGTCATCGCCGAGAAACTCCTCCACGCGTTTCTCCGTGAGGATGCACATGCCCTTTTCCTGCAGGTGCTCCTGAACATGCTTCGCCATGTCAGCATCAAGCATGGCAGGCAGAATCTGCGGCAACATCTCAACCACAGTTACTTCTAAGCCACGTTCAATCAAAGCCACACCAGTTTCCAGCCCAATCAACCCAGCACCCATGATGACCGCAGATTTGGCTCCGTTCTGGACCGCTTGGAAAATTTTTTCCCCGTCCTCCAGGTTGCGGAGGCTCAGTATGCCCTGCTTTTCATGCCCTTTAATCGGAGGCAGAAAGGCGTCGGCGCCGGTGGCGATTACTAAGCTGTCGTACTGCAGTGACTCCGTGGCTCCTGCTTGGTCAACTGCGGTGACCGTTTTCTCTTTCGTGTTTATGGTGGTGACTTTTGTCTCAGTCTTCAGATTTAACTTTAGCATTTGGAAGTAGGCGGGTGGATAAACAGTCAGGTCTTTGAAGCCGGGTATTTGTCCGCCTATCACGAAGGGCAGACCACAGCGTGAATACCCCGCGTTTTTCTCTTGGGTTATCAGGGTGATTTCGGCTGTGCGGTCTTTTTTCCGGGCGGCGGATGCGGCTTCCACGCCTGCGGCGTTGGCTCCGACAACGATTATGCGTTTAGCCATCGGTCTTCCTTCATTTTCCTTGGTTCTTGTGCCATTCTACCGCTTTGTCAAAATCCATCAGATTAGCCAGTTCTGCTTGCAGGTTCGCAGGCTTGACGACTAGAAGCCAGCCTTTTACGTAAGGGTCATCGTTTAGAACTTCGGGTTTGGATTGAACTTCCGAGTTGACTTCTTCGATGGTTCCGCTTACGGCGGCGACTAAGTCGGAAACGGCTTTCACCGATTCCAGCGTGCCGTACGGTTCGTTTTGTTGCACCTCCGTTCCCGCATCGGGGAGTTCGGCGTAGACTATTTCGCGCAGCTGTTTTTGCGCGTAGTCCGTGATGCCCATGCGGACTTTGGCTCCTTCAATTTTTATCCATTCAAAATCTTTGGAGTAGTATAGGCCTTCTGGCACTTCGTAATTGTCCACTTTAACCATACTTATGCACCTCTGAGGGAGTAATCTGGGCTTCTGCGCTTAAAAGGTTTGATGAAGCCGCAGGGCGATGGGCGCGTTTAGCGTTCGCGTTTGCCTGCGATCCATTCTTCTGTCCATTGGCGTGCCACTGGGTCAGGCACTTGGACGGGTGGATGTTTGAACGCGTATGAGGGCATGCTTACTAATGCGCCTTTGATTTTGCGGTCTAAAGCTATTTTCGCGGCTCTTATCAGGTCGATGACTACTCCTGCGCTGTTGGGGGAATCTTCGACTTCCAGTTTCACGCTGATGTTGATTGGTCGGTCGCCGAACTTTCTGCCTTTAAGCGAAATATAGCAGATTTTCTTGTTGTTTAAGAAACCCACAAAATCCGACGGACCAATTCTTGTCGGCAACGCGTATGGTACAAGACTGGTGACTGCTTCGGTTTTGCTTATTCGTTTGGATTTTAAACGGTTTTCCACGGTCATGTTCTGGAAGTCCGTGTCGCCGCCGAGGTTAAGCTGGTAAGTCTCGTCAACGATGACGCCTCGGTCGAGGCAGAGCCTGACGAGGTTGCGGTGGAGGATGGTTGCGCCGACTTGGCTTTTTATGTCGTCGCCCAACACTGGCAAACCTGCCTTCTCGAATTTTTTAGGCCATTCGCCTGATGAGTCGCTGCCGATGAATTCGGGCATGCAGTTGACAAATGCGCATCCTGCGTCTATGGCGCATTGGGCATAGAAACGGACTGCGTCGTGGCTTCCCACTGGGAGGTAGTTGACGAGGATTTCGGCTTTGGCGTCTTTGAGCACTTGGACGACGCTTTCTTTGGTGGCGCTGTCGTCGTAGACGTTGAAGACTTCTCGCATGTGGGGGGCTACGCCGTCGAGGATTGGTGCGGGTTGGACTGTTACGCCGAGGTTTGGGACGTCGGCGAATTTTACGGCGCAGTTTGGGGGGGTGAATATGGCTTGGGAGAGGTCTTTTCCGATTTTGTTTTTGTTGACTTCGAATGCTGCGACGAAGTGTATGTCGTTTATGTGGTAGCCGCCGTAGTTTACGTGCATGAGTCCTGGGACGGTGGTGTTTTCTTTTGCGTTTTTGTAGTATTGGGTTCCTTGGATGAGTGCGCTGGCGCTGTTTCCTACGCCTACTAGTGCTACACGAATTTCAGGCAAATCTTAAACCTCAAAGACCGTTAATAGAAAGGCTTAATGTCTGTCTGCGCTATAACTTTTTCCCAAAGCTTATGGCTGTTTTTTTCTGTTAGTAGAAGTGAAAGACTGCTAAGCACAACTACTTCTTGGAGCCTGTTTTGGTTGGTGCTTTTTTATGTTGCGGTTGGTTTTGGGTGGTTTGGTTGTGCAGTTTGTCGCAAGCTGGATGTATTTCCTTTTTGGTTTGGTTTGAAATGGCCTTATTAGTGGAATTGGAAATAATTTAAAAGAAACTTGTTAAAGATACACTGGCCATGGTTGACTTTAACCCCCAGTTTACAGAAGTCGTCTTTTTTGACATACATTATGCTGAAGTTTTTGCCGCCAATCTTCTAGCTATGAAACGAATGAAAAAAACATATCATAGAACCCTTTTAGACTATCGAACAAAAGAAATTATTGATTTCTACAAAGAAATCAAATATAAACCACTTTCTTATATTGCAAAACTTTTAGGGTACCCTCCATTATGCCGAGTAAACGGTAATAATTAAAACGTATCAGCTTTAAAAGAGTCGTGGGTGGTGGTTAAGAAAAAACTTGGGGAAATAGGTACGCTTTTTTTAAAATATAATGAATTATACAATAACTACAAACACGGTTTTAGAATTGCTATTATCACAACGGGCAATCCAGAGATAGAAGACCTTTGTGCAGCTACTATGTGGCCAATAAAAAAAGGACTGGAAGCGAATAAGGCAATGAATAAAGCAATGATAATGAGGATTGAGAATACCGAGCAAGAAATACAACTTTGCGGGTTTATGTGTCAAGTCTTACATGAAACTGCAGAAACATTTAGACTGAGAGTTTTAGAGAAAAAACAAGAATTTAAAGTCGTAGCCTTTAAAGACCAAACGTAAGTTTAGGTGCTGATTATTAGATCATAATTGCTTCCTTAACTTCTTTGAAATGCGGGTCACCAGTCACGATTTTTGATTTTAGTTTTCGTGCAGCGGCTAAAATGTAGGCGTCAGCTAGACCGAAGTCTTTTATGGTTTTTCGCATTTCACAATGAATAAGTCCCGCGTGCAATGAAAGTTCTTCAGCTACAGGGATTATTTGGGAGTTACTTGTCAAAACGTCGTAAGCGGTTTTTGCATCCTTGCCCTTACGCGCAACTTTGCTCACGACTTCGCCAAGGGTTATTGCGCAGGTGTAGACTTCATAGTTGCTTTCAATGATTGTCGCCACTTGTTTGCCTGACTCGCTTCCATCCAAGTATTCAATCCATGCGTAAGCATCAATAACGTGCTTAGTCATGGGTTTTCAGCTCATCTTCAGCCGTGAAGGGACCTATGCCTTTCAGGACGCCGAAACCGTCTTTGCGCAGCTTCTTAACGCTGATTTCGACGATTTCGCCTTCTTTTATCTTCTCGCTTTCCACCAGTTCTTTGGGCAAAGTTACCACTAGTGAGCCGCCAACCTTTCTTGTCTTAGCTAGACATTCGGTCAATATGTTACCTCCATCATACTAAATGTTACTAAAGTTATATTTACCTTACTGTCACCGTAGCACAAACGTAAAAAAGATGTTATTTCATCTATGGTATTTCTGGCTGGGTAAACGGTTCAGTCATGCCGACGAGCAGTTTGCCGAACGTGTTGATGTGGTTTTCCTCTTCCGCAAGGATTTCCTCCAGCAACCGCCTCGTGGTGTAATCGCCTTCTTCCGACGCAACCTGAACTGCCTGCTTGTAGAGGTTAATGGCTTCCTCCTCGTTCTGCTCATCTTGCTTCAGCATCTCGATGAGGCTGCCGCCCACGAAAATCGGGTCAGGTTTAGTCGTGGGCACGCCGTTAAGGTAATCCAGACGCTCCGCAAGGCGTTCAGCATGCTTCATTTCGGCAATGGCAATCTTGCGGAAAACATCCTCAACAACGGCACCATCCATCCCTGTCACTTGGACGTGCTGCCACATGTACTGTATGCTCACTTGGAGTTCACGCGCTATACCTTTATTCAAGAGTTCTAACAATTTCTGAGAAGCCGCCATAAAACTCACCTGCAAATTACACATCAAAGTTAGATGAATCAATATATAAACAGTGTCATCTCGCCTCACCGCAGCAGTTCGCGTGGCCGGTAACCCACGGCAAGATAACGGCTGAATCCAAAGAAGCTTCCGTACAGCCTCAGGACGCTTTCCACACTGCGCTCATTAACAACGAGGTCTAAGCACAGGTTTAATCTATATATAGGGGGTATAGACAAAAAATCGCACGTCAGTCCAGCAGAGCACAGCCCGTAACTTAAAGTTATCAATTTGCTTTTCACAGCAGTCCAAGAACATGAAAAAAGAAAAGAGGAATGTGTGTTTAGATTTGCTTGGTTTTTACCGCGTTTTTCAAGGCTTCCACGCCTGGAAGTTTCTTGCCCATCAGGAACTCGATCAACGCTCCGCCTGCAGTGCTTATGTAGCTGATTTTTTTGGTTAAGCCGTATTCCTGTATCGCTGCGATTGTGTTGCCGCCTCCAGCAAGTGAAAACGCTTTTGAGTCTGCTATGGCTTCGAAGACTTTTTTGGTGCCGTAGTTGAACTGTGGATTTTCGTAAACGCCCATTGGTCCGCTGACCACTATGGATTTGGCTTTGCTGATGATTCCAGCGTAGTTCTCCACGGTTTTCGCGCCTATGTCAAAGATCGAGTATTCAGTTGGCAGCTGATTTACGCTGATTTCCTTCCGTTTGCCGTCCACATCCAACGCCACGTCAACAGGAACCACAACGCCCTCAGGATACTTCTCCATCAACGCTTTGATTCCCGGAATCAACCCGGTTAACTCCTTCTTCACAAGAAAATCCATTGTCTTCTTGCCCAAATCCACACCTTTCGCCGCAAGAAACAGCTGCGAAGTCACACCGCCAACCACCACGTAATCCGCGATGCCGTTGCCCAACACGTACTTGCTGATCTCCAACGAATCATCCGCTTTTGCACCGCCCATAACGTAAACGCACGGTTTCTCAGGAGTCTCCAACGCTCTGGACAGCGACTTCAGTTCACGCTCCATGATTCTGCCCGCAGCGGAAGGCAGCACCGCAGTGAAACCCACCATCGAAACGTGAGCCCTGTGAGCCGCCGCAAAAGCGTCGTTAACAAACAGATCCGCCAATGGCGCAAGGTTCTGCACAAGCGGAGTTTTCGCGTGTTCCTCAGGTGTGCCTTTTTTGGTTTCTCCGTCGAAGCCTCTGACGTTGCCTAAGACCAGGATTTCGCCGCTTTGCAGGTTCTTAATCGCGTTTTGCGCTTTTTCGCCGTAGATGTCGTCAACGTATTTCACTGGGCACTTCAAGATTTTACCCAAAATCTCGGCGTGCTGCTTCAACGGCGTGAAGTCTGCTTCGCCTTTGCGTCCCTGATGCGCTAGAATCACGACTTTGGCGCCTTTTTCCGCAAGCTCTTTGAGGGTTGTTTCCGCGTGCGCCCTGATGCGTACGTCGCTTGTGACTTGCTTGGTTTCCGGGTCAATTTCTGAGTTGAAGTCCACTCTGACTAGGACTACTTTGTTTTTGACGTTAAAATCGTCTAATGTCAGGTACTTTGCCATGTCTTTCACTCTCTGTTTTCCAAAAAGAAAAGGATGGGAAAAGGGTTTTTAAAGTTTCAGCATCGAAGCGTTTAGAGTCCTGCTTTCTTGCCCACTAACTCGATGAAGTCCACCATGCGGTTGCTGAAGCCCCATTCGTTGTCGTACCACGCCAAAACCTTCACGAAGTTGCTTTTGTCGCCCATAACCATTGTTGCCTGCGCATCAAAGATTGCGGAGCACGTGGTGTGAAGCACATCGGATGAGACGATTGGGTCTTCCGTATAGTCCATTATGCCCTTCAATTGTCCTTCAGCGGCTTTTTTCATGGCAGCGTTGATGTCTTCTGCGGTGACCTCGTGATTAAGGATTGCTGTCAGGTCTACGATGGAACCGTCTGCTGTGGGTACTCGCATGGCCATGCCGTTCATTTTTCCGTTGCATGATGGGAGGACTAGGCCGATGGCTTTTGCTGCGCCTGTGCTTGTGGGGATGATGTTGACTGCGGCTGCGCGTGCGCGGCGGAGGTCTTTGTGGACGAGGTCTTGGACTTTTTGGTCGTTGGTGTATGCGTGGACTGTGGTCATGAAGGCTTTTTGGAGTCCGAAGTTGTCAACTAGGACTTTTGTGACTGGGGCGAGGCAGTTTGTTGTGCATGAGGCGTTGCTGAGGATGTGGTGTTTTGTGGGGTCGTATGTTTGTTGGTTTACGCCTAGGACGATGGTTATGTCTGGGTCGGGTGAGGGTGCGCTGATGAGGACTTTTTTGGCTCCTGCTTGGAGGTGCATTGAGGCTTTTTCGCGTTTGGTGAAGAGTCCTGTTGATTCGACGGCGAGGTAGACGCCGAGGTTTTTCCATGGGAGTTGTGTTGGGTCTCGTTCGCTGATGACTTTGAGGGTTTTTCCGTTGACGACGAGGTCGTTGCCTTTGACTTCTACGGTGCCTGGGAATCTTCCGTGGGTTGAGTCGTATTTTAGTAGGTGTGCGTTGGTTTTTACGTCTGCTAGGTCGTTTATGGCTACGAAGTCGATGTTTGCGTTGCGTTCGATGGCTGCGCGGTAAAGGAGTCTTCCGATTCTTCCGAATCCGTTAATTCCTACTTTTATCGCCATTAATAATCACCTTGTATGCGAAGTTTATCACTTGTTCTTTCTTAATTAATTTTCCGACGTGAAAACGCAAGTTGAGTGTTTGGGCGGGTTGAGGAGACTAGCGGCTCGGAACAGTCTATACCCCCCTTATTTAAAGGCTGAAAGCGCGGACTGTTTTCCACATGTTATTGGGCGGTTTCTGCGCCAATACGGGTAGACCCCCTCTATAGGTTTCTGCATCGATCTGCTATTAGGATCCAAATAGGCGGCAAATATGACGGTTGGGCTCAACAGAATAGCCCGGAAAAACATTGAACCCGTGCGCTCTGGCATTTCACCCCCACGGCTTTCCACCAAAAAACCCAAAGCCAACAACCCCTATAAGAACCCTAACGAAATTCAACGAGTTACAAATTCAGGAGACTTGTTTCTAAACAGAACTCTCATGTGAATAACTTTAAGTGGATTTCTGTAGCTTATTTCAGATGGAGGGACATTTGTTTTTATCAAATTGCAGAAAAATGCAGGGAATTATGCTTTCGGAAGCGCCATTTCTGGAGCTTGGTTCTTGAGTGATAGCATCTCTTTGAAAAGCTCGTCGTTTGCGTAGTAATACGATTTCTTAGAAAGCAAAGCTTGGGAGTCACGCAACTCATGAAGGATATGTCTTAGTTCAAGATGTGGCTTATACTGATACTCAACCATGAATCTTTTAAATAACGATTCCGCTGTCGTGTGCAAAATATCTTCCGCTTCTAATGCTGGTCTGTAATAGCAACTATCAAGGTGAACCAATGGTTCGAATTGTTTAATATGAAAAACTTCTTTGAGCATTGGATAGCTTTTCTTTAAAATATAACCCATGCTCAAAATTTCGAATTCTCTGTCATTTTGTGCTTCTTTCCTTAAAGCGGTGAACATCTCTCCATAGATGTAACCGCTTTCGATTTTCTTAATTAGGTCTAAAGCTTCAAGCAGAGATAGCCATCTTTCTAACCGTGCTCTTTTTCTCGTCTTATCTAGCTCCTCAAAAGATATAATTACCTCTTCTCTCTGCAAGAAATTAGCTAAAATCATGTTTACTGGGTTTAGGAAAACTCTTGCTGGGCTTGTTTTAGCTAATTGTAGATGAGATGCGGAAACAATTATGTTCTCTACTTGTCCTTTCCACATTTCAAGATAAGAACGAATTAAAAAGAGGCTTTCTTCTCGCTTAACTGAGCAATCTTTAACAAATTGCAAATTCTCATTGAGACATATAGTTCCAAGTCCTTTTAAAGTCAAAACTCTGATGAAACGCTCTTCTGGATAGTCATTTTTGATGAGTCTTGGATAATTCGCTTTTAGTTTCGCCTTCCATAATCTTTCCTTTTCATCAAAAATCGGCTCTTCTGCAGAAATTAGATTGCCGTAATAACGCATAGCTGATTGCTGGACCTTTTGGTAAACATTCACTGTGGCACTCATAACTTGTCGCCTTCTTCAACATATTCTTCCAGTAGACTTTGCTTTTTCTCGCCTATTTTAATTGTGATAAGTATACGGAAGCAACCATCCCACATGTTCATGAATTGTAGCGTTGGAACACTCTCTCTACCGTATACTGGGTCATTATATTAGATAATAAGTTTGTCCTCGTCAAAGCCAGTTATTACGATAGAATGATTGTAATCCCCTTGCGGAGAAGGTATGGTTATCCAAGCGATAACTGGTCTATTGTTGGCTATTTCTTTCTTTATATCCTCAAAATTATGTCCAAAATCTGCTACAAATTCTATTGACGGTCTCGTTTTCTTAAGCTTTTCATTAATATGCTTGATGTTCTCAAAAGTAGTTCCACCATCATCCGCGCTTGTTTTAATTGCTTCCGAAATATTGGCAACATCCAAGATTGGGCAATTCTCGCTGAAATTATTCCTTACGTAATCTAAGACCATCTTCATACAAACTGGTGTACACGAGAAATCGTTTTCTTGAAATTCGAGTGGAACATCTAGCTGAATTGAACTCAACGAGACACCTTCGTTGCAAAGTCTGAAAGCTATAGTCTATTCATCTCATATTTCATATCAGCTTTTTGGTACTGATATCCTCTTTTATACTCTAAAGCTCAAATCGTTTTCAATATGCAAGAATTTTTTTAGACGACTCAAACTTCATAATCCAGTTTCCTCCCTTCTTTTGGGTTTTCGCTCTCGACACACCAATTCAACAATGGCTCATTTTTTGACGAAATTCCATAAGCGGTTATGGTAAGGTTAAAAGGGGACTTCTAGACAATCTAGGCTTACAGGCAGGTTGAGCATTTATGAGTGAAAGTAAAGTCACGGTTAAGTACGAACCCTTCAGAGAAATCGTCATAATGGAACAAAACCCCTTCCACACCCCCGAAGACCTGGCACGCTTCACATCCGTAATCGCCGGCGGCAAACTAGCCGGACTCTACTGGACCGAAGGCGTCCTCTTCCTCTACTTCCCCCTCCCCGCATCCACAAGCGCCGTCGCCAAAGAACTCATAGAAACCCGAAGAGTCTACTGGACATATGTCGGCTACACGCTCATGCCCAAGTACCAGCCAACCATAGAAACCAAAGAAAAAATGATAATCCCCGTAATCGACATATCCACAGACAATGTCCTCACCCAAGTCGCCAAATGGCTCAAACAACAAAAACCACCGGCCGCAGCAAACAAGCCATGAAAAAAACAACGCTCACAGGCACCGTATTCACAGGCAACGGCGAAGGCAAAAAATACCTCACCCTACTCTGGGTCAAACACCAACTCCAAAAGGCGCTCGGCTACACCCCCTATCCAGGAACCCTAAACCTCCACCTTTCTAAAGAAACAGCAGAGCGCAGAAAACTTCTAGAAACCCCAGACGCCACAAGAATCAGCCCCGCCCAAGGCTACAGCCCTGGCATACTCCACAAAGCCCACATAGCCGAGCGGGAATGCGCCATCATAATCCCCGAAACCCCAACCTACCCGCAGGATTACTTGGAAATCATCGCAGCCGACCACCTGCGAACCCAGCTCAACCTCAAAGACGGCGACACAATCACCGTCACCCTTTAAAGCTTGCCGCGCCTCGCCAAGAACCCGCGCAGGTACTCTTCCGCACAACCATTCTTCTTCAAATAAGCGCCATAACGCACAAGCGCCCTCATAGCACGCGCCGCATCCTCAGGCGACCCATAAGACGGAATCCCCAACTTATCAAACCGGAACCGCGTGTACAACGCCATCTCCGTCTCCCCAATATCACACATAACAATCGGCTTGCTGTACCTAAGCGACACCTCCGCCACACCGTCAATGTACTTCTCCCGCAAAGCCGGCAAATGATGCAACGCCAACAGGATAATCCCATCAACCTCAGGCGCCTCAAACATAACCTCAGCCGCAACCACAAACATATCATCCGTCACCGAACCCGTGAGGTCAACGGGATTCCCAGTAGCCGCAAACCGCGGAAGCACCCCCTCATCCTTAAGCTTCTGAAACTTCCTCAGCGTCGCCTCCGAAAACCGCTCCACCGCCAACCCGCCACTCTCACACTCGTCAACAGCCATAATCCCAGGACCACCCGCATCCGTCAAAATCCCAACATTCCTGCCCAAAGCCGGCGGCTGCATAGCCAACGCCTTCCCCGTGTCAAAAAACTCCTCCATATCACAAGCCCGAAGCACCCCCGCCTGCTCGAACGCGGCATCATAAATCTTATCGGAACCCGCAATGGCACCCGTATGCGAAGCCGCCGCCCGCGCCCCCGCAGCGCTTCTTCCCGCCTTAAGCGCCACCACAGGCTTTTTCACAGTTACCTTTTTCGCGATGTTAAGGAACCGCCTTCCATATTTTATGTCCTCCACGTAGAGGAGAATCACCCTAGTTTCCTTGTCAAAAAGCAGATAATGCATCATCTCCGACTCCGTCACGTCACTCTTGTTGCCGAAACTCACAAACTTGCTAATCCCAATCTGCCGCCCAGCCAAAAAATCCAACGCCGCCACACCAAACGCCCCACTCTGCGTAACAATAGCTATGTCCCCAAACAACGGCCGAGGAGTCGCCACAACCTCATCCCCAGTCGTCAAAACCTTAGTCTCAGGCAAAAACAACGTATCCACACCCGTCTTCTGATAATACACGCCCAGGCAGTTAGGCCCCAAAACACGAATCCCACCCTTCTCAGCCGTAGCCACCAACCGCCGCTCAAGCTCAACGTTCCCAACCTCCCGGAAACCCGAAGAAATAATTATGGCAGCCTTCACACCCTTAACAACCGCCTCCTCCATAACGGCAGGCACCACCTTGGCCGGAACCACAATCACCACCAACTCCACCTCCCCCGGAATCTCACTTATCGACGGATAACACTTAAACCCCAAAATAGACTCCTCATGCGGATTCACAGGGTAAATCTCCCCCTTGAAAACCCCCCGCGTCTTGTTATACGCGAAATTCTTGAAAATCACGTTCCCCGCCTTATCAATCTTCTTAGTAGCCCCAACAATCGCCGCGGAACGCGGATGGAAAAACGCGCCCAACCGTCTAGTTTCTTCCATAACCATCCCAGCGTTCCTTAACGGAAGACGCATGTTTATGCTTTACCCCTGCAAAACAGCCCTTCAACAATCACCGCGGTTTCCCAACAGGCCTCTCCGCACTTCTCCTAACCAGAACCACAGGCTTATGCCTCACCCCAGCCAACATCTCCCAACTCACACCCGTCACCGACACCCCGAAACCCACAGCCATATCCCAAACCGAAACACCCGAACCTGGCCCCCGCGCCCTATCCGCAACATTCGCGATTACCAACGCCTCCCTCGCCCCCACATCACCCCCCGCCACAGCCAACGGCGTCGGCCTCTTCCTAAACCCGAAAACCCTGCCGACCACGTAGGCGACCACGCCCCCAACAGAGTGAATGCCCTCCATCGGTTTCGGGCGAGGAGTAAAATAAAATTTCCTAAACGAGTACGTTTTGTCAGTGTCCACGATCACCACGAGGACCCTCCTCCCCAGCCTAAACAGAATCTGCCGCCGAATCTCCCCAGCCAGCTCACACGCGTTGCCCAGAGGCAAACTCACGTAAGAAAACGGCAAATTCGACCCATCCACGCCGCCCTCAGAACCCCACATCAACGCCTGCAACAACCCCGCCTGCTGCAAAACAACCTGCTTGTGGCGGCTGCCGGCTTCAAGAGGATACTCCCGAAGTCTCCGGCTGAGATTCGGCCCGAAACGGCACAACACATTCAAGAAGCGTCCCCAGACGACGCGCATCCACAGCCGAGAAATCACCTTCGCGTTGAAACCGGGGTTGATGTCGCGTTCATCTACGATTCTGCCCAGCGCGGTGGAAAGCGCCTTTTCCGATATAACGACAAAATCGCCGTCCGCCACCTTTTTTTCTAAAGCCTCAAGGATCACGTTTAGGTATTTCTCGCCTGGCTTCCAGTATTTCGTGGTTATGGGTAGCGCGTAGTACTTGGTCATTTAACAGGTTCCACAAAGGCACATGTTGCTTATGAAAAATAAAGGCTTGTATCTGGGCATCGCAGTGTTTCCCCGTGCTGCGTGCGCACAGCGGTTTGGAGCAATTTGATTAACAGGTTTTGGTTGCGGATAGCATAAACCTTATAGAAAACGGATAACTCCCAATTATTTGAGGTGAAAAATGAATGTCATCAGACGATGAAGATTACCCTGAATGGTTCAGAAAGCGACGTGGGCCTCCACGCAAGGATTTGTTTTTCGGCGACATCGACCGCATGTTCCACGAGATGGAGAAAATGATGGAGGAAGAATTCAAAGGTCTCACAGAAAACCTTCCTAAAAACTACGTTAAAGAACGCAAGCTTCCTGACGGCAGAACAGTCAAAGAGTTGGGTCCTTTCGTTTACGGCTACAGCATGAAGATAGGGCCTGACGGCAAACCTGAAATCCGCGAGTTCGGGAACATAAAAAAGAGCTTTAAGGGCCCGCAGGTGAAAGACGAGCGGGAACCGCTGGTGGATATTGTTGAAACAGAACGCGAAGTCAGAGTGGTTGCAGAACTGCCGGGCGTGGAAAAAACGGACATAAAACTTCATGGCACAGAGGATTCCCTGACCATATCCGTGAACACGCCTCAAACCAAATACTACAAGGAAGTCGCTTTACCCGCCAAGGTGAAGGTGAAAGAGGCAAAGTCGTTCTATAAAAACGGCGTCTTGGAAGTTGTGTTTCCCAAAGCTGAAGCCCCGAAGGAGCCGAAAGGCGAACCAATCGACGTAGACTAGCGTTCTTTTCTTTTCCTGAAAAGCTCGTGCCAACCATGAACGACAACTCGGAAATCGATACGCTAAACGACATCTGTAGAGAAGCAAAAGCAGAAGGCAAGCTGTCCGGCAAAAACTTAACCGCGCTCTACGAGCTTTTCGGTCAACGTTTCACGAAAGCCCTCAACGCGCTGAAGGAAAATCGCGTGAAAAAATACGTTTTCAAGCCCAGCGGCAGAAAAGTGTGGATAGTCATTGGGAGAGAACGGGATTACTTGATTATGCCTGAAGCGGAATTCTGCATGTGTGACGACTTCTACTTTCGCGTGTTAGACAAGAAAATCCACCTGTGCTATCACCTGATTGCCCAGAAAATCGCGCGCAACTTAGGATGGTATGAGACCATAGAGGAAAGCGACGAACTGTTTGAATCGTTAATGACCGAGTGGAAAAAAGCTACTGCTTAAATATTAAAACGCTACATCAATAAGCAAGAACACAAGGGAGAATCTCAATGGATCTTAGCGCGTACTTCCTAACCTTAGAATACGTCCTCATGGCATCAACGTTCGTTGCCCTAGTGCTGATTTTCTTGTACTCGTATTTTGGAAAGGAAGAAGAACCCACAAACGAGAAAAGTTAGCCCGCAAGCCTTCTCATCCTTCTGTTCATAACCCAAAACGCCACAACACTTAGCACAGCTAGGATTACGCTGACCAAAATTATCACTGAAACATCAGGACCCGCACCAATCACTATTGAAAACGGGCCGATGAAAATAACCACATCCCCACTCACCGAACCGCCGCCGTAAACAACCGAAGCAACCACAATAACCGCGATGCCGACAAAAACCAAAACAAAACCTGAAATCAACAACAGAAAAAGCCTGCTGGACACGGTTACGCCATCCTCAGCTGCTTCTCCTGATTTATCCTCTGCGCTTCGCATAGTATTCCTCCTTTCACCTCAACAGCAGGTAGTACACAACCATGGCAACCACCAACATAACCGTAAGCGCCAAAGAAAGCATCAGAACAGTCTTAAGCGACTTCTTATCCGTCCCAAAAACAATCGGAATAGGTCCGATTAGGATGGCGCCGCCGCCTTTGACTTTGCCTTTTCGGGCACCTGAAACCGAAAGCAAAACAACAGCAATAATGATTACTGCCACTCCAACGAAAACAAGCACCAAGCCCAGCGTGTAAAGAACCGCAGCGTCCACCAAACTTTTCTTTCTCCCGCGTCACAAAAGAGAAAGGAACGATTTTAATAAACATAGCCGCAACCCTGAAAACACCGGAGAAAACGCAAAAATTTAAACACGCTGATTCTATATCCGTGCTGGCACCAAAAAATGACCGCGGAAGAGATAATCAACCAGATTCTGGCGAAACACCCCGAAGTCAGCCGAGACCAAATTCTAGAAACCCTGCAGGCTGAGAAAAACAAGACAGGAGGCTTAATAGCGGAACCGACACTTCTGCGGCTGATAGCCGCAAGATACGGCGTTGAAATGCACCAGCGCAAAGTCACTCATCACCTGTCCATAACCCATCTGATTCCAGGCTTATACGACGTCACCATAACAGGACGAGTGCTCGCGGTTTACCCGCCAAGAACTTTTGAAGGCGAAAAATCTGGGAAATTAGCAAACTTGCTGATCGCTGATAAAGACGCTGTTCTCCGTGTGGTGCTGTGGAACGACAAAGTCGATTTAATCGAGTCGAACGAGCTGAAAGCTGGAGAGGTTGTTCGTTTCTCCCATGGGTACACGCGCGAAGGCCTAAAAGGCAAGACGGAACTGCATCTTGGCGGCAAGAGCCAGATTGAAGTCCAACCGCAAGACGTGAAGGCAGACGAATATCCATTCATCAGCAGGTTCGCCACAAAAATCAGCGAGATAACTGAGCCGCTGAATACCGTTCACTTAGCAGGCACGGTTACAAGGGTTTTTCCCGCATCAACCTTCACAAGAAGCGACACCAGCACGGGAACGGTTCTGCGGATTGTTTTAGCCGATGAAACAGGCGAAATTCCAGTGGTCGCTTGGAATGAGAAAGCGGAAGAGCTGGAAAAAACGGTTAAAGAAAACGCCTGTTTACAATTGATAAACGGCAGAGTCAAAGAAGCCTCCAACGGCGGATTCGAAGTTCACGTTAACTCATACACTTACGTTCAAGTTTCAGAGCGCCTTAACCTTTGACCTACAGCGTCACTCATCTCACTCGTAGTGGAAATGCCGCCTAAATCTTTCGTTCGCACTTTTCCCTCGCCCAGCACTTCCATTACGGCACCCTCGATTTTAGCCGCCGCTTCCTTCTCGCCCAAGTAATCCAGCATCATCTGCGCAGCCATTATGGTGGCTATAGGGTTCACGCGGTTCATACCCGTGTACTTAGGCGCAGAACCGTGAACAGGCTCAAACATGCCATACGCGTCACCTATGTTCGCTCCTGCCGCCAAACCCAAGCTGCCCGTGACCTGCGCGGCTTCATCCGAAAGCACATCACCAAACAGGTTAGTTGTGACGATAACGTCGAAGGTTTCAGGTTTCTTGATAAGATGCATAGCTGCCGCGTCAATGTGAATATCATCAGTTGCCACGTCAGGATGCTTAAGCGCCACCTCTTTCACGGCGCCGTTGAATATGCCATCCGTTATCCTCAAGATGTTGGCTTTATGCACGTAAGTCAAGTGTTTCCTGCGGGCTTCAGCCAACTTAAAAGCATGTTCCGCCACAAGCAGCGAAGCCTTTTTCGTGATTATCCGCATAGCTACGCCTTCTCCAGGCGCAACCTCATATTCTATCCCGGAATACATGCCTTCGGTGTTCTCGCGCACCACAACAAGGTCGATGTCAGGCTTTAAGGCTTCCACGTTCGGGTAGGTTCGGCAAGGCCTAACGTTAGCGTACAGGTTGAACGTTTTCCTGATTTGCACGGCTGCACTGACGGGTGCGCCCGGCGTTTCCGGCGTGGTCATGGGCCCTTTAAGGCAGGCGTCGGTGCGCTTGAGCATGGCTATTGTTTCTTTGGGCATGTTGGTGCCATACTCCGCTATGCAGTGGAAGCCTGCTTCGCCATAGAGAAAATTAAGCTTCAAGTCAGAAGTGTCTTGAACGGCTTGCAGAACGTTTACTGCCGCTTCGGTGACTTCGGGTCCTATGCCATCACCCTTCAACACTGCGATATTGTAAGTTTTAGACATGAAATTCGCCTTTCTGTTTAGTGTGGGTTTTCATTTATGAGTATTCCTGTTTTACCGCGATAGTATGCTCTCGAGAGCTACCCCCTCACTTTTATAAAGAGACTGAACACTGAGGAAACGGGCTGCCCTGTTTATCCGCTGCGCAGGACAATCATGGTGTTGGTTTTCATTATGCCTTCGACACGGCGGATTTTCTCTATGCACTCGTTAACTTCCACCACGTTCATTCCGCTGATAACCGCCACAATGTCGTATTCACCCGTGACTTCGTAGACGGTTTCCACGTTTGGAATTTCCCGTATGTTCTTTGAAACCTTCTGCGTGGGATAAGCCGGGTTCGTGGCCAAAAGCGTGATGGCCTCTGCGCCCTCGGCAACGCCGATTTTCACCGTGAACTTTCGTATGACCTCAGCGTCGGCCAGCGCTTTGATTCGTTTCCTGACGGCGCCTTCAGATAAACCGATTTTCTCGCCGATGGCACCGTAGCTTTCTCGTCCATCCGCCTTCAGGATCTTGAGTATTTGTTTGTCTTTGTCATCCATCTCGTTTCCCTGCTTGTTGTTAGGGGCGGAAAAATTTAACGATTTCTGTAGTTCGCTGCGTATGCTGAATGCGGATTCCGTTAAGGTTTGGTTCTTGCAGTGCTTTTTTCGTAGGTGAAGCCGTGTGGAAGCGGAAAATCAGAGTGTGTCAAATGGAACATTAAAACCTTAAATTGTTACAAATAAGTCGCAACGCTTAAAAGTGAGTCCCCTTAATCAAAATGACATTTCCAACAAAAGGTGGTAGCAAGCAATAAAGCAAGCTGCAAAGTTAAAACCGCAAGAGGTGAAAGTAATGAATACAACTAAATGCCCCGACTGTGACGCTGAACTTAACGTGCCAGCAGACACGGAGAAAGGTGAAATCCTAAGCTGCCCCGGCTGCGGACTCGAACTCGAAGTCAAACAGATAAAAGGCGGATGCGTAGACCTTCAAGAACTAACAATCGAAGGCGAAGACTGGGGCGAATAAACGTCCTATATCCTCTAAACGGAAAAATGAAATCGCTACCCAAGTTTTTTACACATTAACTTTTCTACGGGATGCTGACAGCCATGAGCATTGCACTTCTTTATGAACGCTCAGAAACCGACGAAGCGGGTATAAAACTCACCGCTCAAGAGTTAGGCATAGACCTGACTTTCATCCCGTTCCGCAAAATCGCACTAACCATAAGCAAAACGGGGTTCACAGCCAAAACCCGCGGCAAAAACTACACCCAAACATTCAAGGACACCGCGGTGGTGCTGAACAGGGCACAAAGTAAAAACCGCAGACTCCAAGCAGGCTACCTCATGGAAATGCTCGGCAAAAAAGCCATCAACAGCAGCCAAATCGAATTCACCTGCTACAGCAAACTCCGAACGCTGCTACACTTCTGGAAAGAAGGAATCCCCATCCCTAAAACGGTTTACGTCCCCTGCGACGCCACCGACACCCTGAAAAGCGGCAGAGAAATCCACAACGAAAAAGACATCGCCGACCTGCTGCAAGACGAGATAGCGCTTGACAAGGGCATAGTGGTGAAACCTGACGCAGGCACCCACGGAAAAGGCGCCGTGCTCTCCCGAACCCGCGCAGAACTCGTCACCAGCATCCAAGAAACCAAGCCGTCAATAATAAACCCCGTAGGAGTCACCGCCCAAGAGCTTGTGGAGAAATGGTTTTACGACCTGCGCATAATAGCTTACAAGGAAAAAGGAAGCCCACCGGTCTGCCACCCCGTAGCCTTAGCCAGATGCGGCATCAAAGACTTCCGAACCAACACTTACTTGGGGAACACGGTTTTCGACGCCAAACTCCCATTGCAGGTCAGAGAGTTAGCCGTGAAATGCGGCGAAGCCCTCGGCAAAGGCTCTGAAGCATGGTTGTTCGCTCTTGACGCCATGGTCAACATTGGCGGAAACAAAACGGTGGATGACGCGGAGCTTGCATCGGAACTTGAAAAAGCAGAAGCGGCGTTTGAACAACCGAGAAAGGTTAAGGCAGACGAAATCCGGTTGCGGGACTTTCCAAGTTGGAACCGCAAATTAGAAGCGGCGTTTCACACTTACATGAGCAGCGAGCCCTACCAAAACGTAAAAGGCACAATTGAGGAAAGCATAGAAAAGAACGTGCAGGGCATCGTCTACCACGAAGCCAACAGCTGCCCCGAATTCTGGGAGCACACGCGGCTGATTGCTGGCATAAACGTGGCGGTGCCGCTGCTGAAGGGCGCGCAAAGCCTAATCTGATAATCCACTCACGAGGTGCAAAAAGTTTGAAAATAGGAATAATCGGAGGAACAGGATACGTCGGCGGAGAACTCCTACGCCTGCTGCTGCTCCACCCTGAAGCGGAGGTCACCATGGTCACTTCCCGCCAGAGCGCAGGAGAATTCGTCTTCAACGTGCATCCGAACCTCCGCGGGCTCACCCAACTGAAATTCGTTCCCTTGGACATAGCGGAGCTTCAAAAAAACTGCGACCTAGTGTTCACGGCAACCCCGCATGGAGGCGCTGTGAACCTTGTCCCAAAACTTCTGGAAGCTGGACTGAAAGTCATTGACATGAGCGCGGACTTCCGCCTCAAAAACCCCAGCGATTACGACAAGTGGTACGGCTGGAAGCACACCAACCCGCAACTGCTCAAGGAAGCGGTGTACGGCTTACCCGAGTTTCACCGTGAGGAGATTAAAAGCGCTAAATTGGTTGCTTGCCCCGGCTGCATGGCAACCGCCACCATTCTCGCCTTAGCTCCCGCGGTAAAAGCGGGTTTCGTGGAGGAGAACCGCATAGTTGCGGACGTGAAAATCGGCTCTTCCGGCGGAGGCAGCAAACCTACCATCGCGTCGCATCATCCTGAACGGTTCGGCGGCGTACGACCCTACAAGGTGGCTGCGCACCGCCATGTCGCCGAGGTCGAGCAGGAACTCAACGCATTGTCAACCGAGCCCGTCACGGTGTCGTTCACGCCTCACGCGGTTAACATCGTGCGAGGCATTCTCTCCACCGTTCACACATTCATGAAAACGCCTTTAACGAGCAAGGACTTGTGGAGGACGCTTCGTTCAACGTACCAAGGCGAACCGTTTATACGCTTCGTCAAGTACCAAAAAGGCCCGTATCAGCTTCCCGACCCGAAAGTCACGTTGGGCACAAACTTCTGCGACATAGGCTTCGAGCTGGACCCGCGTACGAACCGGCTGCTGCTTTTCGGGGCGATAGATAACATGGTTAAAGGCGCGTCAGGTCAAGGCGTTCAGTGCCTAAACATTATGCTGGGCGTAGACGAGACCACGGGGCTGAAGAGCACAGGTTTCCATCCGATGTGACTTGCCATGCTGTTAGTAATCAAAATGGGCGGAAGCATACTCAAGGAAGGCGCGTCTTCCGAGCTTGTCTCCGACCTGAAAACACTGGCAAAAGAGAACCGCATCGTGCTTGTCCACGGCGGAGGCGCCGAAGTCACCGAAACCGCCGCCAAACTGGGCAAGGAACAGCAGTTTATCGTTTCGCCGCAGGGCTTCAGAAGCCGCTACACCGACAAGGAAACCATGGAAATCTTCACCATGGTCATGGCAGGCAAAATCAACAAACAAATAGTCACGGCGCTGGAGAGCCAAGGCGTGCCCGCCGTGGGCTTATCCGGCCTGGACGGGGCGCTGTTGAAGGCGGAGCGGAAAAAACGTTTGATAATCGTTGATGAGCGCGGACGGAAAAAGGTGATTGACGGCGGCTACACAGGAAAAATAACCGAGGTTAACGTGGATTTGCTGGGTTTGCTGCTTGAGAAAGGCTACGTGCCCGTGGTGACACCGATAGCGATGAGCGAAGAGTTTGAACCGTTAAACGTGGACGGCGACCGAACAGCCGCCGTGGTTGCAGGCGCCCTCCAAGCCGACCGCCTAATCCTGCTTACGGACGTAGAAGCTTTGCTGCTTAAGGGTCAACCTGTCCCGAAAATAACCGCTACAGAAGCGGAAGAAGCGCTTTCCAGCATAGGGAAGGGCATGAGCACCAAAGTGCACGCGGCTCTGGAAGCGTTAAATCACGGCGTCAAAGAAGTATTGATGACATCAGGCGTTCGGCAAATGCCTATCTCTTCCGCCTTGAAACATGAAGCTGGCACGGTGATTACGAATGAGTGAGTTCGACATAATCAACTTCGAAAACCGGTTAATGGCAAACGTGTTCGCTAAGCGTCCCGTGGTGATAACCCGCGGGAAAGGCGCGTTAGTCTGGGACATAAACGGCAAAGAGTACGTGGACTGCATGGGCAGCTACGGCGTCGCTTTGCTCGGGCATTCGCACCCGAAAATTGTGGAGGCCGTCTGTAAACAGGCGGAGACGCTTATTTCCTGTCACGCGAGCCTCTACAACAACAAGCGGACAGAGTTCTTGCAGAAACTGGTGAGCATAACGCCGAGAGGCTTGAACAAGGCGTTTCTTTCGAACAGCGGCGCCGAATCCGTTGAATGCGCCATAAAGCTGGCTCGAAAATACACAGGCAAACCCGAGATAATCGCGGTGATGGGCGGCTATCACGGGAAAACCATGGGCGCACTATCCGCCACCTGGGACAAGAAATACCGCGAACCGTTCCAGCCCTTGGTTCCCGAGTTCAAACACGTCCCGCCTGACAACCTTGAAAAGCTAGCCGAAGCAGTAACTGACAAGACCGCTGCTGTGCTTCTGGAGCCGATCCGCGGCGAAGGCGGAGTCCGTGTTCCACCCGACGATTTCCTTCCAAGCGTCAGAGAACTCTGCGATGAAAAAGGAGTGCTGTTGATTTTGGATGAGGTGCAGACGAGTTTCGGGCGGACGGGTAAGCTGTTCGGTTGCGAGCACTGGGGCGTCACTCCCGACGTTATGTGTTTAGCTAAGCCGTTTGCGGGAGGCTTGCCCATCGGCATAACCGTAGCCAAAGAACACGTCATGTCCGCCTTCAAGGTTGGTGAGCACTCCAGCACTTTTAGCGGGAGCCCTCTGGTCTGCGCAGCCGCGTGCGCCGCTGTTGACGTGTTGGTGAAGGAGAAACTTGAGGGTAGAGCCGCAAATCTGGGCGGATACTTTAAGGATAAGCTGGAGGGGTTGCAGGCTAAGTACAAAATCGTGAAGGAGGTTCGCGGTTTAGGCTTGATGCTGGGCATGGAGCTTCGGTATGATGTGCATAACATAATCCTGAAAACCATGGAACGAGGCGTGCTTATGTTGGACGCGGGCAGAACTGTCCTGCGTTTCCTGCCGCCCTTGGTAATTGAGAAGGAGCAAATCGACAAAACTATATCTGTACTTGACGAAGTAATAGGGGAGGAAGAAAGATGAGCGAACAAGCAGTGCAGTTGTTAACTAACTTGCTGGGAATCTTCAGCCCGTCAGGTAAAGAGGAGTCAATCGCTGACTTTCTTGTTGAGAAAATGAAACAGCTAGGTTTTCGCGTGAGAAAAGACGGCATCGGAAACGTCATCGGCGAAATCGGAAAAGGCGAACCCACCATACTCTTATGCGGGCACATGGACACCGTTGCCGGACACGTACCGTTGCGGCTTGAAAAAGACAAGATATACGCCCGCGGCGCCGTGGACGCCAAAGGACCGCTAGCCGCCATGGTCACAGCCGCAGCCACAGTCGCCCAAGACCCAGCGTTCAAAGCTAAAATCATCGTTGCCAGCGTGGTCGAAGAAGAAGCCACCAGCCGAGGCGTCAAACACCTGATAAAAGACGGCATCTCAGCCGACTACGCCATATTCGGCGAACCCAGCGGAGTCGGAAACATCACCATCGGCTACAAAGGCAACCTGCACCTCAAAATAAACTTCAAAACCGAGACGGGCCACTCGTCCACGCCGTGGCTGTACGAAAACTCCCTTGACAAAGCGTTTGAACTCTGGCAGCAAATCAAAAACAGCCTTCCACCCGTGGAAGCGCAAAAAAGCCCCTTCTACGCGGTAACCGCGTGCCTAACCAAAATGACTGGGGGCACCGCGAACTCGGTGATTCCCTTCGAAAGCGAAATCCACATCGACCTCAGGGTGCCGCCCCCGTTCACTTCCGCCCAAATTTTCAACGACACCAAAAAAGTGATCGACCAGTACAAGGCGGATAACCCCAAAGTCCAGGTGAAAGTGGCAATCGAAGACTCTAACGAACCCTTCGAAGTAAACAAAAGCTCTCCCCTCGTGAAAGCTCTATCCGCTTCCATCCGAAAAGTGCTGAAACAGCCCGCCACGCTCTTGAGAAAGACGGGAACAGGCGACATGAACATCCTCGGGAGAGCCATGAACGTGCCCATAGTCACTTATGGGCCCGGCGACTCGCACTTGGACCACACGAAAGACGAGCACATCATCATAAGCGAGTACTTAGCGGGCATAGAGGTTTACAAGGCGACGCTTCTGAAGCTGGCGGAACTGCACAAAAACAAGAAAGCTAATAGCAATTAAAACGCCTCTCCTTAGCCCTCACCCTCCCGTTAAGGTGACAACCACATGCCCGATTTATTAGACCAGTATAAACGTCCAACAGGAAGCCGCGGCAGAGTTGTCGCCGCATTAATGAACAAGGGGCACAAAGCGTTAACGTTATGGGGATTAACACACGTAAACATCGAGCCTGACTACGTGATTTTAGATGTGGGCTGCGGAGGCGGCAAAACCCTCAGCAGATTAGCGCACCAAGCATTTCAAGAAAAGGTATTTGGCATCGACTACTCCGCGGATATGGTGGCGTACTCCCGTAAAGTGAACGAGAAATTGATTGCTGAAAACCGCGTTGAAATACGAGAAGGCTCCGCAGATAAGACGGGTTTTCCCGATAACTTCTTTGACTTGGTTACCGCAATCGAAACCTACTACTTTTGGCCTAGTCTTCCTGACGCCTTTCAAGAAATTAAACGCGTGCTAAAGCTTGGTGGACGCTTGCTCATGGTGAATGAGATGGTGAAGGACGGCGTTTACGAGGTGGAAAACGCGGAAATCATCGAGAAAACGCAGGTGCGCATTCTCCCGCTGGAGGAGATTCGGAATATCCTGCAGTCTGTTGGTTTCGCAGATGTTCAAGTATTTACCAAAGCTGAATCGCCGTGGAACGCGGTTCTCGCCCAAAGGTAGTTAGATCTGGTCTAGCTTGAATTCCTTGTGGATAGCGCGGACTGCTGCTTCCCCGTCGTTCTCCTTGACCACAAAGGAAATGTTAAGCTCCGAAGAACCCTGCGCTATCATGCGAATGTTTATCCTCTTCTGAGCCATAGCCGTGAATATCCTTGACGCCACGCCTAACGTTCCCTTCATGTTCGCGCCCATGGCGGCTATGACGCAGACATCATCCTCACTGGTAATCTCGTTAACTAACCCCCTGCCTAAAAGAGCTATTTCCAGCGTGCTCAGCGCCCTGCCCAAAAGGCTCCTGCGGATCACGAGGGAAATGTTGGCTTCGGACACTGCGGTGGAAACCATCATGATGTTGATGTTATTCTTGCCCATCACGTCGAAGACTTTTGAGTAGCTTCCAGGCGCGCCTACCATCGCAGCTCCTTTGAGGTTAATCATGGCTACGTCTCTGATCATGGCTACTGCCTTCACAACCTCTGCGGACTTGGCTTCCTGCCCATCTGCTATTAGGGTTCCGTGGTTTTCAGGGTTAAAGACGTTCCTTATACGCACGGGAATGCGCGCCTCGATCACGGGTTCCAGCGCGCTTGGGTGCATGGCTTTGGCTCCGAAAATGGCCATTTCCGCTGCCTCCCCATAAGACAGTTCAGGCAGCATCTTCGCTGATGGGACAATTTTTGGGTCTGCTGTCATTATTCCATCCACGTCGGTCCATATCCAGACTTCGTCGGCGGCTAACGCGACGCTTAGGATTGTTGCGGTGTAGTCTGAGCCTCCGCGACCCAAAGTTGTGACGACGCCGTCTTGAGTTGCGGCTATGTAACCTGTGACTACTGGGGTGACTTTTTTCTCAATCAGCGGCTCAAGTCTCATTTTCACTTGATGCGTGGTAACGTTCATCAAAGGGCGGGCTTCCCCGAAGTTCGCATCCGTCACTATGCCCGCTTCTTTTCCCGTGAAGCATCCTGTTTGAAGCTTCAGGTCGCGTAGGGCACCCCAAACTATGGGCGCGGACAATCGTTCTCCGAAAGACATCACGTAGTCTTTTGATTGAGGTGTGAGTTCACCAACGTAGCATATTCCAGTGAGAACCTTCTCAAGCTCATCAACCGTTTTCTCAATGACCTGCGCCACTTCTTTCCGTATGCCCGCATTCATTATTGCCTTCGCAGCCACCGCCATATGCTTGTCAACCAGGTTTTTCGTGAACTCTTGAATCTGCTTTTCATCCTTTTTCTTCGCCTGCTCAGCCTCTTCTACGAGCTGGTTGGTAACCCCTGACAAAGCTGAAACGACCACGACCACTCTGCGGTCTTTTTCGACGCTGCCCGCTACTATGTTGGCTACTCGGCGGATGTTCTCGCCTGTAGCGACGGAAGTTCCTCCGAACTTCATCACTATTTTCTTCACCTTTTTTCACACTCCAAGGTTACGTGAGCATTTTGCTTGCTAGCTTATGTCTTATGTCTAGCAGGTCTCTTAAAACTGCACTGGCAGTTTCCATGCCGCCTGCGCCCCTTCCAACGAGGGTTTGTTCACCTGCGAATTCCGTAAAGAAGGTTACCGCGTTCAGGACCCCGCTGACGCATAAGGCGCTGGTTTTCGATATCTCCGTCGGCTTCACGGTTGCTCCGTCACCGTCTATTGAACCTATGAGCTTGATGGTGTTGCCCCTCTTTGAGGCTTTGTCAAGCGCTTGCAATGATACGTCTCGGATGCCTGTTCTGTCCACGTCTTTTAAGGTTATTTTCTTGTTCAGTATCCAGTTCGCCAGAATGACCACTTTGCAGGCGGTGTCAAACCCATCAATATCCATGGAGGGTTCTCTCTCAGCGTAACCCAACTTCTGCGCGTTTGTCAGCGCTTCCCGGAAGGTCACGCGGTTCTGCGCCATCTCCGTCAGAATATAGTTGGTTGTGCCGTTCAGTATGCCTTTTATGGCGAGGATTTTGTCTCCTGCGAGGCATCGTTTGGCAAACTCCAGCATGGGCGTTCCGCCGCCGACTGTTCCGCTGAATCTGAGATAAACATTGTTGTAATCCGCCAGTTCGGTGAGGGCGGGCATGGCTAAGGCTAACGGTCCCTTGTTGGTTGTAACGACGTGTTTTCCTGTTTTGAACGCTTTAGTTATGTGTGACAGGGCTGGTTCAGCGTCTTTTATGTTGACGGGCGTGACTTCAACAACCACTTCTGCTTCAACCGACTCGATGACGTCTAAGGCGGACATTTCGGGGTGCCCAAACTCGGAGTCTGATGATATTGGATGCGTGTGTTTAAGCGCTTCCAGCTTTTCAGGGCTTAGACCTCTGGGGTTTATCACGGCGCCGTCTATGTCGGCAATGGCGACGATTTTTGGGTTAAACCCGTAGTCCTTGACCTTTTCCGCGTATCTGCGGGCAAGTATTGTGGTTACGCCCTTCCCGACTACGCCAAAGCCAACCAATATGATTCTCATGTGCTTTCACCGCGCCAAGATTGGTACTTGTTTCTTTAAGCCTAAAACCTCTTCTATCGCTGCTAGTTCCGCGTCAACTTCCACGGGCTTCTCACTCATCTTAACCGCCGTATCAGGATCCTTAAGCCCATGCCCCGTGGTAACGCAAACGATACGCTCATCCCTGTCTATCGTTCCGTTGTCAACAAGCTTTATCAAACCCGCAATCGACGAAGCGCTCGCAGGCTCAACAAACAATCCTTCAACCCTCGCCAGCATCTTCTGTGCACTTAAAATCTCCTCATCCGTTACGGTTTCCGCTGTTCCATGTGACTCCTTTATGGCGGTCATGGCTTTCTTCCAGCTCACTGGTGCGCCGATTCTGATGGCGGTCGCCACGGTTTCAGGCGCCGCGACAGGCACAATCGTGTCTCTTCCGTTTTTAATCGCGTTAGCTATCGGCGCTGACCCAGCCGCTTGTATGCCCGTCATCTTCGGAAGCGCCTTCACAACGCCCAGCTCATGGAACTCGCTGAAGCCTTTCCATATGGCACTTATGTTTCCCGCGTTGCCCACGGGCACTACGATTCTGTCGGGCGCTTCTTGGTTCAGTTGGTCGCAGATTTCATATCCCAGCGATTTTTGCCCTTCAATCCTGAACGGGTTAATAGAGTTAAGAAGATATATGGTTCGGTGCTTCTCCGAAAGCTTAAGCACTATGTCCAAGGATTCGTCAAAGTTGCCGCGCACCTGAATGACTTTCGCGCCGTAAATCATGGCTTGCGACAGCTTCCCATACGCGATTTTGCCTGAAGGAATCAGGACGGCGCACTGTAAACCAGCTTTGGCGGCGTACGCAGCCAGTGACGCGGAGGTGTTGCCTGTGGAGGCGCAGATGACGGATTTTACACCGAGGTCCACGGCTTTCGTGACGCCCACGGTCATGCCCCTGTCTTTGAAGGAGCCTGTGGGGTTTTCACCTTCGTTTTTCACGTAAAGCTGCCGTATGCCTAGACGCTCAGCTAAGCGCTGGCATAAGTGAAGCCCTGTGCCGCCCTCGTTTAAAGAAACAATTTTTGACTGGTCGCTTACGGGCATGAAATCTCGGTACCGCCACACCGACAGAGGCGCGTTTCGCCAGTCGCTTTTGCTGACCGCTTTAGCCAGCGCCTCGGGTTCGTATTTTATTTCAAGCAGGTCTCCGCATTTCTTGCAGAAGTACACGATCTCGTCTATGCCGTATTCGCTTCCGCAGTTGATGCATTTTTGATACGCCATCATTCCAACTCCGTTAGGTCCTGTAACATTGGGTAAGATGCATAATCAGCAAACAGTATCGAACTGTAAGTATTAATAATATTGCTGCTTCTTCGCAAGTTGAATTCTAAACAAGCCATTGCCTCTCAGGGTCTCCTCAGCCCACCAGGTTGGACAGAACCTCGTAAGCTTTGAGGCTGTCCTTTTTCTCCACCACGATAATTGTTTCGGTCCAGCAGGATATGAATTCAATTATGTTTACGTTCTGCTCCGCCAGCAATGTGGTTAAGAAGGCAACTACTCCAGGTGTTGCTTCCAGTTCCTCAGGAGAATGCATGACTATCATGGTGCAGTTGTCATGTTTGACTATGGCGTTGATTCTTTGAGGCAGGTCGCCTCGGTCCAGCAGGTAAACGTATTTGTTAAGCAGGTCTACTTTCATGCCCGTTTTTGTGTTTATCTCCTTGGTCGTTATCATCACGGATTTTCTGTCGTAAACTGCCATGGCGCTTCGTTTTAGGACTTGCAGGACTTTTTCCTCTCTTTTTTGCTTGTGCTTTTGCAGTTCTTCTGAAAATCTTCGCAGGGCGGCTTTTACGGCGCTTGTGTTGCCTATTTTCAGTTCTTCTTGAATCTGGCGGGATAGCTCGCTGAGGTTGACTATGCCTTTTTCCAAGGCTTCCAGCAGGTACGGCTTGTTCTGCAGGTGGCTTCTCACGTTTTGAGCGATTGTCATGGTGCATAGATGTATCAAATAGGACATTTAAAGCTTATTATGTGACAAAAAAGTCGCAACGTTTAAAAACGCCGTCCCCGAGGTAAGGGAATAATTCAACTCAAAAAACGGGGGAGCAAAAAACGACAGAGAAAATCGTGCTAGCCTACTCCGGCGGACTCGACACATCCGTGATGATCAAGTGGCTGCAAGAAAAATACAATGCAGAAGTCATAACCGTAACAGTTAACGTGGGTCAACCCGAAAACTTAGCGGAAGCAGAAGAAAAAGCCAACAACCTCGGCGTTTTAAAGCATTATTCGATTGACGCTAAAGACGAGTTCGCCAAAGACTACGTTTTCCCAGCCATAAAAGCCAATGCACTCTACGAAGGAAAATATCCCATAAGCACCACGCTGTCCAGACCGCTTATCGTCAAAAAAATGGTGGAAATCGCCGAAAAACACGGAGCCACCGCTTTAGCGCACGGCTGCACAGGCAAAGGCAACGACCAAGTACGCTTCGACATCTCAATCGGCGCCTTGGCACCCGACCTCAAGATAATTGCGCCTGTCCGAGAATGGAGCATGACCCGCGCTGAGGAAATCGAGTACGCCAAAGCAAACGGTATCCCGGTTTCAACCGCAGCCAAAAAGTACAGCATAGACCAAAGCATATGGGGCAGATCAATCGAATGCGGAATTCTGGAAGACGCCAGTCAAGAGCCGCCGGAAGATGCTTACGAATGGACCGTTTCCCCTGAAAAAGCGCCAAACACACCTGAATACGTGACCATAACTTTTGAAGCAGGTGTTCCAGTCGCCCTGAACGGAAAAGCGTTGGCGCCACTTGCACTTATTGAAGCGTTGAATGAGAAGGCGGGAAAACACGGCGTCGGACGCATAGATCACATCGAAGACCGCATGGTAGGCATCAAATCCCGAGAAATCTACGAATGCCCAGCCGCCACCGTCCTCATAGAAGCGCACAAAGACCTGGAGAAAATGGTCCTTACGCGGCATGAAGTGCTATTTAAGCAGCAAATCGACGCCCAATGGACGTTCTTGGCGTATGCAGGCTTATGGCTGGATCCTCTGCGGGAAGACCTTGACGCCTTCATAGCTAAGTCGCAGGAAAACGTCAGCGGTGAGGTGCGTGTAAAGCTCTACAAGGGAAACGCCCAGATTGTCGGGCGCTCTTCGCCCATATCGCTTTACGACCAGAACCTTGTGAACTACAACATCAAAACAGGCTTTAATCAGGCGTACTCCAAGGGCTTCATAGAGTTGTGGGGTCTCCAAACGCGAATGTCGAACGTTTTGAAGCGGAAAGCCAAGGAGCAGAAAACCGCAAAGGGCGAAGCGTAATGTCGAAACTGCTGCGTGGAGGACGGCTTACTCCAGTGCGGGAAGACGTTGCCCACTTCACCTCTTCAATGAAAGACGACGCCAGACTAGCGGACGCCGTGATAGCCATCAACAAGGCGCATGTGGTGATGCTGATTGAACAGAAAATCATTACGCAACAAGACGGCGCCAAGCTTCTCAAAGCCCTAGCCAAGTTCTCCAGCACCACGTTGGATGCTTCGGCTGAAGACGTTCACATGGCGGTGGAAAAGGCAGTGCTCAAGGAGGCGGGAGATGCGGCGGGCGGAAACCTCCACATCGCCAAGAGCCGAAACGACCAGGTAGCTACGGCTATCCGCATGGAACTGCGAAATGGGCTGCTTACTCTGATGCGCGCCGTAGCTCACGTGCAAGACCACTTAATCGAAGTGGCAGACGACCATGTAAACACCGTGATTCTGGAGTACACCCACCTACAACCAGCGCAGCCAGTGACGTTTGCTCATTACCTGCTGTCCCATGTCACCGCGTTGGAACGCGACCTGCAAAGACTGCAAAGCGCCTACACAAGAGTTAACATGTGCCCGCTGGGCGCAGGAGCCTTAGCCACAACAAGCTTCCCAATAAACCGCGACCGCACCGCCGAACTCTTAGGCTTCAACGGCTTAGCAGAAAACTCCATTGACGCGGTGGGCAGCCGAGACTTCATCACCGAACCCCTCGCCGCACTCACGCTAATCGCCGTAAACCTAAGCCGCTTCGCCGAGGACCTCATAATCTGGAGTTCACCCGGCTTCGACGTAGTGGAGCTTCCAGACGAGTTCACAAGCACAAGCAGCATCATGCCTCAGAAGAAGAACCCTGAAGTCTTGGAGGTTATCCGCGCCAGAGCCAGCCATGTGCTAGGCGATTTTGTGGCTTCAGCTGCCGCCGTGAAGAGCTTGCCGTCAACGTATAATCTTGACTTTCAAGAGGTTACGCCCAAGCTTTGGGATTCCATGGAAAACGTGCGTGCTTCGCTGGACATGTTTCACAAGCTGCTTCCAAAACTGAAAGTAACCACGGATGTCTCTGGCAAGGCTAACGCAAGCTTCGTGGCTGCAACCGAGCTGGCTAATTTGCTTGTCCGCAAGTATGATGTTACGTTCCGAACCGCCCACAAGGTAGTCGGCGCCCTCGTCAAATCGTTGATAGAGGCGAAACTCACTTTCGCAGACGCCACACCCGAGCTGCTGCAGAAAGCCGCAAAAGACGTTGTAGACATAAAGTTAACCGTGAAAGCTGACGAGCTGAAAGCGCTTGCAGACCCATTTGCGCTGGTTGAAGCCTGCCAGGTCAAGGGCGGACCCGCGCCAACCGAAGTCAAAAAAGCGTTGGACGCATGGAAGAAAAAAGTGTTGCTGACCAAATCCAATATATTACAGATGGACAAGCTGCTTGAAGAGGCTGAAAACAAACTGGAGAAGGCTGCTCAAGCATATTTTCCCGTGAGTTCCCGTGAAAACGTAAACCTTAAAAATTCAAACTTGTAGGTAGTATAGGGCTTTGGTCCCAGAACTTAATTCCAGCAAAAAAAGCAACAGCAAAAAAGCGGTTATAGTCTTAGAAGACGGCACCTTTTTCTTGGGCAAGGGTTTTGGGGCACCAAAGAAGACTTCAGGCGAAGTAGTTTTCTCCACTTCCATGGTTGGCTACCCGGAAGCGCTCACAGACCCCTCGTATAAGGGGCAGGTTCTCACGTTAACTTACCCGCTTGTGGGCAGCTACGGCGTTCCGCCTTACGACCTTAACTTCGGATTTCCCCTCTACTTCGAGTCCGACCGTATTCAAGTTCAGGGTCTCGTTATCCATGAACTGTGCTATAACCCGTACCACTGGGCTTCAACGAGAACCCTGGACAAGTGGCTGTCCGACGAAGGCATACCGGGAATCTACGGCGTAGACACCAGACGCTTAACCAAGAAGCTGAGGGCACACGGCGTCATGCTTGGCCTACTGCATGTGTGCGAGGCTGGCGAAGAACCCAACTTGGAACAGCTTTTGGCGCAAGCGAAAAGCATACCTGACCCGAATCTGACTGATTTGGTTCGCCAAGTCTCGGTGAAAGAGCCTGTTTACTACAAGGTTGACGGCAAACGCACCGTTGTGTTGATTGACTGCGGCGTCAAGTACAGCATCATTCGGAACCTGCTGAAACGCGGCATAAGCGTGGTGCGGGTGCCTTATGATTTCTCCGCTAAAGAAGTCATGGAGTACAAGCCAAGCGGCGTTTTCCTAAGCAACGGTCCTGGAGACCCGAAAACATGCGTCAAAACCATAGACTGCATACGCGAACTTGTTGATGAAGTGCCGTTGATGGGAATCTGCCTCGGCGCCCAAATCTTGACGTTAGCCATGGGCGGGGACACTTACAAGCTCAAGTATGGGCATCGTTCCCAGAACCAGCCCGCGCTTGACCTGAAAACCAACCGCTGCTACATCACCACTCAGAACCACGGCTACGCCATCGCCAACGACTCCATAAAGAAAACCCCGTTAGACCCATGGTTCCTCAACCCTAACGATAAGACGATTGAAGGCGTCAAGCACAAGAGCAAACCCGTTTTCGCGGTGCAGTGGCATCCTGAGGCGTCGCCTGGACCCTATGACACCGAATTCCTCTTCGACACTTTCGCAAAGCTGATGGAGGGCGCCTAAACTGCCAAAGTTCGAGTGGATCAAAAAAGTGCTGGTGCTGGGCAGCGGCGCCATAAAAATCGGCGAAGCCGCCGAATTCGACTATTCGGGCAGCCAATGCCTCAAAGCATTGCGGGAAGAGGGCATCGAAACCGTTCTGATTAACCCGAACGTGGCGACCATACAGACTGACCCACGCCTCTCAGGAAAAGTGTACCTTCTCCCCGTTACGCCTGAGTTCGTGGAAAAAGTCATCAAGAGAGAAAAGCCCGACGGTATCCTTCTGGGGTTCGGAGGGCAAACGGCGCTCAACTGCGGCATTGAGCTGGCGAAATCTGGTGTCTTGGAAAAATACGGCGTGAAAGTGCTGGGGACGCCTGTTGAAGCCATAGAGGACACGGGCGACAGGGAACGCTTCCGACAAGTAATGATTAAAGCTAAGGTTCCGCCGTTGAAAAGCAAGGCTGCCAACACGGTTCAGGAAGCCATGGACATCGCCAACCACTTAGGCTACCCCGTCATAGTTCGAGTGGCGTACACTCTCGGCGGCAAAGGCGCAGGCGTAGCCCACAACGCATGGGAGCTTAAGGACATAGTCAAACGCGGCTTAGCTCAGAGCCGCATAACTCAGGTGCTTGTAGAAGAGTACGTGGGTCACTGGAAGGAACTCGAGTACGAAGTCATGCGCGACTACGCGGACAACTGCTTGATTGTCTGCAACATGGAAAACCTAGACCCCATGGGCGTCCACACAGGTGACTCAATTGTGGTGGCGCCTTCACAGACGCTGTCAAACCGCGAATACCACTTCATGCGGTCCGCCGCCATAAACGCCATCCGAAGCCTAGGCATAATCGGCGAATGCAACATCCAGTGGGCTGCGCACCCGAAGTCCGAAGAGTTCCGCGTCATAGAAGTCAACTCACGCATGTCAAGAAGCTCGGCGCTGGCAAGCAAAGTAACCGGCTACCCACTGGCGTACATCGCCACTAAACTATCCATCGGCTATCTTCTCCCCGAACTCATAAACAAAGTAACCGAGGTCACCACCGCCTGCTTTGAACCCGCGCTTGATTACGTCACCATCAAAATCCCTCGTTGGGACCTGCAGAAATTCAAGAAGGCAGACCGCCACATAGGACCCCAGATGCGTTCCGTTGGGGAAGTGATGTCCATCGGGCGCTGCATGGAGGAGGCGCTGCAGAAAGCGGTGCGGATGTTGGACATCGGCAAGATGGGGCTGGTGTGCAACGACGAAGATGATGATGAGCCTGAAACCGAAGAGCAAATCAAAGATGCCGTGGCTAACCCGACTGACGAGCGCCTTTTCAAGCTAGTTAAAGCCCTGAAGATGGGCATTTCCATCGACGAGATTTATCGTTTAAGCGGTGTGGACCCGTTCTTCCTCCACAAAATCCAGAACATCATCGACATGGAAAAAGAACTCTGCAGCTTGAACCTCGGCGACGAAGACGCGGCAGAAACCGTGCGAGAAGCAAAGCGCCTAGGCTTCTCTGATGAACAAATCGCCGTCTGCCAAAACACCACTGAAGCGGCGATACGGAAATTCAGAAAAAGCGCGGGCATTATTCCGTCGATAAAGCAGATTGACACGCTGGCGGCGGAGTGGCCTGCTAAAACTAACTATCTGTACTTGACGTACGGCGGAGACGAGGACGACATAGAACTACGTAGCGGCAAGAGCAAGGTTATCGTTTTGGGCGCCGGCGTCTTCCGCATAGGCTCCAGCGTGGAGTTCGACTGGTGCGGAGTCAACACCATATGGTCGCTGAAGAAAAACGGCATCCAAGAAGCTATAATGGTCAACTACAACCCTGAAACCGTCAGCACAGACTACGACATCTCCGACAAACTGTATTTCGAAGAGTTAACCACCGAGAGGATTCTGGATATTTACGAGAAGGAAAACCCGATGGGCGTAATCGCCAGCGTCGGCGGTCAGATTCCGAATAATTTGGCGTTGAAGCTGGCGAATTCAGGCGTGAAGTTGCTGGGCACCACGGCAGAAAACATCGACTTAGCCGAGGACCGCTCGAAATTCAGCGCGCTCTTAGATCAGCTGGGAATTCCTCAGCCGGGCTGGAGCAAACTCAAGTCGATAACTGCGGCTAAGCTGTTCGCGGAGCAAATAGGCTACCCCGTCATCGTGCGTCCCAGCTATGTGCTGTCAGGCTCTGCAATGCGCGTGGCTTTCAATGAGTCAGCACTGGAAAACTTTCTTAAATTGGCAACCAAGGTGTCCCGTGACCAGCCAGTGGTTATCTCCAAGTTCGTCAACAACGCCAAGGAAGTTGAAGTGGACGGCGTCTACGACGGCGAAACCTGCTTTATCGGCTCTATAATGGAGCATGTGGAGAACGCGGGGGTTCACAGCGGCGACGCCACCATGAGCATTCCGCCGCACACACTTTCCGCTGAAATCCAGAAGAAGGTTGGGGATGCCACAGAGAGAATTGTGAAAGCCCTGAAAATCAAAGGACCTTACAACATCCAATACCTCGTGAAAGAGGGCGTGGTCTACGTTATCGAGTGTAACTTGCGGGCTTCACGGTCGATGCCTTTCGTGAGCAAGACACGGGGCATAAACCTGATTGAGCTTGCCACGTTGGCGATGCTTGACAAGAAATATGAAAAAGTGCTTAAGACATGTGGGTTGCCGCCTACCAACCATTTCGGCGTGAAGGTGCCTCAGTTCAGTTTTATGCGTTTAAGCGGCGCGGACCCCGTGTTGGGTGTTGAAATGCTCAGCACAGGTGAAGTGGCGTGTTTAGGCGAGACTTTCGATGATGCGTTTTCGAAGGCGTTGCAGTCTGCGGAGTTCCGTATGCCCCCCAAGGATGGTTCGGTGCTCATAACGGTTGGCGGTGAAGAGCCGAAGCGGCGGGTGGTGCCTTTGGCTCGGGCGTTTGCGGAGATGGGTTTCAAGATTTACGCTACTGAGCATACGGCGGCGGTGCTGAAGGCGGCGGGGATAAGCAGCGTTTCCGTGTTGAGTAAGGTTAAGGAGTCGGGCGAGAACCCGAACATTCTTGATTACCTGCAGAACCAGAAGATAGATTTGGTCATTAACGTGCCTATGGCGAATAAGCAGCGCAACTACTCGGACATGTTGACGGATGGGTACCTTATCCGTCGGCAGGCGGTGGAGTTTAACGTTCCTGTGATTACGAATTTGGAGTTGGCTTCGGCTCTTGTGCGAGTGTTGCAACAAAGAGACCATAACGGGAATAGCATTCGGTCTTTGAATGAGTACATGGACGAGTTGCCGTGGAAGCTGTGGTGAAACTTACTATACGTATGCTCTAAACGTATGCAAACTTCCAAAAGCCTTTAATACGCGTTTATCCCATTCCGTTGGGTACTGGTTGGAGGTAAACGAAACTCAAAACCAAACAAAATACCCGAACAATCGACGAGATAAACGCGAAAATCAGAAAGGGCGATGCCCAAGTTTTAACCGCCGAAGAAATGAAACGCCTCGTTGAAAGCAGCGGCGTCGAAGTTGCTTTCCGAGAAGTAGACGTTGTAACCACAGGAACTTTTGGAGCGATGTGTTCTTCAGGCGCCATCATAAACGTTGGGCATTCAGACCCGCCAATAAAAATTGAAAAAGCATGGATCAACGGCGTTCCAGCTTGCCATCCTGGCGCTGCCGTGGACCTGTACATAGGTGCCACCGTCATGTCGGAGCGGCAGCCTTTCGAGTACGGCGGCGGACACGTTATTGAGGACCTTGTGGGCGGAAAAGAAGTGGACTTCAAAGCCACGGCTTACGGCACCGACTGCTACCCAAGGACGCAGGTTAACACTCGCTTGACAAAGGATGACTTGAACCAGTTTTATTTGCTTAACTTCCGCAACTGCTATCAACGCTATAACTGCGCCGTGAACGGTCGCGACGAAACGATTTACACGTACATGGGCAAGTTGCTGCCGCGGTTGCGAAACGCCACCTATTCGGGCGCGGGCGAATTAAACCCGTTGATGAATGACCCTGACTACGAAACCATCGGCATCGGAACCCGCATTTTCCTAGGCGGAACCCAAGGCTATGTGATTGGCGAGGGAACACAGCATGACCCCACGAACCGTTTCGGCACCATCATGGTCCGCGGAGACGCCAAACAGATGAGCCCGGAGTTTCTGCGGGGCGCGGCATTCACGCGGTACGGCACCACGCTCTACGTTGGGCTAGGCATACCCATACCTATCTTGAATGAGGGCTTGGCGAAAAAGACGGCCATACGGGACGAGGAAATCTTCACAAGTGTGGTGGATTACGGCGTTCCGCGTAGGAGCCGCACAAAACTGGCTGAGGTAAGCTACAAGGAGCTGAAGTCGGGCAAGATAACCGTAGGCGATAGGCGGATAAGAGTAAGCTCGATGTCCAGTTTGAAGACGGCGCGGAAAATCGCTGGAACATTGAAGTCGTGGATTCAGAACGGCGAGTTCTTTCTGACGGCGCCTGTTGAGCGGTTGCCTGTTGACACCGTGTTTAAGCCAATGCGGGAGACCGAGGAGACGCCGTTTGTGGCTAACGTCATGCAGAAAGCAGTGACGTGCAGCGAGCGCGAGGCGGTGCAGGCTATAGCGGAGCGCATTGTGACGCAGTCGGTTAACCACATCGTCGTGGTTGACGGCAGCAGCAGGCTTACGGGCATCGTGACTTCGTGGGACATTACGCGTGCATTGGCTCAGGGCAAAACAGCGCTGGCGGACATCCTCACTCGGCACGTTTTCACGGCGAAGCCTGATGAGCCTTTGGAGACCGCGTCGAAGCGGATGGCGCAGCACAATATCTCCGCGTTACCCGTGATTGACAATGAGAAGAAAGTGTTGGGCATAGTCACGGCTGAGGATGTGTCCAAGCTTCTGGGAAGGTGAACAACGAATGGTTCGAATATTACTTAGGTTCTCGGAGAAAATAGTTGAGGAGCCGATAATATCGCAGATAATCTTAGAGCTGAAGGTGCCCATCAACATAATCACGGCGCACGTGAATTCGAAGGGCGGCGAAGTCTTAGCTGAAGTGCCTGATGAATCGTTGGAAACGTTGGTCCGAGAGTTCCGCAAACGAGGCGCCACCGTCAGCATACCCAAACTCATCGAAGTTGACAGCGAAAAATGCTTAAGCTGCGGCGCCTGCGTAACCTTATGCCCGGTTGAAGCCATAACGATGGATGAAGACGGCTCAGTGGTTTTCAACAAGGAAAAATGCCTCGGCAGCACATGCAGCGCCTGCGTGGACGCCTGCCCCTCTAGAGCCATAAAATCGGTGAAGCAGAACAACACGGAACTCGGAGCCAACAACACGCACTGAAGAGCGTAAGAAATGAAGAACCTTCACCGAGAAGCCTTCACCCTTAAAGAGTCGCAGTGCCACGTAATCGCCGACACGCAAGCAGGCATCCAAGCAGCCAAAACCTCGCTCAAGCATCACCGCCAGCAGTTGGAAGCGTACGTCAAAACCAACCCCACTTTTCTTCACACACTCGAACCCGTTGCCGTGCCCCCTGACCCGTTGGTTGCCAAGCTGATGGCGGAAGCCGCAGAAAAAGCATCGGTCGGACCCATGGCAGCCGTCGCCGGCGTCCTGGCGGATTTAGCGGTAAAGGACATGGTCAGCGCTGGCTGTGAGGTGGCGGTCGTGGAAAACGGCGGCGAAATCTCCGCAGTGTCAAATGAGCCGATTGACGTGGCGGTTGCCGCGGGAGACGAGCCGCTGTCAAAACGGTTCGGCTTCAGGCTCACGGAATTTCCCATAGGTGTCGCCACCAGTTCGGGACGTTTCAGCCACGCCTTAAGCTTCGGCGACGCAGAAGCAGCAACAGTCTTCTGCAAAAACGCAGGGTTAGCAGACGCCGCGGCAACAGCAGTATGCAACGTAGTGAAAGGCGAGGACTGCCAAGCCGCCATCCAAGATGGAATAAGCAAAGCTTTGTCCATTCAGGGCGTCGAAGGCGTACTAATTATTTATAAGGGTTTCACGGGGACAGCCGGCAAAATTCCCAAGATAATCAAGGTTGATCCATTCCGCAAGCCTTAGAGAATTTGCGAAAACTGAATCAAATCAAACCCGTAAATGGCAAACCAGCATATTTGCTGCCTATTTGGATCCTAATAGAGATTCTATGCAGAAACTATAGAGGGGGTCTATCCCACAAGCGCTTTGCTGCCTATTTAAAGGGGATGGGGTCAACCGCTGAGTACGCCAGCCGCACTGGTCTCGCGTCAGCTTAAACTATTTAAAGAGGGGCTATAGACTGCACCAAGCACTAGTGAAGGCACTTTTTAAGCTGGTTGTGAAACAAAACTTCGTGGTGCTCCACGGTTTTTCCCAGCGATGCCTGCCTCACTCCATAGGCGTTGGCGAATACCGCGCAAGATAACCCTTAGTCACCCTTGGCGGCTTAGGCTTCCACGCCTCCAACCGCCGCTTGATCTCCTCATCCGTCAAATCAACCTTCAACACTCGATCAGCAATGTCAATCGAAACCACATCACCGTCACGAATCACCGCAATCGGACCACCCACCGCAGCCTCAGGCTCAACATGCCCGATGCAAGGTCCCCTTGTGGCACCTGAAAACCTGCCGTCAGTCACCAAAGCCACAGAGTCACTCAAGCCCATACCCGTAATCGTCGCCGTCGGCACCAGCATCTCAGGCATTCCAGGTCCACCTTTAGGTCCTTCATACCGGATGATTATGACGTCACCTGGCTGAATTAACCGTTTTTTCATGGCTTCCACAGAGTCTTTCTCTGAATCGAACACTCTTGCGGGTCCCGTGTGCTTAAGCATATTAGGTGAAACCGCTATGGTCTTCACCACGGCGCCTTTCGGAGCCAAGTTGCCTGACAAGATGGCTATTCCCCCACCTTTGTGAACGGGATCAGCTAACGGGCGAATCACCTTGGCGTTCAAAACTTCAGCTTCGCGCAGGTTCTCGCGAACGGTGCAGCCGGCAACCGTAAACGCGTCTTGATGAAGCAAGGGCGCAAGCTCTTTCATCAAAGCAGGCAAGCCTCCAGCGTTGTCCAGATCCTCCATGTCGTAAGGTCCACTTGGCACCATGCTGCATAAGTGTGGAACATGTCTGCTTATCTCGTCGAAAACTCGCATCGGCAGAGAGATTCCTGCTTCGCGGGCTATGGCGGAAAGGTGCAGCACCGAGTTCGTGGAGCCTCCAAGCGCCATGTCCACTGCCACGGCGTTCTCAAATGCTTCCTGCTTTAGGATCTGTGAAGGCTTCACGTTTTTGCAGGTGAGGTCAACGATTTTCTCACCTGTTTTCTTTGCTATCCTCAGCTTTTCTGCGCTTGTCGCCAATGCTGTGGCGCAGTGCGGCAGCGACATGCCCAAAGCTTCGGTGAGGCAAGCCATGGTGTTGGCTGTGAACATGCCGTTGCATGAGCCGCAACCGGGGCAAGCCACACTCTCCAGCCGCGCAAGTTCTTCCTCCGTCATTTTTTCTGCGATGACTTTGCCCATGCCTTCGAAGACGTTGGTTACGCCGACTTTTTCGCCGCGGAACTTGCCCGATGACATGGCGCCGCCGGTGACCGATATGGCGGGTACGTCTAGGCGTGCTGCAGCCATGAGCATGCCGGGTGTGACTTTGTCGCAGTTGCTGATGAGGACTACGCCGTCTAAGCGGTGTGCTTGTACCATGACTTCTACGGAGTCTGCGATTAGTTCGCGTGAAGGGAGGGAGTAGCGCATTCCTTGGTGCCCCATGGCTAGGCCGTCGCAAACCGCGATGGTGTTGAACTCGAAGGGTGTGCCGCCTGCTTCTTCGATGCCGCTTTTGACGGCGTCGCCGATGTTTTTTAGGTGTATGTGTCCTGGGACGATGGTGGTGTAGCTGTTTGCTACGCCGATGAAGGGTTTGGCTATGTCTTGGTCGGTTAATCCTAGCGCTTTTAGGAGTGCGCGGTGGGGTGAGCGTTCGATTCCTTGTTTCATTTCGTCGCTTCTCATGCCTTTTCACCTTAAGTGAATGTTTGTCAGAAGAGTATTTGTTTGGTGAGATTTAAGTTGTTTCCGTCTTGCTCAGCGTGGCTGACGTGTGATTTTTGTCTATACCCCCTCTATATATACTGAGGTGCATGGAATGGGAAGTGTAGGGGGTACTGTTGTGGGCGGGTTATGTTTTGAAGGCTAGTCCTGAAAAGAAGGCGATTTTCTTGTCTTGTTTGGAGATGGTGATGTGGTACAGCCCGAGTGTTCTTCCATCTGAAACTCTGACTGCTTCAGCCGTGAGGACGTCACCCTCGAATGCGGGTTTCAGGAAGTTTATGCTCACGTGAACCGCGACTGCAACGTTGTCTCCGTAGTTGGAGGCTTCAGCGAAGGCGCAGTCGCCAAGTGCAAAGATTGCTCCACCGTGAGCGGCGCCTAAAGAGTTCGTGTGGTCTTTTGTTACCTTCAGGGATAGTTTTGCGTAGCCGTCTTTTACTTCTATAACTTGGATTCCCAAGTTTTCTCGGAATGTGTCTGTTCCTTTCATTTCAGTTTTTCCTCTTGTGGGCTGCTTCTTAAGTAATTGTAGGCTTTCTTTATAAGAGGAGTCACTCCTTTAGGTGCAAAAATCACCACCACTATTAGGAATAAGCCTAAGCCTAACATGCGTATGGGTGGACCCACGTTGCTTACGGCAGGGAAAAGGGGGATTAAGCCTTCTTGGCCGATTAAGCCGCCGAGAAGTGGGTCGATTCGAGGTAAGTATTTGTCGATGGAAACTATTATGACCGAGCCGATTATCGGTCCTTCAATTGTGCCTAACCCTCCAATGACAGCTATCATAAGCGGTAGGAACGAGTAATATGGGTCAAAAACTGAAACTTGAATGTACCGAATGGAGTAGGCGAAAAGGCCCCCTGCCAAACCCGCGAAGAAGGTGCTTATGACGAACGCTATCAGCCGATACTTCGCGGTGTTTATGCCGACCATTTTGGCTTCCAGTTCGTTCTGATGTATGGCTTTGAAAGCCAGCCCTATTTTTGATTTCATGACGAGATACATTGTAAAAATGGAGATTGTTGCAATAGCAAAGGTCAAGTAGTAAAAGGGAAGGCCGCGGTCGACGATAAGAGGCGTGGGGAACCCTAGAACTGCGCCTGTGAAATCGTCAAGTTCGGCAAAGATAGTCACGATGATCACTGAGAAACCAAAAGTAACCATGGCTAAAAACCAAGCTTTCAATCTAACGCAGGTAAGACCAATGAGAAAACCAATTGCGGCTGAGAGCAAGCTTCCCAAAAGAAGCCCAAGTATTGGCGGTACACCTGATTTGATGGCTATCAACGCCGAGACGAAGCCGCCTATGCCCAAGAAAGCCGCGTGCCCTAAGGAGCCTTGACCTGAAGAGGCCAACAAATTCCAACTTGAAGCATAAAGTGCGAAAATAATCATAGGTGTTAAAACCTCACTGACAACGTACTTGCTTAAAAATATCGGAAGAATCGCTACAATCGCCATAGCGGCTATGATGAAGTAAAACTTTTGAGAGCGAGAAAAATTCGCAACGCCTCTTTTCATTGAATCAAGCGAGTTTACGAGTGTTCGTTTCATTGCGTCATTCACCTTTTTCGCCGAAAATGCCTGTTGGTCTGATCGCGAGCACGACTATAAGCAGGGTAAAGGCGATAGCGTCTTGCCATGTTCCGCCAAGAAAATAGACCGCCGTGTTTTCAGCTATGCCGTAAAGAAGGCCCCCGATTACGGCGCCAGGTATGCTTCCTAGGCCGCCTATTATGATTATTGCAAAGGCTTTGATTGTTGGAAGTGCTCCGATAGTGGGGTTAAAATTGAATATTATTCCGTAAAGGGCTCCAGCAGCGCCTGCTAGTGCGGCGCCTAAAGCAAAAGTGACAATGTAGATTTTCTCGATGTTTACACCCATTAACATGGAAGCGGTACTTTTTTGACTGGTTGCTCTCATAGCCAAGCCTATTTTAGTTTTCTTTAACAAAAGGAAAAGAGCAAACAATATCGCTATCACTACTAAAATTGCTATTACCCGGTCGTAACCTATTGATACTTGACCTAAGAAAAGCTGATTCCCTTCAAGAGGACTTGGAATCTGCTGAGCAGTATTTCCCCACAAAAGAATCGCTGCATTTTCAAAAACGTAGATCAAACCTAGACTAACGAAAATTTCGTTTAGCTTATCTGTTCCAAGCACTTTGCGAAAAGTAAACCTTTCAAGCCCAACCCCGAGCAACGCAACGCTGCCCATCGCCACCAGAATAGCAAGGTAGGCATTTAGACCGAGGGCAGTGGTGACTGTAAACGCTATGTAGGCTCCAATCATCAACAGTTGGCCGTGGGCAAAGTTGACGAGTTTCATAACTCCAAAAATTATGTTTAGCCCTGTAGCCAAAAGGATGTAAATGCAGCCACTTGCCACGCCCCAAAGCAATGCTTGGATTAATCCAGAGGTAATCATGCTATATCGACTGACCTATTTTCTTATGTTTGATATTTAAAATATACGAGATTCAGTCAACAAAGAAAGAAAAAAGGTGTTGAATGAGAAAGCCTATGGGCTTCCCGGTGCGTAGCCTTCTGGCAGAACAAAGTCTGCTTGTTTCAACGAGTCAACGCCTGGCGCGGTTGCAGGATACACTATGACAGACCTGCATTCTTGGACATCTGCGTTCCATACTAGCTGCTCAATGAAGGTCACTGGTGCAATCTCATGATAGTCCGTTCCAGTGCTGAATTCTATTTTGCCCGTTTCAGTCAGTACAAGCATCTGGTCCATACTGCATGATTCTATGGTCGCTCTTACCGATGCTTTGTCCACTGTCCCTGCACGTTCAATTGCGTCTTTAGCTATGTAGAAAGCGTCGTATGTGTCAGCGCCCATCATCCCTGGAAGCGTGTCGTACTTTTGCTGGTAATTTGTCACATATGTTCCAATTGCTTCAACATAGTATGGCGGTCCAGCGTACGGAGCGAACTTGGATTCTAACAGCTGATCGGTACCATACTCGCCCAGTAAATTATAGAACTTCGGATCCTCACAGCACTCAACAGCGATGTACATGGTGTTTAACCCTACATCTTTTTGTCCTTCCCTAATTATTTCAGCCGTGTTCGCAACAAAGTCTACAACGTACACAGCATCTGGCTTGGCTTCTTTAATGGCTGTAAGATCAGTCTGGAATGAAATAGCATCTGTCGGATAATTCCTTTCCGCAACAACGTCTATCGGCAAGTTACTGTCCTCTATGATTGATTTGCTGTCAGCGGCAACGCCCTTCCCGAACGCGTCATTACGGTAAAGTATAGCAAGTCTTAGGTTTCTAGAATCATCAAACCCGTATGTGCTATCCAGCAGAGGTTTCATGGCGTCAGCGAAGAAATTAACCACTGTTTTGCTGTAGTCAGCAGTTGTTGTGCAATAGTGGAACATGTAGCTCATTCCCTCGGCATCATCAACCCTCAATGGGTCTCCTTCAGGAAGATTACCGTAGTTGGCTTGAGGGCCTCTTCGCGTGACAAGACTTGATGATGCGCCAGTTATGATGTAGGGAACCCTGTTGTCGATGGCAACTTTTTGGTTCGTAAGAGTGCCTGAGCTTGTGTAGCCGCCTATTAGCATGTCAACGTGTTCTTCTTCTACAGCTTGAGTTACAGGACCCAGCGAATTGTCAGGCGAATCGTTTTCTGTATCGATTTTTACCAACTGAATGTCAACGCTAGTGTGCCAGTCTGCCACATAAACTCCGCCGGCATCGTTAATCTCCTGAACCGCCAGTTTAGCTGCACGGTCCATGTCTTGTCCTTCAGCAAGTTGATAGCCTGCAACCAAGCCTATTTTGATCGGTCGAGCGTCAGCTGACGGCACGTTTGTTAACTGCCAGCCCGCGACAATCGCAGAAACAGCAATGATGGCAATGACTATAGCTACAATTAACTTCTTTTGCAAATTTCCCCTCTCCCTTTTTCCTCGCTTATATGAAGTGGAACGTTAATAAAATTAACTCAATAAACGCTTTCTCTGCCCAGCTGAAAAGCTTGCAGGTTAATACTGTGGTATTTCTCTTTTAACCTGCCGCAGATAGCCTTTTCCAAAGTCTCTTTTTTAATAGGGTTCTCTGGAAGAGCAGAAAGAGCACCAAGCAAAACCGTGTTAACCACAATCGGATTTCCCAGTTTGACGGCAATGCCCACGCCATCAACCTCATGAACCTTCAACGCTCTTTTCCGTATCAAATCCGCCAAATCCTCGGGCTTCTGAGGTTCAGCTGACCCTGGAAGTGCACAGCTAGGCGGAATATACTTCGTGTTCACAACCACCGTGCCATCAGCTTTAAGCATCGACAAAACCCTGGCAGTTTCAAGCATCTCAAACCCCAATATCACATCGGCTCTTCCCCGCTCAATCAAAGGAGCCTCAACCTTCTCCCCCAGCCGAGCGTACGCCACAATGGAGCCGCCTCTCTGGGCCATGCCGTGAACCTCTGCCTTCGCCACATCAAACCCGTCCATCAGAGCGGCTTCACAGAAAATGTCACTTAAAACAACCACGCCTTGCCCTCCAATGCCTGAGAAAACTATGTCCCACTTCATCTTAACCAGTGCTCCTTATCGCGTCGAAGGGGCATACTTGCTCGCAGACACCGCAACCCCAGCAGAGAGTAGGGTCTATCTCAGCGCGCTCTGCAGTTAGCGAGATGGCTGGGCAACCGAAAGCGTTGACGCATTCGCCACATGCGTTGCATTCTTTCAAAACCTCCCGCGCTGGGCCTCTCGTAATCTTAAGGGGACAAGGTCTCTCGGAAATAATCACTGAGGGACCCTGATAGTCAAGAATGTCCCGCAACACTTTGGTTGTTTCCTTAACGTCGTATGGATCAACAACCTTCACGTTGTCGATGCCAAAACTTTTCGCAATATCCTGAATCCTGATTATCTTTGAATCCGCGCCCATGGCGGTTTTACCCGAACCCGGCGTCGGCTGGTGCCCCGTCATAGCCACCACATGATTATCCAAAACAACCACGCACACGTTCGCTTTGTTATACGCGATGTTAAGCAACCCAGGCATTCCCCCATGGAAGAAAGTGGAGTCACCGATAACCCCAAACACCTTATCCTTAACCCCCGCATGAAACATGCCCGCCGCCTGCGAAACCCCCGCACCCATGCAAAGACAAGTCTGAACCGTATTCACAGGCGGAAGAACCCCCAAAGTGTAGCAGCCTATATCACCCGTAACAATCTTATCCGTCGTTTTCCCTGAAAGACTCAAAGCACCATCCGGGCAAAACTGAACACATGCTGGCTCACCATCACACACGTCGCAGACAATAGCATTCTGCGTATTCGGATGCAAAGTAATAGCCCCATACTCACAAGCTTCGATGCACCAGCCACAACCGTTACACTTGTCCTCATCCACCCTAACAACCCCAGTCTCAAGCGACTGCGTCAACGCTTTTTCGGGACAAGCAGCCACACAAGGCGCGTCTTTGCAGGCTCTGCAAACAATCGCCGCGTTAGAAAGCGGATCAAGCCTTATGGCGCGTATGCGCGACTTCAACGGATTAAAAACCTTCTCTTTCTCCATGGAACACGCGTACTCGCAGACAACGCAGCCCACACACCTCTGCGGGTCACAACTAACAAACTGGCTAACCATATTCAAAGCATAGTAAAAAGCCCTATGCGGACAGCCGGGACACAAAGCCGGAGGCCTAGGTGGCAAATCCAAAACTTCAGGCTCCACAGGCTTATCACATAAGCTCAACCTCGCAAACGCCTGCCTTACCAGTTCTGGAGTAAACTCGCCGACTTCCTCCAACCCCAGCTGCGCCTTACCCAGAAACTCCACTCCCAACCGCTGCATGTTTTCCTCAAGGTAAGGACGCAATTCTTCAATCACAATCAACTTCTTCACTTTGGACGCAAACTGCTTCACCAAATCTGCAGGAAACGGATACACAAACCCCAGTTTCAACCAAGAAAACTTGCTCACATCCAAAACGGACCGCGCATAATAGTAGCCTACGCCGCTTCCAACTATCCCAACCTCTGCGCCGTTATCTTCCACAAAATTGAAACGCGAATTGTTCACAAGCTTTTTGGCTTCAACTAACTTGCCCTGTAAAATGCGGTGCTGCCTAATCGCGTTGGAAGGCACCATCACCCAGCGTGACCCATCCTTATCAAACTCGGCTTTCCGCGTAATTTTCTGAATCTCACCAAGCCGCACTCTTGCTTTTCCATGAGCAACCCGAGTAGTTAACCGCACAATCACGGGCAAATGCAGCTTCTCGCTTAATTCAAAGGCGTCCCGCGTCATGTCCAAGGCTTCCTGAGGGCTACCTGCATCCATCAGCGGAAGGTTGGAGTGCACAGAAAAGTACCGCGTGTCCTGCTCGTTCTGGCTGCTGTGCATGGCAGGGTCATCGCAGACCGCAATAACCATGCCGCCCTCAACACCAGTGTACGCCAAAGTCATAGCCGCGTCGGCAGCCACGTTCAACCCAACGTGCTTCATGGAAACAATGGACCTGACGCCTGTCATTGACGCGCCCGCAGCCACTTCCGTGGCAACTATTTCGTTTACGCTCCATTCCGCGGAAATCCCAAAATTCTTGGCAACCTCTGCGATGGCCTCCAAAATCTCTGTTGCGGGGGTGCCAGGGTAAGAAGCAGCTATCTTAATACTCGCTTCCACGGCGCCTCGGGCAACCGCTTCATCGCCGTTGAGCAGGACAAAGCTGCGGGGTTTGTTTAACGCGATCTTGGAGGTCATCTGGTTTTTGGTCCTTCCTTCACATCTTGCCCTTGCGGAGGTCTAAGACTCGCTTGGCTTTTCCTTCGCTTCTCGGGAGTTCTCCGCATTTCACGATTTCAATTTCCGCTGATAAGCCGGTGATGCTGTGAATTCTTCCTTGGATGTCGCGTTTCAAGACGTTTAGATCCAGCTTGCGGTTTTTGCAGGCTTGCTCAGTCAACTCCACTTTCACGGCAAAAGTGTCTAATGCGCCGGGTCTGTCAACCACTATCTGGTATTGGGCTGCCAGTTCAGGAAAGCTCATAACGGCAAGCTCCACTTGAGAAGGAAACACGTTGACTCCGCGTATGATTAGCATGTCATCGGATCTTCCGCGGATTCTCATCATTCGTGCGTGGGTGCGGCCGCACGCGCATGTTTCCGTGTTTATCACTGAGATGTCTCGGGTTCTGAAACGCAGCATGGGGATGGCGGTTTTGGTTAGGGTTGTGAAGACAAGTTCGCCTTCTTCGCCTGGAGACAAAACTTCACCCGTTTCAGGGTTAATGGTTTCTATGATGAAGTGGTCTTCCCATATGTGGAGCCCTTTGTGTTGGTTGCATTCGATGGAAACGCCTGGACCGCAGAGTTCCGTGAGGCCGTACACGTCGAATGCTTCGATTCCTAGGTCTGCTTCTATGCGTTCTCTGATTTTGTCGGACCAGGGTTCTGCGCCGAAGAGGCCGATTCTCAATTTCAGGTCTTTTTTCGGGTTGACGCCTGTTTTTATCATGATTTCGGCGAGGTAAACCGCGAAGCTTGGGGTGCAGCAGAGCACTGTGGCGCCGAGGTCTTGCATGAGTTTTATTTGTCTTTGTGTCATTCCTCCGCTTATGGGAACTATGGCGGCTTCAATTTTTTGAGCGCCGTAATGAAATCCTATTCCGCCTGTGAATAGACCGTAACCGTAGGCTATGTGGATAACATCTTCTTTTCTTCCGCCTGTGGTGTAGATGGACCTTGCCATAAGTTCTTGCCACGCATTCACATCGCTTTGGGTGTAAGCTCCGATTATGGGGTTTCCTGTGGTTCCGCTTGAGGCGTGGATTTCAACGATGTCAGCGGGGTCAACGGTGACCATGCCGAAGGGGTAGTTGTCTCGGAGGTCGTTTTTTACGGTGAAGGGGATTTTCTGGATGTCTTCCAGTGTTTTGATGTCTTCAGGTTTTAATCCTGCGTCGTTGAATTTTTTATGGTAAAACGTGCTGTTTTCGTAGCAGTGTTTCACTTGTTCTTTGAGTTTTCTAAGTTGGTGTTTTCTTAATTCTGGAACAGGTATGGTTTCGATTTTTTCGTTCCAGTATTTGCCATTTGCCATGTTTTTGTTTCTCCTATAGGCCCATATATACCTCTTTTATGTGGTTATTATTTAGAAGTTCTCTACTTTTTCCTTCTAGAATTATATTGCCTTGCTCAAGAACGTATCCTCTGTCGGCGATGTCAAGAGAATCGCGAATGTTCTGCTCAACTAAGAGTATGGTTACTCCTTCTTCGTTGATTTTGCGCACGGTGTCAAGGACTTTCTCCACGATTAAGGGTGCTAATCCTAGAGAGGGTTCGTCTAAGATTAAAAATTCAGGGTTCGACATCAAGCTTCTGCATATTACGAGCATTTGTTGTTCGCCGCCGCTGAGGTTTTGCGCTAAGGTTTTTTCTTTCTTTTTGAGCACGGGGAAGATTTGATAGGTTTTTTCTTTGGCTTCTTTTACTGCGTCTTTGCTGTTGGTTGTGTATGCGCCCAGCTTGAGGTTTTCTTCCACGGTTAGTCTGGGGAAGATTTCTCTTCCTTCAGGTATCAAAATTAGTTTTCTTTTCACTATTTCGTATGGGGGAAGTTTTTCTATGTTTTCTCCTTTGAAACTGATTGCGCCGTTTTTTGGATGCAATAAGCCCATGATGGTTTTGACAAGGGTTGTTTTTCCAGCGCCGTTTGGGCCGATTATGGTGACGATTTCTTTTTCTTTAACTTCGAACGAGACATCTCGAAGTATTTGAACCATGCCGTATGAGGCGGATATGTTTTTCACGGTTAACATTTTAATCCTCGCAGAGTGAAAATCTTTTGCCGAGGTACACTTTCACCACTCGTTCATCGTTAACGACTTCTTTCGGGGTTCCTTCAAAGATTTTCTCGCCGTGATGTAGCACTGTGACGTGGTTGCATAAGCCCATGATTACTCTCATGACGTGTTCGACTATCAGCACGGTTATTCCTTGTTTGTTGATGAGTTTGACTAGTTTGATGGCTTCGTCGCATTCTCTCGGGGTTAAGCCTGTGAGTAATTCGTCCAGAAGCAGCAGTTTGGGCGAAGTTGCCAGAGCCTTGGCGAGTTGAATGCGCCTTAATTCAACGACGTTCAGGTTTTTGGCGGGTAAATCGAATTTTTCTTGGCTCAGACCCACAAATGTGAGCAGTTCTTTTGCTCTGGGGCGAGCTTCGGTTTGTTCTGTGCCGTTTTTACGGTTGAAAAGGACTCCTGTGAGGACGTTTTCGATGGCGGTCATGTCTGGGAAGGATTGGACGGTTTGTGAGGTTTTGGTTATGCCTTTGGAGCATGTTTTGTAGGGTGGAAGTTTTGATATGTCTTCATCTAAGAAGGTGATTTTTCCCGAGTCTGGTTTGTATACGCCGCTTATGAGGTTGAGCAGGGTTGATTTTCCGGAGCCGTTGGGTCCGACAAGCCCTGCGATTTCGTTCTTGTTAACTGTTAAGTTAACTTTTTTTAATGCTTGAAGTCCTCCAAACCGTTTTGAGACTTCGGTACACCTTAGCAAGTGAGCTGTCTCCCAAGTAGCGAACCGTTAACTATACTTTATGTGAAAATATAAATATTGTCTGAAGCTAATTGAATCGTGGTGTCGCCATGCCTATACCACAGGTGAGCGTTTATCTGGACAACAGGCCAGGTTCTCTTTCTGAAGCTATGGCTCAGTTGGATAGGAATCGGATTCAGGTTTTCGCGTTGTCGATTGCGGATGCTGGCGAGTTCGGTTTGGTCAGGATGGTTACGGGGGATCCGGAGAAAGCCACGATGGTCCTGGAGGATGTGGATTATAATCTTGCGAAATCAAGAAGGAACACGGAGGTAACCGCGGTTTTCATCGGGGACGAAGACAAAATCTCGAAGATAACTAAGATTCTGGCTGACGGCAGCATAAACATTGAATACGCTTATTCATCCGCGGTGCACGTGAACGGAAAAATCGCGTTGATACTGCGAGCCAGCGACATAGAAAACGCCGAGAAAACCTTGAAAGAAAACGGCATAACCGTTCTGACGCTGGCGGAAATCAAAAAATACTTCCAGTAATCAATAGTGCTCGGAAAAGACCATAGCCTTCTTATATGCACTAAACAGCATGGAACCCGATGGAACGATTGTTTCTGCATGCTATTGGTTGTGAAAAACGCCAATACGACCTACCCCTCTATAGTTTCTGCATAGAATCTCTATTAGGATCCAAATAGGCAGCAAATATGCTGGTTCGGTGTTTGTTGCTTGGCAGGAGCTAATGTTTTCTTGTTTAAGGTGGAACTTTGAATGGATGGTTGTTTTGGCTTTGTTTTTGTGGCTTTTGAAAGTTTGGTGCGTAAATCGTGAAAATAGCTGAAAATATCCTTGTGAATAGGGTGATTTCTACGTTATTCGTATTTTTTTTGAGGAAAACGGAAAAATTTAAATAACCAATAGCTGATTGTTAGCATTATACAGAGGTATTCATAAATGGTAACGTTTAGTGGTTGTTACACCGCGCTCGTAACCCCCCTGACCCCGAATCGTCAAGTGGACTATGAAGGGTTACGCAGGCTGATTGAATTTCAAATCGAAGAAGGCGTCAGCGGCATCCTCGCCGTCGGCACCACAGGCGAAAGCCCCACTTTAGACTGGAACGAACACAACAAAGTAATCGAAAAAGTCCATGAGCATAGCGGAAGCAAAGGCTTAACCATAGCCGGCACAGGCAGCAACAGCACCAAGGAAACCATCGAAGGCACCGAACACGCTGCACACATAGGCGTAAAATGCGTTTTGCTCGTTGACCCATATTATAATGGGCCTAGTTCCCTGGAGATACGCCGAGAATACGTTGAACCCGTCGCCAGCAGGTTTCCCGAAGTCCATGTTATCCCCTACGTTATTCCGGGCAGAACAGGCACTCAGCTTCTTCCACCAGACCTCGCCATGCTTCACCAGCAACACAAGAACGTCAGCGCCGTCAAAGAAGCCACAGACAACCTTGAAAACATGCGCCTAACCCGCAAGCTCTGCGGAGCAGATTTCACCATCCTCTCAGGTGATGACGACAAAACCTTCACCATGATGACCACACCCGAAATCGCCGCAGGCGGCGTAATCTCCGTTATGAGCAACATCGCACCCCGCGCAGTGCAAGACATGGCGCAATACATCCTTACTGGCAAAATGGAGGAAGCCCGCAACATATGCGCGGCGTTGCAGCCTATCTTCGACACAGTCACCGTGAAAACGCAGGAGGAAACCCCGTTTGGACCCGTAACCTGCAAAGCACGTAACCCACTCGCATGCAAGACGCTCATGAACATCCTCGGCATGCCCTCAGGACCCTGCAGGCAGCCTTTGGGCAAGATGACCCGTAACGGTCTGGAAATAGTCCTGGCTAACGCACGGAAAGTGTACGCGAAAGACCCTGAAATCCTCGCGCCCATAGAGGACTTCTTCGACGTAAGCATCCAAGAACGTTTAAACAATGAACGGTTCTGGCAGGGGCTCACCTATGCTTAAGCTGTGCGTGGCAGGCGCCGCAGGCAGAATGGGCAACGCCATAATTCAGGAAGCCATGTCCAAAGGACACCAAATAGTCGGCGCCGTTGAAGCCTCCAGCAGCCTCGCTGTTGGCAAGAGCCTCAAAGAATTGGGCATCTGCGATTGCGAAACCCGCATCGTCAGCTCAGAGCACCTGAGTGAAGCAGCCCGAGACGCTGATGTGTACGTTACCTTTACAGCACCAGCCGCCGATGTCGTCAATGTACCTATCGTCGCCAGCCTCGGCAAGCGCATAGTTTTGGGCACCACGGGCTTCACCGAAGACCAAAACCGCACGCTCCGCCAAACCGTCGAAGGCAGGGTTCCAGCCGTCTTCTCGCCAAACTACTCCGTGGGCATAAACATCCTCTTCAAGCTAACCCAAGCTCTGAAGGCTTTCCCGCAGGAATACACGTTCAGCATAAGCGAAATCCACCACACGGGCAAAAAAGACGCTCCCAGCGGAACAGCCAAAAAACTAGGCCAAATAATCACAGAATTACGCGGCTACAGTCAAACGGTTTACGGTAGAGAAGGCATGAGCCCGAGACAGCCCAGCGAACTTGAAATCGTAGCGTTGCGTGCAGGCGGCGTTCCAGGCATTCACAACATCATAGTGGCTGGTCCACATGAGATGCTCCGCATAGAACACACCGTTTTTTCACGCAGCGCCCTCGCGCAGGGTGCCGTTTACGCGACAGAATGGCTAAGTCGCCAGTCGCAGCCAAGAATCTTCAGCATGGAAGACGTGCTGGGTCTATCCTAAAAGGGTGGAAATTGTGAGCAACCGCGTGGTCATCAAGTTCGGAGGCGCCGACCTTGCCACAGGCGAAAAGGTAGCGCAGGCAGCCCAGATGGTCGCAGACGCGCACTACAAGGAAATCGTAGTGGTTGTGTCAGCCATGGGCAAGACAACCGACAGCCTCCTCAACACGACCTCGCAGATAGGCAATGTTAGCGACGCAGATTACGCTGAGCTGATATCCATGGGTGAACGAGTCAGCGCCCGCTTTTTCTGCAGCGCCCTAAGAGCCCAAGGCGCAAAAGCGGAACTTTTTGACCCATGCAATGATAATTGGCCGTTGATAACCGACTCCAACTTCCGCAACGCAATCCCCGACATGGAGAAAACCACCGAACAAGCAAGGAAATTCATGGCGCCGCTGCTAGGCACTGCTATACCTGTGGTTTGCGGCTTCATCGGCAAAGACCCAAACGGAAGAATAACCAGTCTGGGCAGAGGCGGAAGCGACACCACCGCTTTGGTGCTGGCCAAGTGCTTAGACGCGGACGAAGTAATACTGGTCAAGGAAACGAGCGGAGTTCTCTCGGCAGACCCGAAAATCGTGTCTGAAGCCCGATCACTTAACAAGCTGGACATACGCGAAATGTTTGATTTAGCGCAAGGCGGCGCAAAAATCGTGAAGCCTGAAGCACTGCGGTACAAGCTGCCAAATCAGATGCTCAGGGTGGTGGACTTCTCCTCAGGCAACCTTGCTGTTGGCGGCACTGAAATCACCGGCTCGCTAGATATTGACTCATCCGAGATGCAAAGCCGCAACGACTTGATTGCCGTAAACGTGGTCTGCGAAGTAAACGCGGAAAACCTCAGCCGAGTCTTCTCAGCGCTCCGCCAGAAACCCATATACGGCGTCAGCTCAGGCAGCCGCTCAATCACAGTGTTCACCTCGGACGGCGACATCACCGAGATCATACGCAGGCTGCACAGGGTGCCAGGTTTCAAGGCTGTGAGCCACAGAGAAAACGTGGCCATGCTGCAAGTGAGACATCCAACGTTCATCGAGTCGCCCGGCGGAGTCGCATCAATAAGCACCGCGCTGAGTCAGCAAGGCATCAACATAATCGAGGTCACCACCAGCAAGGCAACCATTAACGTTTTTATCGAGGAAAACCAACTCAACAAGGCGAAGGAAGCGATAAGTAATGTCTTCAAACCGTAAAGTAGCCATACTAGGCGCAACAGGAGCCGTTGGACAACGGTTCATCCAATTGCTGCAGGGGCACCCGTGGTTCAAAATTGAAGTGCTCGCAGCCTCCGAGCGGTCAGCAGGCAAAAAATACAAGGACGCCTGCAACTGGCTTTTGGAATCGAACTTGCCTAGAGAAATCGCTGAAATGCCCGTAGCCCACGCCGACATGGAATCCGTGGAAAAGGCAGGCAACGTAGACTTTGTCTTCTCAGCTTTACCAGGCGACCTCGCAGGACCCGTTGAAGCGGAGTTCGCCGCGTTATACCCGGTCTTCAGCAAGGCAAGCGCGCACCGCATGGATAACGACGTTCCACTCATAATACCTGAGGTAAACCCTGACCATGCAGCTCTCATTTCCGTCCAGAAGAGGCTGAGAGGCTGGAAGGGCTTTATCTCCACCGACCCCAACTGTAGCACCATTCAGCTGGCGATGACGCTGAAGCCACTCATGCAGTTCGGTCTCGGGCAGGTTATGGTTTCAACCATGCAGGCGCTGAGCGGCGCGGGATACCCAGGCGTTCCCTCATTGGACATCATTGACAACGTTGTGCCGTATATCTCGAAGGAAGAGGAGAAAATGGAGTGCGAACCCCTGAAGATACTGGGTGCATTCGACGGCAACAGGATATGCCCCGCAGATTTCGTTCTCAGCTCAAGCTGCCACAGAGTCAACGTCAGCGACGGACACTTAGAATCCGTGTTCGTGAAACTGGACAGCGAGCCCTCGGTGAAGGAAATCGAAGCGGCTTTCAGCCAGTTCAAGGGCGAACCGCAAAAACTGAAGCTCCCCTCCGCTCCAGAAAACCCAATCGTGGTACGGAAGGAGCCGAACAGGCCGCAACCCCGATACGACAGGAATGCGGGCAAAGGCATGAGCGTCGTGGTCGGCAGAATCCGAAAAGACCCGATAATGACCATGAAGTACCTGTGTCTAGGGCACAACACCATCCGCGGAGCCGCAGGCGCAGGCATCCTCAGCGCTGAACTCATGGTAAAGCAAGGTATCGCCTAAACCGTTGCACTAATCCGCTTTAAAGAGGTGACCGTTATGATGAAACAACTTCAGAAGCCCTTAGCAAACAGAAACGGAACGCTTTACTTAGACGGCGTTTCCACCGCAGAATTAGCGGAGCAATTCGACACCCCATTGTACGTGGTAAGCGAAAGCCGAATCAGAGAAAACTACGAGCGCCTCCACAACGCGTTGACCCGCAACTACCAAAAAATCCGCGTTTACTACGCTGCGAAGGCGAATTCGAATTTGTCGGTGCTGAAAATCTTGGAAACCGAAGGCGCACATTTAGACGCGGTCAGCCCAGGTGAAGTGTCCATGGCGTTAGCCACGGGTTTTCCAGCAGAGCGCATCTTGTTCACGGGAACCAGCGTCAGAAACGACGAGCTGAAGTTCCTTGCAGACTCAAACGTAACCGTGAACGTGGACTCCCTATCACAGCTAGACAGGCTGCTGAAAATCGCGGTGCCCAACATCCTGTCGGTCAGGGTTAACCCCGAAATAGGCGCCGGACACCATGACCACTGCATCACCGCGGGCAAAAACACGAAATTTGGACTATGGGAAACCAACGCGTTAAAGGCTTACGCCGCAGCGAAAAACGCGGGTGTGGAACGCTTCGGCATCCACATGCACGTGGGCTCAGGCGTTCTCAACGTTGAACCGTTTCTGCTGGCGCTTGACAAGCTGCTTAGCGTAGCCAAAAAGGCTCACGACGAAATCGGAGTAAACTTCGAGTTTGTGGACATGGGCGGCGGACTCGGAGTGCCCTACACACCAGAAGAACAAGAGTTAGACTTGGCTCGTTTCTCGGAGGAAGTGCTGTCCCTTTTCAAACGCAAGGTCGCCGAGTACGGCCTTGGCGCGCCATTCTTCTGTGTGGAGCCTGGGCGCTACCTGGTCTGCGACGCAAGCATACTATTAACCACTGTGAACACGGTGAAAGCGTCGCCTTTCAAGAAGTTCGTCGGAGTAGACGCGGGGTTTAACACGCTGGTAAGGCCAACCATGTACGGCTCCTACCACCACGTTCTCGTAGCGAATAGGGTGGGCTCCCCAAATGAAGAAACATACGACGTCGTTGGGCCAATCTGCGAGTCTGGCGACGTGCTGGCTAAGGACAGGTGGCTGCCACGGATTCAGGAAGGCGACTTGCTGGCGATTCTAAACGCTGGAGCGTACGGTTACTCCATGAGTTCACAGTACAACGCCCGACCCAGAGCAGCGGAAGTTCTGGTGAAAAACGGCAAGTACACTCTAATCAGGACACGAGAGATGCTGAACGATTTGATGGCTGGGCAGCGAATGGCAGAGGGTTGACGATGAAGTTTTGGAAGATGCACGGGTTAGGCAACGACTACGTCGTAATCGACAACCGAGACGCAAGCGTAAGCGACGCAGAAGCATCTGAGTTGGCGCTGAAGCTTTGCAGAAGGCGGTTCTCAGTAGGCGCCGACGGCATTCTCTTCGTGTCACAATCTGCTGTGGCGGATGTGAAGATGCGGATTTTCAACGCTGACGGAAGCGAAGCCGAGATGTGCGGCAACGGCATCCGCTGCTTCGCCAAGTACTGCTACGAAAACGATATTGCGCGGAAGAGCGAGTTGGTTGTGGAGACGCTGGCTGGGAATAAAAGGGCTTGGTTAACGGTTGAAAACAGCTTGGTCCAGGCGGTTATGGTTGACATGGGCGTGCCAGTGCTGGAACGCGGCAAGATTCCGATGCTGGGCGAAGGCACCGCCGTAAACATAGACCTGCAGGTCAACGGAGAAAAATACAAGGTCACGTGCCTTTCGGTTGGAAACCCCCACTGCGTCATATTCGTGGACGCCGTAGACGATTTTCCAGTGCAGCATATAGGCCCGAAAATTGAGAATTACCGCGTTTTCCCGAAGAGAACGAACGTCGAGTTCGCACAGGTATTGGGTGAGAACGAGGTGAAAGTGCGGGTGTGGGAGCGAGGCTGCGGAGAAACCTTAGCTTGCGGAACAGGCGCCTGCGCCACAGTTGTGGCTGGAAACCTGCTCAAAAAGCTCGGAGATAAAGTCCGTGTTCACCTGTTAGGCGGCGACCTGGAAGTTGAATACGGCGAACGCCTGCTTCTGAACGGACCTGCAGAGAAAGTTTTTGAAGGAACCCTGTTCTAAAGAAGAGTGTGTGAAACCAAAATGGACTTTGAAGTTGCTGACAGAGTAAAGAGGCTTCCGCCGTACCTTTTCGCCGAAATAGAGAAGACCATGAAAGAAAAAAAAGCGCAAGGAGTCGACCTGATTTCCCTTAGCATAGGTGATCCTGACCTTCCACCGCCACCCGTGGTGATAGACGCGCTTAAAGAGGAAGCGGCAAACCTGAAAAATCACAATTACTCCCTCAGCCAAGGCGAACCCGACTTCAGAGAAGCCGTGGCATCGTGGTGCAAGAAACGGTTCCGCGTCAACATAGGCCAAGACGAGGTTATCGCGCTCTTAGGCTCAAAAGAAGGCTTAGCGAACATCGCACGGGCGTTCGTGAACGCGGGCGACTGCGTGCTTGTGCCCGACCCAAGCTATCCCGTTTACAACAACGGCAGCACCATACTGAATGACGGCATTCCCGTTCCGATGCCGCTGCTTAAGGAAAACGGGTTCAAACCCGACTTTGACACTTTAAACCCTGAAAAAGTCAAGATGATGTTTCTGAACTACCCGAACAACCCGACCAGCGCCACGGTGGATAAGAAGTTTCTGAAGCACGCGGTGGAGTTTGCGCGGGAAAACAACATCATCCTCTGCTACGACAACGCGTATTCGGAAATAAGCTTCGACGGGTACAAGGCGCCCAGCATACTCGAAATCGACGGCGCCAAAGACGTGGCAATAGAGTTTCACTCGCTCTCGAAGACTTTTAACATGACGGGCGACCGCATAGCCTTCGCCGTGGGCAACAAGCAGCTTATCAGCGGGCTTGCCAAGGTTAAGTCGCAAATCGACTCGGGACCGCCTGTTTACATCCAAAACGTGGCGGCGAAAGCGTTAGCCAGCTACAAGAGCGCTGAACCGCCAGATTTTCTTAAGGAAAACAACCGGATTTACGCTGAAAGGCGTGATGTGCTGGTTGACCGCTTGTGCAAGCTTGGTTTCATGTGTGAGAAACCGAAAGCCACGTTTTATGTTTGGCTGAACTGCGGCTCCAGCTCAATTGAGTTTGCGGCTAAGCTGCTTAGCGCGGGTGTGGTGGTGACTCCTGGCGTGGGCTTCGGGGAGCATGGTGAAAACTACGTGCGGTTTTCTTTGACTCAGCCGAAAGAGCGGGTAATTGAAGCCTCAAAAAGAATCGCCGCGCTTCTTGGTTGTGCCGCGTAGCGTAGAACCTGCGCTTTTGCTGGCGCCTCTTTTTCTGGTGAGGCGACTTATAGCTTATATATTGATATATACTTATGCTATTGGCATGAGCCCCAACAAAATTAGCTTTGAAGATTCCTTGCTGACCGAGGTTGTTGAAACTGGAAAATGCGTAAGTTGCGGCACATGCGTGGTTGCTTGCCCTTTTGCTTGTTTAGACCTGGAAAAAGAAACCCCGAGTTTAGTGAAGGAATGCAAAGTCTGTGGAATCTGCGCCCGAGTTTGTCCGAGGTACGAGTGGACTATGGGCGATGTAGAGAAATTTGTTTTTGGCAGAGAACGGAAACCTGAAGAAGAGTTTGGAATTCACCGCAGAATAGCTATATCTCAAGCAACAGACGACAAAATTTTGAAGGCTCAGCAGGACGGAGGTGCAGCTACTGCGCTCTTGTTGTTTGCTTTGAAAAACGGGTTAATTGACGGCGCCATTGTTGCGGGAATGGACAAAGAAAAACCCTTCCGTCCCGCTCCCATGTTAGCCACAACCGCAGAGGAGATCATCGAAGCAGCGGGAACAAAATATACGTGTTCATCAAACGTTCTAGCCCTTTCTGAGATGCTTAAGCAGAAAAAAGCTAATGTCGCATTTGTGGGAACGCCTTGTCAAATTCACGCTGTCCGGAGAATGCAGATGGCCGGTTTGAAAAGGCAAACTGGACCCGTGAAATTTTTGATCGGGCTTATGTGTTCAGAATCCTTCACTTATGAAGGATTAATGGAAGATCATATTCACGGAAAATTAGGCATCGAACCCGCCGACATAAGAAAAATAAACATCAAAGGGAAAATGCTGGTCACCACCGACTCAGGGGTTACTGAAATTCCTCTTGCAGACATAAAACAGTACGCTCGAAAAAGCTGCAGCTACTGCGATGATTTCAGCTCTGAATTGGCTGACATTTCCGTAGGCGGTCTTGGGCTGGATGGCTGGACTTTCACTATTATTCGCACCGAAAAAGGTGACGAACTGTTTTCAAGCGCGGAAAAGGCTGGCTATTTGCGTACTCAGACCTTGGATGAAGGGGCGTTCGCGTTTAAGTTGCTGAAGAAGCTTTCGCGTCGGAAAAGAAGTGTTACGGTTTCCCAGAATGTCTAAAGCATTTTCGTTATAAGGCGTTAAATGCAGACCCTTCTCCAACGTTTTTTGTTGCCGCGGTTGAACACAGTTATCCATAGGTTTTGTGTAGTTCTTGGTATATATTCAAATAGTGGCGTATTAATTGATTAATGTTTGTAAGTATTAGAGGGAAAACTTATGGAACGCAGAATCATGTCGTTAGGCAGGTCATCAATGGTTATTTCTCTTCCGAAGAACTGGATGCAGCTAAACGAACTAAAAAAAGGCGATGTTGTTTCTTATGCCATTCAACGTGATCGTTCCTTGGTTGTTTATCCAAGCGCCAAGAAGAAAGCAAAATCCAAGGAGATCACCCTCCGCATTGGTCAGGATGAGGAGGATTCATTGATTACTCAAAAGATCATAGGCGCTTTCCTAAACGGCTACTCCGGCGTTACGCTTATCTCAGAAAAGATTTTTTCCATTCCCCAAAGAAAAGCCATTCGGAACACCGCTGGAAGGCTTTACATGAGAGTTATGGAGTCTGACTCGAAAGGCGTGTACCTTCAAACTTTGACAGATGAGTCACAGGCCTCAATTGAGCAGGCAATACAACGGATGCATTTAATTTCTTATTCCATGTGTGAAGATGTTTTCACTGCTTTAAAGAATAATGATGTGGCGTTGGCGAAGTCTGTTTTTTCTCTTGATGATGATGTAGATCACTTTTCCTTTTTCATTCTCCGTTTACTTCGCAATGCTGCTCAGGACGCGGCCTTGGCAAATGAGCTTCGCATTGACCCTTTGGACTGTATGGATCATCAAACTCTTGTTTACAGGATTGAGCATGCTGCAGACTACACTGCGGACATAGCGCGGCACATAATAATGCTGGATGGGAGCCAACAGAAAATTCCTGATGATGTGTTGGAACTTATGGTTACAGCAGGAACCGAAGCTGTTGATTTATACGTCAAGTCAGTTAATGCCTTCTTCTCAAAAGACATTCCGTTTTCCGTTGAAATAATGAAATATCAGCAGCGAATTGAAAAGTTTGACCAAGAAATAGCCGTAAAATCCTTCACGGGCAAACACAAAAACGCTGAACTAGTTTGTGGTATCTGCTCAATAAGAGATAATATAAAAAGGATTGCTGACTGTGCAGCAAATATAGCGGAGATTGCAGTAAACCGTGCGTTCAAGTTTACTGCTTAGAGTTTTTGGAAGGCGAATAGCTTAGAGTCAACGTCACTTTTGGGAACAGGCTCTTCTGTAGCAGTGTCCGCGCCATTGGGAAGGCTATGTTGTAGTTGTATACTTCTTTTCCGTTGCTTCGTGCCTCTTTTAGAATTTCCTTTTCCACTTTGTGCTTCAGGCTGCCCACGGTGAGTGCTCCGATGGTGAAGATGCCCGGCATCATTTCTCTCATGTCATCGTTAAGCTCGATTCCTTCTACACCGAACGGTGGGACAGCGTTTATGTCAAGTAGCACTTTTATGTTTTTGACTTCGTTCAGCATTTCTTTATCAACAAGTCGAATGCCTTTGATCCCTGCGCACATAATCACATCGGCTTTCTTCAACACTTCAATTTTTGAAGCAGGCGTAGGCGCAAAGACACCTTGCACTTGTACTCCATGATCCTTGGCTAGAAGTCTTCCGATGTTTTCTGCATGTTCTTTTCCATCAACTCGTTTCGGATTAAGGCTGACAATCATAACATTGCATCCCATCTTGGCCAAAAGCACCGCTGCGATTTGACCTACAGCACCTGTGCCTAAAATCGCGCAAGTCTTGTCTTTCAAGTCGCCAAGCTTACTCGCCAAGAGTGCGCTTTCAACTTTTGCGACCATAGCGGCGGCTGTTGTGTATGCACCAGCTGGGTCTACTACTATGCTTGTTTTGAACGGCGGAAACATAGCATCTTTTACGGCTTTGAAGACATCTTCTGCTCTTTCGGCGTTTTTGCCGCCAATCAAAAAGGCTGTGTGCTTCACACCTTTTGGCCCTCGCGACAGCAAAGCATCCTGAACGATTAAATTGGCGTCCTCAGGAGTTACGTTTTCGTAAGGAATTACAGCGTCATATCCAACGTCGTATGCCATGCAGATGTCAAACGGGCTAGCTTTAACGTCGGTGTCTAAGTAGAAAAGCAGGTATGGCGAATTCTCTGAAGCTTTTCCGATGATTGGTTTCACTTGAACCTGCATGGATTGTAACCAGTCTTCTAGCTCGTGAGGGGACGGCATTTCTGCGTTAGCTGATATGACTTTTTTAGAAAGCTTTGCGGTTTCCACTTTAGCGTCAAGCGATTCTAACAGCTCTTTGATTCCCTGCGTATGTTCGGGGCTGCATATGTGCAAGCAGGTGATTTCGTTTTTGCCGGTGATCTCTTTTGCTTGGTCCAGTATGCCCATGACAATCCAGCTTTCTCTTATCGGGAACTTTACTTCATTTTCCTGTTCTTCGATTTCAAGCTGCATGCTCTGTCCGTAAGCGACAAGGTAATCTCTCTCGGTGGAATCTTGATTCTTCTGCTTAGAAATGTTATCCAAGGCCTTCAGCACTTGGTCTCGCTGCTCTATTTTTTTATCCATGGAGGTTTTAAGATAGGTCATGGCGTTTTCATCTATGTCTACCGGATAGAATGGAACGTTGCTCTTTCGGAATACCTCTGCCAACATGTTGTCTTCGAAAAAGTCTTTTTGAGAGCGCATGCCAAGTTCTTCTGTTGCGAAATCCAGGTTGACTTTGCCAACCACGTTCTCCAAGAATTTGTAGAAGCCTATTGATGGTCTGTGAAGTGCGTTGAGAGGATTTGAATTGGCGGAAGGCGCGGTTTCAGTGTTGAAAGGTTCATTGTACTCTTTTTCCATGATTAAGACGTTTAGTTTCTTTTTTTCTAATGGTTTGACTTCGAGTGTTTTCATTTAATTTTCCCTGCTTATCCCTAATGGCAAAAGGAAAATATATACTTAGTCGAAATACCTTATATGTGAATATATAAGGTATATACAAGAACGGGATTTATGAAACGTTTTCATCATAGAATTCTTCATCAGAAACGGGCGGAAGCATCAATTTGGTTTTAATCTTCAACTTGCCGCTCTTTGAGTGAGGCTTCCTCATAACCGTGTCATTACCTTTTTCGATCTCGCGCGCGTCCTCAGCAAGTCTAGCCGCTGTCTGAGCTATCTCATGGGCACACGTGACCAGCGGAATGTATTTTTCGCTATCCTTCTCTATGAAGCATGCTTGAACGTTAATTTCAGCGATTTTTTCAGCCAAACCATACGCAGCAATCGCTTTTGCTTTTGCATAAGGATTACTAAACTCAGATCGGTCACGAACAACTTTCAAGTCCACTATTAACCGTGGCAAATCTGGTTTTTGCCCGTTTTCAATCGCGTAGATAACGTTGTCAATCTCTTGATGCACTATCCTGTAGACGCCCGTGATGGCAAGCACTTTGCTGACGTTGGAGTTGAAAATTGCCATTTCAATAGGGTCTAAAAACTGCTTTCTCGCCCCAATCAAGGGGTCACCCGTAATTATCATATAGCCTAAACCTTGTTGCTCAATCTCTTCCTTTGCCCTTTTCCCAGGCGCATCAGAAATAACAATACCGGGTAAGCCGCTGCTTGATATTTTCTCTCTAAATTTCCTTGGCCCAGGCAACGACGTATTAGGAGATATTACAATCAAAAGGTCGGGGTTAAACTCGAACATTTTTGGCATGGCTTCTTCAACGTCATCAGGACCCATCTTCGAGCCAGTTGTCACCGTTCGGACTTTGATGTCTTTACGGTCAGCCAACTCGTCCAATAGAAGTTCAAGAAGGGGCGATGTCCCGATGTTTCCACACTTGAAAATTCCGATTTTCTTGATTTGCGGCTGAGCCAATTTAGGTCACTCCTACTGATTATGCACGCTAAACTTTTAAGAATTGCCATTTCTCAAACTGAGAAAACGCCCACCGAAATCATTTAATAACAACTTCTCAGTGTTCTAACATAAACCTGAGAGAAGGCGTGTAAATGTCGCTGAACGAGAATTTGGAAAAACTTACGAACGCCTGCGGCGTAACGGGCAGAGAAGAAGAAGCCCGAAACCTGCTGATTAAGTTGATGAAACCGTACGCGGATGAGATCGGGGTGGACAGGCTTGAAAACGTCATAGCCCTAAAAAAAGGCAAAAAATCCAAGCCGAAGATTATGCTTGCCGCTCATATGGATGAAGTAGGCTTAATGGTGAAAACCGTCACCAAAGAAGGCTTCGTGCAGTTCGCCAAGATGGGCGGCATCGACGACCGCATTCTGCTAGCCCAAAAAGTCCTAGTACACACCCAAAAAGGCACGCTGCAGGGCATAGTAGGCTCTAAGCCTCCGCACATACAAAAAGAAGACGAACGCAAAAAAGTCGTAACCTACGACAAACTCTTCATAGACATCGGAGCAGAAAACAACAAAGACGCCGCCAAAATGGGCGTGAAAATCGGAGACCCCATATCCTTCGACGTGAAATACGCCAAAATCGGCAAGGACGTGGTAATTGGGAAAGCCTTCGATGACCGAGCAGGCTGCGCAGTGATGGTTGAAACACTGAAGCAGCTGGAAAGCATCGAATGCACCGTTTGCGCTGTCGGCACCGTGCAAGAAGAAGTGGGGCTACGAGGCGCGGCAACAGCCACTTTCGGCGTAGACCCTGACATCGGCATAGCCTTGGACGTGACCATCGCCGGCGACGTTCCAGGAGTAAGCGAGTTTGACACCAGCTTGAAAATGGGCAAAGGCCCCGTTTTAACAGTCGCCGATTCCGGATTAATCACCAACCCGAAAATCTTGCGTTTGCTTCTGAACGCAGCCGAAGAAAGCAATATTCCCTGTCAACTTGAAACGGGCTTGCCCGGCGCCACTGACGCGGCACGCATGTCATTAACCAGGCAGGGCGTTCCAAGCGGCACCGTCTCCATTGCAACACGATATATTCACAGCCCCGTGGGCATGCTCAGCTTGAAAGACATGGAGAACTCGGCGAAACTGACGGTCGCGGCAATCCAGAAAATCCAAAAAACCTTCTAAAATGCCCCGCTCAACGTGAGTTATCAGAAAATGCGAAATCGTTTTTAGGGTTCCCTTTCATCTTTGATGTGGGCTTGACATGGATAAAACTGGGAAGTTCGAGTTTCTGGAGCACACCGCTGACGTCTACATAGCGGCACACGGCAAGACTCTGGCGGAGGCGTTTGAAAACGCTGCGCTTGCCATGTTTGAAGTCATGACCGACACGGAGAAAGTCAGCCCTGACGTAGCGGATTCTGTTGAGGTTGAAGCTGAAGACGAGTACGCGCTTCTTTACAGTTGGCTTGAAGCCCTCCTAGTCAAATTCGAAACCGAGAACATGCTTTACTCAAAATTCGAAATCTCAAGCATAAACGAAACCGCTGAAGGTTTCAGAGTCAAAGCGGCAGTGTGGGGCGAAAAGTTCAACGCGGAAAAGCACATGCAAAAAGTCGGAGTGAAGGCGGTTACCTACCACAGAATGGAAATCATCAAGGACATAGATAACGTTCGATTAGAGTTTATTCTGGACATCTAAGCCAAGTTTAGCTTTTTTAACTCCGCAATCATCTTTTCGACAACGGTTTCCGGTTTTGTCTCCAGAGCCGTGATGCTGGAAATAACGAACGGCACGTTTTTCTCCTTGAAATGCTGCAGGATTGGGCTGGTTTGTTCCTGGTAAACCTGGATTCTTTTCTTTATGACCTCTGGCTTGTCGTCTGAACGCTGGTATAATGGTCCTCCGCATTTGTCGCAGACGCCCTCCACTTTCGGCTTTAAGAAACGAACGTTGTAGACCGTGCCGCAGATACGGCATATTCTCCGCGAAGATAGCCGTTCGATTATGATCCAGTCTGGAACCATCTGCAACAAGATAACATCTATCTTGACAATATCCTCAAGAACTTTAGCTTGGTCAATAGTGCGTGGGTAACCATCCAAGATGAAGCCTTTATCTTTCGGAACTTTAGCTAAGCGCTGCTTCAGCACATCTATCACGATGTCGTCGGGGACAAGCAGCCCCTTTTCCACGTAACCCTTAACCTTCCTTCCCAACGGAGTGTCTTCTTTCAGCATCTCTCGAAAAATATCGCCCATGGAAATTACGTATACGCCAAGCCTTGATTGAAGTCGTGAGGCGTAGGTGCCCTTTCCAGAGCCTGGAGGTCCAAATATGATAGCGTTCATTTTTGCTGTTCTCCTCTTCCTACATTTCCTCTTAATGTAAAATTTATATGTTCTTCGAAAATCTCTGAAAGGAAACGTTTATGGCAAGTAAAAACGCTCTTCTCTTGTCTAACGTCGTACGGTGTGAACATTGCACACAAAAAAAATCGGAAAAAACCTGTTTCTAATAGACCTCGAAACCGGTGGAATCCAAAAAATAATAGCTAGCTACGTTCTCAAAGGAGATAAAACCATAATCGTGGAAACTGGCCCTTCTTCTTCGATTCCCAATCTGCTTTCTGGCTTGAAAGAGCTAAACGTGAAAACGGAGGATGTGGCGTACGTTGCCCTCTCTCATGTGCATATAGACCATGGTGGTGGCGCCGGCACTTTGCTGGGTTCGCTGCCGAACGCTAAGGTAATTGTTCATCCCAGAGGCGCGTCCCACTTGATTAATCCTAAGAAGCTTTGGCGGCAGTCAAGAGCTGTCCTTGGAGAGGTGGCTGAGATGTTCGGCGAGCCCGTGCCGGTTCCTGAAGAACGGGTAATCGCTGCCGCTGACGGCGTGACTTTTGAGGCTGGAAACATAAAGCTGAAAGCCATAGAAACCTTAGGTCATGCTTCGCATCATCTTAGCTATTACGAACCCGTGAACAGAGGTGTGTTTTCAGGAGACGCTGTGGGCATTTACCTCAGCCAGTTTGACGTGGTTGTGCCTACGTCCCCTCCTCCTTTCCGTCTTGGTATCGCTTTGGCTTCAATAGACAAGCTCATAGGTCTTCATCCTCAAGCGCTGTATTTCAGTCATTTTGGAAATGCGTCTGACGCTGTGAAACGGCTTCAAGACTACGCGCTGCAAATACGATTGTGGGCGGATATCGCGAGAGAAGGAGTAAAGAACAAGCAAAGCGTCGAAGAAATACGGGAGAGAATACTTTCAGAAGACAAAGTGGCGAAGAAAATTGCTGGATATCTCAGGTCGCATCCGATTTACGTGAAAACCGTGCTTGAGAACAGCGTGCGAGGCTTTATCGAGTTTGAAGAAACAGTCAAAGCTAATTCGCGTTCAAAACTGTTTTATATTCAGCCTCGTTTTTCTGTTTGAAGGGAAGATTTATGAACACAGACAGATTCGCGCGGGAACAGATTCCTCTTGAAAAAATAAACGATTGCATGTGGCGTATTCCGAAACATAAAGGTATGAGGGTTCCAGGCATGGTTTTTGCTAACGAAAGCCTCTTGGAGAAGATGCAGACCGATAGGACACTTTGGCAGTGCACTAACGTGGCGCATTTGCCGGGAATTTACAAGTACGTCGTGACCTTGCCGGACGGGCATGAAGGCTACGGTTTTCCCATAGGCGGTGTAGCCGCAACGGATTATGATGAGGGTGTAATCAGCCCAGGCGGCGTAGGCTACGACATCAACTGCGGCGTGCGCCTTTTAACTACGAACCTTTCAGAAAAAGACGTGCGGCCTAAACTTGCTCAGCTTGCAGACGCCATTTTCGCTAATGTGCCTTCGGGTCTCGGGAGCCGCCGAAAAGACTTCACTCTGTCCGCGGGGGACTTGGACCGCTTGGTGGTTGAGGGTGTGCAGTGGCTTATTGACCGCGGGTTGGGCTGGGCTGAAGATGCGGAGCACTGTGAAGAAGGCGGATGCATGAAAAACGCTGATCCCACAAAGGTCTCACCAACCGCGAAGAAAAGGGGGCTGACGCAGATAGGAACTTTGGGTTCGGGAAACCACTTCCTTGAAGTTCAGAAGGTGGATAAAATTTTGAATCCGCGAACAGCCAAGGTTTTCGGGATTGAGGAGGAAGGGCAGGTTACGGTTATGATTCACTGCGGCTCACGGGGCTTTGGGCATCAGGTCTGCTCTGATTACCTGCGGGTTATGGAGCGGGCTGTGCACAGGTACGGCATAGAGTTGCCTGACCGCGAATTGGCGTGCGCTCCAGGTAGCAGTAGCGAGGCAGGGGATTATATTCAGGCGATGGCTTGCGCGGTTAACTACGCTTTTTCGAACCGGCAAGCGATTATGCATTGGGTGCGGCAGAGCTTCCAGCAGGTTTACCGTGAAGACCCGGAGAAGTTTGGTTTGAAACTTGTTTACGACGTGGCGCATAACATCGCCAAAGTGGAAACTCACAAGGTCAACGGCGGACAGAAGAAGGTTTGGGTTCACCGCAAAGGCGCTACACGGGCTTTCCCCGCAGGGCACGCGGCGGTTCCCGCGGATTACCGCAGTGAAGGGCAGCCTGTGCTTATTCCCGGCAGCATGGGCACAAGCTCTTGGGTTCTGGTTGGCACCGACAAGGCTATGGAGTTGACTTTCGGGTCTACGGCGCACGGGGCGGGCAGGATGATGAGTCGGTCCGCTGCGAAGCGCAAGTACTGGGGAGGCGACATAAAAGCCGCTTTGGAGAAACGGGGGATTGTTGTGCGTGCGGCGAGCGCTTCGGTTTTGGCTGAGGAAGCTGACCCTGCGTACAAGAATGTGGATGTTGTTGCTGAGGTCAGTGACGAGGTTGGGATTGCCACGAAGGTTGCGAGGCTCGTTCCCATTGCAGTTGTTAAAGGTTGAGGGTGAAGGTTAATATCGCGAGTTCTGCAATAGAACATTTGCAATGGTCAAGGATGAATGTGGCATCTGCCAAAGGGTACTTCGCGTGTCTTACATGCGGCGTTGCCAAAGATGCAAGCAGCTGTTCTGTCGGGACTGCATGGTGCCTGACGTCGCCACGGGAGACCCAACCGCGATGCTGTGCCTGAATTGTGCGAGGCGGGTGGTTTCGCCGCGGGCGCGGTCAAAGTACGGTGGGCTTACGGGTCACTTGAAGTTCAGGGGTTCTTTCACCAGTGTTGTTAAGTTGTCTTTTGCGCGGATTGACGGGTTAATCGGCAGTAATCTTCCGATGAGCGCGTACAGGAATGAAAAGTGGTGGAGCAACTCCGCTGCCTCGGCTCACGCGCGGGCGTGGTTGGACGCGGGGTGGGAGGTGCAGGAAGTAAACCTGAAAGAAGGCTTCGTGGTTTTCAAGAAGGTTCGGCAAGTGCCCTTCAAAAAAGGCCAACGCGCCAAGAACAGGATTGACAAGCCGTTTAAGCCTGTCAGGGTTCGTTCGCGGCGGAAGCCGCCGTCTAAGACTAAGGTGTCTCAGCTTTACGCGCGCATCAAGAATCTGGAGCGCCAGCGGGCTGAAAGGCAGAACATCAGGGGTTTGAAGCCCAAGCGGCGGCACGAGAAGAAGCTCTTTAAGCCTGATGAAAAACCAAAATAACAGGTTGAGCCATAATGCGAGGCGGGTGTTTCTTTGGTTGAGCGAACCGTAAGCTTAGAAGTCGAAAAAGCTTATTCAGAGTTGAAGGCTCACCTGCTTGAGAAGAACTGCAAGATAACAGCAGAAGAAGCGCCTGCGTTTATTTCGGTCACGCAGGGTTCGCTTTGGGGCATATCTCCCGCAACAGCCAAGAAAACGGTGATTTACCACCTTGCTCCTGTCGATTCTGGAACGCGCGTAACCTGTTCTTCATCTTTGGCTTCGGACTGGAAAAACCTAACCATAATCGGCACTGCCCTCGCCGTGATAGTGGCGGCTCTGTGCTGGTGGATCGCCACGGACCTGGACGCAGTTATAACCACGCAGCAGTCGAGCTACTGGAGCTGGCTTGTCACGGTTGACGGCGGTTACATAGACTTCCAGATGGCGCAGATGTTAGCGGGTGTGACGCGTATGCTCGCGGTTTTCTTGGTGATTATCATAATCGTGGAGGCTGTGGTTGCCGTTTACGCGTATTTCGGGATAAACGTGTTTGCAGAAGAAACCTTAAGCGAGTTGCGCTAGAGAAGCTTAAAATAGGCTTTTTTCATGAAACTAATGTCAAGCGGTCGTCGTCTAGTCTGGTTTAGGACATTAGCCTTCCAAGCTAATGATCCCGGGTTCAAATCCCGGCGACCGCACTCCCATTCAACTTCAATTCTACCCCACATTTATCTATTAGGCGGGAACACGACCAAAACAACAGCAATATGCGGATACGGCAAAATTGACAGGTCAGGGGCTGCGATCACGTTAACTAAATGCCCGCGGTGTTCGAAGGACATTACTTCTGAAGACCAGTTTAGCCCTGGCTGCGGAATGGTTTTGGATGCAAAAGTAGCCTGCAACTGGAGAATGAAAGAGCGAAAGCAGACCAGCTCATGGATGTCTTGATGAAAGATGAAGAAGTTAGGAGCTTTCTCTCCCGAAAGGTTCGCGAACTGTGTTCTTCCACTTAGCCTCCTCATTCATTGCAATAAGCTCCTTAACTCAAACAGACTACATCAACCATAGTCAGAATAACTTTCAAGCGCTCGGGTCAGTGAAGCGTTCGCGTTTCTTGAAGTAAACCAGTAGACCCGCGCTGACAACAGCCACTGTGATTAGGGAAGCTATAACCAGTGTTGTTGGGAAAGGCTCAATGTTAAAGCTGACTGTTGAGACAGCAACGTTTCTAGCAACGTCTTCAGCGTAAACCGTGAAGTTGTGCTCTCCATAAGACAGGTTGGTTAACGTTGTGTTTCCAGCAAATGTCATGTTTTCCTGTCTATCCAAGCTGTATGTTATTTGCGAATCGTCGTGTACAATGAGATTCAACGGAATATCAGTCGTGTAGTACGTTTTGTTCCCTAATGACAGAATGGCGACCTCTGGCGGGACAGTGTCTATGCTGAAGTTCACGGTTGACTTAGATTCCGTGTGAATTAAATCGTTATACCTTGTTGGAGCGTAATCAAATGCCACATGCACCGTCAGATTATGCATTCCTTCTGTCAGTTCCGTCAGATTTGCTGATCCTTCAAAAAAGACAGGAGCGCCAGCGGGTAGTGGAGCGCTGCTTGAATTTGTTATGGTGATGTTTTCTGGGTTTTGCCCGTCTAAGGCATAGGTGAACAGTCTTGATACGCCGTTGGTCTCATATCCAGTTTTGTACGTTGTAAAGGTTACTTTTAGGGAAAGAGTGTTTACGTTGTAGGTGCTGTTGTTGGTCGGAGAGGTCATGGTAATTGTGGGATTTGAGGGAGGGAACAAAAAGTTTGCTTTTGCCAGCAGGTTTTGTTGTGATCCAGCCACCGCTGAGAGTAATAGTGCCAATATGAGTGCCGATGCTAATGCTGTTCGTTTCATAACAGCACCACATAACAGTATGTTGAACTTTCCTTTATATTTTATCCATAACGCTTTGGCTCCCTCCCTCTTCTGTGGAAAATTGTACCATTGCAAATTTTTTTCAACTGTTCCTTCTTCTTTACTGGCAATCCCTGTTTAACACTGGGTTTTTCTGGCGTAAAAGCGTTATCAAGGTTTCTTGACTAAGAAAGAGCATGCGCCGTTTGCGGCATAACAATAGAAAGAGTGAAAAGGACGTTGTGATGTCTTTTTGAGAATGGTGATTCAAATGAGTGAAATGAATATGGCGACAATCATGTTGAACGGGGAAAAACAGAATTTTATACTGAACAAGAAGGATTTTAAAACTGGAAGCAGAGGCTACCACGGTCAAGGGAAAATGCAGGTCGGCGAAAAGAACTATCAAATCAACATCCTCTGCGTCGAAATCGGTTCAAAACCCAAAGAAAAATAGAAATTGAAACACTCACATATTCTAAGTTTGCGCCGTTAATTAATTCATGGCGCCGAGCAATGTTTGCTGGCGCCTTCTTCCGACAATCATCCTTCCTTTTTACGTTTCTTTTTCAGATATTTTCCGGATACTACTCCAGCAACATCAGACAGGGCCTTTTTGTCGCCTCTCTTTTCAACCCTTCGAAGCCTTCCGTACTCTCTGTTATAGGCTTTGAGACCCACAGTAGTGTTTTTACGTTTTAAGTCTTCAGCGATGCGTTTAGCATAGTCGTAAGGCAACCAGGGATGCTTAAGCAGGACTTTTCGGATGTCTTTCTCAGTTACAGACACTTTTATCAGCTCTCTGTTGTGTAAAAGAAAATTTACATATAAACCATACTGAGCAAGCGAGGTTCCCTTAAGAATCAACCAAGAATCATTTGCTAAGGTAACGAATAGAATTCTAATTTTATAATTTTCTAAGCTGGTAAGCGCGGGTCTTGTGCACAAGCAGTCTAAAACTCTCAAAGGGCGGTGGATACTACCATGTTTACAGCATTGAAGACCTTTCAAAATCAAGGAACACGCAAGGCAGAGAGTGAAAGAAATCCTGGCGAGCCTTGAAAGTCTCATAGAGAACTTCGAATCTGACCTCAAAAAGCACTTAGTGCCTGAACCCAGAGCTAAACAGCCGCATTAAACATTTTTACTGCCGTTAACGCTTGTTTCTAAACTCTAATATGCAATGTTCTGAACCCTCACATTTCTGAGCGCTGAGCCTGAACTGCATATTTTTATCAAACTCGGAAGCCCAAGTAGAATACTCCACGCCGCAGATGGTTGTTCCCACTTTCCCAGCAAATTTTTCTCTTCCGCTTTTCACAATCAAGTTGTGCCAAGGGCAATCGCTGACTCGTATTCTGAACCAGTTCTCGCCTTGCTCCACCTTAAACTTGAAGCCTTCCAGCGCCAGCTTCGTTTCCAAACTTTTCCGAAGCGCCGCTTCACCCGTGTCTATTTTCAGCATGGATTTAATCATCCGCGCCTGGATCTTGGGCATAACCTTCCAAACTTCCTTATCTATCTGCAGGGCAGTGTCAAAATCGTATTTTTCCTCTACCTTCATAAACCATAACCCATCCACCGCTTGGTAGCTGCGGCGAAAATACTCCGCGACTTGTTTATCGCTCAAGGCAGCCATCTTTACGCATCCTTCTGTCTTAAGATGTGCCTTGGAAATATTAAGCGCTGTCCCTAAATGCATCGGGTCTGCAAGAAATGAGTTTCTTGAAAAAACAAAAAAGGAAAAGTGAGGCAGCTGTTAGTAGGGCATTCCGCCCATACCCATACCGCCCATTCCACCCATGCCACCAGGGGGCATCGGGGGTGCTTTTCCGCCGCCTTTAATGCTGATGAGGTCGTCGATTTTCAGGATCATGTTTGCTGCTTCCGTGGCGGATTTGATGACTTGCTGCTTCACGCGCAATGGTTCCAGAACCAGCAGGTCAAGCATGTTCTTGATTTTTCCTGTGGTGACTTCGATGCCGAAGTATTTGCTATCTGCTTTTTCGTGTTCAGCTCTTAAGGCTACCATGATGTCGATGGGGTCTAACCCGGCGTTTTCAGCTAGTGTTAACGGAATCGCCTCAACAGCCTCTGCGAAGGCTTCAACAGCTAATTGTTCTCTTCCGCCGACCTTAACCGCGAAGTTTCTCAGGTTCTTGGCTAATTCTGCCTCTGGTGCGCCGCCGCCAGCCACGATTTTCCCGTCTTCCACCACGTTTCTGACCACGCACAAACCGTCATGCAGCGACCGTTCAGCCTCATCTAACACTTGGGCTGAGGCGCCTCGGATGACTATTGTCACGGCTTTCGGGTTTTTGCATTCGCGCACGTAGATGAGTTTGTCGTCGCCGATTTTGACTTCTTCAACCTTCTTGGCTTTTCCAAGAGTTTTAGCCGTCAAGTCTTTGACGCTGGCTAATATTTCGCCGCCTGTGGCTCTGGCTAATTTTTCCATGTCGCTGCTGCTTACGCTTTTTACTGTGAACACGCCTGCTTTCGCAAGGAAGTGCAGTGCCATGTCATCTATGCCTTTCTCGCAGAAAACCACGTTCGCGCCAGCTTTGGATATTGCGTCAACCATTTCTTTGAGCATGCGCTCTTCCTCATCCAAGAACATCTGAATCTGGTCTGGGCTTTCAATGTTGATTTTCGCGTCAAACTCTGTCTTCTCAATCTCCAGCTTCTCATTCAGCAACGCGATTTTGGCGTCGTTGATGAGCTTAGGCATCTGCGAGCTTGCAACTTCCTTGTCGATGACCATGCCTTTCACGAGTTCTGTTTCGTCCAAGCTTTTGCCGTGCTTCTTAACGACTTTAATTAAGTCGATGTCCGCTTTGAGTTTGCCGTCGATTTTCTCAGCCACTTGTTTGACCGCGTCAACAATCAGTTTGGAGAAGTGGTCCTCCGCTACGTTGATGCCTTTGCTGGATAAAGACGTGATGGCGACTTCCCGCAGAGTCTTGTCGTCACTGAAGTTTACGGGTATGGCGATTTTATCCAAAACTTCTTGAGCTTTGTCGCTGGCTTTCTTGTAGCCTTCGATAATAACGGTTGGATGAATGTTTTGGTCCAGCAGACCTTCCGCTTGTGCAAGCAGTTCTCCGGCTAAAACCACCGCGGTTGTTGTTCCGTCGCCGACCTCGTTGTCCTGAGCTTTAGCTACTTCCACAAGCATCTTTGCCGCGGGGTGCTGCACGTCAAGCTCCTTCATTATGGTTGCGCCGTCGTTCGTTATGGCGACGTCGCCGAAGCTGGTGACCAGCATCTTGTCCATGCCGCATGGACCCAGCGTGGTCTTGACGGCTTCAGCCACTATTTTAGCAGCCATTATATTGTTTTTTTGTGCTTCGCGTCCGGTTGTTCTTCCTGTGCCTTCTTTTAGCACTATAACTGGAATGTTTCCTCCACCTGTAGACATAATTTTCACCAATTTTTCCATTTACACAACATGTTGAATTCTAAACGGAACAATTAAGCCTACGATATAAATTTTTCTCAGCATTACGCTGCCTTGACAATATTATAACCCGAAGCTTTACGAAGCCTGTTCATAACAGCCAAGCCCAACTCCTGGGTGGGCACACCCTCGGCTATTATCACGTCCACGCCTTCAGCGTCGAATTCACGCAGCAGACGGAACAGGTTTTGGGCAACAACCGCCAAGTTGAAGCGGCTTCCCAAAGACTTCACCACATCCGCTTCGTACGCCGCTTTGGTTTCGTCAGTAGCCAAAACACCCACTTTAACGCCCTTAAGCCTATACGATTCCGCTAATTCTTTAACCTTGGCGCGGACAGCGGGAACCGCACCTTCCACTACAATCACCTGAGCCTTCGGCGCGTAATGCTTATGCTTCATACCAGGCGACCTCGCCTTTTCAACGGGCACCTCTTTTTCGGCAGCCACAAACGGGTGAAGCTTCACGTCGCCCAAAACTTGCTTTAACGCTTCAAGCGGTGTTCCTCCAGGACGCAGAACCAGCGGAGGCTCAACGCTTAAGTCCAGAACAGTGGACTCCACGCCGATGCGTGTGGGACCGCTGTCTAAAATCGCGTCGATTCGCCCGTTAAGGTCGTCAAAAACGTGTTTGGCAGATGTTGGGCTGGGCTTGCCTGCTAGGTTGGCGCTTGGAGCCGCGATGGGACGGTGGCTTTCTCTGATCAACGCTAAAGCAACGGCGTGCAGGGGCATTCTGACGGCGATGGTGCTTAAGCCTGCAACCGTCACGTTTGGAACGGTGGCTGAACGTTTGAAAACTAGGGTTAAGGGTCCAGGCCAAAACGTTTTCATCAGCTTGTCTGCTTTCGGCGGAACCTGCTCAGCTAACCTGTAAACGTCATCTGCGTTCGCCACGTGAACGATAGGCGGGTTATCTAATGGTCGCTTTTTCGCCTCAAACAGCTTCAAAACGGCGTCAGGGTTCAGAGCGTCTGCGCCTAAGCCGTAAACTGTTTCGGTTGGGAAGGCGACTAATCCGCCTTTTCGGATGATGTCTGCTGCTGCTTGGATTTTCTTGATGTCTGGTTGTTGAGCATCGACTTTTAACATGAGGGTTTGCTTCATTTGCGCTGCCTTATCCATAATACGCGTATGCGTTCTTAAACTTCCAGCTTCGGTTTGGTCGTTTGAACTTTAAAAGGGTTATACGATGTAGTAGTTCAGGACTTTTTTCATGCTTTCGGGCGTGTCTTGGGCTGCGGCGAACGTCTTTAAGAGTTTGATTATGGCGGGTTGGCAGCGGGCGATGTCGGTCAGGCTGACCAAGCCTATTATGTTGTCCTTGTCCACGACGGGCATCTTCTTTATTTTCTTCTGAAACATTATCTTTATAGCGTCTTCCAATTCCGTGCCTGAAGCAACCACTTCCAGAGGGGTTGACATGACCGCCTTAACTTTTGTTTTTTCAGGGTTCTTTGCTTCAACGATCACGCGTTTCAAGAGGTCTCTTTCTGTGATTATGCCGATGGCTCTTACCTTTCTAGCCGCAATCAAGCAACTTATCTCGTTTTTGTCCATGATGTCAGCTGCGTCTTTAACGGTGGCTTTCTCATCTACGGTAATGACTTCAACGGTCATCACGTCATCCACTTTCAGCGAAACCTGATTTTTCCCTGTTTTATCCTCTGACACCCGAAGCACCTGAAACTTAGCTCTAGTACTTTACGTATAAAAAATAACCGCCTTGTCCAAATCGGGAATCAGTTTTGCCTTTGGAGTTTCAGCACCACGGAAGTTTCGACCTGTCGTTCAGGAATGTTCCAGTATTTCCGAAGAAGCCTATTCTTCTCTTCGTTAGAAACCAGTCGGAAGCCGTGTTTCTCGTAGAAGCGGATAGCCCAGGAGGCGGCTTTCCAAGTTCCCACAAGAACCTCTGAGGTGCGAGCCATGCTTAGCAAGTTCCTGAGCAGTTTCTCTCCCATCCCCCTGCGTTGGCGACTTGTAAGCACGTAAGCATGCCTAATCAAAGTAACATCGTTGACCTGTTGGATTCCCATAACCGCCACCAACGCGTCGTCTTCCTTCCAACCGTAGAATATTACGCCGCTTTCGATTTCTTCCTTGAGTTCTTCCGTTGGCATGTAAGGTTCCTTCCATCTGTCCTGTGGAATTACGCCTCTGTAAGCCTCAGCGGCATCATTCACAACATGCAAGATGGCTTTGAAGTCGGCGGGTTGCAGCCTGCTTATCATCTGTTCATCCACTGAGAAGTGCTGTTGGCGCTTAGGTTGTTGCGGCTTCTTTTCCAGTTTCCGCGCGAAGAATCTTCTCGATCAGGTGCATGAAAAACGCTTGCGCCTGCATCTCATTGAGCCTATCCAGATATACGGAGACCATGGCGATTTTTCCTTTTTTAGAGGCTACGTACTCAGCGAACATGCGTGCTGAAACCGCGTTTTTGTCGCCTAACAGCACCGAAGAGGAAACTGGACCCAGCAGGTCTTTGGGTTTTGGAACGGCGATGGCTAAGGTTCCAAGCTTGTCCTCTTTCTCGCTCAGCATGATGAGGCATGAGTTTTTGGTTTCAACGTAAACTGCGAGGAACCTGTTGTCCTGCTCGCAAAGCTCTTCTTTCACGACTTTGGCGCGTTCCATTTTGCTTATCTCACGTGCGGATTTTGATGACTGACTGGATTATGCAGTGATTGCCCTTAAAAAGACTTCATAAAGTCGAGGTTAGCTTGCGAAACTGCGTGTAGACCCCTTCTATCTTTTCTGCAATGAACTGCTATTAGGCTCCAAATATGTTGGCTGGCTTTTTAAAACTTGGATAGCGATGGTATTTAAGCCTGCGTGATTCAGTATTAGCAATTCCAGAGGAAGGAGGCGGCAACGTGAAAGAGGAAAAGCGAGCGGCAACGGTCTTGCAGATACTGCGCCAAACCTTTGCAATGCCCAAATGGGTCGAATCAAAGCGCAAGCCGTTTGAAACGTTGATTGTGACCGTTATTTCACAGAACACGGCGGACAGAAACACGGCAAGAGCCTTCGAACGCCTCTCGAACAGCTTCGAAATCAAGCCCGAAGTGTTGGCGAAAGCAGAAACCAGCCAGATTGAAGACGCCCTGAAAACCGCTGGTCTCTACAGGAACAAAGCCAAAACGATAAAACAGGTTTCAAGAATAATTCTCGAAAAATTTCACGGCTCCCTGCAGCCTATATTGGCGTTGCCGCTTGAGGAAGCAAGAGAAACGCTTATGGCGCTTCCCGGGATAGGACCGAAAACGGCGGATGTAGTCTTGCTTTTTTCCGCGAAGCAAAGCACGGTTCCTGTGGATACGCACGTGAACCGCGTGTCAAAACGACTTGGTTTTGCGCCTGCCAACGGCGATTACGAGGCGGTACGCACAAGCCTTCAATCGCTTCATGACCCGAGTGACTATTTGGCTGTTCATGTGCTGCTCATTGCACACGGAAGGCGGTACTGCAAGGCTAGGCGCCCGTTATGCGAGCAGTGCCCCGTGAACATTTACTGCCCTTCAAGAGGACTATGGGATAAAAATGATTAAGCTGCCACTAGATGTTGCCGAGTATTTTCCTTACGCGAGCGTGCGCCCTAATCAAGACCAGTTTATAAAAACCGTTTTCGACGCGGTTGAAGCCCGCCGTTCCGTTCTCATTGAAGGAAGCAACGGGTTAGGCAAGACTATCTCAGCGATTTCCGCGTGTCTCCCAACCGCCATCAAAAAAGATTTGAAGATACTGTACGTGGCTCGCACTCACCGGCAGCATGACCGCGTAATAGAAGAGTTAAGAGCGGTCTTCAAGAAACACCATGTTTCGGGCATCTCGATTCGGGGGCGCAATCAGATGTGCCTCAACAACTTCGCGGCTAAAAACGCCTACGATGCCAAATCTCTCATGGAAGCCTGCGAAATGCTGAAAGCCAAAGGCCGATGCCCCTACCACAAGGCTCCCGACGAGCAAACGTACGAGTATCTTCAGCTTCAACAGCAGTTAGCTGCTCGCCCGTACACGGCGTCTGAGATTCAAAAAGTCTGCCGAAGAAGAAGCGTATGCTCCTACGAGCTTGTGAAAGCCGTTCTTGCCGATGTGAAGGTGGTTGCGCTGAGCTACCTTTACGTCTTTGACCCCGTAATCCGCACGACATTTTTGAAGAACCTTAATTCTCAACTGCAGAAAACCATCCTGGTCGTGGATGAAGCCCATAACCTGCCAGAAACAGCCATCGACATCTCAAGCAGCAGCCTCTCACTTTTCGTTATAAAACAAGCTGAGCTTGAAGCCCAGAAATACGAAAACAAGCAGATTGAAGAGTTCGCCAGCTTTCTTAAGAACGAAATCGAAATACTCACGGAAGACATAGGCAGAGAGCAGATAATCTCTCCTGAATCCATAATTGAAATCATCCAAAAACACGGCGGCATACCTAGCCCCCGAGACTATTTCGAGCAGCTGCATGAGGTTGGCGGTTCCATAAGGCGGCAGTTGCTTGCGGAAGGTAAGAATCCGCGTTCGTACATTCACGGCATGAGCGAGTTTCTGCTTCGTTGGCTGGACACGTTAGGCGACGATTCCTTCATCCACGTGGCAAGCAGCTACACCACTCGGGAAAACGCGAAAACTGCAAAGCTGGAAATAGTCGCGTTAGACCCGGCGAAAGTCACCTCACCCGTTTTCTCGTTCACCTACTCCAACATAATCATGTCCGGCACGCTCCAGCCCTTAGAGGCTTACGCGCGAATAACCCGTCTTCCAGAAAACACCGTGCAATGCGTAGTGCCCTCGCCTTTCCCCAAGGAACACATACTCAGTCGCGTGTGCCTCGGCGTGTCCACTGCCTTGGAAAAAAGAACCCCCTTCATGTACCAGACAATGATAAAGAGAATTAACGAGGTCGTGCAGAACACGCCGGCAAACACGGGAATTTTCACCGCCTCGTTCGGCGTGTTAAACTCCTTAATCGCTGAAGGACTGGAAGCCGCGTTGGATAAGCAGCTGTTTCATGAGCGCCGCGGCATGAGTTCTAAGGCTAATGAGAAAATCGTGGCTGACTTCAAGGCTTGCGGTGAAGGCGACGGCGCCGTTTTCCTCGGCGTTCAAGGTGGAAGAACTTCGGAAGGCGTGGACTTCCCAGGCAACCAGATGAACTCCGTAATTGTGGTTGGGGTTCCCTACGCGGAGCCTACGCCTAGGGTGAAAGCCCAGATAAGCTATTACGAAACGTGTTTTCCCAAGCTAGGGCGCGAGTACGGGTACGTGTTGCCTGCGATGAAAAAAGCGTCTCAAGCTGCTGGGAGACCCGTGCGGAGGCTTGAGGACAGGGGCGCCATAGTGTTCTTAGATTACCGTTTCGCCACCAGCTACTGCCGCAGTTTTCTGCCTTCATGGATAAGCAACGAAATGAAGGTTCTGCCGTTCAGCGATAACGTTTTAGGTCGCGAAATCCAAGACTTCTTCAAACATTAATTTGCTTTTTCCTCACTCGTTTTCCTCCGAGGATACACGTAACCAGTTCTGCCCGCTATGCATATGGCTGAAGCGATATCCCTGAGTCCTCGCCTATGCTTGTTCTCGTTTAGGATATGGCTTGTTCCTGCCTCACTTACCACTTCTAGAACCACTTCAGGCGGCAACGCCGCGTCCAAGCCTTCCAAAAAGTCTTTGTACGCTGGGACTCCGTTGCCTATTTTTACGGTGACAGCGGTTGAGGCTAAGTCAACAGTTTTCACAATCGTTTCTGTTTTTTTAAGCACTTCCTGGATGCTGAAGCAGTTTGCTGTCTCGTTAACTTTTCCGTCGGCTACAACCGCCAACCCAAACGCGTCACCTGGATCTATGCCTATGACTATTTTTTCGTAGGCTTCTTTTCCCTGTAGAATTTTAACTACTTCGTTCACTAAGCTGTCTAGTTCCGTTTCGCCGTCGTAAACCAGCACTTTTTCATGGTTTACTTTGCCCTTTTCCTGCTCAGTGGTAATGACCACCTTGACTTCTGTGGGCACGGTTTCACCGGGAACCAGGCTTATGAACGGAATGTTCTTTTCCTTCAACTTATTCACTATCAAAAAATACGCTTTCCCCTGAACCGTCGCGACTGCAACCTTCGCCTTCATACAACCTTCCCTATACACACACTGGCTTAAAGATTAAGCAGTTCAACCTGAATTTTAATCTATATATAGAGGGGGTATAGACAAAAAATCGCACGAATAGAACACGACACCAGAACGTAACAATCAAGCCGTTACAGCGTCACATGAACGCGTTGCAACTATTCTTTTGGCTTATGAACCGCTTCTTTTATGTCCATGTAAAGCCAGTTTCGCTTCCAATTCTTGGCTTTTTCCTTGTATTTTTTCTTTTTGAATTTGTCGACTTCGATGCGTTCCTTAAAAAGCGGTGCATCAAGAACCATAGTGTGAAAACCACGCCCATCCTCACTGCAAACGTCAATATCCTGTCTGTCCGCAAGAGCCTTCAACTCTTTAATTGAAGCCTCATCAAGCACACGACCCAACCACTCCTCACCAAGAAAATCCAAGTTGATGCAGTTCATCATGGGCTTTATGCCTGCAGCTATCTCCTCCTCCAAAACATGGTAAGTATCCTTAGAAGGATTCTCATTCGGCATAATCAACTTCATACCCAACTGCTCACACATAGCATCATAGTACGTCTGATGAATCTGAGCGCAACCCGCACCAACAATGTCGCCAGTCACAAACGCCTCCACGCCTTCCTCACGGTTAAGACGACCAAGCGCCGCAAGAATATCCTCATACGACCTCTTAATCTTAACCTTCAACTGAGGAATCCCCAAAGTCTTAGACTGCAACTCCATCAACGGAAAACTGTGAAAAACATACGGCTCCTTGTAAACATACGAGAGAAGAAAGGCAACCTCATGACCCTGCTCAACCACCTTGTGAAAAGCCAAGCAGCATTCCTTGCCTCCACTCCAGTGGACGACAACTTTCACACGACTACACCCCTAATTCGAAGGGGTTAGAGCAAAAACTATTATTAAAGCTTCTGCAATTTCACCGCCAAAACTAAACGGCGAAAAACCCCTGTGTTTGCGGCTCTTCTATTTCTTTCCTAACAAAACCTTCAAAGCTTTTTTGGGATTCCGAATGGCTTTCACCAGCTTACCACGAGTAAAAGTAGGGTTCACCATGTTAGCTAAAGCACACAACTCGCGCAATTCATCCCCGGAAAATTCTGGAGTTTCAATAAGCGGTTCAGCAGCCGCGAAATCGTCATCACTGAAATCCTCTTTCAAGAAACCACCGCGTTTTGCCTGCTCGTACAAGTCTGTTCCGTAAACGGGTGTGGCAATGCTGAAAACGAAGCTTTCAGCGCCTAGCCGCCTGAGTTTGTAAGCGAAATTTATCGTTTCTCTTATCTCTTCTTTTGTTTCACCTATCAGCCCAATCACGAAGAAGCAGCCTACGCGAATCCCAACTTTCTTGCACAAAACCACCGCTCGCTCCACAGCTTTAAGGTCCAAGTTCTTTCCGATAACCTCGTTGACAACGCGTTGCACACCGGATTCGGGAGCAATTCGTATTTTCTCGCACCCTGACCTTTTCATTTTCGTCAGCAGTTTCTCGTCAAGAGTGTCAGCTCTCACTCCGTTTGGAGTGAACCAGTCAAGGTCTAAACCCCTTTTCACAATTAAGTCGCAGATTCCTTCCATTCTTTTTCTGTCCAGCGTCATGTTCTCGTCGCTGAAATCTAACTGTCTAATGTGGTAAACGTCAACCAACTGTTCTAACTCGTCAACCACGTTCTCTGGGCTTCTGCCACGCCATTTACGTCCCATAACCGTGTGAATGGAGCAAAACACGCAGTGAAATGGACAACCTCTGCTTGTGACCACTGTAGCCCAAGGTTTTCTTATTTCTCCTCGCAGAGGAATCTCCTTTACAGCTTCAAAATACGTCTGCATCGGAAGAAGATGCCTTGCCGGAAAAGGCAGAGAATCCAAATCCTCAATCACAGGCCTAGGAGAAGTTATAACTACCTTCTTGTTTTTGACGTAGCCGATTCCGTTTACCTGCCGAAGGTTTTTTCCGCCTTGTTCAAGTTCCCGAGCTAACTCTTGAACCGTAAGTTCAGGTTCGCCAATCACCACATAATCTACATTCGCGTAGCTGAGACATTCCTTGGCTCTTGCCGAAGGATGCAATCCGCTTAGTACCGTGACTATGTTCTCGTCAATGTTTTTCACCATCGACGCCACTTCGTACGCGGGTTTCCACCAGCCGCAAAAGGGAATGTTGATTCCCACAGCATCGGGCGCAAACCGTTTGACGCGGTTTTTTATCTCCTCGTTTTTTAATCCTTGACGGTACTTCGTGGCGTCCATTTCTTCCAGATTGTTCCAGCCTTCATTGGCAGCATCTATCATAGTTACTTCATGCTCTTTTTCAAGCACCGCTGCCACGTACGCCATGTCTATGGGTTGAAGAATGCTTGGTTTTCCCCATAATTTCGGTTGAATCCTAGGCGGATTAATCAGACAAAAACGCATTCTTGCTCCCTGCGCTGTGCATTTCAAGTAAAAATGGTCTCTTCTGGAAAGCGGCATTAGTCATTTTGCGAGGCATCTCTAACAGGTTTAATGGCTTACGCGGCGATTAAAGGTTTTGCAACGGCAAGAGGAAAACCTGAATTTTGATTAATAAGGGAAAAAGTACAATCTCGTCAGCCAGATGATGGGCAAACTTAAAAGAACACACAGAACCAACGCCACGTTGCGGATTTTCACCGCTTGCAGTATCTTATCCGGAGAAAGCGTCTCAGTCTGCTCGCCAAGCACGTATTGACCAGGCTTTTCCAGCTGCACGGCTAACGCACCAGCCATGGCTGCCATGGGCCAACCGTGATTTCTGCTGGGTGTTTTGGCGTGGTCTCTGCGGGCAATTTCCCAAGCGTTCTTGTAGTTTTTGCCCAGTAAAGCTGAACCTAGTATTATGAGGATGGCGGTTAATCGGGCTGGAATGTAGTTGATTATGGTGTCGAGGTTTGCGCTGAACCATCCTGTGTGTAGGTGTTCGGGGTCTTTGAAGCCTACCATTCCGTCGAGCGTGTTGACTGCGCGGAAGGCTATGGCGCCTGTGACTCCGAAGAGCGCGTATGAGAGTATGGGTGAGAGTCTGAAGTCTATGAGGTTTTCCGCCATGGATTCGATTACGGCTGAGCTGATTTGCTCGCCTGTTAGGTCTTTGGCTTCTCTTCGGGAAAAATGCGCGTACTTTTTGGCTTCTTGGAGGTCGCCTGAACCGATGGCTTTGGCGGCTGCTTTTGCCCAGTCGGTTTCAAGTTTTATGCAGATGGTTAGTTTTAGGAGGATTATGGCGAAGAAGGCGTAGATGAGGTAGCTGATGAACGTGTAGATTGCCCATAACCCGAAGTAGACGGGTAAAGAGAAGACAAGTATCACCGTTAAAGCCAAAAGGGTTCCTTTGAGTTTTGCTGTTTTCGGGTTTGGGCTTTTGAAGTGTGGTTCCAACGCTTTGGTGAATTGCCCCATCAGAACGGTGGGGTGCAGCTTGAAGGTGTATTTTTCGGGGCTGTTTGGGGAGGGATCGCCTAGAATCAGGTCTAGAAGTATGGCTAACACGAGAACGGCGATTGCCATTACAAAGTCTATTACGTTTTTCACCCACCAGATTCTGCGGAGTTACGGATTAACACATTTCTGATAGGTTAGGAAGTCGGTTTATATCCATTATGGTTTGCGCGCTTGGACCTGTTGCGATTTTTGACTTATACCCCCTCTATAAATAGATTAAACTGAGGCTTACACTATTGTTAGGTTTTTTGGGTGTTGTCTTTTTTGGGGGGGCTGATTGAATAAAAAACGGCGTGAGTAAATGTGCTCTGCTTTCATTCTTATCATGTGCGCCCTCATTTTTTTCCTTTTTTTGCTCTGATCAAATTTTGGTTGTGGGTGCGCATGACAGATCTTTTAGCGAGACTTGTGTCGCATGCAGAAAAACAATCGCGTCTATAACCGTTGTTCGCTTGCAACATTTACTTGTGTTCTAGATGTAGATAATCGTCAAGGATGTCAAATGAGTTTCCAGTTAAGTGTTCTATGTCGAGTGGAGAATTTGAATGATCCTTTCCAACACATTAACAGAAAAAACACTTCATTTCTGGGAACTATTCTTCGGTGGAAATAAACGCATGTAAAGAAAAAAAATTCTGGTCTTTACAGTTCAAATATTGTAAACAGATTGTTACAGCATTAATTTAAATACAACTTGAGGACAAAATGGGAAGAACTATAGATGTTAGTCTATAGTATAAAGGGAGAAAATGAAACATTGAAAAAGCATACAAAAATTGAAGCAGCAGTTCTGTTAAGTCTCTTAGCCTCAGTAATCGTTCTAGCTTGCACAACAAGCGCTTATGCACAGGATGAGGGAACATATCCGCCGAACCCACGTAATCTGCCTCCTCCGCCTGCGACAAACACTGCCATAGTTGCAGTTATAGCGTCAACAGGTGGAACATCTGATCCTGCGCCAGGAACATACACTTACAATGAAGGCGACACCATCACCTTGGCAGCTACAGCAGACAGCGGTTTCAAATTCCAGTACTGGATCATTTGCGGAGACTATACGCCTGGACATAACGAGCCACCTATAAACTACCCTGAAAATGCAGCTTCAGACCCTAATTGGGCTCCAGTTTTTCCATCGGAATCCACCTTAGCTCAAGACAGCCTCGTAACCTCGACAAACCCCTTAAACATAATATGCGGATACGGCTATACCTTTGCTTATCAACCAGTGTTCGCTCCAATCACACCTACAAGCAGCAATGAGACCAATAACGCCGTCGTGGTAGTTCTTGACGCCTTGGGCGGTAGCACAAATCCTGGTCCAGGAACATATCGGTATTCAGACGGCTCAACCATTAGCTTGACGGCTACTCCAGATAACGGATATGACTTTGCCTACTGGGTCGCTGTAGGCGAGGACGGACATCCCGCTACAATCGATGATAACCCGACGAACATTAACTGCGGATACGGTTACACGTACTCGTATCAAGCGATGTTTGCTCCATCAGGCACTACCCAGCCAGCTGCAGGCGTTCCCATGGAATACTTGGCTGCTATCGTAGTGTTGGTAATCGTAGCAGTTATTGCAATTGGCGCTGCGCTAATGTACCGAAGCAGAAGCAAAAAATAACCATCATCTATTTTTTTTCTTTTTTTCTAAAATTTAATTTAATGAGTTGTCCACCGCAATGTTTTGTTTGCGGGGTAATAAGAGCTTTTGAAGATGAAAGTTATCCTTATGTATTCAGCAGCATGGAATTTGCGCTGAACAAGCTACTTTTAACTGTTTGCTCGGCTAGGAGTGTGGCAAATAGAAATAAGCGTGGTGTGTCTGATAGTGGTTAGAGAGGCATGTGAAGCTTGACTGACGTGGTGTTTGTGTTTGAGGTTCATCAGCCGCACAGGTTGAAGCGGAATCTGTTTTGGGAGAACAAGGTTTTCAGGCGTTTGAAGAAAAAAGAGTTGTTTGATTATTATTTTGATAACAATGTTGACAGGGAGATTTTCAAGCGAGCAGCCACAAAATGCTATTTTCCATCGAACAGAATATTGCTTGACGTGATTGATGAGCACAAGAAGGAGAAGCGGCAGGTCAAAGTGTCGTTCAGTGTGTCAGGCGTCTTCTTGGAACAGTGCGAGATGTTCGACAAAGACCTCTTGGAAACCTTCAAGCAGCTTGCGGAAACAGGCTGTGTCGAATTCCTGAACCAGACCTATTATCACTCGATCTCCAGCCTTTACCCTGAGAAAGACGAGTTCATCGAACAGGTGAAGATGCACAGGCAAACAGTGAAGAGTATTCTCGGCTACACGCCTAATGTTTTTGAAAACACTGAACTGCTCTACAACAACAAAATAGCAAAAATAGTCGAGAATCTGGGCTACAAAGGAATCTTCATGGAGGGAGTGGAAAAAATTCTCGGGGAAAAATCACCCAACTACCTCTACACACCAAAAGGCTGCAAGAACATCAAAGTGCTGCTACGCAACTACAAGCTGACAGACGACATCGGCTTCAGGTTTTCAGCCAGATGGTGGAGCGAATGGCCGCTGACAGCAGACAAATATGCCCGTTGGCTAGCTGAAACACAAGGCCAATGCATCAACATTTTTCCTGACTACGAAACTTTTGGAGAGCACCATTGGCCTGAAACAGGCATTCACGGCTTTCTACGGCATCTGCCTGAAGAGATTCTGAAGTGGGAACATCTGAACATGGCTACGCCTTCAGAAGTTGTCGCCAAAAACGCTGCGGCAGGGGAGCTTGATGTTCCAGAAGCGGGCGGAACAGTTTCTTGGGCTGACCTTGAAAGAGACTCAAGCGGTTGGCTTGGGAACGCCATGCAATGGGCTTACTACACGAGTTTGCGCAGGCTGGAACCTCTCGTCAGAGAGGCTGAGGATAAGGAGTTTCTTAGGCTTTGGCGTTACTTCCAAACGAGCGATCACCTTTATTACATGTTCACCGCTGGCGGAGCACCAGGAGAAGTTCATGCGTATTTCAGTCCGTTCCATTCACCCATGGACGCTTATGTGGCGGCTCAATCGTTGCTGTTTGACTTTGAAAACAGGCTGAGGCTTGCAACATTAACCGCAAACGAGCCTTTCCTGTTTTGTACGAACATAGGTGAAGAATACTTCACAGGCGCTATGACCTGGAGTCTCAAAGGTTTCATAAAGGCGTTCAAAAAAGTCAATATAAAAGCTATAGAGTTTCACAATCGTCGAGGAGATTTTGAAAGTTGGACAAAACATTCGTTGCAGGATGCGGTTTTGTCGCGTCAACTGAGAGAAATCCGAACCTCAGCGCTGAAGGGTGAAGCGCTAAGAAAAGCGATAATCGCCGTGGCTGAGAAGCGATTCGAGAAGCTGAGCAGGCAGGTGCAGACCGCGGTTAAGCTTTTCTGAGCAAAACGGTTTGTGCATGTGTTTATAAGAGAAGCCAGCAATAGTCACTTGCAGGTAAGGTGCGCATGAAATGAGGGAAGAGCTTCCGTTCCCAGAAAAGGTTTTGCAAACTCTGCACAACTTGTGTGCGACTGCGGCTGATTTGGCTAGGCGAGGCGAAGAGGTGGCGCGGATTCTGCAGCGGGATCAAGGCGAGATTGAGGGCATACTTGACAAGTACAAGGCTGAAGGGTTTGCTGAAAGCTTTGTTGACAACGAAGGAAAAAAACGGTATTATCTTAACGCGCGAGGAATAATCAAAGTTTGTTCCCTTTTCACGTAGTGAAAGGCGATGCGCGTCATACTTTTTTCGTGGGAGTATCCGCCACGAGTGGTGGGTCAACTCGCGGAATACATAAGCGCGTTGGCAACGCAGCTTGTTAAGAGCAAGGTTGAGACTTACGTTGTTACGTACCATGATTTTTTGACTGGAGCGGTTGAAGACGCAAACGGCGTAAAAATCGTCAGAGTAGCAAGCCCAGTACACGCCAACATCGGCGTTTTAACGTGGATTTTAACTCTAAATCAGGAGGTGGAAAGAGCCGCTGCAAACATATACTATCAGACGGCTAAGCAGGTTGACCTCATAAACGTCTATGACTGGCATTTCATACCTGCTGCGGTTACCTTGAAAAACGCGCTTGACGTGCCCTTTGTTTACTCCGTGGAGAGCCTAGAGGATCATCGTTCTCCAAATTCGAATACGCCTTATAACATGTCCATCAAAAGCATCGAGTGGCTGGGCTTTTACGAAGCCAAAAAGGTAAGCGTGAAATCAGAATGGATGCGGGACGAGGTCGTTAGGATATTCAATGTTCCTAACGAAAAGGTGAAGGTTGTTTCGCCCAGCACGGACTCTTGGATAAAAGACGTTTTGGAGCTATACGCCGGTGTGGCTGGAGGCTTAAGCAGCAGATGAAAAAAAAGTTAAGCGTTATGATGTTCACTTGGGAGTTTCCGCCTAGAGTAATCGGAGGAATATCGCCTCACGTGTTTTTCTTATCCAAGAGCCTAGCGCAAAGCGGCGTAAAAGTCTATGTGGTGACCTGCGATTTTCCTGGTGCCCCTGCACACGAAGTCATTGAAGGAGTGGACGTTTACCGTGTAGATTCCTACAAAAATCCTGCACCCGATTTCGCCACGTGGGTTTACTTGATGAACTTGAATATGCAGAAAGAGGCTGCTGCTATCGTGAACAAGTTGGGGGCTAAGATTGACGTTTTTCACGCTCATGACTGGCTGGTTGCGACTGCTGGTATAGGGTTGAAGCACGTTTTCAGGAAGCCGCTTTTGGTTACCATGCACTCCACGGAGATTGGTCGAAGGGATGGACTGCACACTAATACGGAAAAGATGATTCATGAGACGGAAGCGTGGCTTACGTATGAGGCGTGGAAGGTAATATGCTGCAGCGATTACATGGTTTCTCATGTCCGTTGGGCTTTCGGGCTTCCCGAAGACAAGCTGGTTATGATTCCTAACGGCGTGAACATAAACGTTTACGATAAAATCGAGGCGGACTTGGCGTCTTTCCGAGCTAAGTTCGCGTTGCCGGAAGAGAAAATCGTGCTCTACGTTGGAAGGCTTGTTTACGAAAAAGGCATCCACGTGTTAATCAATGCGGTGCCTAAAGTTTTGGGGAAAGCCAACGCCAAATTCATAATTGTGGGCAGCGGCTACATGAAAGAGCAGCTTTTGAACATTGTCCGAAGCATGAGCTTGGAGCATAAGGTGCTTTTCGTGGGGTTCGCAGATGACGAGACCTTGCTTAGACTGCAGAAATGCGCGGATGTCTCGGTTGTGCCTTCGCTGTTTGAGCCGTTTGGCATAGTTGCCTTGGAGGCGATGGCGGCGAAAAGCCCGGTTGTGGTGTCCGACACAGGAGGCTTGTCCGAAATCGTGAAGCACGATGTAACAGGGTTCAAGGCTTACCCGAACAACTCTGAGTCGTTGGCGTGGGGAATAACCAAGATTCTGCTGGATGAAAACTACAGGAATTACATCCGAGAAAACGCGTACAGGCAGGTTCAGGAGAAGTACGATTGGGAAAAAATAGCCTTGCAGACAAAGGCGATATACCAAGCCGTTTTAGGTGAGTACTCCAAAAGTTTCTGGGCGTAAATCAACGTTATCGGCGTACTAAAACAGTGCGTACGGGAAGGACCCGCCGCTCTGATGCAGCGTTCTTTTTATCGGAATCGGGTTTGAGCACACGGGGCAGCGCATGTCCTTGGTCAGGTTCCACTGGGTGATTTCGAAGCTGTAGCGTTTGATTAAAAGTTCGTTGCATTTTGGGCAGTAGGTGTTCTCGGATGGGTGCCCGGGAACGTTTCCAAGGTAAACGTAGTGCAGCCCTGCGTTTCGGGCGGTCATGTACGCTTTCTCCATCTCTTCCACGGTTGTGGCGGGTGTGGTTGTCATCTTGTAGTCGGGGTGAAAGCGCAAAAGGTGGAAAGGCGTGTCTTGACTTATGTTGTCTTTGATCCACTTTGCCATCTCCTTTATCTTATCCATGGAGTCTCCGATTTTCGGAACCACCAAATTCGTGATTTCTATGTGCACGCCGTTTCGCTTAAGCTCCTTCAACGCCTCGTAAATCGGTTCCACACGCGGGACAGCTGAAAAGCTTTTGTAGAAGTCTGGGTCTCCGCCGCCTTTGAAGTCCACCGTCGCCGCGTCCAAGTACGGTGCAATGGTTTTCACGGCTTCAGGCGTCATGTACCCGTTGGTTACGAAAGTGTTGAAGAGCCCCGCATCATGCGCGATTTTCGCGGTGTCGTACGCGTACTCCATGTAAATCGTCGGCTCGGTGTACGTGTAGCTGATTCCTTGGCAGTTCCTGCTTTTTGCCGCTTTCACGACTTCCGCTGGGGGAAAATTCTTGCCCGCCACCTCTGTGTCTTGGCTCACCATCCAGTTGTCACAGAATTTGCAGCGGAAGTTGCAGCCTGCCGCCGCGATAGACATCACCTGCGCGCCCGGGTTAAAATGTGAGAGTGGCTTCTTGCCTATCGGGTCAACAGCCGCAGAAACCACCTTCCCATAATTAAGCGAGAAAAGAGTGCCGCCTTCGTTCTTCCGCACTAAACAAAACCCTGTTGCGCCGTCACTTATGCGACATCGGCGCGCGCACAGGAAGCATTTTACTTTCTTGTCTTTCTGCCTTTCGTAAAGCATGGCTTCATGCAGCAACATTCAACTTTCACCTTTTTCCTGCTAAAACGTTTCTGGGGTGAACTTTACACTAAAGAATAAGAGGGGTTATTTCTTAAAAACTATTAGCTAGCACTCAAACTCATGGTGGAAACACGTGTATTCGCCTGTGTGGCATGCGGGTCCTTTCTGCTCCACCACGTACAATAGGGTGTCGTAATCGCAGTCCGCCACGACGCGCTTGATTTTCTGCGTGTGCCCCGAAGTCTCGCCTTTCATCCACAGCTTCTGCCTTGAACGGCTCCAGTAATGCGCGTAACCTGTGCTAAACGTCTTCTCTAAGGCTTCCTCGTTGGCGTAAGCCACCATAAGCACCGCTTTAGACCCCGCGTCCTGCACAACCACCGGGATGAGGCCGTTGCCCTTCTTCCAATCCAGCTTCTTCAGCAAATCTTCATCTGTCAAGGTCTAACAATCACCCCCTGTTTGCGCAAAAACTCCTTGATAACTGGAACGGGATACTTGTTGTAGTGGAAAACCGAAGCCGCCAACGCCGCATCCGCCTTCCCAGCCGTAAACACTTCAACAAAATGCTCAGGTTTCCCTGCGCCACCGCTCGCTATGACCGGAACGTTCACCTTTTCCGAAATGGTGCGCGTCAACTCAATGTCGTAACCGTCCTCGGTGCCGTCCTTGTCCATCGAAGTCACCAGGAACTCGCCTGCCCCAAGCTCCGCAGCCCGCACCGCCCAGCCAACAGCGTCTATGCCCGTGGGCTTCCTTCCGCCGTAAGTGTAAACCTCAAACCAGACAGGACCGTCACGGGTTTCCACCGTTATCCTGCCCTCAGCCTGCTCGTACCGTCTTTTCGCGTCTATAGCCACCACTACGCACTGCTGCCCGAACACGTCCGCAAGCCGCGTAATCACCTGCGGGTTCTCCACCGCCGCCGTGTTCACCGAAACTTTATCCGCACCGCTGCACAGCACAAGACGGGCGTCCGCCACGTTGCGGATTCCCCCGCCCACCGTGAACGGAATGCTAATCGCTCTGGCTACGCCCTCGACCACGCCCCGCAGTATGTCCCGATTATCCGAAGAAGCGGTGATGTCGAGAAAAACCAACTCGTCAGCGCCTTCATCAGAGTAGCGCTTTGCCAACTCAACAGGGTCGCCCGCCTTTTTCAGGTTGAGGAAGTTAATTCCCTTGACGACGGTGCCGCAGGTCACGTCCAAGCAGGGCACTATACGCTTTGCTAACGGCATCTCTATCGTTCTCCTATAGTTTCTAATGCTTCCTTCAAAGTGAACCTACCCTCGTACAAGGCCTTGCCGATAACGGCGCCCGCCACGCCAACGCGCTTCAGCGCCCGCAAGTCTTCCAAGCCGCCGATGCCTCCAGCCGCGATAATTGCTACGCCAGCGTACTGGCATGCTTCCCTGAGCGTGTCAAGGTCTGGACCTGAAAGCGTGCCGTCCCTAGTTATCGAAGTCACCAGAAACGCCTTAACGCCGAGCGCAGCAAACTTTTCCAGCGCCTCTTTCATGCCCATTCCAGTCGCGGTTTTCCAACCTGCAACCATTATCTTGCCATCCTTATTGTCTAAAGCCACAATCACCGACTCCGCGCCGAACTCTCGCTGGATTTGGGTTACCGCTTCAGGGTCGCTGAACGCCAAAGCGCCGAGAATGACTTGTCTGGCGCCCAGCTTAAGCAGTTTCTCCGCCGCCTCCACTTTGCGTATTCCGCCGCCAACTTGGATGGGCAAATCCACATTTCCCACGATTTCCGCTATGACCGACAAGTTATCGCCCGTGCCTAAAGCCGCGTCCAAATCAATGATGTGCAATTTTCCTGCGCCTTCCGCCTTCCATTTCTTCGCGGTTTCCACTGGTCCGCCGAACTGGTTGTAAACCTTAGCGGTTTCAGGGTCGCCATGCGTCAGCCTGACGATTTTGCCGTCCATCAAGTCCACTGCTGGAATCAACTGCAATCACGGTCACCTTTTCACTATCTTGGCGAAGTTTTTCAGGATTTTCAATCCGATGTCGCCTGACTTTTCGGGGTGAAACTGCGTGCCGAACACGTTTCCGCTGGCTACGGCTGAAGTGAACGTGGTTCCGTACTCTGTTTCCGCCGCCACAATCTGCTTATCGGCGGGCACGGGGTAAAGCGAATGCACAAAGTACACGTATGAGCCATCAGCAACGCCCTCGAAAAGCCCAGCAGGCTTCACTATTCGAAGCGTGTTCCAACCCATATGCGGCACCTTCACCGCGCCTTTCAACCACACGTTTTTGCCTTCGAAAAGCCCCAAGCCCTCGCCTGGCCCTTCCTCGCTTTCTGGAAAGAACAACTGCAAGCCAAGGCAAATCCCTATTAGCGGCTTGCCGCTTTCAACCGCGTCCAACAGCGTCTGCTCAACTGCGCCGAGTTTGGTGGCGGCGGCAGAAAAGTTCCCAACCCCCGGCAACGCGATGGCGTCGGCGCTGCTTAATTGCCGCGGTGACACGGTGATTTCCGCTTCTAACCCCACTTTTTCCAAGGCGGTTTTTAGGCTAAGGAGGTTGCCTACCCCATAGTCAAATATCGCTGCTTCGGGCATCAGATTACTCCTTTGGAACTGGGCACGCCCTTCCGTTTCGGGTCTAGGGCTACCGCTTGCCTCAGCGAGAGCGCAAGGGCTTTTACGGCGGCTTCTGCTCTGTGGTGGTCGTTGCTGCCGTACTGCACGAAGATGTGGATGTTGGCGCACAGCGAGGTTGTCAGCGATTCGAGGAAGTGGTTTATGTCTTCGGTGGGCATGTCTTCGATTTTTTTGCCTCGCAGTTTCAGGTCTATTTTGAAGTAGGGGCGTTTCACAAGGTCAACGGCTGCAAACGCTAGGGAGCAGTCCATGGGCGCCGCTGCGTATCCGAAGCGGGTTATGCCTTCTCGGGTGCCTAACGCTTTGCTGAGTGCTTCGCCTAAGCCTATGGCGAGGTCTTCAACCGAGTGGTGCCTCAGGTCACCCGTGACTTTGGCGGTTATGTCTATCATGCTGTGTGTGGCCAGCGAAGTGACCATGTGGTTGAGGAAGGGCACGCCCGTGTCGACGGCGGCTTTTCCTGTTCCTTCAAGGTTTACTTTGACGCTGACTTCTGTTTCCTTGGTTTTCCTGTACACTTCATCCTTTCTCATGCTTCGTCACCCAAATACTCACGTAACGCGTTCAGGAGTTTGGCGTTCATGTCGGGCAACCCGACCGTGGTTCTGAGGCAGTTCTTGTACTCCAAGAGCTTGCCAAGCTTCTTGATGACTAAGCCGCGCTTCAGCATGTTCACGTAAACGTCCTCGTACGGCTTGCTGGTGTTGAAGAGGGCGAAGTTTGCCCGCGAATCGAACGCTTCCACCCCTTTTATCTCGTTCAGCGCGTTTATCAGTTTTCCCCGTTCCGCTTTCAACGCGGCAACAGCCTCCCGCATCACGCCAACGTTCTCCAGAAGCTTCCTGCCCATGGTCAACGTCACAGTGTTAATCGCGTAAGGCGCGGGAATCTTGTTAATCGCCCTCGCCAGCAACGGGTTAGCCACCGCGTAACCAAGCCTAAGCCCCGCCAAACCAAACGCTTTCGAGAACGTCCGCAACACCACTAGGTTCTCGTACTTGCTTATCAAGGGAACCACGGAGTAGTCCGCGTACTCGCCGTAAGCCTCGTCCACCAGCACTATGCCGGGGAACTCTTCAATCAAAGCCTCAACCGCGTCCTGCCCAAACTGGTTACCTGTCGGGTTGTTCGGCGAACACAGGTAAAGCAGCTTCGCCTCAGGCGTGAACACCGCGCGCATCGCTTTAACGTCAAGCTTGAATTCTTTCTGAAGCGGCACGGCAACGTACTCGGCGCCCTGATATTTCACGCAGTACCCGAAGACGCTGAACGTTGGCGCGAACGTGACCGCTCTGTCGCCTCTCTCCAAGAACAACCGCGTGATTCGATCCATAACTTCGTCGCTTGAGTTCCCCACGGCAACGCAGCCCCGCGTCAGCGTAAGGTACTCGGTTATGGCTTCGCGCAGCTTCTCCTCTTCCTCCTGCGGATAGAGCCTTAAGTCGCATTCTTCTGCCACCTGCTTCAGGAGTGCAACAAGCTTTGCCCGCGGCATGTACAGGTTTTCGTTGAAGTTCAGCTTCACGATGTCAGCGGGTGAAAGCCCGTACTGTTTCGCTGCGTTTTCGATGGTTTTTTCAGGGGCGTAGCTTTCAAGAGCCTCAATCTGAGCAAGCTTCTCGTCCAGCCATTTTTTGCATTGTTTTTTCATTTTTTAAACCTCGCCTCAACGGCTTTGTAGTGATTAGGAAGGTTCTCCGCCTCAGTCATGACCTTCACGCGGTCCCGCACGCTCCGCAATCCTTCTTTGGAACTCTCTACGATGCTAACTCTCCTTGTGAAGTCAAGCGCGGACAAGCCTGAAAACGCATGCCCGAAACCGCCCGTGGGCAAGACGTGATTGGTTCCACTGGCGTAATCGCTCAAAGCAACGGGGCTGTACGAACCAATGAGGATTAGCCCCGCTGACGCGATTTTCTCCGCTGTTTCTTCAGGGTTCCGCGTCATTACCTCAACGTGTTCGGGAGCAAAAACATTCGCCAACTCAACCGCCTCATCCATGCTATCGCAGGTGATTATGAAACCGTACTTCTCCAGCGCCTTCCCAACGATTTCTCCGCGCTCCGCTACAGCAACCGTCTTCGCCAGCCAACCCTGCACCTCCTCCGCCAGCTTCTCCGAAATGGTAATCAGCCCCGCCGCACTGTCCGCGCCATGTTCCGCCTGCGAAATCATATCCAAAGCGATAAGCTGCGCCTTAGCCGTTTCATCTGCGAGAACAAGGACTTCGCTGGGGCCAGCAGGCATGTCAATCGCCACGTCTTTTGAAACGAGTATCTTCGCCATCGTCACGTGCTTGCTTCCTGGACCCACGATTTTCTTCACGGGCTTAATCGTTTCTGTACCGTAGGCAAGCGCGGCGATGGCTTGGGCGCCTCCAACCCTGTAAACTTCGTTAACTCCGCAGATGTCAGCAGCAACCAAAACCAACGGGTTAACTTTGCCCTCAGCGTTGGGCGGCGAACAAACCACAACTCTGGGAACTCCCGCTGCCTTAGCGGGCACCGCAGTCATGACCAGAGTGCTTGGATAAGCTGCTTGACCTCCTGGAACGTAGCATCCGACGCTTTCGACGGGGCGCAACACGTTTTGAACGGTGATGCCCTCGCTGGAAGTTCTGAATCCAACCTGCTTAAGCGTGAGCTTCTCGAAGGCGCTGACCTTGTTTTTCATGAACTTCAGGGCAGCAACTTGCTCTTTGCCGACTTCCTTGTAGGCAGCTTCGATTTCTCTGGGAGTTACTTGGAGGTCTTTGGCTGCTATGCGGGCTTTATCGAATTTCTCCGTAAGCTCAATTAGCGCGGCGTCGCCGTTTTCCACTACCTTGCTGATTATGGCTTTAACGATGTTTTCAACTTGGGCGTTGGCTTGTTTGTCTGGTGCTTGTCTTTTGTACCAGTCAGGCGGTAGCTCTGAGGACTTACATGTTCTCACTTGGGTTTGGCTGAGCATTTGTTTACTCTCCGGCTTATTTCATCTAAAGCCAGCACTTGCCGTGGTTCGTAGACGACTATGCCTTGGGCGAGCTTGCGGATTTTCGGCAAGAGGCTTATGAGGCAGTCCCTCTCGACAATCGTGTTAACTGAGCACCAGTTTTCATCCGCCAACGGCGCCACCGTCGGATTCCTAAGCGCTGGCAGTTCCGCAAGCAGTTTCTGCAGGTTTGCCTTCTTCACGTTCACGAAAATGTGAATTCTCTTGGAACCGTCAACCACGCCCTTCAGCAAGGTCAAGATGTCAAAAATTTTCTCCTTCTTCTGCTGGTCAGCCATGGCGTCTTTATTAGCGATAAGCACCGCCGAAGACCGCATTACGTCCTCGATTATTTTTAGGTTGTTCGCGTCCAAAGTGGAACCCGTCTCAGTCACGTCCATGATGCAGTCAGAGTTTTCAGGAGGCTTGGCTTCCGTGGCTCCGAAAGACAGAAAAATCTTCGCTCGCGGGTTTTCGCCTTTTCTCCACCACGGCGTCACAATAAGCGGCTCTGACTTGCCGAAACGTTTCTGGTAGGCTGGACGGCTTTTGATGTATTCGGCTGCGATGTTCAAGTATTCGGTGGAGATTCGGAAGTTCTTTTCTTTGCTCCACACGTCTTCCATGAGTTCGGAGATGGAGTTTGTGCTCAAACTTTTTGGTATGGCTATCACCAGCCGTATTTTTCCGTATTCGAGGTTCTGAAGGACTTCAACGTCAGCACCTGTCTCTTTGATCCAGTCTTGACCCGTAATGCCCACGTCCTGAAGCCCTTCAGCCACGAAAACAGGGATTTCCTGCGGTCTGAGAATTTTCAATTCTATTCGGGGGTCATTTATCGTGGGTCGGTAGGTGCGTTCTTGACCTGAGACTTTGTATCCTGAACGGTTCAGTATTTCGAAGGTTGCTTTGGATAGCGAGCCTGCTGGTATGGCAAATTTTACTTTTTCCATTTTTCTTCACCTAATTTTTCGTTGAAGGAATAGCGAGTTGTCTTGCTAACGGAAAACGTGGTTTTCAAGAAAAACTGCGCGTTTTTAAGGGATGTACGTAGTGTAGAATAGGTTTTCGTTTTTAGACGCGGATTCTTGGGATTGCTTTTACTTGGGATGAACGCAATCGCCTTTGATGAACGCGATCCCTCAACTTTTACCACTGAAAGGCACCTTAACTTGATGTCCCCTAATAAATCTACCTCTCCTTATATTAGCTGTGGCAACGAGGCGGCTATTGCGTCGGGAGCGCTTGCGATTTTATCTCAAAAACTAGCGGGGGCACGGTTGTTTTCATGTCCAGCTCGATGTCGAACAGCCCCTCCAAGATGCCTTCCCAGATTTCCGAGTCGATGATAAGCGGCGTTTTTATGAGCAGGTACTTGTCTTTCAAGTAGAAGTCTCCGAATCCCTGCACTCTGAGTCTTTTGAAGATGTTTTCCCAGTTTTCGCGTTTTGCTGCTTGTAGGCCTAAGGTTGTTTCCATGGAGACTTTCAGGGCGGAGCCCATTTTTTTCCCGATTTCACGCCATTTTTCTTTTGGGATATTCTGGATTAGAATGTTCAGTAGTTCCACGTTGACGAAGGCGATGCGGCTTATGCCGCAGTAGTATTCGCCGGGAAAACGCCAGTCGTAGATCATCATGCTGCGGTAAACGTCAAGCATTTTGGAGATGAGCGGTTTGATCCCGGGTTCCTTTCCCTCTTTTATAAGTGAGTCTATGAAATCTCTTTCTTCTTTTTCAAGTATGATTGTTGTTCTTTTGGTGGTTGCTTCGTCTTTGTGGACCATTTCTTCTAGGCGTTTTTTCTCGTCGGCTTGCATATTTGATATATCTGCGAGTATATCTTATATGCTTTTCTTAGTAGGCGCCCCTGACACACAATCCGAGAAGACTTAATACACGCCTCCAGAATCTAGAGAACGCCGATGAAGAATCCTAAAAGCTGAACTTGATGATGCACCCTGGGGTATCTGAGGCACATCATTACGTTACGATTTTCTTTCTGATAAGAAAGAACATTAACAGTAATCCCGCTATAAACAATGCAAAACCCGAAACCACCGAAGCCACGTAATTCACTTTCAGAGCGTCAAAGAGCACGTAAGAAATGTATGTTGGACCAACAAAGATCAGAAAAACCGAAACTAGAATTAGGAAGACCCTCATGAATTTTGAGTTCACATCAAACCTGCCAACGTTGCTTTCGTCGTTTTCCACCATGCGCGCACAATCCGCTATTTGTTTAGGTGCAATGCTTTTCTTATAACCCTTCTTTTATCTCTTTTCCTAAAGCCTTCATCAAAAACTTGAAAACTTGAAATCCAGCGCCGCGATCCGCCTTAAATCCTGTTGTTGCACCTAACAAGCAGACGCCGTCGAATCCTCGTTCTTTTGCAAGCGCCAACGTAAGCCCTGTTCCCCCCACTATTCTGCCTTTGCTGTATATGACTGACCCCTTTTCCATAAACTCGGTTGCCAGCTTCGCCGACGTGGCCGCAATGTACACTTGGGTCTTTTCCTCCGTTAGCGGAACTCCTCCCATTGTAACAACGAAGTGGCAGCCCAACTTTTCGACGAAATCCACTATTTCATCGCAAACCTGGTAGTGCGCCAAAACATCGTCGAACGAGGGCTGAGTTTCCCCCGTCATGATGACAAGGTTGTTTTTATCCATGGGCGCAGAATAGAACTCGTACCTTGGCAAGTGCGCTATTCCTTTTGAACTGATTGAAACGTAATCTGGGAAGGACGGCGAATACATTTCCGCAAAAAGCTTGGCCTCACAAAACTTTATCAAAAGATGCGCGGCGATTCTTCCAACGTTGCCAAACCCTGGCAGTCCCTGAACAAAAACTGGGTTATCCAGGTCTGGGCGTAATATCTCGCGAAAGTAGGGTTTCTCCATTCACTGTTGCACCATTGCTACAAAATAATTGTCGCCACTAAAATGCTTTTGCTGAGGAAAAAAAGAAACTATTAATATTTGACGCTTGGTAGTACTAAAAGGATTCAGAGAAAACGCTTCAAGCGTAAACTTTAGCGGGGTGGGGTAGCCAGGATTAACCCGCTGGGCTCATAACGGCGCGTGTCGCTGTGAGATACCCAGAGATCGCTAGTTCAAATCTAGTCCCCGCTACCAAACATCTTTTACGGTACCAAAATCGCGGCGCAGTTTTAAACGCGTTAATCTGCTGTTAGCCTTTTGACGTGCGTTTTCAAAACTGGATTGTTTGCCCATTTATGGTGATTCTTTCAGTTTTAGCAAAGGACTGCCAAAATTCTGCTTCCATCAATTTCTGCCGCAGGTTCTCTTTGGCTTTCTTAATGAGACGAGCCTTTTTGGAAGACGACAATTCAAGGAAATCGACTTTTTTTGGTTTTGACGGGTTCTTTTTCTTGCTCATCTTTGTTACCTTTACGGAAATATCGTTTGTATTAATAAATCAGTTCTTTCTAGGAGTGACACGTATCCAAATCGGATATACTTTACACCTTGGGCTGGACAAAAGAAACGATAAATGTATCCGCGGCGCTTACAGTTTACTTCAACGGGACGGAACCAAGCCTGACATGGGCTGTGTTCACAATAAGCCAGTATGGGAAAAAATGGTTGGGAGCTGCCGCCAGTAAACGCTGGGTTGCGGTTTTAGCCTCGTCCTTTCTCTTCTTTGCCGAAGTACTTGGTCCATTTGAGCTTGCGTGCGTCTCTTTTGAATTTCAGCGAGCTTTTTTTGCATTTGCCCGAGCAGAACCACAAGATGGTTCCGTCGTTTTTGATGTACATCATGCCTGTGCCGGCTGGGAAGTCGTCGCCGCAGAATGAACATTTTCGTGGTTTAGGCATTCAGGTTTCCTCTAGACAGCTTGATTTTTTATCTGGTGATTTTCTTGGCTTCTCTTTCTGTTTCTCGCAGCAACAAAACGTCTTGAACGCGCACGGGTCCTTTAACGTTTCGAGTTATGATGCGTCCTTTGTCTTTTCCTTCTAAAATGCGCACTCGCACCTGCGTGATTTCGCCAGTGACGCCTGTGCGTCCGATTATTTGAATAACTTCTGACGGTGTAAGTTCTTGTCCTGTTTTCTCGGCTCTGCTCATCACTGAGCTCCTCTTTTCATCTGCTCAATCCGCGTGATGATTTCTTTGATTAGTCCGGTGGCTTCTCCTTCCTTGATTATGCATGCTGAAGCGCATGGAACATCAATTCCTATGGCGCTGCCTAGTTTTTCTTTGCTTGGGACAAACACGTAGGGGATTTTTCTTTCTTCGCAGAGGAGCGGTAGGTGCGCTATGACTTCTGGGGGATCAACGTCTTCGGCTATGACGACGAGTTTAGCTTGAGCTCGTTCAACGGCTTTCGTTGCCTCGTTTGTTCCTTTTCTGACTCCGCCTGTTTTTGAAGCGATTTGGAGGGCTTCATAGGCTGCGTCTACGATTTCTTTCGGTGTTTCGTATTTTACATAGAATGGTTTTGACATGAGCCTCACCCTTTAAGGCACAGTCTTATCAACGCTTCTCATTTATGAAGGTTTCGACCGAAAATGGAGCAGACTGAGCAAATAAGCCGCTTAGGCTTCACCGTTGCTTTTTCTGAAGTGCACGGCAAGGCTACGCATGCTTTAACCTTTTTAACCTCAAAGGGCATTCACCTATTATGCCTATAAAATACTATTCTGCGCCAGACATCAAAAAGCAGGTGGATGCAATCGCTTCTGACCTAGAGCTTTTCCATGTTGTGCCTCAATTCGTTTTCTGCGTGCGAAGCAAAGGCTCTAAAGCCAAACGTACAATCGCGCGTATCCACGGATTAGGCAAAATCTGGCAGGGAGTTCTGAACATTCCGCCATCCTACACGATTGAGGTTATTTCGGAGATTTATGATAAAATGTCCGCGGAAGACAAAGAGAAAACGCTGATTCACGAGCTCATGCATATTCCCGGTGGCTTTTCAGGCGGTTTCCGCCCTCACAAAGGCTACGTTGAACGCAAACACGTGGAGCGGCTTTACCAGAAGCTGCAGCAGACAAGGGCTTCCAGAAAATCTGGGTCTTGTTTGTTGACTGATGTTTGAAGTTGATTGTCAAAGTTTTTAAATAACGGAAAGACTGAAAAGTGAAAAAACTATGGACATGTAAGGCAACGCGTTTTGAGAGGATGGGCAAATGAAACAAATTATGAAAAGCCTGAAGCATAACGGCATATACGTTCCCGTTTACGATTACAGAGGTTTCAGCATCAAAATTCAAGGGCGTAGCGTAAAGCTGACTTCTAAAAGCGAGCAGATGGCTATCGCGTGGATACGCAAAACGATGTCCCTTACGACTCCGCCAGACAAGGTTTTCATGAAAAACTTTATGCAGGAATTTTTGGAGCAGCTGAAACAGGAAAACCCCGTCCTGCCACTGCTCGGCTCATTCACCGAGGAGTACCTCAAAAACATAGACGCCGCCGAACCAGACGACGTAACCAACCCTGACTCTGACATCCGCAAAGCCATCGACTTCACCGAGGTCTCAAGCCACATTGAACGGGAAAAGCGGAAGAAGGAGCGCATGAGCAAAGACGAGAAGAAGACGCTGGCTGCGGAACGCAAGGCTGCCCGCTTGGAACGTAAGGAAAAGTACGGTTACGCCTTTGTTAACGGGAAAAAACTGGAGATAGCTAATTGGACCGCGGAGCCCTCCTGCCTCTTCGCTGGTCGCGGCGACCATCCTAGACGCGGCAAATGGAAGGAAGGACCCTGTGAGGAAGATATAATTCTTAACCTTTCTCCGGATAGTCCACGACCTGCTGGAAACTGGAATGAAATCGTTTGGGAACCCGAAAAGATGTATGTGGCCAAGTGGACTGACAAGCTTACCGGAAAAATCAAGTACGTATGGTTCAGCGACACGGCGTTTATCAAGCAAAACCGCGAAAAAGAAAAGTTCAAAAAAGCCGAAAAACTCGGCAAACAAATCACAGCAATCGAAAATCACATACTCAAAAACCTTGACGCCAAAGACGAAACAAAACGCAAAGTCGCCACCGTATGCTGGCTTATCCTCAAACCGAACATGAGGGTTGGAGACGAAAAAGACCCTGACGAAGCCGACACCGTAGGCGCAATCACGCTGAGGCCCGAGCACATCAAAATCGAAGGCGACACGCTGCACTTCGACTTTTTAGGCAAAGACTGCGTCAGATGGGAAAAAAGCGTGCTGGCTCCACCCGCAGTCATCAGAAACATCAAGGAATACAAAGAGGATCCAAGGAAGGAATACCTTTTCCAAGGTGTGGACTCCAAAAAGGTTTCCAGATTCCTCTCCCAAAAAATGCCCGGGCTAACCGCCAAAGTGTTCCGCACTTGGCGGTGCACAAAAACCGTGAAAGAAGAGTTAGCCAAGAGCCCAGTGGCGAAGGAGGATCCGGTTTACGTGAAGAAGTACGCGGCGAAAATGGCTAACCTGAAAGTGGCTGAAGTGGCAAACCACAAGCGCAAGGTTTCGCCGAAGTTCGAGGAGCGCTTAGTAAAAAAAGAAGCCAAGCTTAAAGAGATGCAAGTGCAGTTGGAGCAGAAAAAGGCGGAAGGCAAGAAAACCGAGGCGTTAACCAAGAGAATCGAAAAAGCACGGCTTGATATCGAGTTAACGAAGCTCACGAAAGAGTACAATCTGGGCACGTCGCTCAAGTCGTACATCGACCCGACCGCATACGTGAAGTGGGCTAGGAAAGTGGATTTTGACCTGGAAAAGTTCTATCCCAAAACCTTGCGGAACAAGTTCAGCTGGGCATTAGGGCTTGACGCTGAAACCGAGTGCGCAACCGCATGAGAATCACTGAAACGAAAGACGGCGCAATCCTCGAGGTTTTCGTGAAACCCAAATCCCAGAAGTTCGAAGTGACCTTCGAAGGAGACGATGTGGTGGTTCGATGCACCGAAGAACCAGTCAAAGGCAAAGTCAACAAGGAACTGTTGAAAGCCCTCTCAAAACTCTTCCACACAAATGTCGAACTGGTCTCAGGCGCCACCTCAAGACAAAAACGACTGCTACTGAAAGGTATTGAAAAAAGTGAAGTGGAACGCCTTCTACGCACAGCAAGCACTTAAACGTTTTTACAAGCACGCTTTAGAATATCAAGGCATTTTTGGATTGATTATCTTGCAGGAGTGACTTTTATCCTATCTTTTTTAACTACGACCAGACAGTTTTCTATCTTTATTTTGGCAGAAAGCAGTTGCTGTATTCTTTTGGATATCTGCTGGGGCGATTTTGGGATGAATCTGAGAAGGATTACGCCTTTTGTCTTAATTTTTTCTTTGAAGATGATTTGACCGAAATCTTTATCGAATGTTACTATAATTCTTTCTTTTGTTTTGCCCAGTTCCAAAATTTTTCTATCGCTGAGCCCATATGCGAATTCTGTAACTGAAATGATATCAATACCTTGTCTTTTTGGCAACTTCACTGTTTCTGATGGAATGTTTTCGTCTGCAAGTAGCTGGGTCAAGGCAGTGGATGGACCTTCTCTTCTTTCAATAGTTCAGTTGCGTATTTCAAAACCGCTGTAATGTCTTCTTTTTTGAGTTGTGGATAATTTTTCAGTATTTTCTCAGTTGTCCACCCGCTGGCAAGCAAATCCATGATGAATTCAACAGCTATCCTTGTGCCTTTTATGATGGGTTTCCCTGACAAAACATCAGGGTTGAAGGTTATTCGGTCTTTCCACATTTCAGTCAACGAAGACGCCTACCCAAAGTATAGGTGAGACGGCATATAAACATCTCGCGGAAGAGATGACGTGTGTTACGTGAACAAAAATTTTTGAGAAACAGCGCAAACCTTATTTCGCAATAATCAAGCTTGTTGTTTAAAGAGAGGGCGACAAACTCATTGTAACAAAACTTAAAGTTCCGCTTTCAGGCGAAGAGCTGGAAGACCTGTTCAGAGAAATCGACGAACAGAACAATGGAAAGAAGAAGCCCAGCGAAAGAGAGATTTTGGAAGAGGTTCAGGCATACAGGCATGAGAAGCGAGCCAAACAAGATGCATAACTTCAGATTCAGAACGATTACGCTTCATCTTCATAAAAGAGACTAATAGTATTTTCCGAGCATTGTGGTACTCAGTGTACCATCGCTAACTGTTAGTTCTCATTTTCGTAGGTCTATATGAGAGTGGAGGATAGTACCAAGAATACAATAAAGCAAACTAAGGTATTCAAGATAAAAGCAATAAAGAAGTCTATTGCTCCTACTACACCATTCCATGTTGACCATGTGTATATTGGAGAACCTAGAAACAATATAGAGTGAAGCTGGTAGTCACCCATAAAAGGTACTGCAGTTGATTCATATTTTACTGAAAATGGAAACCCTACGATTGATAAAATAATGCCACAAATTATGCATAAAATATATCCTATTCGTTTATACCTTCGACGCATACTCTCAGTTATTTACTCAGAATGTTTCAAGTTTTTGTGTCTTCGGTTTTCTACCTATTCTTTAAACCAGCCTATTTCTCGCTCGTACTCTAAAAGTTTTGGCGGTTTCACAAACTTTACAATTTCTATTTTTCCATCATTAATTTCGTAAATACACCAAACTTCTTTTATCCAATTGCCATAGTCTTCATGGAACAACATAATCCATATTCTGTCAATAGGAGTATCGCCACACTCAACTGCAATGCGAAGTTTACGTGATGAAACGTCAATAAAACTCCCCTCAAACTGGGCATCATTTGCTCCCAATTTTTTCAAAAGTGCCTCAGCATACTTTTTTAAAGCTCTATGAGTTTCACTTTCGCTTCCTTCCTTTTTGGGCAAGTCGCTATAGTCAAGTTTTTGCTTTATTTTATCAAATGTGACTACTATATCCGCGTCTCTAAATCGCTTAAAATCTTTCTCAGTAGCCAAATATGGATATGTTGTAATAATCATTTTATCCTTTCCATACAACCGTCTTGTTCTCTCAAACTCTAACAGTCTCTCTTCCATAATCAATGCTTTTAATAACCTATTTATAGAGGGGGTATAGACAAAAAATCGCACATCAGTTCAGACCGTACCAGAATATGTTCCAGATAACAAAAAGTAACAATCAATTATCAATTTGCTTTTTCAATAGTTCGGCTATCCCTGCGTTTTAAACCGTAATATCGCGGCGATTCCGCCAAACGCGTTCTTAAGCATCTGCCCCTCTTCCGTCTCGGTGGAAATTATCTCCACATCCGTGTTCGCCTGCTCCGCCAGCTGCGCCAAATCATCAATTATATCCTGCTTATCCACAATGCCCAAAGATGGCGCTTGACATTTCGGACACGGTTTCCCAGACAAGCCCTGCTCAAACTCCGCCAGCTTCTGGCTTTTAACGGTGTGTTTCTCCTCGTAGCCGCAAGCGCTGCATTGAACCGTCACGCGCAAAATGTCAACTTTCTCCGAAATCAGAAGCGTCCTGACTGCACCTGCTTCCAGCGCCCTGCGCACCTCCGCTTCGCCGTAAGTTATCAGCCCAGTGTCGTGACCAACCTCGTACAGGAACTGCTGCATGAGGTTCTTTTCTTCGATGTACCGTACTTTCCGCATAATCTCAGGTGCTCTCTCCACCACTTCCTTCACGCCCTGCTCCTCCACGTACGCAGTGTCAATCGTGTCAATAATCTTGTTCTTCAACATGTAATTCAAGTAGTCGCCCTTCTCAAAATCGTACTTTGTCGGTCCAGGACCCGCAAGAATAATGCCCTTCAACGTGTCAATAGGCAAGAAAATATCGTTCGCATGCCCCCCCACACGCGTGAAATACTCATTCAGCTGCATATCCCGAAGCCGCTCGTACCTGCGAGCTGACTGACCACCCGCACGAGTCTTACCCGCCACCCCGGAAGTCATTTGTCGAACTATTTCCAGCCGTTTGCCCTGCAGCGTGGCAATCGTGGCTTCTGAAGCGTCAATAAGCAGTATGCCATACGTCTCCTTCTCCCTCAGCTGCTCCTGCAAATGCTCAGTGTGAAACCGCGAATCACACCGGTACAAGTAAATTTTAATAGGCTCAGGCGGTTCAATAACGTAAGTTTCCATCCTTTCGCTGCCCGCACCATTCTGCGGTATGGCCCCACAGAAAATCACAAGCCCGTTGTCCGGCGGCGCCTTGAAAAGCTTAAGCCGCTGCTGCACCTTCACAATCGCGTCCTGCACGTTTTTGCGCGTAGTGTTCGATTTAATGTTCGACGCAGTGCCGTACTCGTCACGCAGCATGTTTATGGCGTCGCTGATCTGCTTGCCCGGCGGAACATAAAGCGTAATCAACTCTGTGGCACGCCCTTCTTTGCTAGCTAGCGTGTTCAGTGTTTTTCGAAGTCGGAACAGTTCCAACGAGGTTTTTTTCTTTGCACTCAACTTTTTCACATGCAGATTGTTCTAGGCCATAAGTTACGTTATGGCGGTTAAAATAAAAATTGCTGTTTCTTTAGAAAAAAGGCGTTATTCGGCTTCTATTGCCTCTTTCAAAAAGGCCTTAAACGGCCCAAGTTTTCCGCCGTAGTTGCCCGACGAAATCTTCACCACACCGTGAATGCTCGCCGCCGCGGTTACACCCTGATTCATGGCGTTTTTCACCGCGTCAAGCGTCAACCCGTTAATAACAATCTCGTACACGCTGGCTACGTTTTCCGGAACCACCGAGTCAGGCACCAAAGTGCGCAACGTAGGACAATAAGGATGATTCGTTGAAGCCTTCATCTTATACTTAAGCGAACCCGCCTTGCTGCCTGCCCTGCACACGCCGCCTGGAAACGGCATAATCACATCAGGCGCATAAGCACGTATAGCGTCAGCCGCTGCCTCCGACGCCTTAAGCCCCGCAGCCTGATTTTCCGCGAATATCATAAAGTTGCCGCCTGCCACCGCTTCCTGCGCGCCAAAACCGTCCTCCACAATAAAGTTACCCTCCATCACCGGAATCTTCCAGCATCTTCTGCCGTTAACCATCGTTTTCTTCTGGAAACCGTCACCGAAGTAGCGAAGGCTACTGCCCACGCTAAGCTTCCTCTTGGACTCTGCCATGCCATTATAAGCTGAGGTTGTGGGACACGTCATAATGCATTGACCTATGCGCTCCATAAGTTGATGCTTAAGCTCAAACCGGTCACGATTATAAATCTGAATAAGCACGCCAGGACGATTGTCAGGAGTCTGATCCGCCGATACAGGACGTTCGATGGCAGCTTCCGCTGGCGCCATGATAACGCTTGTGGCGAAGCCTGTGGCAACACCTGCGGCTGTTAACGCCCATTTCTCGTTTTCCGCAGTTATCAGTATTCGCCCAGCCCAAAGCGGGAACATCTCTGCGAAAGTGTCAACAACCGCGCAGACATGCCCTGTCTGGACTGATTTTACTGTGAAAACTTTAGCTTTGTCGTCAAAGTTTAGAACTTCAAGTTTTTTTTCTGTTGCTGCCGCCATTTTGACATCATCCTAGACTTGTTAATGTATTGTAAATCTCAGCTTCAGATAATTCTCGCTCTCATTTAAGAGTTTTCGTGAAGATTCTGCGATTTTTAGCGCTCTACGCTGCTACCCCCTCTCTCTTTTTCTGCATACATTGGCTATTAGGCGGCAAATAGGTTCGTGTTCGTTTTTCAACATGCTATTGGGCGGTTTTTGCGTCAATACGGACCTACCCCTCTATAGTTTCTGCAACGAATCTCTATTAGGATCCAAATAGGCGGCAAATATACTGCTTGCTCCGCCTTGCCTACACATAGGTCACGCGTAGACCGCAGCTTATTGCGAACCGCTGTCTCTACTGTTGCAGGATTTTTTTCAGCTCTATCCAGAAAGTAGCCACGAAAGAAACAACAATCACCAACCCCCAATCCGGCAAGCTGAGATACGTGATTTTCAACGCGTCATGCACCACTGGAAGGCTGGTTCCAACAACCAACGTGGCTATCGCGAGCACCGCCCACATGATCATGACTTTGTTGGAGAAGAACCCCAGCTTCACAAGCGGTTCCTTCTCAGACCTGAAGTTAAGCGCCAGCAGAATGTGCCCCAGCATCCATGTGGCGAAGGCTAATGTCTGCGCCTGCTGGAGATTCTGAGTTAGGTACCATATTAAAAGGAAGTTAGTTGTTACCGCCGCGAAGAGGCTTAAGGCACCCATGGATATGCCTCTCAGCATGCTTCGATTCATGAACTTCTCCTTCGGATCAACAGGCGGCTTGTTCATGATCCCGCGTTCCTCAGGTTCCGCAACGAAGGTGGCTGAAGCTGCAAGGTCCATGAAGAGCTCCAGCACTATTATTTGAATGGGCGCAAATGGAAGAGGCACACCAAGAGCAATTGGGAGAAGAAAACTTGCTACAAGAGCAACTTTGCAAGCCAAGTAGTAGCGAACCCCCTTTCTCAAATTACTGAAAAGCTTGCGGCCTGCGTTAACCGCGGTTTCTATAGTGGCGAAGTTGTCGTCGGTCAGCACCATGTCCGCGGTTTCTTTGGCAACATCGGTCCCGCGAATACCCATGGAAACACCTATATGCGCTTCCTTAAGCGCTGGCGCATCGTTTATTCCGTCACCCGTAACCGCAACTACTTCGCCGTTTTCCCTGAAAAGCCGAACTAAGCGAAGCTTATCCTCAGGTGTGACTCGGGCGAAGACGAAAGTTTCTTTCAGCGCCTGTTTCAATTCCTCGTCCTTCATTTTCGAAATTTCGCTTCCAGTTAGCACATAAGCACTGTTGATTCCAACCTGCGAAGCGATTGCGCGTGCGGTTTCTGGATGGTCCCCCGTGATCATGACAACCTTTATTCCAGCTTCTTGGCACGTGCGGATGGCACCTTTAACTTCCTTCCTCGGCGGGTCGATGAAGCCCACTATGCCCACAAAAACCAAGTTCTGTTCCAAATCGGTTTTCTCCGGCTTGGATGCGGCTGGCAACCTGCGATAGCTGAAAGCTAGAAGGCGCTCACCGGACTGAGCCATTTCAACCATGCTTTCCATTACTTCTTGTCTTGAGGCTTCCGTAATTTCAGCCTCTTTGCCTTTCGTCAGAATTTTTGTTGATTTAGCCAAGATGTTCTCGGGTGCGCCGCTTGACAAGACAACCAGCGAACTGCCATATTGATAAACGTAAGAGGCGAGTTTCCGTTTATTATCAAAGCTTAACTCATCTTTTAGAATCCACTCTTTCACCAGTTTTTGAACGTCAATTTTGCCCTGCTTTATCTGCTCCAGAATCGCCTGAGCCATCGGATTGCTTAAAACAGTGTTACCCGTCAAGTCTCTTATCGCATCGCTTGCCAGCAAAGCGGTTTTCAAAGCCTCTCTCTCGTTTTCCTTGAAGCTCTGGGCTTCCACGGTTTTGCCATCAAAATAGAGGTGTTCTATTCTCATTTTGTTCTCGGTTATGGTTCCAGTCTTATCCGTGGCGATTACGGTGACGCTTCCCAGAGTCTCCGCCGCCCGCAGACGCTTGACTAAAGCGTTTTTCCGGGAAAGAGAATAAGCGCCAACGCCCAGAACCATAGTGATTATTATCGGCAGCTCCTCAGGAATAACCGCGAAAGCCAAGGCGAGGCCCGTTAAAATCATCTGCTCCAGCGGCAAACCCCGAAGAAAACCGAGAACGGGAACAAGCACGCAGAAGAAAAGTGCAATCCAAACTAAACTTTTCGAAAGCTGCTTCATGGACAGCTGCAGCGGGGTCTTCGGCTCCTTTGCTGCTTTGGCTAAGCCTGCGACTCTGCCCACTTCAGTGTTGACGCCTGTTGCCGTGATCAGAGCTTTAGCCTGTCCTCTGTTGATGACTGTTCCAGCGAAAACCATGTTAACCTGCTCCGTAACCCTGGTTTCGCTGGGCAAAACCGCGTCGGCGTCTTTGGCTACTGGGAACGATTCGCCAGTCAGCGAAGCCTCATTAACCGCAAGACCGAAAGAAGACAAGAGTCGGGCGTCTGCGGGCACGCGTTGCCCAGTTTTCAAAGATATAACATCGCCCGGTACCAAGAAGGCGGTTTGTACTTCTCGGAGCTGCCCGTTCCTAAGCACGAGTGTGGTGGGCGGCGCTAACTTCTTCAAGGCTGCTATCGAGCGTTTGGCGCGATATTCGTTCCAAACCTCTACGAGAACGAGGATGATGATTACGGCGATTATGGTTAAGGCGTCGGTGATGCTGCCTAAAACGCTGTAGATCACCCCTACAGCGATAAGGAGCAGAATCATAGGTTCGGTGATCTCTTCTTTCAGTATTGCCAAGAAGCGAATTTGCGTTTCTTCCACCAGCTTGTTCATTCCGTATTGAGCTAGTCGCTGCGCTGCTTCTTGGTCAGTTAGACCTGTTTCAGGGTTCACGCCTGAAGATTGAATTATTTCCTGCAGTTCTCGGGAATGCCCCTCTTTCAATGGCAACACGCCTGAACCTTCTAGTAGAGACTTGGTTTTTTAGAGTTTTGATCTAGATTGTTGGAAAATTATTCTTCAGCATTAATTTCGGGTTGATTATGAAAAACTTTATAACATCGCCCAACATTCAGCATTCGTAAAAGGTAGAAAAACATGAAATTCGGCACATACGTATTTGAGCCAAAAAAGGCTGAAGGTTTCGACTTTCATCTGTTCCGCGTGAAACCAGAGGTAGGCAGGCGATTACCGCCAATGTCAGACATGTACAGCAACATCGCGATTTTCGGAGACAACGTTACCGCTCGCAATCATCCAGACTGGATTTCGCAATCACCTCTAGGTCCAGCATGGAGAACAAACGACAACTTTAACGTGCGATGGGACATCCTCTGCCACACACAACCCGAACACAGAGCAGAACAACTAGACTACATTGAAGACGTTGCGAGGCATAGCCCAGGAGTCTGGCTTAACAGCATCCACTTCGCAGACCACGGACACTGCACATGCCCACGTTGCCATGCACTCTGGGAGAAAAGCGGGCTAAGCTGGCTTGAATGGCGCAGAAAAGAAGTCACCGACTACATGAGAGAAGTGAGCGAACGAGTACGCGACCGTGCAAAGAAAAAATTCGTTATCGGTGTCCTCCCAGACCCAGTCAGCAGCTACGAGCGCTTCGGCATCAACTTCGACGACCTAGCTCCACTAACCGACGAATTCCTTGTTGTCATGTTCAGCAAGAACTACGCCACCCCATGGTACTGGGAAATGCTTACACGCGGATTCAAAAAACTCTTCAAAGACGTACCCCTCAACATAGCGCTATACGTTTTCGGTCCTGGAGACAATCCAGCAGAAGTACCCGCTCCAAGCGAGCTGGTCACGCTTTCAGTTCGCGCTGGAAGAGCAGGCGCTGATGGCATTCTGTATCTTACAGACAAAGCTAGCCAAATTTGGGATTTCCAGAAAGCCGTGGTTGACAGAGTCGAACTCAGAGAGAAACTGAAGACCTACGGATGCCAGGAAGTTCTAGACTTCTTCAAAAGCTGGGAAAAAGTCGTAGAGTAAGCCTTTCGGAACAAAACCTTAAAACAATAGGCGAGAGTGGGTGGAAAAAAGCCACCACGCTGCCTTTTTATTTTAACACAACAGTAAAATAGCGTGGATGCCGCTTCCGTTTTCAGGGTTTAACCGTATGCCGCATTTTATATTTTGCAAAACGAAGGAAAAATAACATATAACACTTGCACATTTAGGGGAGCAGTAAAGAGGTAGAATTTGCGTTGGATGAAGTCTTAGAGATGCTGGACAAAACGGCAAAGAGAATCCAAAAAGGCCTTGATGAAGGCAAAGAAGCCGCGTCAAAACAGATAGCTGCTTACGAGCGGGTACTTCAATCGAAAGATGCTTCTGAGGGACAAAAAGTCAAAGCGTTTATGGGAAAAACTCTTGAGTTAGACCGTTTGGAACGGTTGTCCTCTCAGCTAAGCCTGCTTTATGCGCTTCAGATATTCGCTTTTAAGGTTAAAGTGCTGGAGATATCAGTCAGCAACATCAGCGAACAGCTGGCGCAGTCAGGGGTACTGCAGAAAGGCGCGGAATTGGAGGATATAAAGAAGAATATTGATGCCTTGAAGATTCTGGTGGAAGCGCAGTACAAATCCATGAGGGAAATCAGGGAGGACCAAAGTAAAAACCTGACTTACATCCATTAATTCGTGTTCTCAATTTTTCTTTCATTTTGCAGCTCTGCGTATTATTATAGATTTTTTGTTTGGAATCTTATTCTTCGTCATTTTGGATATATACTTTGAATATTATTAAAACGTTGTTTATGCGTGCATTTATGGGTTATTTTACTTGACGTTTGCTTAAGAATTAGGATAAATTATGAACAAATCACAAACACCTTTATATTCAGAGTCCAGAATGTAATATCAAAAAACGGAGTTGGAATTAACATGTACAGCAACATAACCCTGGACTGCCAAACTAAAGCGAAGCGGCTCTTCTGCGAAGACTGCTTGGCGCGCAAAAACTGCAAGGTCGCACGTTAATCAGGAAACTGGAGGTGAAAAAGAAAATGAAAACAAAGCTGCTCCTCGAGTACAAAGTGGATTTAACAAAGATTGACGGTTGTGGAGATTTTCCTTGCCCAACATGTGGAGTCAACATGTCTCCAGATGAACAAACAGAAGACACGTACTCGATCAAAGGAATGAAAACCAGACGAGACATCTTGGAGGAACTTGTGATACAGTGCCATAGATGCAAAACTTTGCTTCGCCTCACCGGCTTCAAGCTGCTTGATTCGCTGGAGGGCGGCTCTTAACCCTACCTACTTTTACGGCCGTAACTCTCTTGGCATAGATACTCAACAAGAGCAAGAACGGTATTTTGCACGCATTCATCTTCAACTACAATGACGGCGTCGTTGTCCCGTATTTCCTCAAACACCACTTCAAGAGCTTCCAGATACTTGCATGAATCATGTTTTCCAGCTTCATTTAGGTGAGGCGAGATAAGGTTTAGAACTGCTTCTTTATCCCAGTCATCAAACAATTTCTTTGTTGTTAGGTTCTGTTCAACCTGGTTTCTCAGCTCAATCCATGTGTAAACTTCACCTAACTCGGTGTTGATTAAGGTATTTCGAAACTCGATGTATTGGACCATTAGTAACCAAGCTCGCTGTAATCATTTAAGCCCCAAGTATTATTTGTTTTCTAAACGACCGCCTGTTTAGTTCATGCATATTCCAGATAGAGCCCAAGTGAAAATTTGGAAGTTAAAAATCTTATTAAGGACAACCCTTGAATGAGATAGAACTTGGAAGGGTCTTTATGCTGCATAAGCTTGAAAAAATCTCTGAAGATGAAGACATTCAACTACTTTACGTCACGGTGATGCAAGAGTTAGAGGACGCTATCCAAAGCCTCAAAAGGTCTCTTATCCTGTTAGGAATAGTGTACAGGTACATGGAAAAAGAGGGCAACCGCCAAGGCAAAAAAAACATAAAGAAAAAAGTGCTAGACGACCTATTCAAGATAGAAGCCGTCTGTAAAGAAGCAAAAAACGAAATCGCAGCATCTTAAGCAGGTATTAAGAGAACTGAGGCGGCTTTAAAAATGAGGTGCGTTGGAAATGTGGCTAAGCGATGAGAGAACAGTGGCTATCGGAGCGATACCCTTCTCTTGGTATTCTATTTGGAATGTTCTTGCGTTTTGAGAGTGTGCAGGTTTCTTTTCGGTTTGTCCTTGTGATTGGCGTCACCTATATTGTAAGAAAAAGAAAAGTGAACTCTCAACAATCTCGCATCGCCAGAAATCATGGCTGTCGATTTTATATGTGATGCTGAGCATCTCCTATCTTGTAACCGCTCGTTTCTTTTTTTCAACGGCTTGCGCTTCCTGTTTCATGTTGGCGTAGGTGAATGATTTCCCTTTCTGTAACAAGTTTTATATGTGCTTCAGGATATACAGGGCTTTATAAAATTTAAGGAGAAAGAGAAAAGATGGAATTTGCTAAAAGTAAGACTGCTATTTTAATGATTGCGCTATTTCTATTCTCAACTGTAGCTGTTGTTGTTCAATTACCCGAAGCTAACGCAGCTGGAAACACCTATACCTCCTACGTTTATGTGGCTACTGGCACTGGAAACCGCCCTACGCAGGTCAATACGCCCATATTGCTTGTCGCTTGGACTGCAGACATGCCTCCAGACACTGGTGAAATATTGGGTGTGGTTACATCACCCTCAGGCAGAGCTGGATGGTATGGCATGCAATTATTAGTCACAGACCCTGACGGCAATACGGAGACCCTTGACATGCCTTACAGTGACCCAGTAGGCGCCAACTACATGCAATTCACTCCCACTATGGTGGGCACTTACCAAATTCAAGCCAAGTTCCCATATACCGACAAGGAACTTCAGGTGGATTTGTCGAGTGGAGGAAGTGTTTTCCACAAAGGAGACCATTACATCTACAGCGAAGCTTTAAGTCCAATTGCAACATTTGAAGTCGTTGAAGAGCCTCAACCACAATGGATTGAGTCACCTCTTGTAGGTGCCCCCTGGACTCGTCCAATAAACGACGCGGCCAGAACATGGTACGTGCTTGCAGGTAACTGGCTTGGCGGTGCCGCGAACGTGTATCCTCCAGGCAGTGCCGGCGGCAACTTGAGTCCTTACGCCTACGGACTTGCACCAGAGAGCGCTCACATAATATGGTCAAAACCGTTCTACATCGGTGGCATCATGGATGAACGATACGGAGACATCAACTTCGCAACCGCCCACTACCAAGGTACCCAATTCAGCCCAGGATTCATAGTTGACGGCAAAATACACTATACACCCTACATCACTCACACTAAAGCCCAAGGATGGGAAATCATCGATCTGTATACAGGAGCAACATTGTACAAAAACTACAGTGCAACAAGACCTAACATGGCAACAAACTATCTCTACGAATCGCCTAACCAGCACGGAGGATTCGCGTATCTGTGGGAAACTGGCGGCGGCGGCGGCTTCTTCGGAGGCGGCGGTACACCCGTTCAGGTGCCGGAGATTATTCAGGTATCTAATTCGTTCCAGAATCATACCGGAGAGCTTCCTATCAGGACGGCAGGCTATTCAACCATAAACAGGACGGCAACGCCAGTTCAGCTTGGTACGGTTTGGAAGATGATCGACGCATACACAATGCATACGTTATGCTACATAGCTAACGTGTCCACTAGCGGTACACAGGTCTACGGCAAAGACGGAAGCATACTACGCTACAACACGGTAGACCTTGCACCACGCGGAAGCACTGTACATGACTACTACTGCACGGTGTGGAACGCTTCGGCTGGAACAATGGTTGCAAGCCAACACGGAACAGGCGCGTGGCAGTGGAGACCCGCAGGCGGAGACTTCGGAGCAGAAGACCCGTACTTCGGAGCGCAGGGATTCTTCAGTTCCTACGCCATGGACTTCAACATCGTGCACGACGGCAACGAAATGTGGTGGCAGAACTTCTCAATACCCGACATCTCTGGCGGCAGCATCCAATGCATTCGCGAAGGCAGATACATGATTGTTGGCACAGGAGGATCATACACCCCCGCAGGAACGAATTACGGATGGATTATGAACATTAGCCTAGCAGAGGATAACAAAGGCACTCAGATTTGGAAATCCCCCAATATCACACCACCATACGTTGACACAACCAAAAACATTACAGTCGCAGGAATGTTCACCGGCGGCTTCAGCATGAACGGCGTTTATCCGGAAGTAGGCCCTAATGGCATAATAGTCTACTCGGAATCAAAGCAGCTGATGGTGTGGGTCTACGACGCGAAAACAGGTACGCAGCTATGGCAAACGGAACCAGGTGAAATATCACAATACCAGTTCTACAACTCGCACATCAACGTCGCTTACGGACTTGTTATAATTGACGGTGGCTACACTGGAGAGTTATTGGCTCTAAACGCTACTACAGGAGACGTTGTATGGAAATACGACGCTGAAGGCATCGGCGATGAATCTCCCTACGGCAACTATCCCGTCGGCGACTATGTAATCTCTGACGGCAAGATGTACACGTCCTCTTGGGAGCACTCATACACGCACCCAATAATCCGCGGCTACACTTTGAAGTGCATCAACCTCACTGACGGAACAGAAATATGGAGCGGCTTAGACTGGGGCACTGGCATGGCCATCGCAGACGGCATATTAGTTGAAAGCAACAGCTTAGACAACATGATATATGCCTACGGCAAAGGGCCAAGCGCTACCACAGTCGAGGCGTCACCAGGCTCTTCAGTGCATGGAACAAGCGTAATGATAACGGGCACGGTCACCGACCAGACTCCCAGCGGCAGGCGCAACACCAATGACCTAGTAGACTGGACGCTTAAGGGCACTCCAGCAATATCCGACAAAGACATGACTAAGTGGATGGCGTACGTGTTCATGCAGCAGATAAAGCCGACAGATGCTAAAGGTGTCGAAGTTATCTTGGAGACGCTTGATCCTAACGGCAACTTCTACGAAATCGGCAACGCAACCAGCGACATAGACGGTAACTACGGCTTAGCATTCAGTCCCGACGTTCCAGGAACATACCAGATATTCGCCACATTCAAAGGAACCAAATCCTACGGACCATCAACCGCATCAACATACCTAACTGTTGATGAAGCACCGCAAGCTGCACCTACACCCACACCCGTGCCGCCAACAATGACTGACACTTACGTGTTAGGCATCGGCGCGGGAGCAATCATAGCAATCATAGCAGTCGGCTTGATAATCATACTGATGCTGAGAAAACGGTAAACAAACCGTAAAAACCAAACAATCTTCCCCCTCATTTTTTTCGGGGTCACACACAAGGGAAGAAGAGGCTGAAAAACTCTTCCAAAGTTCAATTTAAACAGTAGCGGGTTTTAGGTATTTTTAATTCTTCTAATAAGGTGCATGAAGATCCCGGCAAACCCTCAATGCCTCAAAATTTTTAACTTGGAACCTCTCTTTCCCCACTCATACAGGCACTAATCCTAAACAACGGATTCAACAAAGAATAACAAAGTAACCCGTGTAGTACACAACACAGAATCTAAATTGATCTAAGCTTTGACTATACAACACGAGAACACACATAGGGCGGCAAATCTTCCTTAAACAAAAACAAGGGTACGCGAAAAAAATACTTAATCACCAATGAGTCCCTGAAAGTGGTCAGGAAAGCAAAGTTTGTTTTTCACATTTTTCCCGCCACTCTTGACCTATTTTTGCTTGTGCTTTTTATTAGGCAATTGCTCTCAAACTTTGGAGACAAGCACGTTTGCAAGAGAAAAAGAGTTCAGCTCATTTTCTCCTCTTTATCAGCATTACCAGAATTATTACGATTATAATTACTGCTATAACGGCACCTATTCCGATTAACACTTCTGCTGTGAAGAAACCTATAGGTGTCGGGGTCGACGTTGGGGTTGGGGTAGGCGTGGGGGTCGGTGTCGGGGCAGGAGTAGGCGTCGGTTCAGTTGTTGGATTAGGTGACGGCGTTATATCAGACCCTTGGAGAACGCAATTGGACCCATAGGAAAAGGCATCAAGTTGATCAGTTGACTCATAGGAATACGTAGTTGTTCCCTGTTCTCTAATGTATGTATAGAATGTGTAGGAGAATTCTCCTGATATAAGGTCACTTCTTTGTGGCATATTGAAGTTCACATATTCTGTTACATTATCATTTGCGGCTATTTGCAAGGAGCTGTCAGTGTAGTTCAATACATATGCCGGAGTGACGAAAAATGATCCATCGTCTCTCATGAAATAAAGTTGAATCCCCATCTCCCTTATGTCAAACGCTTGATTATCAGTTAAAATATTGATGGCAACGGTTGCTGGGGAACCCATATCGTAGCTTACTCTATCAAAGTTAACGCTGAAATAAGGCAACTGAGCTGAAACTGACGAAGCAAGAACACACGCAATCAAACAGCCCATAAGAGCGCATACCAGTAACTTTTTCATTTATTCATCCTCGGTTTTCTTAACTTTTCTCGTTCAATAGGCCTTCATCGATTAGGTTGATGGCTACATTCTTACGCTTCATGTTGAATATTAATTTTATCGAAATAACTCTGTTGCAGTCACATAAGAATTAGCTTGATGCTGGTGCAATCATGGGCGGATACGATGCAGCTGGGTATGCCACGTGCAGCAATATCATGAGTGCCAATACTGTAGGGTGCCAGTTTGAAAAGCTTAGAGTGCCGCTTGAGAGTGACCAGCCGCCGTCGGGGTTTTGGGTTGCGATGACGTTTTCCGCAAAGTCGGGGTAGACCAGGTTACCTTGCCCTGCCTCGTAGAGAAATGCAGCTGCTTCAAGTGCAATGTCTGTCACTGGTAAGCCGCTTTCGGTTAGTGCGGCAGTGTCATAATACAGGATTTCTATTAAGTTATCGGGCAATGATATGTTGCAGTTGTTTTCTTGTAGCCAAATTGTTGCCAGCAGCGCATGGGTCAACATGTAGCCTCCGCTGTATTTTGCATCTATGAGTACGGTTGGATAATTGCTTGGAGGGTTCCTTTGGTCTGCGTACAGGGCTGGGATTGTTATGGCGTCTACCTTTTCTATGATTGCTTTGAAATCCGTTTCATCTACGGTGTTATTATGGTCGGCGATGCGGCGGTATAATTTCATTAAAGAGTGGGAGCAGGAAGATAGTATTTCGTCGTAGTGTTGGAGTGCGTCTTTGAATTCTTGTATGCCGAACTGGCGGTAAATTACGTTAAGCATTAGCAGAGCGTACGGTTCATTTATTTGTTCTAAGTAGGTGACGGCGTGATTTATCGCTACTTTTAACTTGTCATCGGTCTTTTGGCTGGTTGGTTTTGGGGAAGCTGTGGGTGTTGGTTGCGTTAGTTGCGTTGGTTGTGGCGTGTTTTGGGGCGCACTTTGAGCGGTTCCCTCTGGACCACTTTTCAAGTCTGGATAAGGGGTGATTTTTGGGGTTGTTTGTAGCTCGTCCTGTGATGCAACCAATGGAGGCCTTAGCAGCAAGGGCGCAACCAGAAGACTGAATAATACGATTACGCAGATGGCGGCTGCAATAGATTTCTTCATCGTGTGTTTCTATCTCATTATACTCTTTGTGTGTATGTGACTTTAAGCTTTCTCAAATTAGGGCGTCAAGAAACAACGACTGGAGTAACCGTCAAAAAAGAACAAGCCTCTCGAGAACATGAAAGAGAAGCTGGGTTATTGTTTTGTATTGTTTTTCTGTGTGTTAGTTTGGTGGGGGAGCTATCATGGGTGGGTATGATGTTACGGGGTGTGCTACGTGCAGCACTATCATGAGTGCCAAAACTGAAGGATGCCAGTCTGTGTAGTAACGCGCATTTTGATCAGCAAACCAGCCACCGTCAGTAAACTGAGCTGCAATGACGTTCTGCACAAAGGCCGAGTTAACTAGGCTACCTTGCCCTGCCTCATAGAGGAAAGCAGCAGCTTCGAGTTGAATGTCGTTGACTCGTGAGCCGTCCCCGATTAATGCAGCGTTCATCTGGTATAGGTCACTTATGAAGCCGTCCGGTAGTTGGATGTTGCAGTGGTTGTCTTGCAGCCAGATGGTGGCCAGCAAAGCATGTGTCAGCAAGTAGGCTCCATCATCAATGCTTCCGTCATTGGTGGGTTGTGACGCGCAATAATAACCATAATCCACAGCGCCTGTTAGTTCAGATACGTAATCGTCGGGCAGGCTCCTTCGGTCGGAGAAGAGAGCAGGAATCGTGAGGCGGTCAAGTGGGTCCGTCACTGCGTTGAAATCCTCTGGCTGAACGGCAGAAGTGTTATAATCGGCGATGCGCCGCCATATCGGTATCAGGGGATCGTTGCCAGAAGCGTACAGTTGGTCGTAGCGCTGCAATGAATCCTCAAATTCTGCTATGCCGAACTGTCGGTAAATTACGTTAAGCATCATCAAACCGATGGGGTGCTCGGTCTGGTTCAAGAAGGTGATGGCTTGGTTTATTGCCTGCTGTAACTCCTGACTTACAGGTTGCGCAGTGCTTATGGGAGTGGCGGTAGGAGTGGGAGTGGGCGCAGAAGTAGGCGTTGGGGTGGGCGTGGGCGGCGCGGGCACGTCAGAAGTCGCCGAGGGAAGCTTTAGCAGTAACAAAGCCGTCAATAGACTGCATGTTACGATAACAGCGCAGAGCACTATCAGCCATTTCTTCATACAGCTTCTAACGGGGTTCAACAGTTTTATATGTATTGTTTCGAAAGGCGCGTGACCTCTCACAAGCAAATGTTGATCAAAACGGTGACTTCGACGGCACTGCATCATCAAAATGACCGCGACAGCTGACAGATAATTGCATTTTCTCCCATATGCCAAGTCTGCAGAGCCCCGGCACATCTGTTAATCACCCTTCAATCTTAATGCGGTCTTACATAAATCGTGACATAAAACTTGTTGTCTTAAGCTCTGTTTGGTGGATCGGGGGGACTTGAACCCCCGACCTCCTGAGTGCAAGTCAGGCGTTCATACCCGCACATCGCAATAGCTATATAGTTATGTTACTATCATTTCATGCATGAACAAGTATGTGACAATCTCCGTTCCTGTTGAAGTCAAAGAACGCCTCGAAAAAGCCAAGGGAAACAAGGAATGGGGCGAATTCCTTCTCGAACTCTATACCGAGCGGCGGCTTCTGAAAAGCAAAATAGCCTTCGAAGAACTAGCAAACCTACTCACTGAGGAAGACATCAAGGGAATGGTTGAGTCCAGCGAGGAGTTCAGGGAGACGTTTACTTTCGCATGAATATCCTTGACACAGGCGTCATAATCGACATGCTTAAAGCGAAGAAGTACAGTTCAGGGGCAATCTCGCCTTTATCGCTTATCGAGACTTTACGGGGCATCGAAAACAAGAAAAGAACAAAAGTGAAGCATCTGCTGGAAGAAAGCTTCGCGGTCATAAACCTGGACAACAAAATCATAGAAACATACTGTGACGTCTACTGCAAACTGAAAAAAGACGGCAACCCACTGCCTGACGCAGACCTCTTAATAGCCGCCACAGCCATGGCTTACAACCTGACTCTGGAAACCAACGATGAACACTTCCGAAGACTGGTGCCTCTCGGCTTAAAAATTAAGTGACAAGAAACGATTGAGGATTTGGTGGACCGGGGGGGACTTGAACCCCCGACCTCCTGAGTGCAAGTCAGGCGTTCATACCAGCTGAACTACCGGCCCACAAGCGGTTTCTGAATGCTTAGAACGGTTCCTTGATATTTAGGTTTTGGCTGCAAAAAGCGCCAGCCCCAAAAAAAATAAAGTGAAAAAAATATTGAATAAATAAAGTCAAGTGTTAAGCGTTAAAAGCTTAATATCGCCTTCTTGGTGGTCGTTTCTTTGACCAGCATTCTCGGCAGTAAACTGGCCTATTCGGGTCAGGCTTGAACGGAACTTCGCATTCCTGACCGCATTCAGAGCAAACTGCCTTGTGCATCTCTCTATCGGACATCGACTATTTCAACTCCTCTACTGTTTTGCGTGCAAAATTCACTTCTTGCACGATGCTCTATTGCATTACAGAGGAGAATATAAAATTTGTCATATACTTCGCAGGATTCAGGTGTGGAATTTCTGCTGGCTCCAGCGTGAAAGAGCAAGGCGCAGAAAACGGGCTATAAACCTGCGATTCCGTCCCTAAAATCGGGGAAAATTAAGACAAGGCGAAGCCAGCGTTGACTTCCGAGCCCCGCAAAGCATCGCATTGTGCAAAAAGTGATATGGTTTCTCTGGGGTTATCCTTGAATTGTCACTGGCTGAACTTCAAAAGGAATTTTCTCTTTCATTTTCTCTGCGGCATATGCGACAAGCTGATTAAACTGCTTTTCTGAGAGGACATTGCGTGCTCTGGACAAAACTTCTAGACATAAGTCTTTAAAAACGAGGTCAGCGCAACCCAACTTTGCGTCATCAATCAATTCTTTGCAAGCTTTAAAGATTTGTTCATTCATTTCGACTTCACCTTGCATCGAATACTTCACGCTGGAAACGATTAAAACACTTATGAATTCAGAATATTAATCCGAAATAACCATTAGCAGCTCAGTTTTTCCACCATAAACTATTTAGTCCGCTTTAGCGTCAGAACTTTCTGTAGCAGGTGTTTTTATGACCGCAAAGGAAAACTCGAACCCAGCTGAAACATTCAGGAATCGAATGCGGGAACAACAAGAACTTCTCAAGCTTCGACTGAAGCATGTTAAGCATACGGTTGCCGTGATAAGCGGAAAAGGCGGCGTAGGAAAAAGCACTGTAACCGTTAACCTTGCCGCGGCTTTTGCCCTGACCGGAGAACACGTGGGCATTTTAGACGCGGACATCCATGGCCCCAGCGTCCCCAGACTATTGGGGTTAACAGGACAGCGAGTGAAAGTGGGGCCGCCAGGCGCGTTTCCAGTCACAGGTCCCTTGGGGATAAAGGTTGTTTCGATTGACTTCTTTTTGCCAGAAGAGCAAACCCCTACCATTTGGCGGGGTCCGCTTAAAATGACGGCTATACGCCAGTTCCTGTCAGATGTGGTGTGGGGCGAACTAGACGTGCTGTTTATTGATTTGCCGCCTGGAACCGGTGACGAACCCCTGAGCATCGCGCAGCTTTTACCCAACATCGACGGCGTGGTCATAGTCACAATGCCTTCGGAACTCTCACGAGCCGTTGTGAAAAAGGCAATCACGTTCGCGCGGATGGTTGGGATGCCCATAATTGGCATTGTTGAAAACATGAGCGGCTACGTCTGCCCAAGTTGCGGGGAGAAAATTGACATTTTCCAGTCTGGCGGCGGAAAGAAGATGGCGGAAGAAACAGGTGTTCCGTTTCTCGGTAGCATTCCGATAGACCCGAAGGTGGGCGTGGATTCTGATAAAGGCTCGCCTTTCGTGATTGAGCATGCAAACTCGGCTGCGGCTAAAGCGTTTGTTGAGATTGTCAAGAAAGTTGAGTCTTACCTTCAGGAAAGAGAAAACACGAAACCTAAGTAGCGTGTGACGAAAAAACGTATTTGTGAAGATTAAAAGAAAAGTAGTGGAGAGTTAAATTCGGTTTTTCTTTGTTGCCCGTCATTGTCATGCTTTCGTAAGGGAAATCTCCATCGTTGAAACCATTCTAGACCTGTTTTCGCCTTCCCTGGGTGGCATCTCGACTGTTCCGATAGCTATCTTTGTCACTTTCAAGTCTTTTAGGAAACGGTTTCGAGTTATTTCTGCTACGTCAACGGCTGTGGTGATTGCTTGTCCGCGGGCTTTCAACGTTACCTCTTTAAGGTTAGCTTGAGAGAACGCTGTTATGATAGCTAGGACATAGCTCATGGGAGGTTTGTTTCCAACGAAGATTACGTCTGATTTTTCTGCCATTTTTTCTATCACTCCTTTTTTTATTCTTCCTTGTCGTGTTGCTAACGTTCATGTCTTCTCTCCGTGGACATTGAACGGTACTGCCTCTTATGAACAAGCTTGCTTATAAATTCAATTCAATAATTGGATGCATGTCGCGTGTCGCAAAAGTGAAAGCGGTAGGGTTTTATACCTAATCACTAAAGGGAGAAGTGTGCGCTGGAGGGTTGCGTGTGTCTGTGTCGCCTAGTATCCGGGAGGTTTTAGCGAGAAGAATCGCGGGAGAGATAATTCTCTCAAGCAAATCTGGGGCGACCATGCGGAAGTGGCGCGAGCTTTTCGCCGTGTCGCAAATAAGCCTTTCCGAGCGGATGTCGCTTTCATCCTCGGTTATAAGCGATTACGAGAGCGGCAGAAGAAAAAGTCCTGGCGCCAAGTTCATCAGGCGCTTCGTTTTGGCGTTGCTACAGATTGATGAGGAGAAGGGCAGCCGCTTCACCCGAGAATTCGCGAAGCTGACGAGTTCGCCGTCTGTGGCCATCGTGGACCTCAGGGAATTCCCCATCCCTGTTCGCGTTGAATACCTGTGCAGAGCCATAAACGGCGAAGTAGTCGCCTGCAAAGACAAGTTCGTAAAAGAGGTCAGCGGCTACACCGTAATCGACAGCAAGAAGGCGGTTGAAGCGCTTTCGGGCTTGGAGTACGCACAGTTGTTCGGGGCAACAACCGACCGCGCGTTGGTGTTCACGAACGTGGATAACGGGTGCCTGCCTATGATGATTGTGCGTGCCAGCAGCTTGAAACCGAAAGTGGTTGTTTTTCACCGCGTGAAACCAGATGACTACGCCATCAAGCTGGCAGAATACGAGCAAGTGCCGCTTATCTATTCAGATGTGTCCAGTGTGGAGCAGCTGGTGAAGTCGCTGCGGAAACTGTACCGCATTGCGTTGCGCATAAAACTCGGAAGACGCATACGGCCACCACCAAAAATAAGCGCGTAAATGAGGCATCACCAATTTCTCCTGATGCTTCCATCTATACAGGGGATAGCTTAACCGCAGCACAGCCAACTAACATATTTGCCGCCTATTGGCCAGTCAATGCAGAAAACTATAGAGGGGTCTACCTTCACAGACGCTTTTCACCTTTAAATAAGGGGGCTCTACAGACTTTTCCGAGCCCTAAAGGCGCTACAGTTTTCCGTCAACCACAAGTTTAATCTATTTATAGAGGGGGTATAAGTTTTTCCAAGCGCTAGAGTTCAAGGGCAAACGTTTAAGCGCAAAACAGATTATTAGTTTCGCAGTTTATACTCCTTGATGTGGGTTAGCGTGATAAAGAAGATATTAACTGGTTGCGGTTGCATTGACAACAAATTGAATGGTGGCATTTCATCTGAAAGCGTTACGCTTGTTTACGGAGAAGCCGAAACTGGGAAAACAACGTTGGCGATGCAATGCACCGTGAACTGCGCCATGCAAGGCTACAAGACTCTGTTCGTGGACTGCGACAACACCTTTTCCGCGAAAAGGCTCTCTCAAGTTGCTTCTGGAAAATTTGAGGAAATCGCCGACCTCGTGATCCTGATAAAACCCGCCGATTTCAAAGAGCAAACCGCCGTCATCGACCGCATTTCAGAGTACACCGCCAAAAACTTCGGTTTAATCGTCATCGACACCCTCAACTCGCTGTACAGGGCTAAAGTTGCGGAATCAGCTGGAAAAGCGTTCGGACCAAACCGAGAGCTGAACAGGCAACTGGCGATTCTGGCGCAAACCGCGAAAACCCAGAAGATCCCTGTGGTGTTAACAAGTCAGGTGCGAAGCGTTCTGGATGAACCATATCACAGTGTGGAGCCTGTGGCAACCAGAGTTTTAAAATTCTGGGCTGACACAATAATCGCCATGAAACCCACCGAAAGCCCGCAAACGGTGGAAGCGGTGCTTGAAGAAACACGCAGTAACCCTAGAGAAACACGCTGTTACTTGTGGATTGATGAAACTGGAATTCACGATTCCCCATTCCTTTAGTGATGGTTGATCACATGGACTTAGCCACATTAATCATCGCAGCGTTGAAATTCGTGTTTCCCGCTTACTGCGCAAACGCTGTGCCGGTGATTGCTGGCGGCGGAACCGCGATGGATTTCGGAAAAAACTTCTTTGACGGAAAACGTGTTTTCGGGAACAACAAGACTTTCAGAGGCTTCTTTTTCGGTTTAGCGGTTGGAATTGCGGTTGGGTTGGTTGAATGCTTCCTTTTCGGCTATCCGTTTCTGTTCAGTGTGCTTTCGCCTTTAGGTGCTCTTTTAGGCGATTTAGCGGCGGCTTTTCTGAAAAGGCGATTAGGGATTGCTCCTGGCGGTTTGTTCCCTGTTGTTGACCAGGTTGACTTTGTTGTGGGTGCGCTTTTGTTTTCGCTGCCGTTGGCGATTGTGTCTTGGGAATTGGCGATTGCAGTTCTCATAATCACTCCTCCAATTCACTTGGTCACGAATTTTGTGGCGTATAAGTTGGGGTTGAAGAAAAATCCTTGGTGAGTTTAGCCGCCGAGCTTGATTTGTATGGCGTCTTCCAGGAAGATGTACGCTAACAGCAGGAGTGTTACGCCTATGACTAGCATCATGTACGCTTGTCTGGGCTTGTAGGCGTATTTTGTGCTTTGGTAAACGGCTAAGAGTCCTACGAATCCGATGCTGTACAGCATTATGGCAATTACGCTGTCGGATATGAATTGCTGTCCAAGGTCAGGGTACAGGAAAATGTAGCCTTTGCCTGTGAAGAATGCGGGAAGCGGCGAAGAAATCAGGGTGAATAATCCACCGCCGAAAAGGAAAACCGCGTACGCGATTACGATTATGGAGACGACTAGGGATGAAGGTCTTGCTGTTGAAATCTTTTGGAACCATCGGCTCAGCGAAAATCTTGTTTCTGCTGCTCGCCTTTTAGCTTTCTTCGACACTACTGTTCCCTCGTGTTTACCAGGTAATTTGCTACTTCTTTAGCGCAGTCACCTGTTAATGAATTTTGCTCAATCTCACTTAAATATTCTACCCCAGAAACCTCCAAAGCCTTTCGCCAAACACCAAACCCAACCACAACACACTCATAAGCCTCAAACCAACACGCAAAACCAATCTTTAACAAAGTCCAAAGACAAAATTCACAACCTAACAATTAAAATTCCTTAGCCTAGTTTGTTTGCGGGACTGACGTGCGATTTTTTGTCTATCCCCCCTTATATATAGATTAAACCTGTGCTTAGACTGTTGCGGCTGGCTTCTTGGAAAAGACTGAACTCAAAATAAATAAAACTAATTTCCAATTGGAAAACAAGGGTTTACTGGGACTCCGCAGGTGCGACAAACTATGGGAGAAAGCGAAAATGAACAGCTATTTCAATGCTTAGCGTTTGCGTTTCTTAAAGTAGACCAGAGCTGCTACGCTTACTAAAACAACGGCAGCGACAGAAGCAGTTAAAGCAGGTACAACAGGGAAAGGCTCTGACTAAGGTTCTGGCGAAGGAGATTGTGGAAACTGTTCAGGAGTTCCGTAGCCTATTGGCGTGTACTGCTCGTTCACCGAGTAAACGTTTCCATTTTCATCTTTGTAAACGCCGCCTAAAGCGTACAGCTGATCGTTGACAACAGCGATTTCCGCGTCATCGAAATTCGTCAAGCGATTGGCAGAGTCTGGTATGGGTTCGGCAACGGTCCAGCTGTCGTTTGCCGGGTCATAAACCTGATTTAAGCCGTCGCCTACAACATATATGCGTTTGGCCGCCATAACGCCGATGGTCGCGCCTGCACTGATTGATTTTTGAGCGTTAGGCAAAGGCGACCCTAAACTCCACGTGCCCGTCGCAGGGTCATAAATCTGATTCAAGTTAACACGCGTTCTCGAAGTGCCGTTAGGCGCTAAACCGCCTATCACGTAGATTTTATCTTGGTAGATGGCGGTGCCGAACCAAGCCAATGGACCAGGCATAGGCTGCTTTGAATGCCACTCATCCGTTGCTGGATCATACACTGAGGCATCATCAATAGTGACCTGGGTGGAACCATAAGGATGGCCACCAATAACGTAGATTTTGTCGTTCACCACGCCAACTCCAAAACCAGTTTTCGCTAATCCCATCCGCGCCTTTGCCACCCACGAACCCTCCGAAGCCACAGAAGGTTCGATTGCGGTTATAGCGCGCGCTAGCTGAGTGATGAGTGTGTCACGGTCAACTATAACCTCGTTGAGATGGTCTATTTTACTCTGTAAAGATAAAGCATTGCTGTACTGGAATGCTGTCATCGCTAAGCTTAGAGCTAAAAGAACAGCGAGAATTATCACTGTCAACTTCAAAACAGTGTTCTTCCGTGAAACGAAGTTGCTCGTTTTCGCTTGCTTTAACCCTAGCTACGCTTTCTACCGTATCGACGCTGTGCAGCGCATCTTTTCCTTGGTCCGACAAGGTGTATTTTCCGTAATCGTCTGTTTTGATGAGTCCACCAAGTTTGCTTATGTGGTGTTGAAGGTGTCCGCTGCTCTCGATGCCGAGTTTCTTCTTTAAGTCTGCAAAGCCCAAGGGCTCGTCACTTAAGGCTTTCAGAAGCATTATGCGAGTAGGATGGCTGAGTGCGTCAAAAACCTCAGCTCGCTTTCTGTCCTCTTCAACATTCTCAACATCCATCTTGCTCATCACCAGAACTTAAGCTTTCAGCGATATTTAATACCTCGTAATTAGACCAAAAACACCTGTCACTTTTGCTTGTCTCAAAAGTTGATTTTGTGGTCTATTTTTCTGGACAATGGCTCTCGTTGTTGGAGTTAGCGATTGCGGTTCTTGAAGTACACCAGCAAAACCATGATGACAAACAACAATTTCAGTAACTTAGATGTCGGTCATGATCTGTTCTGTGATTCAATAATAACGTATGCTATGATAGCGACCCCGATTATCGTGAAAATAGCCGGCACTATCTCCGCCCAAATATGGGGCATTTGTTGCCCCCACCCAAAATCAACGAATATCAGCGAGAGCGCTATAACTCCAACAACGGCGGCAATCACGCAGATAACGATTGTTTTGATCTTTTTGGAGTTCGCCATTTCGTTCTCAGTATTAACGAGTTTGCTTTTAAATTCGACTAAATCCTTCAAGAAATGACCTGAGACGATGGCCACGCTTCCCACGCGAAAAGAACCGATCTGCTTAGGGCTTTGCACGTTCCAAATTAAAACAAAATCTGTACTAAAAAAAATTTAATCTCTTTTTCTCTCTCTTGCACACAAAAGCTTTCAGTTTAGGGTTTACGTTTCTTGAAG
>Ga0307423_1000002_pt1 | contig 155712 bp, 146 predicted proteins | sample SalMarWE160310MG_FD_202154 | JGI IMG/M metagenome (GOLD analysis project Ga0307423, IMG submission 202154) | Salt marsh sediment microbial communities from the Plum Island Ecosystem LTER, Massachusetts, United States - WE1603-10 | ecosystem: Environmental > Aquatic > Marine > Intertidal zone >...
CTCGCCGGCATCGGCTATTTCGCCCAGAGCTACGGCACCATCGTGGCCCCGGGCGCTGGAGACATGCTCTCGACCCTGCTGCTCATCGTGGCCGTGCCGGGCGAACTGATCTTCACCCTGTGGCTGGTGACCAAGGGCATCGACGAGGACACATGGCACCGCCGAGCCGATGCGCCCGTCGAGGCGACGCTGTAGGAGGTTGTTGATTAATCACGGCGAAGGCTCGCAATGCTCCGAGAGATCAGCGTTGTCAACCAGGGTGTCGAGCCTGAACTCGGATTCTTCAACAGCGTCCTAGCCCACCTCCCGGAACAGATCGAAGGACGTGATACAGATGATCCGCAGACTCACCTCCATCGCCATGGTGGTTGGCCTCGTGGTCGTGGGGTTGGTGGCGCAGGCAAGTGCCTACCTGCTGGCGCCCCCCGGCCCCGCCCACGGGGGTGGATCCACCACCACTGACGCCTCCTTGCTTGCCGAGCCCGGTCCGCACCCAGTCGGTGTCCGCACCATGACCGCCGACGAGGCACCGATGCCGTTCACGCTCTGGTACCCGACGGACGGGCTGGACGAGGTCCACGACCTCACCTACACATACGGAATCAACATGCTCGGTGCCGAGAGCGCCGTGGCCCTCGCCACCTTCACCGGGCACGCCACACCCGGTGCCCCTGCGGACACGTCGGACGGACCGTATCCGCTCGTGATCGTCTCCCACGGGTTTGCGATCACACCCTCGAGCTACGCCTGGCTCGCGGAGCATCTCGCATCGCATGGCTTCGTCGTGGCCGCACCGAGTCACCGCGAGTCACTCGACCCGAGAGGGCTGTGGAGAGCCACGGTCGAACGGCCCGCCGATGTCGTCGAACTGCTCGCTCATCTCGACCATGAGGTCCGGGCTGGCGGCGAGTTCGCCGGACTCATCGACATCGAGTCGGTCGCCGTGGTCGGCCATTCATACGGCGGCTACACCGCCCTCGCAGCCGCAGGTGCCCGACTGGACATGGACGGCTTCAGAGACATTTGCGAACACGAGATCTCCTCGGGGGATCCTCTGGAGTTCCAATGCGATGCGCTGGTCGACCATGCCGACGACATCGCCGCTCTGGCTGGTCTTGACGCAACTCCGTCGGGTCTGTGGCCCACCGCGGGCGACGATCGCATCGACGCCGTCGTCTCGGTGGCCGGCGACGCCGCCATGTTTGGCACATCGGGGCTCGCCGAAATCAGCGTGCCCGTTCTGACGCTCGGCGGCACGGCGGACACCGATTCGCCGCTCGAGTGGGGTAACCGGCTCGTCTACGAGCACGCTTCGAGCGCTCGAAAGGCCGAGGTCGTACTCAAGGGCGCCGACCACATGGTCTTCGCCGGGGGCTGTGAGCAGATGCGACGCATCGAGTCGCTGGTGTCTCTCGGTTTCTGCACGAATCCCGGTTGGGACCGCAACGAGGTCCACGACGTCGTCAACCACTATGTGGCGGCGTTCTTGCTCGCCGAATTGAAAGCGGATCCCAGTGCCGCCGAGGCGCTCGAGCCCGCAAACCAGAATCTACCACGGACCACCTATCGATCGGTCGGGTTCTGACATGTCCAACGTTCTCGATCCATCACGGTTACCCGAAAGGAGCAACCACCATGCAGGCAATCACACTCAAACGAGCCGGTTCGGCCGACCTTCTGACGCCATCGGAGGTTCCGAGGCCCGTCCCGAGCCCAACCGATCTGCTCATCCGCATCCACGCGGCGAGCGTCACCCGCGGCGATGTCGTGATGCGCAAGATGCCGAAGCTGATCGCACGTCTCTTTGGGGAAACCCCCAAGTCCGTGCCCGGCTATGAGTACGCAGGCGTCGTCGAGGAACTCGGTGCGGAAGCGACGGGGTTCTCCGCCGGTGATCGGGTGTTCGGGACGACGAGCGGGCTGGCGCAGGGGTCCTATGCCGAGTACATCGCTGTGCCGGCCGATGGCCTGGTGGTGACGATCCCCGACTCGTTCGGGTTCGAAGATGCCGCACCCGTGCCCGTTGGTGCGATGGCAGCCCTGGATTTCCTCCGCACGGGTGGCGTCAGGCAGGGCAGCAGGGTCCTCATCAACGGTGCGTCGGGCAGCGTCGGCACCTTTGGGGTGCAGATCGCCAAGTACCTCGGCGCCCACGTGACCGCGGTGGCCGGACCGTCCAACACCGACCTCGTCGTCTCCCTAGGCGCCGATACGGTGATCGACTACACAAAGGAGGACTTCACCGAGTCCGGGCTCACCTTCGACGTTGTCTTCGACGCTGTCGGGAAGACGAAGCGCCAGAAGGTGCACAGCATGCTGGCCAATGGCGGTGAGTTCGTTACCACGAAGGGACGCAGGAAGGAGACCCGCGAGGATCTCCTGGCCGTTCGGGATCTTCTCGCGTCTGGGGCGATCACGGCGATCATCGATCGCATCTACCCGCTCGAGGAGGCAGCTGAGGCGCACGGATACGTGGAGCAGGGCCACAAGCGGGGCAACGTCGTCCTGCTGGTGGCTGCGAGCACAGCATCGGAATCCGCGCAGTCAGCGTCCGGCGAGTGACCGCCTGCTACGAGATGCCGTAGATCAGCGTGCTCGCCTTCAGTCCCAGCGGAAGAACAGGACGGCTAACCCTCCGGCTACCAATACGTACATTGCCATCACCACCAGGCTCGACGTAGCCGGAGTGTTTCCCGCCCAGCTGGTGGTCAACGCCTGCACCGCGGCTCCACTTGGTGTGTAGTTGCTCACGGTGAGGATGCCTTGCGGCATGACCTGGAGGGGGATGTATACGCCCGCGAAGAAGAGAAGCGGGAAGTACAAGAGCATTCCGACCGCCTGCCCGGAGCTGGCTGTGGGTACGAAAGCGCCGATGAGCGATCCGACGGCGAGCAGGGAGACGGCGCCGAGAAGGTACGACAGCAGAAACCATCCGGGGCTCTGAGGAAACGGGAGGCCAAAGACCAGCATCCCGATGAGGATCGCCGCCAGCGTGGCGCACGTCACTACCACCAGTTGCACCACGAGATGAGCTATTACCAATGCGCTGGGGTGTACGGGTGTGGTGGAAAGCCGGCGCAGGATGCCCTTCTCCCGATTCCCGCCCAGGGTTGCCGGGAGGATCGACAGGGCGACGGTGGCCAGCCCGAGGGCGATGCTGACCGGCGCGTAGATCTCGACCAGGCTCATTCCAGCCAGCTCGGCGTTCTTCTCGGTGGCACCGGGGAAGACGGAGCCGATGACGATGAGCAGGAGCGCAGGGAAGACGAGGCCGAAGAAGACCGACAGCGGCTCCCTCGTGAAGACCCGCGATTGGGTCTTGGTCAGTGCACCGAGTGCGGTCATTTCATCTCCTCCGTCAGTTCGAGCCGACGACCGGTGATGGCAACGAACGCATCGTCGAGGTTTGCCTGGTCGACTTGAAGCCGGTCGGGAACGATTTCGCGTCCTGCCAGGAGCGAGACAACTGCGAACAGCATCTTCTCGTTTCCGGTGACCTCGATCTCGCCACGTTCCCGCGTTACCCCCGTCACCTCGGGGAGAGCGGTCAGCCAGGCATCCTCGATTGCCACCTTGGTGGTGAACCTGAGCCGTTGCTGCAACCCTGCGCTGTCGATCAGGCCCTGGGGCGTGTCCAAAGCAACGAGATGGCCCCCGTCGATGAGTGCCAGCCGGTCAGCGAGCCTCTCGGCCTCCTCCATGAAATGGGTGACGAGGATGATGGTGACACCGCTGTCTCGAAGCTCCTCGACCAGACCCCAGATCTCCCTCCGGGCTTGGGGGTCGAGACCGGTGGTCAACTCGTCGAGGATCACGGCACTCGGTCTCCCCACGAGGGCAGCGGCAATCGAGACCCGTTGCTGCTGACCACCCGAGAGACGGGAGTAGAGGGTGTCGGCTTTCTCTCCGAGGCCGAGACGCTCGAGCAGCATTCCCACATCGAGTGGCTCCGGGTAGAAGGCGGCGAAGGTGTCGACGATCTCCTTGACCTTCACCCGGTCCTGGAATCGGCTCTCCTGAAGCTGAACACCGAGACGGGTCTTTACTTCCGCCCTGTCTACCAGCGGATCGAAACCGAAGACCGTCACTCTCCCCGCATCCGGAGTCCGAAGTCCGGCGATGGACTCCACTGTCGTGGTCTTGCCAGCGCCGTTGGGCCCGAGGATGGCGAAAATCTCGCCTTCATCGACCGCGAAAGAGATGTGGTCAACAACGGTCTTGCTGTCGTACGTCTTGGTCAGACCATCGACCTCGATTACAGGCACGAACTCACTCCCCGGTACGCCTTCGGTGGAGGACCCTACCAGCGACCCCGGTCACGGCGACGGTCGGCGCGCCCCGAGGACGCAGAACTCATTGCCCTCTGGATCGGCCAACACCACCCAGGGTACGTCGCCCTGGCCAATGTCGACACGGGATGCGCCATGTGCGATGAGCCAATTGACCTCGGCGTCCTGATCTTCAGGGCGGAAATCGAGATGAAGGCGGTTCTTGGACTGTTTCTGTTCGGTGACCGCCTGGAACATGAGCCCCGGGAGCTGATCGGCCTCTGGTCGAATCTCGAACTCGTCGGGGTCGTCGTTGACGATGACCCATCCGAGCGCCTCGAGCCACCAGTGACCGAGCGCCACCGGATCGCGCGCGTCGATGACAATCTGTTCCCACTCGAGACTCATGGGATGACCATACCGCTCGGCGGGTCTCTCGATCGAGCGCTCTGTTGTTTCAGCCTGGAGAGGCGGACGGAGCCAACTGCCTGAGCGCCTGTGGGCGACCTGCCCGTAGCGGCCCGGGACCAGCCCGTTCATCGCGTACATCTGCCAGCGAACCTATATCCATCCCAGGAATCCGGCGAACACGACCATCATGACGACATCCAGTGCAGCAAAGGTCCCGATGAAGGTGATCCGCTGCTTGGGCTTTGCGTCGTAGCAGTAGGCGGCGGCCAGGAAGAAGGGGATGTAGACCAGCAGGAAGACCGGGATAGACCCCCACCAGGAATAGACCCAGACGAAAGCCGGCGTCTTTGCCAGGAAGATCTCGATAACGGCGAAGAGGGCCGCATTCCCGACCACAAACAGCAGACGGTTGTTGAGACCAAAGACCTTCAGCTTGGGGTCGTCCGGCAGAACCTTGCTCAAGACGAGGCCGGCTATCGAGAACATGAGACTCAGCTCGATGCCTACCCCGACCAGGATCAAAAAGGAGGTGCCGGTTGGCACCGTCCACAGGGCGTCGTCGCTGAAGTGCTGGATGAGTGCATTCAGGATCTCGAAGAACCAGTGCACGACGTAGAGGCCAAGCCCGGCTGCGATGCCCTTCCAATTCCTCTTGGAGACCTCGTTGGTATACACGTAGACCACCAGTGCCAGGAATGTGATCACGTACCACTGGAAGTTGTCGCCCGTTCGCAGGATGTCGAGCGCGGCTTCGGTCGCAGAGTCCATAGGTCTCTCCAATGGAAATGGGATTCGGGTGTCCGTGAGTGCAGCATAAATCTTGCGAGCGGGCGTCCTAAGTTGGGGATTCGTGAGAGCAGTCGCCGTGTCTCGTAATGTGTGCGCATGAGCCAAGTGAGACTCCTCCCAGGGATCTGGCACGACCGCCTGACCGTCAACGCCGAGCGAGCGATCTTCCACCAATGGGGGCAACTAGAAGCTTCGGGCTGCATCGACAACTTCCGCATCGCAGCTGGCGACACCGAAGGATTTCGTGAAGGCTGGTTCTTCGCCGACTCGGACGCCTACAAGTGGCTGGATGCGGCAGCGCGCGTTTGTGTCACCCATCCCAGCCCACGTCTGGCGACTCTGATGGATGACTTCATCGATCTGCTTGGGCGGGTCGAGCAACCCGACGGCTACATCTACACGTACAACCAGATCCACTTCCCGGAGTCCCGCTGGGTCAACTTGCAGGTGGAGCATGAGCTGTACTGTCACGGCCACCTGATTGAGGCGGGCGTCTCGCACAACGAGGCCACGGGACGCACCGAACTGCTGGAAATCGCCCGGCGTGCCGCAGATCGCGTTGTTGCGGATTTCGAGGGCAAAGGACCGGCGTATACACCAGGACATCAGGAGATCGAGCTTGCCCTGCTGCGGTTGTACCGGCTCACCGGGCAGGCCGACTATCTGAATCTGGGCAAGCAACTCATTGAGCAGCGGGGCCGCATGCGACGGTTTGGTCTTTCCGTCTTCCGACAGAACTCGAGTGCTGAAAAGAGGAAGAAGGTCGTCGGGGCGCAGCAGCAGGACTACATGGTCGCCCACCCGGAGTACTCCCCATCCCGTGTTCCCGCGGGGAACGAATCCAAGAAGCCGTGGCACGCCAAACCACGCTGGATGCTGAGCGCCCTCAACGGCGAGTACTTCCAGCAGCATTCCCCGATCCGGTTCCAGACTGTGCCGGTCGGACACTCGGTCCGGTTTGCCTACCTGGAAACGGCAGCCGCAATGTTGGCGCGAGACAGCGGTGACCCGTCTCTGCTAGATGCCATCGAGCGAGCCTGGGATCACATGGTCTCCCGCAAGATGTACGTCACGGGTGGGATCGGCTCGCTACCTCATTCAGAGGGTTTTGGCCGCGATTACGAGCTCGATCCGGAAGTCGCCTACGCCGAGACTTGTGCCGCTCTGGGGAGCATGTTCTGGAACTGGGAGATGGCCCAGTTGACTGGAAAGGCGCAGTACAGCGACCTGTTTGAGTGGCAGCTGTACAACGCTGCCGGCGTTGGCATGGGATCCGACGGCACTACCTACCTCTACAACAATCCTCTGACCACCACGGGCGGTGTCGAGCGGAAGCCGTGGTACGAGGTTTCCTGTTGCCCGTCCAACATCTCGCGTACCTGGGCCGACTTGCGGAAGTACTTGTATACATGCGACGAGGGTGGTGTTTGGGTGCACCAATACATCAACAGCGCTGCAGTCCTCGAGGAGTGTGGCGCCGCCAATCTCGAGGTTGAGACTGGACTTCCCTGGCGAGGGAATGTCCGGATCGAAGTCACTCCCAATGTGCGCCCTGATTTCGACCTACACGTGCGCATTCCATCCTGGGCGAGCGGTGGTTCGTTGCGAATAAACGAGGAGAGACAAGATCTTCCGATCGTAGGCTCAGCGGCCGGCGAGCAAACGGCCTCGAGTTATGACCCGCGGATCAGTCGCTTCCACAGAATCCAGCGCACCTGGCTGCCAGGCGATGTGGTCGAGATCGAATTCGACATGGGGATCCAGCTGCGCCACGCTCACCCGAAAGTGAAGGGTCACGAGGGCAGAGTCGCCGTCACCGCCGGCCCGCTGGTCTACTGCCTCGAAAGCGTCGACAACCCCGACGTGGACATCCACGACGTCCAGATCGACCCTGACTCACTCGCCGGGCATTTCGATCGAGATCTACTCGGCGGCACAAGAGTGATCACCGTGAGGTCGATGGACTCAACGCCATTGGTCCTCATTCCATATCACCTCTGGGGAAACCGTGGACCGTCGCAAATGACGGTCTGGGTGAGGACCAGCCACAGGACCGGATTGCAATGAATTGTGGCACCGGACCCGGAGCCTCGAGGGCCGCTCATGCCGAACAGCGTTGCCTAATCGTGGGTGCAGTGTGCCAATCGGGTGGGCCCGCCGATAGCTATGGGCCCACCCGAACGACCGGTCGTGCCGATCGTGCTTCTAGTACTCGATGGCGTCGACTTCTTCATACAGCTCGATACGCGGCTCGCTCGTGACTCCTGCCGACGCGATGGTGGCCTGGAGCGAGGGATTGGCGAGGAACGTTTGGGCGACTTCGGCGCTGTCGAAGCCTTGGACGATCGTGACGTTGTTCGGGTTCTCGACATTGCGATTGATCCGGGCGAACCGGACACCAAGCGACCCGTGATCGAACGCGTCGTAGACCGCCTTCCATTTGACGAAGTCCTCGATATCGTGGTTGACGATTACTACGTGCATGTCTTGGCCTTCCTGATATGCCCTTGAGGGGTGGCTCGCCGCCGGACGGATCCGTGCAGCCGGCGAGCCGATGAGATGCGGTGCCTCGGGATCGGCCTATCCGATCCACTGAGCACAAGTATCCCGAGCGACCGTTTGCGCAGCGTTTGCGAGTCTTGAACCGTTTAGCTGCAGACTCGAGTTCATTGCGGGATCGGTGTCGTCGAAGTCGCTGGCGCGCTTAGCGAGTCCGCCGCTCGATCGATCGCAGCATTCGTTTCACCACAATGGCGTGGCCGTGGCTGCCGACGACCGCCAGCCGGTACAGCTTCCCGCCGACACCGGGGAAGGTGGCGTGGGTAGTTGCGGTCAATCGGGTCCGTCCATCGGTGGTGTCCGCGACTTCGAAGGACAGCCGGTAACGGGAGAAACGGTGGCGCCCGGTCAAGATGATTTCGTGTCCCTCTTCGGTACTGATGCGTTCAAAGCCCGCCGGTGGGTCGACACCGAGGATCCTCCCCAGCCTCGCGCTATCGCGGGCCACCATGCGCTGAGACACATATCGGTCGAGGGCGGCCCACACCTGCTCCCTGCGCCGATCGATCACGATCGTGTGTTCATCGATGTGCGCCAGTTCAGGTGTTCCCTCGGTCATCGACAAAGACACTACCGTGGCGTCTCTTCTTCGATGGGTTGACACTCGTACCAGGCAACGATATGTCGCCCTTGGCCGAACGACTCCCGAAGCTCGGATGGGCGGGCGATGGGGCGAAATGGCGAGAACTGAGCATCCCGTCCTACCGGGCGCTTCGCCGACTGTCGACCGCTCAGGCGGGCGACAGCTGCTATTTGTTGATTCGGCCGAGTAGGTCGTCGAGGAGGCCTGCTCCGTCGTGGAGAGGGCGGACACTTCCGGCGCCATGTCGACACCAGCTACAGAGCAGTCTTCCGTCGGTGCCGGCACGAGCCACGGTGGGTGTTTCACAGCTTTGGCAAGAGGCCAGTGACCCTGTCATCAGCGTTCTTATGCTGTTCAACTCGCTGATCACGGGGCCATACGTCACCACCGATTCCGGGCACGCGATCACACAGATCTCACAATCGAGGCAGTGCGCCGGGAGGAAAGTTAGCTTGAACGACTCCTTGTCGACCGTCATCGAGAGGGCATCGGTGGGGCAGAACTGCACACATGCCCCACACGCGGTACAGGCGTCGACTTCGATCGCCACGTCTGCGAAAGGGACGCGTTTGGCTGCAACCGGTCCGGCCGTGGTGAGCCGAGCGAGCAACCGCTCCCGGGAAGCCGGCACCGTATCGTCCCCTGGGTGAGTCTTCACGATCTCGTCGCGTATGGCGCCAAACAGGCCGCGGCGTGTGAAGTGGGGGTGGGCTCCGTCGATGAGCTCTGTCGTTTCGAACACTCCGGTCTCGCTGGTCGCCATCCCAACCACGTCGGCATCCAGCAACGCGTTTGCCGTGTCGGCGAGCGCGCTGATGGTTTCCCGTGTCGCGCCGATGGGGCAGTCGCTGCACATCGTGTCGTCCAGTACTACCCGTCGCTTACCCCCAGCCGACAACTCGAGGAGACGACCCGCGTCGAGGCTCCCCAGACATCGGGAATGGGTCACCACCGTCCCGGTCGTTGCGCGGGCTCGATCCGGATCGTTGTGACGGGAACAGAGGACCGTGAGGTCACCAGGTTCCTGCACCGCCACCGCGGCCGCAAGCGTCCGTTCGATTCTGTCGTTGCCGCCAAAGACGTCAGTCGGGCATGCCGGAATGCATATCCCGCAGGCGACACAGGAGTCGCTATCGAGCAACGGCTTTGCGCCTTCCAGACTGATAGCGTCGACCGGGCAGACTTCCGCACAGCGCCGGCACTCTGCGCCGCGGTGGACGAGGTTGAGGCACCGACTCGAGTTGGTCCGTGGCGGATGTTGACCGATCACTGCCGTGATCCGAACACGATCATGGGACCCGACGGCCCCATGATCGCTAACTTCGGACGTTGTCACAACGCTATACCCTCTCGACTCTCACCTTGGTGTCGTAGAAGCTGGCACTTCCCCCGATCGGATCGGTCAGGCACACATCGCCGACCACCGGGTCAATGCGCATTGCCGGATTCGGCACCGTTCCGGATGCCCTGGCGGGGTCGCCCTTGATCGTTTCCCCATCTATGACGACATCGTTCGAACCGTATGCCCAGTGTCCCCGCCATGAAAGGCCTACGGTGCCGGGACGCATTCCCTCCATGACCTTGACTTCGGCCTCGACGGCATATGTTCGCCCGTCGCCGACGTCGAACTCTCCGGTTGGCAGGGTCGCAGATACCAGACGGGCGTGATCGCCGGACTCGATGTCCTTGGCGGCGGCGTCGCTGCTGTTCATCTGCAGGTAGTTCTTATGCGACACGGCCTTCTGTAGCCAGTCGGAACCGCGGCTGCGGCTTTGGCCTTCCCAAATCTCCTTGAACGTGATGAGCGTCAGATCGAAGTCGCCATCGTCGATCTCGTTGCCTATCGCATCTTTCACCGGTTGCCACTTCGGTAGACCGTCGAACCGCTCGCCGGTCATGCTGTCCTTGACCTTCGCAACTGCTTCGACGTACAGATTCCATCGTCCCTTCCACGTGTGGGCATGCCACTCGTCGTCCTTGTACAGCTTGTCGCTCGGCTCGAAGCGGCCCCCGCGATTGAGTAGGTAGATAACGCTCTGCCACAGCTCGGCCGGCACTGAACGCTTCCACACTTCTTCGTCATAGACAGCCGGCGGCAGGTGTCGGCGTGCCTCTCGGAAGATGCGCATCTCCTCGTCATCCGCCGCCGGTAGCGTCTCAGAACCGTCCTCCTGGTCGCCGAACGCGAGATTCGCGGTCATTGCCAGGAAGTATTGCTCGGGCCGATCGAAAGCGAAGCCGGCGCCCAAAGAATCCTTGCCAAACCCGGCAAGTTCCAGCTCCTTGCCCACGGCAATGTAGAACGCTTCGAGGGAGATGGGCATCTGTTGGCCGTCCACCTCAACGAGTTCGGTGAGGGGGGCCATCGTCGGCTGTCGCAACTTGCTCATCTTCGTCATGATGACCGGCGAGGTATGTGAGACTCCCCACCGCTCCATGTACGTCAGATCAGGCAGGATGTAATCAGCGAACATCGATGTCTCGCCGATCACAATGTCACATGCCACAAATAGCGGGATCTTGGAGGGATCCTTGAGCATCTCGATCTGCGCATGACCCGCCGGCGATGCCAGCGCCACGGTCCCCATGTTCGTGAGCACGAACTTCGCTTTGTAGGGGTAGCCGGCTGCGGCGCTGGGGATGACATGCTGGTAGATGTCATTGCTGAACGGGTACCAGGGGCGCTTCGCCGGGAATCCTTCGAAGAGAGTTGTCTTGTCGTAGCTGGCCTCCTGACGATTGATGTGGATTCCCCACTTCGTCAGGCCACCCGGTGCCGCGGCAATCACACTCTTCGGGAAAGGAGCCCCGCCCTTCGAGCCATCCTCATGCCAGTGCCCACCACCGGCAGTCAAGCCGCCGCGATGGTTCACGTTGCCGATGAGGACGTTGAGTGTGATGATGGCCTGGCCGTTGTGGTAGCCGTTTGTGTGTTGCACCGGGCCGCGGTACATGTCCGTCGCTGCCCGTCTCCCGTGGCTGGTGAACTCGTCGGCCAGTTCGACAATGTCGGCCTCCGCGATGCCGCAGATGTCCGAGTAGTCCGCAAGGCTGTTCTCGCGGGCACGGTCGGCGAGTAGCTGGAAGGACGGCTTCGCGGTGACGCCGTTGACGGTGAACTCGCCCTGCAATAGGCCGGCAAGTGCCGTATCAGCCAACGCAGGACCGGTCTCAGTCATCACAACCCTTGCACCGGATACGGGCTGCCCGTCGGCGTCCAGCGGTGGCTCCAAGCCTGCATCCTCGGCGGTCAGGAAGACCATGTCGTCCAGCCGAACGAGGTGGGTCGCGTCGGTGAAGCTGATCTCTCCGGCGGCTTCCGCGGCAGCCATCGATGGCGCCGCCAGGTAGGTGCTGTCGAAGCGGTCGTTGTCGATGATCCAACGGATCATCCCCATGGCGAGCGCCCCGTCGCCTCCCGGCACTACCGGTACCCACTTCCATGCCTTGGCGGCAGTCTTACTGAGACGTGGGTCGACCACGGCATACTTGAACTTGTTCCTGATCAGGGAGTCGGTGACCTGCTCGGCCATCGGAGTCGGGCCGAAGTTCGACTCGAAGGCTCCCGTTCCGAAGAAGATCGCGAACTCGGTCGACAGCAGATCCGGTTTCATGTGATCCTTGTCACCGGTCATTTGCAGGAAGGCAATGTGGTGGCTCTGCTCACAGATTGTGGTGTGCAGATAGAAGTTGACGGAGCCGAATCCGTCGTAGGTGAAGCGCTTGCAAAGCTCCTTTCGGCCATGCTCGACCCGTCCGCCCAGGAAGATGAACTGGTTGTTCACCGGTCCGAGATCTGGATGATCGGGATCAATCAACAAGTCGAGATGAGCGGCATGCTTCTGTTTGAAGTCCGCGACGGTCATCTCGCCGGCGACGACGGAGTCGGTGTCGGCGGCCAGTTCCGTCGACAAGTCGGGGTCTCGAAGCTTGTAGATGTCCTTCAGTCCATCGACCGGGCCCTCACCGAAGAGATCGCCACCGTTGACTACCTCATCGATGAACTGGCCGAACTCGATGCTCTCCCAGGCTCCATCGCCTCGCTTACCCGCCCGCTTCAGCACCTTCCGGATCCGATAGGGGTCGTACGCGATCTGGACTGAAGACTGACCCTTGGGACAGATCTTGGCGTCGTTCTTGGCGGCAACCGCCAACGACGTGGTCTCCGCGAGATTGGGCAGCAGGTTCATTGGACTGAAGGGGTTGCCATCGACCTTGACCAGAACGCCGTCCTGGATCTTTGCTTTGAGCGTGCATGCTGTGTGACAGCTCAGACAGATGCTGTAGATCGAGTTCTCGGGATCATTGAGCGGATAGGCGGCACTCGCCATCGCCGCCGTCGGCTCCACGATGCCACCGGCCATGTGCGCCAGTGCCGGCAGTGAGCCCGCCATGGCGATCGACCCGCCTACGAGGGCGCTGGTCTTCATGAAATCTCGCCGCGTTATCGAGGTTCGGCCTTTGGTGCCGGGGGCGTCGACCGGTGAGAGGTCGATGTTGTCGATGGTCACTCAGACCACCTCCTTCTGTCGGACGATGGGGAGAAGTTGATACCCGAGGAGGAACACTGCACCGGCGAGGGCGGCGACTCCCACGAAGACGAACCATTCGCCCGCCGACGGGAAGTAGCTGAAGCTCAAGCCAGGCCCGGAGAATGCTTCCTTGAGACCATCGAGTTCCTCGACATCGAGCCCGGGAAGCACGATGTTGAGCCGAACCGTGAGGAAAGTGGCCGCGATCAACCCGGAAGCCCAACCAACCGCCGTGACGGACCGGCCGCGGAACGCCAGAAGCAGGAGCGGCGCAACGATGCCGGCGGCAACGTGCACGATCCAGAACGCCCACCAATAGGGACCGAACATGATCAGCCGGATGCTTTCCGTTAGAGATGGAACCGAGGAGATGAAGCCCGTTGAGAATTCGGCCCATTCGAGTAGCACGTCGATGGCCAACAGCCCCAGCACCAACTGCCCGAGGAATACCACAGTGTCGCGGTGTGCTGGTGTGCCGCGGTCGGGTCCCCAGATTGCGGTGAGGAACGCCAACAGCGCTCCGCCCGACGCCAGCGCCCCGACCAGGAACACGATGGGAGTGAGCCCGCCATGCCAGAACGGCCTTGCTCCAACAACACCGAAGAGTGCCCCAACACCGCCGTGGAAGGCAACCGCGACCGGGACTCCGATCGACGCGAGGACTTTCAGGATCCGATAGTCATGGGCGATGGCCCCTTCGTCGACATCCTTGCGACCAAAGGTCAGGAAGCTGCACAGCTTGCCGCGCAAACCGGGATCGTCGCTGCACCTTGCCAGGTCCGCTCGCATGGCGAACCAGAGTTCAGCCACCAGCAGAATGAAATAGCTCGAGTACAGCCACGCCATCCATCCCATTATCGAAGTGACGTGGGTCCGAAAGATCAATCGCCAGGCTCGCAGCGGGTGACCCAGGTCGACCCAGACCATGAGCATCGCGGCAAACAGCGTGACGAGGGCAGTGAACAGCGCCAGCTTGCCAACTCGCTCCAATCTCTTGATCTGGAACACGTATACGAGAGTTGACAACAGGAACGCACCTGCTGAGAGCCCGATCATGTAGATGTAGCCGGCGACCCACAGGCCCCACGGCACGTAGCTGCCGTAGTTCGCCATCTGGTGGCCCTGGGTGATTCGCCATGTCAGACCGATCGCTCCAAACAGGAGGCCAACACCGGCGATCACCCATGCAATGGTCCTTGAATTCTTGGACATGATCTGCCTCCCTCCTAAATCAGGTAGTAGACGGAGGGCTTAGTCCCCATCTCTTCTTTGAGTCGGACTGCGCTCGTCTGTGCGGCCATCTCGGCAACGAGGGAATCCGGGTCGTTGATGTCCCCGAAGTAGTTGGCCGTCCCGATGCACGTCGTGACACAGGCGGGGAGCAATCCCTCTTCGAGACGGTGCAGGCAGAAGGTGCATTTGCGGACGTTGCCTTCGGGAGAGCCGCCGTCGCGGGGCCACTCCCTCCCGTACTCGAAGTTCGGCAGGAGCTCGTATTCCATCTCCTCGGGCGAGCCCTCGGTATAGGTGTGGCCGGTGTCGAAGACACGCGCCGAGTAGGGGCATGCCGTTATGCAATACCGGCATCCGATGCATTGGTCGTAGTCGATCTCGGTTATGCCATCGGGACGTTTCCAGGTCGCCGACACCGGGCACACGTCCACACAGGGTGGTTCTTCGCACTGCATGCACGGCCGCGGCATGAAGCGCCTCGTGACGTTCGGGTACGTGCCGAGCTCGGTTTCCAGAACTGGCCGGTAGACGACGCCGGGCGGAAGCTTGTTCTCGGCGACGCAGCTGACGGTGCAGGCGTGACAGCCAACACACTTCCGCTGGTCTATCACCATCACCCAGTGGCGTTGATCGACCGGCTTCTGGAGAGCTCGTTCGATATCCCCACGCATCCGGACGAGCGCACTGTCGGTTTGCAACAACTCAGGCATGCAGGTGCTCCTCTATTCGGCTCGTGAACATTGGAACAGCCGCGACCGGGACCTGGTAGCCGGAGAATCCCGCCTTGGCGTAGGTGATATCCCGGCTCTTGGTCGAGTTGCATCAGGGATTTCCCCTACAGACCGCGGGAAACAATCCTTCGTACTCGTGGGATTGACGACCGTCCGCAATAGGTCAGTGCAGAACGTCGAGCTCCAGGGCCAACCGCACAAGCGCTGCCCTGCTATTGAGGTCGAGCTTCTTCATCATTCTGCCCTTGTAGGTTTCGACGGTCTTGACGCTGAGGAAGAGCATCTCGGCGATCTCGGCATTCGAATGTCCCAGGGCGGTGAACTTGAAGATCTCTGCCTCGCGATCACTGAGCGACTCGTAGCGGGCGTGGGCCTGATCGTCCGGCCCCGCGACGGCCGCGTCGACGGTGTCATCGAGCAGCACGCGAGCGTGACGCGGGCTGACATACACTCCGCCGTCGTGCACCGCCCGAATGGCTGCAAGCAACTCTTCGGAAGCCGACTGTTTGAGCAGGAAACCTGATCCTCCAGAGTGCAGCACGGTGCGCAAGTATCCGGGATCGTCGTGCATGGTCAGCACCAGCACCTTGCAACCCGGTGCTCGCTCACGGATCAACGGGAGAGCCTCCAAACCACTGCAGGTCGGCATGTTGATATCCAGGACGATGACGTCCGGGGCGAGATCGGCGGCGAGTTCCAGACAGCCGGCGCCATCGCCCGCCTCCCCGACCACCACAAGGTCCTCTTCTGCGCTGAGCAATGACACCAGCCCGGCTCGAAGCACAGCATGGTCGTCGGCGAGAACAATGCGAATCGGGCTCATGTGGGGACCTCGACAAATACCGTAGTTCCGCTTGAGCTGCTTTCGAAGCGTACCCGGCCCCCTACCAGCTCCGCCCGCTCCCGCATCCCATATATACCGACGCTCTCCCCACTGCGCTGCACCGCATCGGTATCGAAGCCGTCGCCGTCGTCCTCGATGATGGCTTGGGTCCACCCATTGCGCTGGGAAACCAGGACGCTGACGGTACGGCCGCCGCTGTGGCGAGCAGCGTTTGTCATGCCCTCCTGAATCATGCGATAGAGGGCCGTTTCGACCGTCGTAGGAAGGCGAACCTCCAGATCCAAATGGGTATCCACGCGAAACTCCGGGTAGATGTTGGAGAACTCCGCGGCATAGTGTTCCAGTGCCTCGGCAAGACCGAGGTCGTCGAGAACACTGGGGCGAAGCTCCCTCCCGAGCTGGCGAACCGCGTGCAGCGTCTCGTATGTCACACCGCGCAGTTGGGCGGCTTGTTCGGCCGCGACCTCGGGGCTTTTCGCCTGCGCCAGGCTCGAGATCCCCAGAGCGAGTGAGTTCAACGCCTGACCGACACCGTCGTGGAGCTCCCTAGCGATACGCTTTCGCTCTTCCTCCTGAGCAGTTATCAGCTGGTCCAATAATCGGGTCCGGGCAGCCTCCTTGTCGGCGATCGTGGCCTGGCTGTCCTCGAGATCGGCGACCATATGATTGAACGCCCGTGCAAGGACCCCGATCTCATCCTGGGCCCAGTGACGGGCGCGTGCCGACAGGTCACCGGCGCCCACCAGGCGGGTGGTGGCTACGAGATCGAGGATCGGACGGGTGAGCAGCCAGGTCAAAGAGATGGCGGCCCCGATGCCAAAGACCGCAACCGCAAGGGTGGTGAGCAGCATCTGGGCTGTTATCCCTCCGACCAATGACCGCAGTCGTGTTTCGGACATACCAACTCGCGCGGTGCCGGCGCGGCCCTCGAATACGGGTTCCGCAAAGTCGTGGATACGCCCTTGTGCGCTTTCGTAGACCACCTTGGCGCTGGTGTGATCAATATCGATGAGCTCGACCGGGAAGCCCCCGGAACCGAACGTATGGGCAAGGACTGAACCGTCCGCAGCGACAACAAAAGCGTACGCAACATCCTGATGGTTGGCCATCGTCTGGGCGAGCAGCTGGTGAAGGGCGAAGGTGTCGTTGAGCAAGATCGGGTCGACACTCCGCGCCGCCAGGTCGCTGACAACGGCGGTGCCTCTGGCATCGAGCTCATCGACCAGGACCCTGCTGGTTGTCGTCCGGACCTGCCAGGTCACGCCAAGACCCAGGACCAGGGTGAGCGCCAACACGATGCCCAGGATCTTGGTCCTCACACTGACGCCGCCGAGGAACTGCTTGGCCCTATTGCTGAGAAGACCATCGCGAAGGTTGCTGTCTCCTTTCACGGTGTCGGGTCAACCCTGGCTATTAGATCGCGGACGGCGTCATACTCCTGGTCTTCGACGGCAACAAACCCGTCGATGCCAAGCGAGGTCAGAACCGAAGCCGCGGCAGGATCGGTGGCGATGGCTAGTAGCAGTTCCTGCAGCTCGACAGCAGTGCGGGGCGCCACGCCAGGGGCCACCACCGCAGGCGGTATCTTGAATGCGGGGGACCGGTCGATAACCTTCACGTTGAGTTCTGGGTTGCGACGGAATGCGAAGTCGAGAACCAGGCTGTCAACGGCGGCGGCGTCAACCACGCCTTCCGCGACAGCGGCAATTGCTCTGTCATGGCTGTAGGTGAACACCGTGCGGCTGAAGAACGTCGCCGGGGATTCGCCGAGCTGCTCGACCAAGGATGTCGGGTAGATGCGGCCCGTGGTGCTGATCGGGTCGGTGAAAGCGAAAGTGCCACCGCGAAGATCGGCCATACCGACGGCGCTGCTATCTGCTGCGACGATCAGGTCCGAGTAGTACACGGTTTCTCTATCGATCTGCGGGACGGCAAGCAACTCCAGGCCAAAGTCGTCATGCCCCCGGACATAGGCGCTTGTGCACACAAACCCGATGTCGACATCGCCCGATTCGAGAAGATCGTTGATCTCCTGGTAGGTACGGCGCTGCACTATCTCGACGGGCCGGCCGAGGCGCATGCCGAGATAATCGGCAAGGGCACCATAACTCTCGATGTTCCCTTCAGGAGAGAGAATGGCGGCCACAGCTACCCGCAGCGGCGTGATCTCGCCGGTGCCCGCCGCAGGGGCAGGAGCCCTCAGGCTCAGATCAACAAACGGCATCTCTTCGGCGTCGGCGCTCCCGCACGCGCCTGCGAGAAGCGCGACGGCAATGAAGGTGGCGACCTGGCGTTTCATCGCTCCTGCCCGATGTGGTGTGCAATCAGCCTGCCAAGCCCCTCAGCATCGTCGAGTGCAAACTGGGGAATAGGCAGATCCCATGGGCGATCCGTGACTATTGCCATGAGCTCTTCGGGTTGGCACAGAAGCTGGGTACTGCGGGCTGCGCGATGAACCTCGATCTTCGGATATGAGCCCCTCTTGTAACCCTCGGTCAAGACAACATCGACATCGGCGAAGTTGTTGGCGATTACCGTGTCGAGGTCGCCGGAGCCGTCTTCCCGTCGGAATACGGCCACCTGTACCGGGCTGGCGCCGACGACGACGTCCGCTCCTGCAGCAGCGAGACGGTAGGTGTCCTTGCCGGGAATATCGAATGAGGACACGTGGCTGTGGTGCTTGAGTACCCCGACGCGTAGCCTGCGAGCTCTGAGCTCGGGCAGTAGTTTCTCCAGGAGAGTTGTCTTCCCCGTGCCCGATTTGGCCACGATTGAGATGACCGGCGGAATGATTTCCCCTAGCTCGATACGTTCGCTTGCTTCCGTCTCTGATCGACCGTGTGGGCCTCATGCTACCGGTGGCGCCCTTTCGGGGCTACACCAAGGTGGGACGCGCCTGTCTCGGCGACGAGGAGGAGTTCGGCTTTGCGTACCAGTTCTCGGATGCCGTCGGAGAACCCGGTGGCGTCTGCTTGTGTCGTTGAGACGAGATCGAATGCCATGACTGATGGGTGTTGGTTCCCTTGTCGGGCCACACTCGATGTTGTGTTCTCCAAGTGATCAGTTGCAGGGGTGGTCTTCCATTTCGAGGGTGGTGTGTTCTATCTCGAATCTCTCTGTGAGCATGCTGCGGATGTTGTCTCCGAGTATTTGTGCTTCGTCGAGCGAGGGGACGCCCTGGACGAGGATGTGAGCCGAGAGCGCTGTTGTGTCGGATGCAAGAAGCCAAATGTGGAGGTGATGGACCGAGGTGACTCCGGAGACCGCTTCGATCGCTGCGATGACCTCTGTTTGTTCGAGGTGTCGCGGTGTTCCCTCCATGAGAATGTGGGTGGATTCGAGGAGCAGTCGCACGGCCGACCAGGTGATCAGCAGGCCTAACAGAAGCGAAACGGCGGGGTCTACCCAGAACACCGACCCGAGCGCAGCGATTCCGGCGATGATCACGCCGACGGACCCAGCAGCGTCGGCAGCCATGTGGATGAACGCTCCTCGCATATTGAGGCTTTCACCACGGCTCCTGGCCAGCACGGCGACGCTGATGACGTTTGCGGCAAGGCCAAGCGATGCGATCACCAGCATCCCCCCTGCTTCGACTTCTGGTGCGGATCCAAGGCGCCGTATTGCTTCGACAACTACCCATCCGGCGGTCGCCAGAAGAATGGCGCCGTTTGCCTGGGCGGCGAGGACCTCTGCTCGTTGGAAGCCGTAGCTGTGGGCATCCGAAGTCGGGCGCAGCAGCAGACGCTGGGCAACCAGTGCAATCGCCAGTCCCGTGACGTCGGACACCATGTGAGCGGCATCGGCCAGCAGAGCGAGTGAGCCAAACGCAAGACCGCCGATGACTTCAGCCACCATGAAGCCAGCGTTGAGGGCAAGAACCCATGCCAGCACGCTCGTGTGTTTCTTCCGGCGGACATCGCGAGAGTCGTCGCTGGGAGTGTCGTGATCTCCCTGGTTCTCAGAAGGCGCAGATGTCATGTCGTCACGTCCCAAATCATCTTGACGGCCATCACCCACAGAATCAATGCCACCGTACGTTTTAGCGCAGAAGCGGAGAGACGGGATGTGGCTAACTTGGATCCTACGGCGGCCCCGGCGCCGGCGGCGACCGCGGTGGCGACTGCAAAAGTGATGTCGAGGCTGCCGATTGTGGCCCGTGCAACGAACCCCGACAGTGATGATGCCAGCGCGACGAGTGCGGTGGTGCCGGTTGCATGCTTGGGGTCGAGACCCATGCCGTGGAAGACAGGTAAGACGAAGGCCCCGCCGCCGACTCCGAGCAGGCCGGCGAGAAATCCGACACCGCCCCCAACGGTGACGCCGGTACCGACTTCAACGGACCGCGAGACAGACCACGTGCGCTGTGGCCTGCGGTAGAACAGCATCAATGTTCCCGAGATCAGAAGGAAACCGGCGAACAGTCCAAGCAACACATCCCGATCGACGACGCTGGAGACTCGGGCTCCGAAAGGAGCGACCACCGCGGCAATGACAAGGATCGGGACCCCGAGACGGAAGTTCACCGCTCCCGCCCGGACATAGCCGGGCGTTGCGATACCGAGGGCCACAACGTTGAGTAGGAGGCCCATCGATATCGCTTCGGGAAGTGGGATCCCGGCGTAGTAGAAGATCGGGATGAACAGCGTGGCTGCCCCGAGCCCGGCCATTGACATGATGCCAAAACCGAGGAACACGGCGACGACCGCCACATAGATATTCATCGGGTGTCTTAGACGTCGTACCCAGAACATGACCGGCACATTGGGGTGTCGATAACGTACCGGAGATAGGGTTCGGCGACCATTTCCTCGCACACGGGGCACACCGCAAAGGCGACAAGCTCCTCGAGGTTCATGGTTTCGCCTTGTTCGATCGGTCCGACGGTCATGATGGCGTCGGCGGCGGCGTCCCAGATCATCTCGACCGACTCCCACTGCTCGTTTTCCGGGATGTCGGTGGGTGCTACCCCTTTTCGGCGTTTCTGCATGAATGGCGTCGCGGCGATCTGAGGCTGCAGGCTCGGCTTGTAAGCGACCCGTACCGAGCGGCCGGTGGCGGTCTCGGTTACCGTGACCGCGAGTTTCCCCTCGTGGGTCTTCTCGATGTTTCCCTTGCCCATCGTGCACCCGGTGGCGTATTGGATACCGTCGGCAAAACACATCGCACCATGCTTCTCCCCGACTTCGATGGCGGCATGCAATTGCTTGGCGCCCGAGCGTTCTGCGCCGAGAGCGTCGAGGGCCGCCAGGCCGAGGCGTACCCCCGCTGTCGAGGCCCAGCAGCGGTGCCCGTGGAAATCCAAAGCGGCCATCAATACAGCGCGTTCATGATTCACTATCTAGTCCTTTGCTGTATAGAACCGTTTGCGGGCCCAGAGGGCGACGTAGACGAGTCCAACCAATGCGGGTACCTCGATGAGCGGGCCGACGACGCCGGCGAGGGCTTGGCCGGAGGTGACACCGAACACGCCGATGGCAACGGCGATGGCGAGTTCGAAGTTGTTGCCGGCAGCGGTGAAGGCCACCGTGGTGTTCTTCTCATATGAGAACCCCAGCCGGTAACCGAGTGTGAATGAGATTCCCCACATGATGGCGAAGTAGGCGAGGAGGGGGAGTGCGATGCGGGCCACGTCGAAGGGTTGGGATGTGATGGTCTCGCCCTGGAGGGCGAACAGGATCACGATGGTGAAGAGCAGTCCGTAGAGCGCCCAGGGGCCGATGCGGGGGAGGAATCGGGTCTCGTACCATTCGACACCGCGGGTTCTTTCGCCCCACCGCCGGGTGAGATATCCGGCAGCAAGCGGTATACCAAGGAAGATGAGCACGATCTTGGCGATCTCCCACATGGACACGTCCAGTGTTGCTGTGTCGAGGCCGAGCCATCCTGGGAGGAGTTCGAGGTAGAAGTAGCCGAGGACGGCGTAGGCGAGTATCTGGAATACAGAGTTGAGGGCGACAAGGACGGCTGCTGCTTCGCGGTCGCCGCAGGCGAGGTCGTTCCAGATCAGCACCATGGCGATACAACGCGCCAACCCGACAATGATCAACCCGGTGCGGTATTCCGGCAGATCGGGCAGCAGCAGCCAGGCGAGGGTGAACATGAGGGCGGGGCCGGCTACCCAGTTGAGGACCAGGGACGTCACCATCAACTTCCGGTCTGTGGCGACTTCTCCGACCTGCGAGTAGCGAACTTTGGCCAGGACCGGGTACATCATCGCCAGTAGCCCGATGGCGATGGGTAGTGACACGGTGCCGATCTTGACGGTGTCGAGCCAATCGTTGAGGTTCGGGATGAGACGCCCCAGACCCAGGCCCAGGGCCATGGCGGCGATGATCCATGCAGGGAGGAAACGGTCGAGCCGGGACAGTCGCTCCAGAACCGGGGCTTCGGCGGTGGCGTCGGTCACGGCCCGGCTCGCAGTAGCGCGGCGAGTTCGGCCAGGGTGGGGACCCGCCCGGCGATCACGGCCTGGTCGTCGACTACGGGTGAGGGGGTACTCATCACACCCCAGGACGCGATGTTTCCGTAGTCTGTCACCTTGGACACAACTGTGTCCTTGTCCAGGCCGTCCAGGGCTTCATTCACCCCTCTTTTCGACCGCAATGCGGTTCGCATGTCCCGATCCGAGTGCTCTGATATGCATGTTGTTGTTTTCCTTGTTATCCAACGATACTGAATAGCAGACCAACACGAGGATTCTGATCCCCTGTCCCTTTCTACTGTGCCGCCCGGGATCCGCCATGCGGCACCGGTACGCAGCGCCAGGGGCCGGGACGCCACCCCTCGCCGGGGCTGCGCCGGGCGGCCAGAGCCGGCGACCCATGTCACGGACGAACCCGAAGTGCGGTGAATCGCGCTGATGCGTGGACGTCGGCCTCGCTCAGCGACAGTGCGGAGGCTGTGACGACCACCGACAGTGCCTTCGGGCCGAGAAGCTGACGCGGCCCCGGGTTGCTGAGCGGGTGGGGCGCGCCGCGATCATCGAGCATCCGATGTGAGGACCATCACATAGCCCTCGGTTCCGTGGAGGCGAATTCGTTGTCCGTCCCGGATCCGCTCGGTGGCGCGTTCCACGCCCACGACGGCAGGCAGACCGTACTCGCGTGCGATCACCGCACCGTGGGTCATCATGCCACCGACCTCGGTGACCAGGCCTGCGATCGAAACGAACAGCGGCGTCCAACTGGGGTCCGTGTATGCGGTGACCAGGATGTCGCCCGGCTCGAGATCGGCATCCTCGATGTCCAGGACAACGCGAGCGCGGCCCTCGATCAGCCCGCCGGACACCGCCAGGCCGGGCAGCGCACCGCCCGGCACGTCGTCGCGTCGAAAGGCGCCGGCGACTGCCTCGCCGTCTGAGGTGAGCACCCTGGGAGGTCTGAGCGCCTGGTAGGAACGGAAGTCGTCTCTGCGTTGATCGATGAGTTGCTCATCGACGTGGCCGGTGCGGACGAGATCGTGGAGTTCGTCGAACCGGAGGTAGAAGATGTCATCCTTCTCATCGAGCGCTCCTGCCTCAACGAGGCGTTCAGCTTCCGCTAAGAGGGCTTGTTTGTAGATGAAGTATCGGCTGACCATTCCGTACTTCGGGTACTCCCGGTATCCGATGAACGTCCGGACGCGGTCGATCATCTGCCTGGTCCGTGCAGCCTTCTCGTCTCCGTCGGGTAGGGCCCGCAGTCGCTCGAGCAGTTCCCGTTCCCTGGTCGAGGCCTGTCGTCGCCCTTCGTCGAAGCGGCGCTGCGCTTCGCCCGGCTCCATGTTCTTGACGTGGGCGAGAATCAACGGCAGAAGGGCCGTCGGGTGCTCGCTCCAACGCGGTCTGGTGATGTCGATCTCGCCGATGCAGCGCATGCCGTACTTGCCTAGGAATGCCTCGATGGCGGCGCGCACATCAGGTCCGCCGTCGAGTTCGCCCAGTCCGTCGAGGAAGCTGTCGTTGTCGACGCCGTGGAGGAAGGCCACCACGTCGGGGTGCGGCCGGATCGCGTCGGCGACGTCGAGGAGCGCGAGCCCCATCTCGGAAGTGACGTTGTGGGGAACGGACTGCGTGAGGGTGTCGGCAACGTTCTTCTCGCCTAGCCAGTCGAGCAGGTGCTGGTTGATCCACCATGTGGCCTCGATGGCCGTCATGAAGACCTGGTAGCTACCCGGATCGAACAGCAAGCGCCTCAGCTCTTGCAGGTCAGAGAGGATGAAGTCGAACAGCTCCGGGCCGGTTTTGGTCTCGATGTCGCGTCGGCATGCGGTGATCGACGCCTCGCTCTGATCTATCAGCTCGCTGACGATCGCAGGGTCGGCATCGAGATGGGCAGTAGTGCCGACTGTCGGCGGCGGTGCTGGGCCATCATCTGGCAGCGACGGGATGAAGTCGCCGCGGTCGAGGACGGTTTGCAACGCGTCCCGGACCCGCGGATCGGTCTTGGCGGAGAGCTCGAGGAAGTCGGCCCGGCTCGACGGCGCGACCAGGCGTGCTGTGACATCGATGAATAGTCGACCGCCGGCCTCCGACATCGGGGCGGGCGTGGTCATCTGCCACAGAGACAGCCCGAGCGGTTTGATCGCGTCGGTCATCATCTGATTGTGCCCGACCGAGACATAGACGTGATTGGCGTCATCGTCGGAAGGGGGGATGGGGAACAGGGTGGTGATCGGTCGGCTCTGGACGATCTGGAAGTCGTCATCTACGAGGCACCACTCGATGTCCTGCGGAGAACCAAAATGGGCCTCGATCCGTCGGCCGAGCTCGACCAGCCGCACCACCTGGGCGTCTGTCAGCGTCGGCTGGCTCTGACGATCCGGGTCGAGCTCCTCGCGTCGGGTCCCACCGCCCGGCTTGGCGCGGATCGCAAAGCTCCTGGCTGCGATCACCTTGTCCCGGATCGCTCCGCCACGCACCTTGAACACGTCGGGGTTGAGCACGCCCGAGACCAGAGCCTCACCGAGACCGACGCACGCTTCAATGGCGACGACCGTGCGGTCAAAGCTCACGGGGTCGGCGGTGAACATCACGCCGGACGCGTCCGGGACCACCATTTGCTGCAGAACCACGGCGATGCCGACAGTGCGACAGTCGATGTCGTTGCGTTGCCGGTAAGCAACGGCCCGCTCGCTGAACACCGACGCCCAGCATTGGCTGACGTGGTCGAGGATGGCAGCGGTCCCGATGACGTTCAGGTAGCTTTCGTACTGGCCCGCGAACGACGCCGTCGGCAGGTCCTCCGCGGTGGCGCTGGAGCGCACCGCGTACGCGGCCCGATCGCCGAAGCGAGTCAGCGCGTCGGCGATCTGAGATGCCACGTCCTCCGAGATGGTGGCCGTTCTGATGATCTCGCGGATCTCGGCGCTGATCGCTCTGACCGCCTCGAGATCGCCTGGTCTCACGCGGGACAGGTGATCAATGCGCTCATTGATCGACGGGTCGTCGCCGGTGATACCAGCGAACGCGTCCGCCGTCACGCAGAACCCGGTTGGGACATGGACGCCATCGATCCGCGAGAGCTCGCCGAGGTTGACGCCCTTGCCGCCGACCACCGCGAGGTGCGTCCGGTCGATCTCGTTGAAGCCCATCACGAAACGGTCCGGCCGGGTTGAAGTCATCGCGGCTCCTCCTGTGCGGCCCGGGTCGAGGTGCCGGTGTCGCTCCGGCTGGCGGAAGGGGGCCGGTCGCGGGGCTGCGGTGTCGAGGTCGAGGCTGGGCACCCGTTGGGTTTCGGTTGTTCCGTCCCGCTGGCCAAGTGTGCTTCTCCTCACGCAACATTCAAGTCGTAAGCGGAGGACTATACTCCGCTTACGACGTTCCGCAACTCGGGTATAACACGCTCGCTCAGGTGAAACTGGATCCCGACGCCGGTAGTCAGACCTTCGAGAGATTGAATATGGAAGCAGGACCTGAATGCGTGCTGACGCGAAACGGAACCGAGAGCGGCTTCTCGACGCCGCCGTCGAGTTGATCCTCGAGGCGGGCGGCGAACCCGCACGAGACGCGATCGCCAACCGCGCCGGCGTCGGGATCGGCACGCTCTACCGCCATTTCCCGGACCAGCAATCGCTCCTGCACGCCGTCGCGCTACACGTCTTGGACCGCAGCATCGCAGCGGGAGAAGCTGCACTCGAGGGTGCCACCAACGGCGCCGGAGCGCTACGGGAATACATGCATCTCGCAGTCGACCGTGGCCTCGGCGCGCTGAACGTCATCTACACACTCCTCGACAGACCGGATTGGCCCGAGCAACGAGTACGAGCCGAATCACTCCTCCAGGCCATCGTCGACGGCGCCCGGCGCGACGGCCTGATGCGACAAGATGCCACAGTCAAAGACGTCGGCTTCGCCATTATCCGCGCATGTCGCCCCCTCTCCGTCGGCCTGCCCCCGGACGAAGAACGGGCACTCGCTCACCGCCATATCGACATCTACCTCACCGGTCTCGCCATTGACCCCACTCGACCGGACTCGGACTGACCACGCTCAAGCAGCAGAAACCGGCAAGACGTGGTCGGAGATCCGCCGGGTGGCTGGCTTGATTGCGGGCTTGTCGCGGGGTTGTCGTCTGCGCCTATTCGTCGAGAAAAATGTCTCGCAGTAGTTCGGCATCTTCGACGAATGCGTAGCCGGAGAGGTCGGTGGTGCCGGCTGCGGCGAGCACCTCGTCGTCGATGTAGAAGTTGCCGGTGTGCTCCTTGCTGGGACGGCCCATGATCTCGTAGGCGGCGTCGGCGAGGATCTCCGGTCGCCGGGAGCGGCGCATCGCTACATCTCCGCCGAGCAGGTTCTGCACTGCCGCAGTGGCGATGATGGTGCGTGGCCACAGACTGTTGACGGCGATGCCATCGGCGGCGAACTCCACAGCCATGCCGAGAGTGCACATGCTCATCCCGTATTTGGCGATCGAGTAGGCAACGTGGTTGCCGAACCAATGGGGCTTCATGTTGAGCGGCGGGCTCAAGGTGAGGATGTGCGGGTTTTCGGACCGTTTCAGGTGGGGGATGCAGGCGCGAGACACCGTGTAGGTTCCCCGGGTGTTGATGTCCTGCATGAGGTCGTACATCTTCATCGGCAATGCCTCTGTGTTGAGCAGGGCGATCGCCGAGGCGTTGTTGACGCACATGTCGATGCCGCCGAATGCGTCGACTGTTGCGGCAACGGCGGCCTCAACCTGGTCATCGAAGCGGATGTCGCCGACGATGGGAAGCGCCTTGCCGCCGGCGGCTTCGATTTCGGCGGCGGCCGTGTAGACGGTGCCCGGCAGCTTTGGGTGGGGCTTGGCCGTCTTGGCGATCAGCGCGACATTGGCGCCGTCGGCGGCGACCCGCTTGGCGATCGCCAGCCCGATGCCACGGCTGCCTCCCGAGAGGAACATCGTCTTGCCCTTGAACCCACCCATCGAACCCTCCTGGATCGTATCGGCACAGCGTATCGCGATCCGCAAGCGCAGCTGCGTCGCGGTCCCGTGAACCTACGGTTTGGGGGTTTCGTTGTGTTGCAGGGGTCAGTCGAGGTTGTCATGAAACACCGGGTCGCCGGGATCGGTGTCGGTGTGAAACACGGTCGTGCTGGTTTCGGTTGCGCTCCCGGCGGGGCCAACGGCCGGCGATTCCCGGTCCTAGCCACGGCGGGTGAGCACCGCCGCGTGGGGCTGCGTCTTCTTGTCGAGGATGTGGTAGGCGAGCAGCTTGATCCGGTCGTTGACGAGGAACCAGGTGAGCGCGTAGCCCCAGACGAACAGGGCCCAGCCCCAGCCGAGTGGTGTCATGAACAAGCCGTAGACGGCGATCAGCGTGGCGACTGCCTGGGTGCCGCACACGGCGATGAGCAACACCCGTGCGGGGCGGATTGACCAGAACGGGCCGCGTGTTCGGGTGAGGAAGATAGTCAGGTGCCCGGCGATGGACAGCTTGAGGTATATCAGGGTCTGGATGTGATCCCGGTCGAGGTGGAAGACGCGCTCGCCGAGGTAGAACAGCCCGAACGCTGCCACCACCCCGATCACACCTAGGACAGTCGAGATGCCGAGGACCACCCGCATGTTCCAGGCTTCGGGTTGGTCGCGATAGCGGACGTTGTCGTAGGCGATCGACAAGATGGCGCCGTCGTTGAGCAGCGCGAGCATGACGATCATGATCGCGGTGACCGGGTAGAAGTTGAAGACGAGGATCGCAACGGTCATTAACAGGACCACTCGCAGCGTCTCGGCGATGCGGTAGATCGCGTAGCTGGTCATCCGCTGGAAGATCCGACGGCTCTCTTTGATCGCGTCGATGATCACCGACAGCCCGGGGGTGGTGAGCACAATCGCCGCGGCGGCGCGGGCAGCGTCGGTTGCGTCGGACACGGCGATGCCGCAGTCGGCCTTCTTCAGCGCTGGTGCATCGTTCACTCCGTCGCCGGTCATGCCGACGATGTGGCCTCGTTGTTGGAGGATGTCGACGATGTGGAACTTGTGTTCGGGGAACACCTGCGCGAAGCCGTCGGCGGCTTCGATCGAGTCCGCCATCGCGGCGGTCTCGTCGCGGTGTTCGTCACCGAGCACGGCTGCGTCGAGGATGTTCGTGCCCGTGCCGAGCTTGCCGGCGGTTTCCCTGGCGATGGCGAGCTGGTCACCGGTCACCATCTTGATCGTCACGCCCATCTCCTTGGCGGTAGCGATCGTCGCTGCGGCGTCGTCGCGTGGGGGATCGAAGAGTGGAAGGACGCCGAGGAACTTCCAGTCGCCGTCGCTGTCGGCGCGGGCCACGCCGAGCGATCGGAACCCTCGGGCCGCGAACGCGTCCACGGCGGCGTCGACAGCGGTCTGCAACTCGGCGGCGTTGGCCGCCAGCTTCAAGATCACCTGCGGCGCGCCCTTGGTGACCTTGAAGGTATCGCCGTTCGAGTCGGTGACAGTCGCTTCGGTCCGCTTGTGAACCGGGTCGAACGGTTGGAAGTGATCGACATGGTACGGGTCGAGGTCGTGTGCGTCGGTGAGACCGCCGAGCACGGCGAGGTCGATGACGTCGTCGTTGTCGGCGCGTGAAGCGAGAGCCCCGCACAGCACGACCTGCTCGGCTGTGACGTCGTTGATGCTGAACGGATCGCCAAGGGTCAGCGTGTTCTGGGTGAGGGTGCCGGTCTTGTCGGCGCAGAGCACGTCGACGCCGGCCAGCTCTTCGATTGCCACCAGTCTGCTGACGATCGCCTGCTTTGAGGCGAGGAGTCTGGCCCCGACTGCCATTGTCACCGACAGCACCGTCGGCATCGCGACGGGGATCGCTGCGACGGTCAGCACGAGAGCGAACTGCAGGGTGGTGAGGATCCGGTCACCGCGGATGACGGCGGCGATGATGATCAGGGAGACCAGACCGACCGCGAGCATGATCAGGTAGTTACCGATCTTCAAGACGGCCTTCTGGAAGTGGCTGACGGTGTGGGCATCCTGAACGAGCTCGGCGGTCTTGCCGAAGTACGTGTTCGCGCCGGTGCCGTAGACGAGAGCGCCGATCTCGCCCTGGCGGATGATCGATCCAGAGAAGACGGCGTCGCCGGTCTCCCGGCGGGCGGGGAGTGACTCGCCGGTCAGCGCGGACTGGTCGACCTCGACAGGGTCGCCCTCCAGCAGCCGTGCATCGGCGGGGACGATGTCGCCGAGGCGGAGCCGGATGACGTCGCCGGGGACGAGTTCACGGGCCGGCGGTGTGGTCCACTTTTCGTCTCGGCGAACCCGTGCGGTGACGGCCAGGTTGGCTTTGAGGGCGTCGATGGCGTTGCCGGCCTGGCGTTCCTCCCAGAACCCGACGGTCGCGTTGGACAGCAACAGGATCAGGATGATGAAGAAATCGGCCCAGTGGCCGACAGCGGCCGAGAGGATCACCGCGATCTCGATCATCCACGGGATCGGGCCCCAGAAGTAGGTGAGGAACTTGAGCAACGGGTTGGTCGTGTGCTCCTCGATCTCGTTCGGACCGTAGTGGGCGAGTCGCTTGTCCGCTTCGGCCTGCGTGAGCCCATCAGTCGTAGCGGACAGAGCCTCGAGAACCGCGGCGACCGGCATCGTTTGCAGGTCGGGCTTGTCATCAGTTGTTGACGCGGGCCGGGTCGTCATCGCGGCTGCCTCCATTGCGGGTTGACGATCTCGGGCATGTCCTGCCCGACTGAGAGATAGTTGGCCGCTCGCCAGTGCGCGTTCATCCGGTCGCGCAGTTCCGGGTTGAGTGCGGTCACCATCGCGACGTCGCCCGTCCATCCCGGACCACCACTGACACCACCGTTGTTATTCGACATCGCTTAACCCTCGTTTCCGCTATGAAGCGGAGTCACCTAGGTCTAGAGCGACGCCGTTTGTTGGGCCGGAGCGAACGATCGCGGCGCCTGCCCAACTGATAATGCTAACACCGGCATAGTCCTTCTCGACCATGGAGAGCGAGTGAGTGGCCGAGCCGAAGGCACCGCCGCAGCGCACGGGCGAGCCGCCGGGATTCCGGTCCTGTGGCCGTGTGTCACCGCGACGACGGGGCCGGGGGCTGTGCGGACCTTCCCCAGGAACCTGTCAGCGCGAGCCGCCACGGCGTCGGTCGTCTCACCGCCGGGACAGCCGTCGTCCCGGATGTCCCAACCGGGTGCCCGAACCTCGATCTCGTCACAACCGTCTCGTGGCGAGGTCTCGTGGCCGCCGTCACACCGTGGGCAACGGTTCTGTCGGAGCGCCTTCGGGCAGGATCTCAGGGAGGTCGAGTCGTGCGACGCCGATACGAGAGTCGGCCATGCCGTAGTAGACGTCGAAGCGATCGGGCCGGCCGAGGTCATTGCGCTGATCGATGCCGGTGGGGAACACGACGTTGGCGATCGTTCCCGAGCGTTCTTGTGGTGTTTGGGGCGCGAGGACCGGGTGAGCGGAGCGGTAGAGGATCTTCTGCGGATGGTCCTCAGAGAGGATCATCACTCCCGCCGAGTAGCACAGCTCCGAATCGCCGGTTTCCGGATCCGACACGTCGGAAACGCCGTGGTACACGATCAGCCAGCCGTGTCGGGTGAGCACGGGCGGAGTGCCTCCGCCTATCTTGAGTCGCTCCCATGGCGACACGGGCGTTGCGAGGCGGTGGTGCGAGGTGAACCGGCCGATCTCACGGCCGTCGTTGGGGTCGATGTGCATCGGACGGTACGAGATCCAGATGCTCTCCTGGTCCGGATCGACGATTCGCGGCGAGCGGTGGCGAGCCGTCTCTTCGGGGCGCGACCCGGGAAACAGTGGTCGGTGCAGGATCGCCAGCTCGGGTCGCTCGCTCGGGTTGGGGATCGCGACCGGGAAGACACTGGCGTCCTTGTCGTCAATACCGTCGAAGTCGACACCCTCGTATGGAGTGAAGGTGACGAGTCCGATGCGACGCCAGCCGAGCAGATCCTCCGAGACAGCCAGCGCGATCCGGGGGCCGGCGGCCGAGAACGCCGTGTAGGTCATCACGTAGTACTGCAGGGGTTCGACGTATGTGACGCGTGGATCCTCGCATCCCCCGCCGCCCCCTGGTCGGCGTTCGTAATCCGCATCGGGCTCGAGGGCGATGCCGACGCGTTCAACGCTCGACGGATCGCCGTTGTCGTCGAAACGGACGCGGGCGATGCCGATGCGCGAGTAGTTGTTGCGGGCCACCAGGCGCGGGAACAGGTAGAGTTCGCCGTCGGGGGCACGGGCCACGGCCGGATTGAGGACCCCGTCGACCTCCATCGGATCTCCCGGAGCGGGTTCCATGAGCACTCGCAGCCGCCGCATCGCGAAGCCGTTCATTGGTGCCGTTCTTCAGGCGCGGTCCTGTCCCAGTAAAGACCAGCGGCGCAGGCAACCATGACCTCAATCAACCGTTTCGTCTCGTTCGGATCGCTCGTAGCGATCGATTCCACGCCCGTCTCCTGCACCGGATGGTCGTTTCCACCGGGGAAGAGAGCGTCGCCGACGAAGATCATCTCGCTGATCTCGATCGCCAGGATCTCGCTGAGCTTGCGTATTCCGTAGGCCTTGTCAACACCGGGTTTGGTGATGTCGATCGACGTGGTTCCGCCCATTCGCACGGAGAACTCCGGAATCACCGCGTCGAGGCGCGCCTTCATCGCCGCACGCTTCACGAACTCGGGGTCGAAGGTCTTCTTGGCTGCGAGCGGAGCGTGCTGGCCGAGCGCCGAGTAGGTGATCTGGCTCCCGCGGTCCTCGATGACTTCGCCCCACGTTCTGACGGGCGCCTGGTTCGTATCGGCGATCACCTGGTTCAGGGCATTGGTGATCTTTGCCTTTTCACCGGTGGTGAAGTCGTCGGTGTAGAGCAACGTCCAGTCGGTGGTGTACTCGTAGAACTTCGTTCCGCACACCGGCAGGAGTGACAACCTCGTCAAACCATGGCCGGGCCCGAGATGGGACAGCAGTTGTTCGTGGAACTGCGGCCAACCTCCGCCCGAGATGATGGCCACTCGAACAACGTCGAGCAGGCTGTGGAGCAAAGCCGCCATCTCCGGGTCGATGGCTGACTTGCTCTCGGCCAGCGTCCCATCCAGATCGAACACGACGAGCCGCTTCACAGCGCAGCTTCTTCGGGCAATGCCAGCTCTAACACCGTCGTCTCGCCGATCGACCGAACCACGCAGACCCCCACGACAGACCGGCGCACAGCGTTACGGACGAGCACATCGATAATCATCGATCCGGCTGTTACGAGATCAGGCGACACGAGCTCACGATAACCCCGCCTCATCGTTCGGAGTACTGACGTCACCAGCCATCACGACAGCGCGGTCCGCGGGGCCCGCCGCCGAGGACGCGGGAGAGGAATCCGCGGCCCGGACCTCGCTGGCCATGACCGCGCCCAGCTCCTGGATGGTGCTCATCAGCGGAGCGGGAAACACGACCGTGGTGTTCTTGTCCACGCCGATCTCGACGAGGCTCTGCAGCGTGCGTAGCTGGAGCGCGAGCGGATGAGCCATCATCGTGTCCTACGCTTCACCCAGCGCAGCAGCGGCCAGCGATTCGCCTTCGGCACCGATGATCTTGGCCCGCTTCTCACGTTCGGCTTCGGCCTGGCGGGCCATCGCCCGTTTCATGCTGTCGGGCAGCTGGATGTCCTTCAGCTCGACCAGTGTCACAACGACACCCCACTCCTCGGTCGCCACATCGAGGATCTCGCGGATGTTGACGTTGATTCGGTCGGTCTCCGCCAGCGTTCTATCCAGGGTGTGCTGACCGACGACCTTGCGGAGCGTCGTCTGCGCGATCTGGTTGATCGCGGCCACGACGTTCTCGATCGCGACGACCGACTTCGTCGCGTCGACTACCCGGTAATAGGCAACGGCCGACACGTCGACGCTCACGTTGTCGCGGGTGATGATCCCTTGCGATTGGATCGGCATGGTCACGATCCGCATCGAGACACGGCGAAGAACGTCGATCAGCGGAATGATCAGTGCAAGGCCGGGATGCTTCACGCCGACGACTCTTCCGAGACGAAACAGCACTCCTTCCTCGTACTGCTGGACGACGCGCAGCGACAGCGACAAACCAAGCAACACGAGCGCCGCGACGGTGGGGAGAATCACGAGCAATGCGGTCATGGTGGAACTCCTCTTGGAGTGCGCCACTAAGGACCGGAGTGACGCAGACGACTCCGCCGCCGAACAGCGACCGGCAACAGAAGAACCCCGAGAGCACTCTCGAAGGCCGAAACCCAGCCTACTCCGGCGTCTGACCGACGGGGCCGATGCGCCGATGACCGCCGGTCACCGTCGGTCACGTCATCGAGTTCGGCGCTGACACATCGATCCGTGCGGATCGCTGGTGCAGCTACACGGCCGGGGTCGATATCGTCGACGCACCGTCGTCGGGGCACGTTTGCATCAGGCCGCAGAAGCGGCCACGGATTACTGCTCTCACTCGAGGGGTGGAGGAAGCTGACGGTGCGGGTTGACTGGCGCGTCGTCATGACGCAGCGGCCCGCACGCCTAAAATGCGTCGTAGTCCTTGTCGCTCTGGTCCTCGGCGGCGTTCCTGTGTCGAACGCCAGGAGGTGATCCTATGATCCAAGAGACAGATTCACGGGGGTCGTTCCGCCACCTTGACCCCTTCGATGCCGCTGGATCATCTCCCCGACCCCCGCTGCGCGTCGGGCTGGTGGGCACGTTTCCCCCTCGTCCGTGCGGGCTGGCCACGTTCACTGCCGACGCTGCGACGTCATTGAGCGATGCGGGCGATGTAGTCGTGGTCGCAGCGTTGGTCGAGAGTGCCGGGCCGGGCGACCCGGGCGTGACCTACGAGTTGGTGCAGACAAGTGACGGGTCCGCCCGCGCTGTGGCGGCCTTGCTGTCGACCGACGTCGACGTGGTCCTCATCGAGCATGAGTTCGGCATATTTGGCGGCCGAAGCAGTGCCGTGTTGGAGGCGCTGACCCACAACCTGACCGTGCCGTACGTGATCACGCTGCACACCGTGCTCGAGCAGTTTCAAAGCTGGCAGACGACCGCGCTGGCCGCGCCACTGGCCGGCGCCGCGCTGGTATTCGTCTTCTCCGCCGAGGCGGTCGGCCTGATCGCCGCACAGTTCGCCGGCGTCGAGCCGAAGTGCTGCGTAGTCCCGCACGCAGCACCGGCGGCGATGTATCGGCGCACTGCGGCCGGTCCCCGCGGGGCGTTGGGCCTGCAGGAGCACACGATGGTTATCTCCACGTTCGGCCTGCTGTCGCCGTCGAAGGGCATCGAGCACGTCATCCGGGCAATGCCCGCCGTGCGACGTCGGGTCGGCGATGTCGTCTACCTGATCGCAGGCCGCACCCATCCGGAGATCGTCCGGCGCCAGGGCGAGCACTATCGCAACAGCCTCGAGGCGCTCACGCACTCACTTGGTGTCGACGACATCGTGCGGTTCCGTGATTGGTTCCATGACATCGACGAGTTGTCGGCATTGCTACACGCGACGGACGTATTCGCCACGCCCTACTCCGATGCCGAGCAGATCGTCAGCGGCGCGCTGTCATTCGCGATCGCCGCAGGAGTTCCATTCGTCTCGACCCCGTACCGATACGCGACCGGCCTCGCTACCCAGGGCTGCGGGCTGACCGTACCGTTCGGTGACGACGACGCCTGGGCGGACGCACTCTCGGGAGTGCTCACCGACAACGAGTTCCGACACGCGATGGCAGCGCGGGCTGAGGACGTGTCGGTCGCACGATCGTGGCCACAGGTAGGCCAGTTGATACACGCTCATCTGGACGAGGCGGTCGATGACCGATGGGCCGATCGCGCCTTCCATACGCAGATGGCCGGAACTTCAGCGGGAGCGTCGCCAGCAACGCGTACCGGCGCCTCCCGTCCACATGACGCAACACGTCGACGCCGATCGCGCCTTTGAACGCCGCCGCCGCCGACGTCAGCCCAGCGGAGAAGCAGGCGAGCCCCCACCGCCCCTCTACCGTCGGACGATGGGGGCTTCTGCAGCGACGACGGCTACGGCGACGAGCAGCCGTGTGCGGCCCCGGCCGAGCATCCCGTGGGGGTTTATCAGAACTCGAAGACGAGGCGGGCTGGGGCTTTGCTGGAGAGCACTCGGCCACGGCTTTGTTGACATCTTCGATCCTGCGTGTCTCGGCGATCACTGTCGTCTTCCCGGCTGCGTGGAGTGCGAGCACTTCGGCGACGTCCCGGCGGGTGCTAACGATCGAGCCGATGACGGAGATGCCCTTGACGACGGTGTCGAGGATCGGGATGCTCATCGTCTCCTCACCGCCATGGCAACGCAGATCAGGCGCCCACCGCGACGTGTCGATCGTGCACTGGTTCGATTGCGAGCGTTCGCGTTCAGCTCCGGACGGCGGCTCATCGATGTCGCTCGAAGCGTTGTGAATCGAACGTTGCGTTTCGATCCCAGCAGCGGGAGCATCGACCAATGACGGCGCACCAACTTGCGAGCACGCAACGCCGGGCACATCGACGCCCCTGCCGAGCACGTCCTCTGCGTATCATGCCGTGGGGCCGATGGCTCGTATGGTCGACCCCGCTCCCAGCAGAGCGACACCTACCTGGCTGGAGCGCTAATGAAATCCAAGCAAGCGATGCTCGGTGAAACCATGGTGACGCTCGCCGACAACCTCGTCACCGACTTCGACGTGGTCGAGCTCCTGACCATGCTCGCAGACCGCTGCGTGTCCATTCTCGGCGTGAGCGCCGCCGGCCTCATGCTCGCCGGACCCGACGGCGCCCTGCGCGTGATTGCCTCGTCCAGCGAGCAGATGCGTCTACTCGAACTCTTCGAGTTGCAGACCGAACAAGGCCCATGCCTCGAGTGCTTCCAAACCGGCGAAGCAGTCACGCAGTACGATCTCGCGGCCGCCACCGCCCGCTGGCCGAAGTTCGCACGAGAAGCGATCTCCAACGGATTCCATTCCGTGCATGCTCTCCCGATGCGCCTCCGCGACAATGTCATCGGAGCATTGAGCCTCTTCCAGACGGATCTCGAAGGAATCGACGGAGAGGGGCTCCAGACCGCCCGAGCGTTCGCCGATGTCGCGACCATTGCCATCCTGCAATACCGGGCAACCGTCGAGTCTCACGAGATCATGGACCAGCTGAACACAGCGTTGAATACCCGCATCGTGATCGAACAGGCAAAGGGAATCGTCTCCGAACGCGAGAGCCTCGACATGGAACACGCCTTCGCCGCCCTACGGAGCTACGCCCGGAACAACAACCTGCGACTGGCCGACGTCGCGGCATCGGTCGTCACCGGCACGCTGAAGGCATCCACACTCAAACACGCGGTGCCGACATCGCGGTCGCGCCACAGCCACTGAGGCGAGAATCAGCGACTGGATTGATCGGATTGCGCATCCTTCTGAGCAACAGGTGTAGACGGTTGATCCCCGATCACTCACCGATGACGAATGAGTGGATCAGGCAGCTGTTGGGAGTGTGAGCTCAAAGACGTTCTCATCACCAAGGTGCCGGTATGTGAGGTCCCCGTTCATCAGGCGTGCGAGGTGGCGGGAGAGGGCGAGACCGACGCCGATCGGCTCTGTCAACCCGGGCAGAGCGTTGCCATGCCGGTAGTTGTCGAACATTTGTCCCTGTACTTCGAGGGGTATTTCGGCCCCGTTGTCATAGACACCCACTCGACTGATTCTGGAATCGCCGTTCACATCGACGCGGATGGTGGTTCCACCGTATTTGAGGGCATTCGAGACCAGGTTGCGCACGATTTGGCGTACCCGGGCGGGGTCGCCCGTTGCCTGTTGGCTTGCGAGCCCGATCAGCCTGACACGTTGAACGTTCTCCTCGGGCCAGGTCTCGAGAACCCGCGCGGTTTGCTTGAACAGGTCGACGGTCATCCGAAGCACAGCAAGCGTCTCGGCTTCGGCCTCTGCAGTGGTCAGTAGATCGTCGACGATGTTGGTTAGGTGGCCGCTTTGTTGGGCGATCACGTGCATCAACTCGGTTTGCTCAAGGTCCGATATGCCGGATGTGTTGTCGTAGAGGATCTCGGCGAAGCCCATCATGGCGGTGAGTGGGGTGCGCAACTCGTGCGAAATCGACGCGATCAACTCGTTCCTGGAACGAAGCGATGCTTCCAGCGTCAGCTGAGCGTGGACCCTGTCGGTGATGTCGCGGACGATCACGATCGTTTCGCCCGTGTCCTCGATCGGGATAATGCGAGCTTCCCGATCGCGCATCGAGCCGTCGATTTTGTACTTGTACTCCAACGTCTGGGGTCGGCCGGTTGCTTGCGCCCGGTGAGAGGCCGCTAGCAGATCGGCAGCGAGCTCGTGAGATAGGACATCGTCGATGTGCTTGCCGATGAAATGCTGCGGATTGGGGAAGAAACCCGGCGTATCCGGGATTTGGAACGAGAGATAGAGGCCACCCGGGCTGAGCCTGTAGATCTGGTCCGGTATGGCTTCGAGGATTGACCGGTTGAGAGATTCGACGGTCCGCAACGCCTTGTTCGTGGCCTCACGTTGCTCGAGCAGTTCGTCTCTCGAACGCACAGATTCGCGCAGCTCCTTTTCGATGTCGGCGAGAGACCTGCGCTGGTAGTCGACGCGCTCGAGGTCGTGGCCGATGATGATCACTACGAAGCTCGCGGTGACGACTATGGCGCCGACCGCCAGTTGAAGGGGCATCGTGGGGTCCGAGGTCAAAGGATCCACAACGTGATGTGCCAGCGCCGCAATGCCCACAGCGGCTCCGGTCAGCAATGGAACGTAAAAGCGAATTACGTGCCCGCCGGCGCTATTCGAGACGACGAACTTCATGTGCCCGCTCTCGGGTTCGCTGTGCAGCAAAGATATGCCTAGCGCCAACTGAAGCACCGAGGTGGCAATGGCCATCCCGGCGACCATGACTGAAGCCCCGAAATCAGTAGATCCCAGCGCATATCCCAACAATGCGATGGATGCAATCAGGGCGACGATCGTCGCGAAGATCTCGCGGATCTGGACACCCCGCCCCATCTTGAACAGGTAGAGGGCAGGTCCCAGCAGAGCGAAGTTGACTGCCACGTTGGCGCCCATGCGCCCTGGATTTGAACGGACAAACGCCCTGAGATCCTCACGGACGAGGAGACTGTCGAATCCCGTCCACCGGCTATTGGCCGCGTACTCGAGGAGTGTCACCCAACCAATAGCGGTCACCAGGGCGGCCATAATCACGACCACCCAGGACGACCAGCCGCGCCGGTAGGCAACAACACCGAGACCGGCAGCTCCGATACCAAAAGCCGTGTTGGCCTTCATCGTCACGTTCCCGGGGGATACCCGGGCCATCATGTCGCCGCCAAACCACCAGACGACCGCCAGGACTGTCGTCCCCGTGATGAAGGCGATCCAGCCGAGTAGTTCGGCTGAACGGAGGAACCGGCGGACAAGCACCGGGTCTGTGGTCCTCAGCCCATACGGCACACGGTCAGCCTTGCTGTCCCCAGGTTCCGGTTCGACCAGAACCTTCTGTGTACTCGTGTTCATGGATTCTCTCAAACCTTCGGTAGGTCGTTTGAGTCGCCGTCCGCGTCTGGTTTGATGCCTGGTGGTGGGGTCTCGTCGACTTTCTGATGTCGACCGGGGTGTGTCTATTCGGTGCTGATCTCAGCGGAGTTGTCGGTTTCTTCGGGCGCGGCTTTACGGCTGTCTCGCTTTGATACCCGCGCTACGAACGCGGCGATCGCTGCTCCGACGGCTGCCAGGCCCAGCCATTTCTTCTTATCGGCCATGTCGTTACTCCTTGGATTGCATATATTTGTAATATTAATTGATCTCTAGTTAGAGTGCAAATAACTCGGGAGGTACTGGACCAATAGATTCAGACACACCGGGCCCGGGTCGGGACCGATCGACCGTGTAGACAGGACCGTCCAGTGATGACTTCAGCGACTACCAGATCTCGACATTCCAACTCGTGGGTTTGCGCCGGTCCGGTGGTTTGTCCGTACGCTCATAGCTCGTCCGTGAGCGCCGGCGATGTCTCTGTTTCCCGGTCCGCGCTCGGGGCTATGCCTGTTCGCACGCAGATCTTCTTGCTACTCTTGGAAATGAACCGCGATTCGACTTTGGGGACGACGACCGAGTTTCGCGACGTCGCCCGACCTGAGGGGTCGGAATCGTGAGGACCTACAGTGAGTCCAGCGTGGGATCGAGCGACAAACCACCGAAGGTAGCCTCCGTAGTTGACCTAACCGCCAATGGGTCTCCACCGGAGATCTCGATGCCCGAAGGATTGATCCAGCGCTCGTTCGAGCATTTGGTTGATGCGTTCGCCAGGTTCTCAGTTGTCCTGGATGCCACCAACCGAATTGTCGACTTTCGAACTGATTATGCGAACGACGGGGCCCGTGCCATCCTCGGCGCCTTCTCGCGACGAGAGATAGGTGATGGTCTCGTTGGGAACCTGGTGGAGGATCAGAATCAGGAACTATTCGACGGCCTGTGCGACGTCATCGAGACGGGGGTGCCGCTGGTCACGCAGGTCACGCGATACGAGAATGCCGGGGACGGTGGGGAGCGACTCGTGAGCGCCTATGAGGTTCGTGCCGCGCCAGTTGGTGGTGGCGTGGTAGTCGCGTGGCGGGATGACACTGAGCACGTGCTCGCGGCGGCGGAGCTAGAGCGGCGTAACCGTGAGTTAGCCCTCGTGGGCCAGATGGTCGAGTACCTTCAGGCCGTGGGCTCGTCTGACGAGGTCTTCAACGTCGCGGCAAGCTTTGGGGCGCAACTGTTCGAGAATTTCTCTGGCGGGCTCTTCTTGCAGAACGAGTCCGGAAGCGTCGTCGAATCGAGGGCCTCCTGGGGCGACAGCACGTGGGGTGACCAGGTGTTTGCTCCGGAGAGCTGTTGGGCGTTGCGCCGCGGGCAGCGGCACGGAAGCCTCACAGGGAAAGTGTCCCCGCGTTGCGCACATGCGGCGGATGGTATGGCGCTCCTTTGCGTTCCACTCCTCTCTCAAGGGCAAGCGACCGGCCTCTTGGTCATAGCCGCCTCCGAGACCTCGACGGCCTCCGGCTCACCGCGGTCGGGCGCGGCGAGCGAGGCGCTCGCGGTATCTGTGGGTGAGCACCTCGGGCTGGCCCTCACCAACATGCGGCTTCGTGGTTCGCTGCGGGATCGGTCCATCAGAGATTCGCTGACAGGGCTGTTCAACCGTCGATACCTGGAGGAGACGCTGGAACGTGAGATCAGTCGTTCTGCTCGCAGCGGCAAACCCTTCAGCCTGATGATGCTGGACATGGACAACTTCAAAGGGTTCAACGATACGCACGGTCACGCGGCGGGAGACGCGCTCCTCGAGAGATTCGGAGCCTTGCTCCTGACCATTACCCGGGTCGAGGACGCAGCCTGCCGTTACGGTGGAGATGAGTTCATGATCTTGCTCCCTGAGAGCGAGCTCGAAGCGGGCATCCTCCGGGCGGAGGAGATCCACAAGTCCGCAAAACGGCTCAACCTCAAGCACGAGGGCTCGGCTTTGGATGCGATCACCCTGACGGTCGGGGTTGCCGCCTATCCCGATCACGGTGACGATATGGCTGGGTTGGTGCACGCCGCGGATGAAGCGATGTACCTGGCCAAACACGCAGGAGGCGACCGGGTTCGGGCAGCCGAAACCTCACCGACACCGTTGCACGACAGTCCTCGAACCAAGGACAAGTGGTCGGGGATGACGGCGGGACAGGACTGATCGATGCTACAGCGGAGTGACGGCACTGATCTCTAAACATGCTCGAGATCGCTACGCCGCCACCGGGCCTGATTCGCGACCCCGGCGTTGCGCACCGGGGTTCGGCTGACCACTCACTGCGGACAGTCCGGCGAGGCTGATCGCCCGGGCCGCGGATTCGGGCTCGTCGAGGGTGTGCCGGTTGTAGATGTGACGGATCGGGCGGTTCTGCAGCGGGACAACGCTGGCGATGTCTTCATCGGGCGAGTGTCTTCACCTTTTGCGGGTTTTCCTCATGAAACTCAATAGACTTGCTATATTACTTGATCTCTAAGTATACTCTTGCGAGACGAGTACACCAGAACGGAGTCTGATGGTGGCCGACCGTGTCGATGACACAATCCAGCAATGGCGACAGCGCCACCCAGATCTCGACACTTCCGACATCGCGGTCGTATCCCGTGTCCTGCGTGCGGCGCATTATCTCCAGGCGACACTTGACGACATCGCAGCCGGATACGGGTTGAGTCACCAGGGCGACCTCGACGTTCTCACCGAGCTCTATCGCACCAACGGGGACGATGGGCTCACACCGACCAAGCTCGCAGACGCACTATTGCTAACCGCCGGCGGCATGACTGTTCGCCTTCACCGCCTCCAAGCTGCCGGGTTGATCAGTCGCACCCCCAGCCCGTACGACGGGCGTGGCGTCCTCGTTCACCTAACCGACGCTGGGAGTGGCATAGCCGAGCACGCGCTGACAGTCGTTCTCGACGCCCAGGCGAATAGCCTGCGAAGCCTCACGTCCGCTCAACGCAACCAACTTGCCGATCTCCTCCGAACGCTGCTCGAGGGCCTTGGCGACAAGCCCGCGTTCCAGCCGCCAATCACGGCCAACCGGCATCGCCGCCGGGCCTGAAGGCTGCACTGCTGAAGCCCGTGCTGGTCTCCGAGGTCTCCCTGCACACGTGTAGCCTCGTGGCGGGAGGGGTCTGATGTCCGTTGCCGAAATCGATCTCGTGGTCGAGCGCCTTGACGTGGTGATCAACGAGACGATCCGCTCGGGCAGTCGTGCGGGGTATTTCGCCGCGATGTACCGCAAGGTGACTCTGGCTGTTCGGGACGCCATCATCGCAGGTCGATTTGCCGAGGCGACAGAATGGCGCGTCTCGACAGGGTGTTTGCCGAGCGATACCTCGATGCCTACGACGAATGGCGTCGGGGCGGACGACCGACCGCGGCGTGGCAGGCGGCATTCGATGCAAGCGAGCGATGGCGACCGATCACCATCCAACATCTTCTTGTCGGTATGAACGCCCATATCAATCTCGACCTCGGTATCGCGGCGGCTACGGTGGCCCCCGGCTCCGAATTGGCCGGTCTCCGTTCCGATTTCGACCTGATCAACGGTGTCCTGATCGACCTCATCGACGTGTTCATGGATGGAGTCGACATGGTCTCTCCGTGGGTCGATCTTCTCGATCGCTTCGGTGGCAGGACCGACCAGGCCGTGGTCAGATTCAGCATCCATATTGCACGCCGCCGTGCCTGGGACCTGGCTGGTCAGTTGGCAGTCGCCGCCCCGCAACAATGGGGAGATATCATCGAATCCCGGGACTCGGCGACAGCGGAGCTGACCAAGACGATCCTGGCGCCGGGGCCGATGCTTCCAGTGGGCCTGCTACTCATCCGGCTGCGTGAGAGCAACGACGTGTCACGGGTTATAGGTCTCCTGGGAGCCGATACCTGAAGCGTATAGCACGATCGGTGGTCGCGATGTCCGACTGTGACACCTATTGCGCTTCGTCCGGGCAGGTTGTGTCCGCAACGCCGAGGGCAGCAGGGATATCGAGTGGCACACCAACATCGTTCGTTTCGATCATCGGCGTACCGTCGTCGTTGACGAAGAAGTCCGCCGCTGCAACTGCCCTCGAATTCGTCATGTCTCCTGCCGACGAGAGCTCGATAGCACCGACTGCGAGGCTCAGCAGCGCCGTAGTGAGCAGGATGATCTGGGCTAGCTTGCGAGTCACCAGGGCCGCAATTCCACCAACAACGATTGCAATAGCCAGAAAGACCGTCGAAATCCCATAGCTGTCGCCCTGTACGCCGGCCACCGAGGCACTGAAGAACGCACACGAAGCTGACTGATCCCAGAGATTGCCCTCGTCCTCTAACTGCGCCGAGAGCAAGTCATTGACGGCCGCGTAGTCGCTTGAGAAGGGATCATCGATCAACTCGCTCTTGGGATTCGCAAAATCGATCTCATTGGCGGTGAGCCAATCGTCGGCGAGGACGAATACCTCGTCGGGCATTGCGTACAAGATGATGTCCGCGGCCGGTGCGTCATTCGCCGCTTCGGACATGAAGCTGAAGATCCAGTCTCTTTCGACCAGCCGCTGGGCATTGGCGTCGTTGAAATATCCATTGGCGATCAGCGTGTCGGCGATTCCCGTGGTGTTGCCTTTGGCGACTGCTGCATCGGCGTTGCCACCCTGCACAGTGGCTATTGCAGTGAGAACCGCGGCGATCCCGATGACAATGGCACCGGCCAACTCGACGCGCTGCTTGCGCTTGTTGTCTGGCGTCCTGGCATTGCGTTTCGGGGATGCGGCTGTGGACCCGTCATGCGCAGGCTGTTCGGTGGGTGGTGTCGCATCTGGCATTCAGCTCTACCAATCGTTTCGAGTCGACGCCGGTGCCGTGGCCTTGTCACAGTTGCTCATACTCCTGCCCATCACGCGCTTGTGCCCAACCAGTTCAGGAGTGCCGCGCTGGTCTCGGGTTTGGAGAAGTAATCCGAGTGGCCAATCGCATGGCTGCTGTCGAACTCCAGGACTCGATCGGGTGGGATCGGGAATGCGGGATCGTCGCTCCCCGCATGTACGCCGACGGTGGGTACCACCAGGTCATTAGCGGCGTCGTCGAACACCCGATCGACCAGACCATCCTTGACCATCGCGGCCAAACCGCCTGTTGGCTCGTAATTGGATGCAATGCCGTAGTAGGTGGCCGATGTCGGGGCGCCCTTGTTCATGCGAGCCAGGAACGGGCCCTTTGGATCCATCGCAGCGAGTCCCGAGAGGCCCTGAAGGGCGCTATTGCCGATCATCTTGACCACAGTGACGATGGCCTCGAGGATATCGGTGACCACTGCGTATGGCCCGGGTGGCATCAAGTTGAGCATCGAGGTGTAACGATCGATGAATTCCATCATGTGTGCGGCGTCTGCCAGCGGAGTCCCGTGATTCGGTGAAGCTACAAACACTGCTTTGCCGACTTTGATCCGCGGGACAGGGCCCAGCGTTGTTTCCCCGGCGAGGGTGCGAGAGACCAGGCCGCCTCGGCTGTGCGATATCAGGTCGATGTCCAACGCGGCTGAATCGGGCATCCTGTCGAGAAACTCCACCAGATTGCGTTCGGGGTCGTGTGAGAGCGTGAAGTGGTCGTAGGCGAATACTCTGCCGCCGTAGATGCGATTTAGCTCGGTCATGGTCTCGGGGGGGATGCCCCAGAAACCGGAGAAGGCCCGGCTGAATGTCCCATGGACGAAGAGAAGTGAGCGCCCTTCGCTGAGCTTCGCCCAGCCACCTGCCTCGATAGGTACCCCGGCGGGCTCGCGGTAGTCGTCCGGTTGGAACCACCGGATGCCATAAGGCCGGTTTTTCTCTTCCCACTTGCCGGCGAAGAACTGCGCCGCCGTCTGAAGCACGGTGTCGGCAACGGGATAGACCAGCACCTTCAAGACCTTCTTGCCGATCCCGAACAAGAGCGATCGGGTCCCCGGGTCGTCTCCACTCGGCGTTGGGCTGGTGGAGCGGATCACGAAGGTCTTAGTTGCCCCCGCTCCGCGGTTCGCCGATGTCTCCACCCCCCCGGCTTGATCCTGGGGGTAATGCCAGCTGATCGTGCCGTCCTCGTCGATCGCCATCACCACCTGACCGACGGTTTCCCCCAGATCCGGTACTTCGAGCACGAGGCCCTCTTCGCCCCCGGCAGTGCGCACCTGCTGATGGTCAGGAACCGGAACGTGAGCAGCCTCGATCACGATCGACTGCACCTCGTTGAGCCCGGATGACGCAAGGGCGTCGTCAAGGGCTGCGGTGGCCAGTTCGTCGCCACCGCCTCTGGTCCCGGGTGCCCTGGAGTCACGCAGTTCCACGTTGCCCCGCAAGCCGGGCGCCCGCAGGCGCACTCCCGGAGCCAGCTCCACACTCGTCGGACTGCCATCAAGCGTCGCCATTGCTACCCCCGTCTTGTTTTGTGAGATTCAAATCTGGATGCCCGTAGTAAACGTATGCGAGGTACGACGCCCGGGGACTGGCCGCATTCATGTCGAAGCGAGACCGAAGCTCGCTCATCACTTCGGCAACCGATACTGGTGCCGCGGCATCGAATACCTTCTTGTAGAAATCCAGAGCAAATTCCTGAGCAACGTCATCGTCCACGCTCCACAGAGGCGACACGAAGCCCGTTGCTCCCTGATCGAGAAAGGCACCGGCGAGGCCTCCGTAGTTGCCGTCGAGCCCTTCGGTTTCGAGGCCGAGCTGGCAGGCGTTCAGGAAGACGAATGGGTTCGATGTCCTGCCGATGGCACTGCCTGAGATCATGTCCGCCCCGAGGCGGACGTTCCCATCGCTCAACACGATGCCGTTGTGCCTTGGATCGGCGCTTACCTCGCCGTGGCAAGCAAAGTGGATGGCGTCGACCTTGACTTTCTTGTCTTCAGCCAGCACCTCGTCATTGAGCAGCTCGCTAACGTCTTTGGTCACGGCACTCCGTCTGAGCGCCTTATACCGGAGTGTCAGTTTGTCGCCTTCCTCCATGGCCAGCGGCAACGGACGTTGATTGTTTATGGCCGCATAGTCACCGGCGAACACGACCATATCGCCGACCCGTGCGCTGGTTGCAGGGGGGAGCGTCGGGATGTCGCCGCCAAACGGCGTTGACACCGGCGGTATCCAACGTCCTACACGAAGCTGTGCTCCCAGAAAGGGAGGTTTGGCCGGATCGAGTCGTTCGGGTTTGGCGAATAGGTGGGTAGTGGCGGCGAGTTCCCACGGGACATAAGGGTCTTCGCTGACGATCAATACCGATGGCGCAGCCTGGTCGGCACTCTGCTTCTTGTCCCATATGGCGTCCAGCACCAGCCAGAACTCCTTGGGCATTGTCTTGGAGATTTCCTCGCCCATCCCCACCAGATTCAGCGCGGTCAGGGAGTTCTTGTCCCATTCCGCCAGGGACCTGACGCGATCGAGAGCGAAGCTCTTCGCCGACATGTTCTTGAGCTGCGATGCCACGGCCTCGGAAGGCTGATTGGGGATTTCGTGCGGCGTGGCGAAGGTCCACATGAGCCGGCTGTCGTCGGAGCCACGCGAGATCTTCACAGTCAGATCGGGGGCGGGCACATCGGGAATCGACACCGAAGCCTTGGTCTGTTCTGTTACCAGCGGTGCGCCGGTCAGTTGACCGCCAACGCCAATCAATCGCAACGCCTGCCCGCACAGGTTGCCCTCGTAGAAGAACAACACCTCCAGGGTGCCACGAACGGTGGACCCTTCCGGGACCTGAGGGGCAATGAGCTTCACGGTGGCAGCTGCCGCCGTGAAGTTGTCACGGCTCACCTTCAGCTTGGTCTTGCTCCCGGCGGGGAAAGCAAAACCATCGGCCACCACTTGCAGGTCGAATTCGAATTCCGGTGGCACGATCCCGACGATGGGGCCGCCGGCCACTCCAGAAACCGCGGTCTCAGACAACCCGATCTGCAGGTCGAATTCCTGCTGTGCGGCCACCTGTTCGGGCGCAGTCAGCGCCGGATAGGCGGAAAACGGTTTTCGTTCGGCCTCGCGCCCCGACGCAGCCGCTGCGCCTCCACTCTCGCGAGGCGCGCTCGGCCTCATCGACTCGAGTCCGCCCCGAGTTGTCTCCGTCCCGGGACGGAGCACTCCGATAGCTTCGGTACCGCGCAGCAAGACACCGTGTCGGTCGGAGAGGTTCTCGGAGGTGCCGCTCTCGAAGTGGTCGACCGACTGGTACTCATGCAGATTGAGTGCGTCTGTCAGGGAAAGGTCGAGCCAGGCATCGGCTGCTGCGGCCGCCGCGAGCCGCAGGTCTTCTAGGGTCCACGTGTACCAGTAGGTCTCGTTTCCCACGACACGGCGGATGACGATGTTCATCTTGTCCGCTTCGTCGGCTATGCGTGCGAGGAGCTCGCGGAGGGTGATCGTGGCATCGATCGTGATAGCGGCCAGTAGTGTCAAGATGGGGCTCCTCGGTCGGGTGCTCCCGGCAACCCTACGCGGCCGCGGTCACGTGTGGGATCTACGTTGTGAGGTGCCGCCGGCGACTCTCGCTCTGAAGCGCCCGGCCGATTCTGGTGGTGCTCCCGGTTGGCTAGGGGCCGAGATCTGCCACGCAGCTATCGGTGGGTTCGTCCGGCAGGCGTCCGCCGCAAGTGGCGCCGAAGTCCTCATACTCCGACCCGATCGCGCTCGCCTCGAAGAGATTGTCGCACGCCGCGTTGCTGCCGCTGTCGCACTCGTCGTACAAGAGATCGAGCGCCGCACTGTCGCCGTACTGCATCGGTGGCGTGGTATCGGAGGGGGTGTCGTCCCCGCCGAGGAACACAACCGCGAGCACGATGAGGACGAGAGCACCCAACACCATCCACGCCCACGGCGGTGCCTGGAATCTCCCTCCGGAGCCCTTTGCTGCAACGTGCGGTGTTGCGGTCGACTGGCTATCGGCAAACGAGCTGACCGCGGATCGGTCGGTCGGGGGGTTCTCCTTGGCCTCCTCTTCGGCGGCGAGATACCGGGTCCTGGCAGCCTGCAGGAGCGCGTTTCCCGGGACGGACTCGAGCAGGCAGTCGAGGAGCTCGAGAGTGCGGCTTCTCTTCTCGACCCAGTCCACTAATTCCACGACCTCCATCGACAGGTTGGCGTGGGTGACCTCGTCGTGAAGGTCTCCCATGGGTCGCGTTGCCACCCACAACTCGCCGTGTGTGAAGGCGTCCTTGATCGCCTCTTCTATCTCACGGGTCACCTCGATCGGAATTCCGTGGGTCATGCCAGCACCTCCAAGCCCGTGCGGTCCCTGATAGATGCCTTCACCAGTTCGATAGGGATCCCCTGGTTGTATTCGGCGTTGTGCAGGTCGCTGTAGTCGGGGTCCCCGGCATGATGGAGGGCAACCAATTGAAGGTGGCCGTCGAAGACCGGGCTCCCCGAACTCCCGGGTTCGGTGTTGGTTCGGTAGCGGACCCGGGTTCCGGTCACTCCGATGATGGCATTCGTGTCGATGGCGAGTTTGAGCGGCTCTCCGTTGGGATGTTGCACTATGACGATGGGCTGGTCGGGTGCCAGCGCAGGCGGTGAAACGGGCACCTTCAGATATCCCCGCGGGCTGCCGCCGTCTTGACCGCCCACCGGTGACCCGCCGATCGAGGATCCGTTGGCGTCCGGTGCCACTCGCAACAGGGCATAGTCCAACTGGTCCGGGGCCGATTGCGCCGTCGAACCCGCAGCGGTGTCTGCCGGGCTGTGCGGCCGTTCATCGGCCAGCCAGTCGGTGTGCAGACGGAACGGCGTTCCAGCATGCACCTCAACGCCGGCCCGTGACCGTTTGTAGTCGAAGCGCAGCAGGATCGACTTTGCCAGGGCTCCGTCTGCGATGACGTCCTGGACGACGTGCCGGTTGGTGAGCACGAAGGAATCCCCGACGATGAACCCGGTCCCGAGGGCGTCCTTGCCGAGCTCAATTCTGCAAACCTGTCCCTCGATTTCGAGGAGGCTCTGGGACCAGGTCTCGAAGTCGATGAACCCATTTGCGGGGTCGACCATTCTCTCGAGATGGATGCCTTCTGGTGGCGATGCGCCGATTCCGAGGTCGGCCGAAAAGGAACGCAATGCGGTGTTGCCGGGATTTGCGGCGAGAGCGCTTGCGACGAGCTCGGCCGTCCAGCCCTGCCGTTCGGCGGCCTCGACCACCACGAATACCCTCTGCACCTCGTCATCGGCCAACGTGATTTCTTCGCGCTCTTTGTTCAGGTGAAACAGCAGCATCCGGTCGAACTCGCTGACCTTGAAAGCATCTGCCAATACTTCGTTGAGCGTGCTCAGCTGTCTGGTGTCAAGATCAAGACTCGGCATATTCTCCCTCTAGTCCCGGCAAACCCTACCCGCGCTATAGCTCCCCGGGACGGTCGAATGGAGATTCTTCGAAAGACCGAAATACTGTCACGCGACGGGATGTCTCCAACCAATCGCGACTGCAGACGCGTAGGGTCGCAGAGGCAGCGACGACATGCCGAAGGGCAGAAAGCGAGCGATCTAATGGGCGGAGACGAGAACCAAATCGAGCGCCCTCCACCATTTGGTGAGGTCCCGGCCGACTACATCGATCCCGAGGGTGGGGGAGAGCTCCAGGATCCGGCCCTTGCCCTGGAGAGCACGGCAGATATGCGCAGGGCCTGGAGCGACTGGTTGTGCGCCAAGGGCCCGGGAGAATTCGCCAACGTCAAGTTCTTTGGGAAGGGTATAGGTGGTGTCCCAGCACCTGCGGTAGATGCATACATGGCGCTCGAAGCGGCACTCACGGCGACCGGGTATCAGCCGCACGATGCGTGGTCCAACAAATGCCGGAAGATTGCCAACACCGATCGATACTCGTTGCACTCGTATGGTGTCGCTATCGATATCGACGCGACCCAGAATCCGCAATCATCCGGTGCACCGTACTCTGGAAAGATCCAGAAAGTGCACGTCGATGCCGTGCTCGGGATCAGGAACACGAGCGGCAGACGCGTGTGGCTATGGGGCGGTAGCTGGACTACGCCCGATCGCATGCATTTCCAGCTCGATCAGGGCCCCGACGCCGTGGTGATCGACCCGGCGACGGTGCCGGGTGCGGTACATATCGAACTCGAGGGCGTTACCCATGCCGTGACCGCCACCAGCCTCAACATGCGCAGTGAGGCGGCCACATCCGGAGCGCTCATTGCCGGCCTCCCGCAGGGATCGGCAGTTGCCGCCCAATCCGACCAGGTTCGGGAGGCTGACGGCCATCGATGGTTCCGTGTCGAGGCTGTGGTAGGTGGGCAGTTACTTGCCGGTTGGGTGGCGAGCGAGTATCTCGAGGCTCTTGGTATAGCTCCCGTCGAGACCGGCGCGGCGGAGCCTGCCGCGAAGCCGGCATCGGTCGTATCTCAGGTCCCCGTTCATCTTGAAGGAGCGACGCACCGCGTGCGGGCAACCAGCCTCAACCTTCGTGCCGAGCCGACGACCTCAGCGCCGGTTCTCGCCAGTCTGGCGAACGGCACCGAGGTTATCGGCCTACCCGGCCCGGTTCAGGAAAACGACGACTATGTGTGGGTCAAGGTCAGTGCCGCAGTCGCCGGCGAGATGGCGCAAGGCTGGGTAGCCGAGAACTACCTGGACGCGGTTTAGTAGGTCTGCGCTTCCTCAGAAGCATTGATCTCATGGTCGATGCTGAGAAGCTGCACAGATGCGGCGTTGCACGGGCGGCGAGCAGGAACGGGGGTATCAACGGCTTGGGTTGGGAACCACTGCACCGCGCCACCTTCACGACGGTGTGGGCCCTGACCGCGGTATCGGGGGAGCGGGGCGCATGAGGCACCGCATGTGGTTTGTCTGCGCAGTTGGCGGCTGACGGAGTGCCGTTGCTGTCGGCGTCGGGTCGATTCGCCCGAGCCAATGTTGGCGAACCGGTACGCTAGATGTAGATTGTGCCGTACACCCGAGTTGGACGAACCGGTACGCTGCATGTCACGCTATTCATTCGACACCTATTATGAGAAGGGAGGTTGAGATGGCGACAATCGCCGATGTCGCTCAAGAGGCCGGCGTAGCAAGAAGTACCGTGTCAGCAGTTCTCACGGGCCGGAAGGTCGTATTGCCGGAAACCCGGGCGCGGGTCGAAGCCGCGATTGCAAAGCTCGACTACTCGGTGGACCATGGCGCCCGGGCTCTCGCGACCCGACGCACCATGAACCTGGGGCTTGTGGTTCGCTTCCACGAGGCCGAATTCAGCCCGGCATTGGCAACCTATATCGTCGCGATCGCCGATGCTGCTCGAGAGCACGGCTACGGCGTGCTGTTGTTGACCCAACCGGACGGTGCCGGCGCAATCCGGGCCGCCGTGGCGGCCCGGCAGGTTGACGCTCTGGTGCTGCTGAACATAATCCAGGACGATCCTCGCATTGGCCCGATCGTGGATACTGGCTTTCCGGCCGTCCTGATCGGCATGCCTCGTGACACCCACGGCATCGATGCCGTTGACCTGGATTTCGCGGCCGGTGCCCGCGTGCTAGTTGATCACCTGGCCGATGCCGGGCACCGTGAGGCGACCTTTCTGACCTGGCCTGATGAGGTATTCCAATCCGGGCGGACGTACGCCGAACGTTTTCGGGATGCGGCGCTGGCCGAGGCTGCGCGTCGCCGACTTGTACTGGATATCGTAAGTTGTCCCGCAGGACCCGAGCAGGTGCGCGACGCTTTGCGAGCGGCGCTGGCCCGGTCCATTGCCCCTCGCGCCCTACTGGTTCACAATGACGCCGTCGTCGCCATGCTGCCCACGGTGCTTCACGAGCTGGGCCTGAGCGTGCCGGATGACTACTCCGTGGTCAGTCTGCACTCGGCTGAGCTAGGACGCATCTTCGCCCTGCCGTATACCTCCGTGGAGTCCGAACCGGAGCGTGTCTCCAAGCTTGCGGTCGATATCCTCGTCCGGCGTCTGACTGCCCAGGACGGACCGGCGGCCGTGACGACGCTCGTTGCGCCCCGCCTCGTGGAACGAGCGAGCGTGGCCCCCGCCGTGAGCTGAACGGCAGCCCGTCTCCCGTTGGTTGTGTACGTCTCTCCAGAGTAGCGAACCGGTTCGCTTGACACTTCATCGCTCTACAGATAATGTGTCAGCGAACCGGTTCGCTGACTAGATGATCGGGAGGCGATCAGCCGGTCAGGGGATCGGGGGAAGCTGCGGTCTTCGCAGAGGCTTGATAGGCGGACGGGCGACCTCGACACCAGAGGCGACCCGAAGGAGAGGATTGAAAGACATGCCACGTGTCAAGGTACGTGTAGCGATAATCGCGACCCTTGTGGTTGGGCTTGCTCTGACTGCTTGTTCGGACGGCAGCAGTTCGGATGTGACCACCACTACCGAGGCCGCAACAGCCTCACAGGGCGCCACGACCCCCGAGATCGTCTTCTGGGACCCCTACCCCCAGCGCGAAACCGGATCGGACTGGGACAACCTGGTGAAGAGCTGCGCCCCGGCGGGTTCCACGATTACTCGGTCGAGTGCCCCTCAGACCGATCTGTTCAACCAGCTCACCACCGCAGTCAAGGAGGGCAACGCCCCCGATGTTGTGCTGCTGGACAACCCGCTGACACCTGAAGCTGCTGCCTCGGGTCTGCTCGCCACCGCCGAGGCCGCTGGTATCGACACCTCCGGTGTGGACGCGAACCTGCTTGGTCCCGGCGTTGTCGACGGTGTCACCTACGGGGTGCCGATGGGCTCGAACGCTCTCGGGCTGTACTACAACAAGGATGTTCTCGATAGTGCAGGAGTCGACGTAACGTCCATCAAGGATTGGGACTCGCTGAACAGCGCGATCGAACAGGTTGTCGCCAGTGGCGCAAAAGGCATCACGTTCTCCGGTGTCGCCGGTGAAGAGGGTGTGTTCCAGTTCGAGCCGTGGTTCTGGGGAGCGGGAGCCGACTTCTCTGACATCGCATCACCCGAGGCGATCAGCGCAGGCCAATTGCTCTCGGACTGGATCGGAAATGGTTGGGCGCCGCGCTCGGCGCTGACGGACAATCAGTCCGCGTCGTGGGATCTGTTCCTGACCGGCGAGTACGGCTTTGCGGAGAATGGCTCGTGGTTCGCAGCCGCCGCCGCGGCGAATGAGGGTTTTGAGATCGACATGATCCCGATCCCGGGCAAATCGACTCAGGTCGCACCTGTTCCGACCGGCGGCGAGTTCGCCGTCGCTCCGCTGCAGGAGACGGACGCCGCCGACCACTACGCGAACGCCGCCGCCGTGATTGACTGCCTGGTCGGCGGGGACAACGCGGCGACCAGCAGCGAGGTGCTCGGCTATCTCTCGGCGAAGCCGGACATCAGGGCAAACCAGGTCGCGTCAAACGCACTGTGGACACCGTGGGTCAGCATTGTCGAGGGTGCGCAGGGGCGTACCACCGATCTCGGCGCTGATTACCCGGCTGTGTCGGGCCAGCTCTCGGAAGCGATCCAGGGCGCATTGAACGCGGCCGGCGACGCCAGCGGTGTCGAGGCCGCGTTCAGGGACGCGGCAGGTAGCTGATCTCAGCGTGGTGGGGCGCACCTCCTCGCGCCCCACCACGGCCGGCCACCTCGTCGGCGCCAGCACCAACCACACCAGCCACAGCCACAGCCACGAGGAGCGGCCATGACCAACGCAGCGGGTGCAGGTGCGCCCTTGGCTACCACGCAACCGGGCGGCACCGGCGCAGTCAATCCACGGAAGGGGGGACGTCACCGCACAGCGAACTGGGCGGCCGTCGCCTTCGTGGCGCCGCTGGTGATCTACCTGGTCGTTTTCTATGCCTACCCTCTTATCCAGAACTTCGCTTTGAGCCTTCACCGCTACGACCGGGCCACCTTCGTCAGCGGCGGTGCCCCTTTCGTCGGGTTGGGCATCTATCGCGAGGTCATTGCACAGCCCAGATTCTGGCGTGTGGTGAGCCAGACAGCCACGTTCACGCTGGTATCGATCAGTGTGCAGTACGTCATTGGGCTCGCCCTTGCGGTGTTTTTCCAGCGCAATTTCCGGCTCTCGGCCATCCTACGTGCGCTGTTTCTGGTGCCATGGTTGCTGCCTGTGATCGTTTCCGGTACCACGTGGCAATGGATGATGAATCCGGACAACGGCGCGTTGAACACCCTCGTCGGGTGGTTCGGTGCGGAGCCGATTTGGTGGTTGTCGGCTCACAACTCGTTGAGGTCGGTGATCATCGCCAACATCTGGCTGGGGATTCCCTTCAACCTGGTCATTCTGTACTCGGGCTTGCAGAATATCCCCCGGAGCCTCTATGAGGCGGCGGCGATCGATGGAGCAGGCGCCTGGCGACAGTTCCGGAGTATTACGCTCCCCTTGCTTCGTCCTGTGACGCTGATCACCCTGCTACTCGGCCTGGTCTACACGCTGAAGGTCGTCGACATCATCTGGATCATGACGACAGGTACGGGCACATCGCAGACGCTGGCGACCTGGTCGTACGGTTTGGCCTTTGGCAAAGGCACGTCGGGGGTGATCCAGTATTCCGAGGCTTCCGCGATTGGCAGCCTCCTCCTCATGGTGGCAGTGGTGTTCGGATTCATCTACATCGCAATCCAGCGACGAGGGGAGGAGTGATGGCGTCCCGCGGATGGTGGAAGACGCTGACGGCCGTCCTGCTGACCGCGATCATGCTCTTCCCCGTCTACTGGATGGTCAACGTCTCGCTTACCAATCGCGGGTCGATCCGCAAGAGTCAGCTCTTGCCTTTCGACTTCACGCTCGACCACTACAGAGTCGTGTTGCGTGACCAGTTGCCGTTCCTAACGACCAGTCTGGTGGTGGGTATCGGGACGGTGATCCTAACCCTTCTAATAGCCGCGCCGGCGGCGTACGCGTTGGCCAAGCTTCCGGTGCCCGGGGGTCGGTACCTCAGCTTTGTCCTCATTGTGGCTCAGATGATCCCTGCGGTGGTGATGGCGATGGGCTTCTACTCCATCTACAACCAGATTGGAATCCTGGACACCATTCCGGGGTTGATCCTGGCTGATTCGACCATCGCCGTCCCCTTCGCCGTGATGCTCTTCACCGCGTTCATTCGTGGCATCCCCAACGAGCTCCTCGGGGCGGCACAGGTAGATGGCGCGTCATCATGGCGTTGCTTCCGGTCAGTCGTGTTGCCGCTGTCGCGCAACTCGTCCATCACCGTGGCGCTCTTTGCGTTTCTCTGGTCGTGGTCGGACTTCCTGTTTGCCTCGACTCTTGATCGCGGGGGCGGCGCAATGCGTCCGATCACCCTGGGTATCTACAACTACATTGGCGCGCAGAACCAGGAGTGGGGCCCGATGATGGCCACCGCTGTAGTGGCTTCGATCCCCACCGCGTTGCTCCTCATCCTCGCGCAGAAGTATGTGTCGGCCGGCATCAGCGCCGGTGCGATCAAGGACTGACGTGGTCCGGTAATCCCAGCCCCTCAAGGAGATAACCATGGCAGCTAGCAATCCCTTCGAACCCCGTTCGGACGGTGTTGTATGGCGCGGAGACGGCGAGACCGTCCTGGTCCAGGCTTGGGGGAAGGACTCGCTACGTGTCCGCGCGACCCGCGCCGGAACGGTCGCAGACACGGACTATGCCCTGCTTCCCCAGCCGGAACAGCCGGTGGAGGTCGTAATCGACGGGAATACTGCCGTTGTCACAAACGGTCATATCAGCGCCTCGCTGACTGCGAGCACCGCCGATGATGTCAGTCTCGGGTATGCAGTCAGGACGTGCACCATCGAATACCGCGACCGGCAAGGTCGGACGCTGTTGCGTGAGCTGGACTCTGGAGGCTCGCTCAAACTGCAGGCGCGCAAGTACCAGCCGATCGTCGGGGGCGATCATCGGATTACGGCGTCTTTCGAACCGAACATGGGTGAGAAGCTCTACGGGATGGGGCAATACCAGCAGGAAGTGCTTGACATCAAGGGAAGCACCTTCGAGCTCGCTCATCGCAACTCCCAGGCCAGCGTGCCATTCGTGATCTCGAGCGCGGGCTACGGCTTTTTCTGGCACAACCCGGCGATCGGCCGCGCCACATTCTCGACCAACCGAACAGAGTGGGTGGCGGAGTCCGCGATTCAGCTGGACTACTGGATCACCGCAGCCGGGACACCTGCGGAGATCAGCGCGGCGTACGCCGATGCCACCGGGCACGTGCCCATGATGCCCGAGTATGGCCTCGGGTACTGGCAGTGCAAGCTCCGGTACTGGAACCAGGAGCAGCTTCTCGAGGTAGCGCGAGAACACAAGCGCCGTGGGTTGCCGATGGACGTTATCGTCGCCGACTTCTTCCACTGGCCCAAGATGGGTGACTACCGGTTCGAAGAGGAGTTCTGGCCCGACCCGGCCGCAATGGTCACCGAGCTCCAGGAGCTTGGCATCGAGCTGATGGTCTCGGTGTGGCCTCAGGTGTCCCTCGAGTCGGAGAACTTCGACGAGTTCAGGCAGCGCAACCTCCTTGTGCGCACCGAACGCGGGATCAATATCCACATGGCTTTCGAGGGGCCGAGCGTCTTCCTGGATACCACGAACCCTGAGACGCGCGCCACCTTGTGGGACCTATGCCGAAAGAACTACTACGACCTCGGGATCAAGGCCTTCTGGCTGGACGAGGCTGAGCCGGAGTACGGCGAGTACCACTTCGACAACTACCGCTATCACCTCGGCTCCAATCTCCAGATCGGCAACCTGTTTCCGCAAGCATTCGCCAGAGCCTTCTACGAGGGCCAGGTCGACGCAGGCCAGGTGGAGGTCGTGAACCTGCTGCGATGTGCCTGGGCCGGCAGCCAGCGCTACGGCGCTCTGGCATGGTCCGGCGACATCGACTCTACTTTCGAGAGCTTGCGGCGCCAGATCTTGGCGGGCATCCACATGGGTGTTGCAGGCATCCCATGGTTCACCACCGATATCGGGGGGTTCCACAACGGGAACATCGAGGACCCCGCCTTTCACGAGCTGCTCGTCCGCTGGTTCCAATTCGCCACTTTCTGTCCGGTCATGCGGATGCATGGTGACCGCAAACCCGTCGAACCCGTTACCGCGGTGGACGGGACTCGACGCCTCGAGAGCGGCGCAGCCAACGAGCTATGGAGCTTCGGCCCCGAGGTCTACCAGATACTGGCCAGCTACGTCCATTTGCGGGAGGCGTTGCGTCCCTACACCCGTTCCCTGATGGTCGACGCGCATGAGAACGGTCAGCCCGTAGTGCGCGGCGCGTTCTACGAGTTCCCATCGGATCCGTCCAGCTGGGATCTGGCCGACCAGTACATGTTCGGTCCCGATCTTCTCGTCGCGCCCGTGGTCCGGCCCGGGGATAGGTCGCGAACCGTCTATCTCCCGTTCGGTGCGACGTGGACAAACCTCACCACCGGCGACGTGCTGGACGGTGGCCAGTCCGTTACGGTCGCGGCGCCGATCGACGTCGTGCCGGTGTTCGCCCGCGATGGGCGTCTCGGAGAGCTCATCGGCAGGGTCGGGATACCGAACGACACCGAGGCGGTGTGAACGGCAAGATCGCCTGCGGCTCGAGCCGTTCAGGTCGATGCCACCGCGGATTCCGACAGAGATCGTGAAGACCAGCGTCGGTCGGCAACTGCCTGGCCGGTCGTCTGCGAACGGCAACCTCGCTCTGACAGCACTTCGGCCGATGCTCCGCATGTTGGCTCCCGGCTTCTCGAGTTTGTCGCTTCAGGCCACGTACTCGGCGAGGTGCTGGCCGGTGAGGGTCGACCGGGTGGCCACCAGGTCGGCAGGGGTGCCTTCGAAGACGACTTGCCCACCGTCGTGCCCGGCCCCGGGGCCGAGGTCGATGATCCAATCGGCATGGGCCATCACCGCCTGGTGGTGCTCGATGACGATGACCGATTTGCCCGAATCTACGAGCTGGTCGAGAAGACCGAGCAGGTGGTCGACGTCGGCAAGATGCAGCCCGGTGGTCGGCTCGTCGAGCACGTAGATGCCGCCCTTGTCGGCCATGTGGGTTGCTAGCTTGAGACGCTGCTGCTCACCACCGGACAGCGTGGGCAGCGGCTGGCCCAGGGCGATGTAGCCGAGACCCACATCGTCGAGCCGTTCGAGGATCTTGAGTGCAGCGGGAACTCCGGCCGCACCGTCGGCGAAGAACGCCTTCGCTTCGGTTACCGACATCGCCATCACTTCGCTGATATCGCGTCCGCCCAACTTGTAATCCAGCACGAACGCGTCGAAGCCCTTCCCCTCGCACACCTCGCATGTAGACGAGACGGTCTCCATGAAGCCCAACTCGGTGAAGATGAGACCTGCGCCATTGCAGTTGGGGCAGGCACCTTCCGAGTTGGCGCTGAAGAAGGCCGGCTTCACGTCGTTGGCCCTGGCGAATGCCTTGCGGATTGGGTCGAGTAGCCCGGTGTATGTCGCCGGGTTGCTCCGTCGAGAACCGCGAACCGGGTCCTGGTCGATCGTTACCACCCCGGCATCTCCAACCTGTTTTGGCATGGAGCCGTGAATGAGCGAGCTCTTGCCCGAGCCGGCCACACCGGTCACCACACAGAGCACCCCGAGCGGCACGTCGATGTCGACGTTCTGGAGGTTGTGCAGATTGGCACCGCGAATCTTCACCTGTCCTGTGGCCGTTCGAACCGCTTCCTTGAGCTTGGCCCGGTGATCGAAGTGGCGGCCGGTGACCGTGTCACTGGAGCGCAAATCTGAGACAGTGCCCTCGAAACAGATGGTGCCGCCCGCCGTTCCCGCTCCCGGCCCGAGGTCGATTACATGTTCGGCGATGACAATCACCTCGGGTTTGTGCTCGACGACCAGGACTGTGTTGCCCTTGTCCCGGAGCTGCAGCAGCAGGTTGTTCATCCGCTGGATGTCGTGCGGGTGCATCCCGATGCTGGGCTCGTCGAATACGTAGGTGATGTCGGTTAGTGAGGAGCCGAGATGGCGGATCATCTTGGTTCGTTGCGCCTCGCCGCCGGACAGTGTTCCTGAGGCGCGGTCCAGCGAGAGGTACCCCAGCCCGATCTGCACGAACGAGTCGAGAGTGCCCTGGAGCGCGCTCAGTAGCGGTGCCGCCGACGGCTCATCCAGGTTGCTAATCCATTCGGCCAGGTCGGTGACCTGCATCGCACATGCGTCGGCGATGCTGATTCCCTCGATCTTGGACGACCGCGCGCCTTCGCTGAGACGGGTGCCATCGCATTCCGGACACGCCTTGAAAGTGGCCGCCCGGTCGACGAACGCACGTATGTGGGGCTGTAGCGAATCCCGGTCTTTGGAGAAGAACGACTTCTGGACCTTGGCGATCAGCCCCTCGTAGGTGGCGTTCATCCCCTTCATCTTGACCTTGGTGGGCTTCTTGTACAGGAAGTCGCTCAGTTCCTTCTTGGTGTACTTGCTGATCGGCTTGTCAGGGTCGACGAAGCCCGACTCGGCAAACGACTGGACCATCCAACCGCCCGGCTTGTAGCCGGGGATGGTGATTGCCCCTTCGTTGAGCGACCTGGAATCGTCGAATAGCGCGGTCAGGTCGACGTCGGAGACCGTGCCCCGTCCTTCGCAGTTGGGGCACATGCCGCCGGTGAGGGTATATGTCTTGCGAATCCGCTCGCCTTTGATGGTGATCGAACCGCTGCCTGTGACCGACGGGATGTTGAATGAGAACGCCTGTGGCGAGCCGATATGGGGCTCGCCAAATCGGCTGAAGAGGATGCGCAGCATGGCGTTGGCGTCGGTAACCGTGCCTACCGTCGAACGGGTGTCGGCGCCCATGCGGTGCTGGTCGACGATGATTGCCGTCGTCAGGCCATCGAGGACGTCGACATCGGGCCTCGGCAGCGAAGGCATGAAGCCCTGCACGAAGGTGCTGTAGGTCTCGTTGATCATCCGCTGGGACTCGGCTGCAATGGTGTCGAACACCAGCGAGCTCTTCCCGGAACCCGACACCCCGGTGAACACCGTCAAACGACGCTTCGGGATCTCAACGCTGACGTCCTTCAGGTTGTTGACACGAGCGTTCTGAACCCGGATCAGGTCATGACTGTCGGCGGCGTGCATCAGTCTTCGGGCTGAGTAGCGAAAGCGCGCTTGGCGTTCCGGTACCACGACATTCCTGCGATGGGGTGCTTCCATCTCCCTTTCATGTCCTTCAAAGCACCTTTGTGCGTTTCATCGCCGGCCGCAACGACCTCTCTGAGGTGCTTGTCCTGCGCCTTGATCACCTCATCCGCGGTATTCCCGTGGAGCGGGAAATCACATGGCCCACCCAGTTGCATGCATGTCATTGTTTTCATAGGTCTCATCTCGGTTCAGATTGTTCGGTGGTCAACTGGCTCAGGCTTGCGCGATACGGACGAGGTTGCCGGACGGGTCTCGCACGGCAAAGTCGCGCTCGCCCCAAAACTGATCGGCCGGCTCCGACACGATCTCGGCACCCGATTCGCGTACCCTCTCAAAGGTGGCATCGAGGTTGTCGGTGTGGAAATGGACGCCGTTCAGCGCGCCCTTGGCTACGAGTGATGCGACCGCGTCGTTGTCGGCCGGGCTGCCGTTCAGGTAATTGGTGAGGACGATCGAGACGCCGGGCTGTGAGGCGGCGCCCACCGTGATCCACCGCGCGCCCTGCCGGGCGACGTCCTTGCGCAGGTCGAGGCCGAGAGCGTCGCGGTAGAAGGTCATTGCGAGGTCGGGATCAGTGACTATTACGAAACATTGCGAGAGTGCGATATCCATTCCGGCAAACCTACAGAACCGATGCCCGACGCGCTTCTCCGATCCTGCTCGGTTTGCGGCCGGGACGGGTGAGGTCCCTGGCGATGCAGCCCGGCACGCCTGCGAGTGTGCTGTGGTCACGGGCCCGGTAGGCCGACGGTGTCTCTCCTACGACTTCGGTGAAGCGAGCGCTGAACGAGCCGAGCGACGTACATCCGACCGCAAAGCAGACGTCGGTCACCGACATGTCGCCGCCACGCAGCAGCGCCTTCGCCCGCTCGATTCGTCTTGTCATCAGGTAGGCGTACGGCGTCTCGCCATACGCGGCCCGGAACTGACGTGAGAAGTGTGCCGTCGACATCAGCGCAGCACGGGCAATCGCGGAGACGTCGAGCGGGTTGGCGTACTCGCGGTCCATCAGATCACGAGCGCGGCGCAAGTGGGCGAGATTGGCGAGGTCTTCCTGGGTCACGATGCCAGCGTAGCGATCGTCTGCACCGTCGGTGCCCGGTGCTTACTCGTCTGCCGCATCCCGAAGGTCATCTGCTGCTTTGGGTGCACCCGGCGTGCCCATGTGTCTATCGTCGCCGGGCAAAGCCGTAGACGATGAGGGAACGCTCGTTTCGACCCGGATTCCATCGGTGCCGAACGGATTGGAGGAAAGAGGGCAGTGCGTGGTTGAGCAATATCAGCTGTACTCCTACCGCTGGGTGGTGCTTGCGGTCTTCATGTTCATCAATCTGACCATCCAGATGCTGTGGATCGCCTATGCGTCTATCACCGGCCCGGCAGCGGACTTCTACGGTGTCGCCGACTTGCAGATAGGTCTGCTGGCGATGAGCTTCATGATTGCTTTCATCCCCCTGTCCATCCCGGTTTCGTGGGTGATCGACACGTATGGGTTCCGCCTTGCAGTGGGCATCGGTGCCGCCCTCATGGGTGTCTTTGGCGTGTTGCGTGGCCTCGCCGGGTCACACTACGGCTTGGTGCTGGCGACCACGGCAGGCATAGCCGTCGCCCAGCCGTTCTTGCTCAACGCCTGGACGACGGTCCCGGCAAAGTGGTTTCCCGTTGAGGGCCGGGCCACGGCTGTGGGGATGGTTACTCTGGCCAACCTCGTGGGCACTGCGCTTGGCCTGGCGCTCACGCCCGTTCTGATCGAAACCATGGCAATTTCGACCGTGCAGCTGCTGTACGGCGGAGTCGCAGCTGTTTCGTCCATATTGTTTCTGGTGCTGGCGCGCGAGACGCCGCCCACCCCACCTTGCGGGCCGGGGGAGGAAGGACGTGCGCTGGTGCTTGACGGCCTGAAGCACGCTCTCAAGGTCAAGCCTTTCCTGCTGTTCCTCGTCGTCGCATTCATCGGATTGGGGATATTCAACGGTGTGACCACCTGGATCGAGAACATCATCCGGCCGCGCGGCTTCACCCCAACGGACGCGGGGACTCTCGGTGCTCTGATGGTCGCCGGTGGGCTCGCCGGCGCCATCGTCCTGCCGATGCTTTCGGACAGACAGCAGAAGCGCCAGCGCTATTTGATGATCGCTTTTGTCGGTGCAATCCCCGGTCTTGCCGGGCTGACTTTTGCTACATCCGGCATTGTGCTGTTCGGTTCGGCCGTTGTCCTGGGGTTCTTTCTCGTCAGTGCCATACCGACCGGGATGCAATACGCCGCCGAGATCACATACCCCACTCCCGAAGGAACCTCCAACGGCTTGACTCAGCTCTTCGGGCAAGGCGCTGTTGTCTTCGTCTACGTCATGGAAGCCATGAAGAGCAGCGATGGCTCGTTCACCCCTTCGCTCATGTTGGCGATGGGGCTATTGGTGGTCAGCGCAGCGCTGGTCACTCAGATGAGGGACCCGCAACCAAACCGTTCTAGGGAGATGCCGGGCGTCACCGCTGCACGCGATTGAGGGGTGACGCCGGCCTTGTTGAAGAACGTCATCGTGAAGCACGGTCGGTGAGGGCGAGCAGCAGTTCAAAACGAGCGGTGGCATCGTCGAGGTCGCTTCCGAGGAGATCTCGCAGTTGTCTGATCCTGTAGCTGACGGTCTGAGGGTGGATGTGCAGCTCAACGGCGACCTCGGTGCGCGATCCCCAGTGACGTAACCAGCTGTGGAGCGTGTCCAACAGCCGTTCCCGGGTTGTCTCTCTGAGGTCGGCAAACGCCGCGAATCTGCGCTCGGAGAGGATGGCGAAAGCACTGTGCTCGCCGCGTAGCGCCAGCGGCACCAGGTGGTCCTCAACGAAGATCGGGTCGGTCGGACCCGGTGATTCGCCACCGCCGCGCGCGATGAGTTGCACGGTCAATCTGGTTAGCCGGGCTGCCTCGGGGACGCGTGGCCAGTCAACGGTCGGGCCGACGACTGCCGCCCGGCCATGGAGCGTCCCGGCGAGCTGCGCCCGAGACGTGTGGGGGCCTTCGCGAAGCACGAGCACGGATTCGTGTTCCCGCTCGAGAACGACCGCGTTCTCCCGATAGTGGAACTGCGCCCTACGTGTGTGCTCCGGAGGCAACAAGATCGGAACTAGTCGCTCGATGCGGCGCCATCCGATGGCGTCTGCTGCCGTTATCACGGCTCGTTCCGAAGCATCGCCTCGCAGCAGCAACTCCGCTAAGAGTCTGCGCCTGCGGTCGCTCTCACCCGCCAGCTCGCGCAGCTGCAGGGTGAAGCCGTCGGTGCTGGCAGCGGCGAGCTCATCGACGTAGGTCGTGATGGCGTCGGAGAGATCGATGAGGTCTTCGGTTTCGAGCGGCCGGACATCGGCGAGAGCATCCGACATCGTGCGCAGCATCACTCGCGCCGCGGTCCGGAGGGCCGACAACAGCGTCTCCGGCGTCCGGTCCTCCCGTGCCTCGGCTGCGCCGAGCTCGACGAAAGTCTCGCGGACACGGACCGGCATTGCAGGCTCGTCGGTTCCGACCAGCTCGAGGAAACGTTCAACAGCCACCCGAACACCACGCCGGACATCCTGTGTGACCCGGGTGTTGTCGACACCGGCGAATATCGATGCGGTGATCTCGTTGGAGACCCTGTCGACGATGGTCTCGAGTCTGGTGCGTAGCGCCGGGACCAGTTCAGCGGGCAATCGTTGCCACGGAGTAGGGGACAGAGTCTGGTCGGGCATTCGATGAATCTATCACAAGATGACAGATCGGGGTCAATAATTCGCTGCATCGGTGATGTAGAAGTGCGTCTTTGGATCGGCGATGATAGAAGTCTTGAACAAGCGGTCGACAAGAGGAGGCTCCCGTGGAGCACAGAATGTCGCGCCAGCACGTGGTGGACATGTGTCGAACCATGCTGGAGCGGGGCTATCTCAAAGCAACGGAGGGCAATGTCTCGGTCCGGGTCCCGGGTCGTCGGCTCTATGCGGTAACGCCGAGCAACTACGACTACGACAAGATGAGGCTCGAGGACGTGTGCATCGTCGACTTTGACGGCGAGCACATCCCCGATCCGACGGGCCCGTCCATGGAGCCGTCCATCGAAGCCGGGATGCACGCAAACGTGTACCGGTTGCGACCGGATGTCAATGCCATCGTGCACACCCATCAGCCGTATGCGTCGGCGCTGGCGTTTTTGCGTAGGGAGATCCCCGCGCTGACCGACGAGCAGGTCCGCTTTCTCGGCAAGAAGGTGGCCATCATCGACTACGCCCCTTCGGGAACGGGGTTCCTGGCCAGGAAGGTCGAGAAGAAGGTGGCCGGTGGCGACAACGCCTTCATCATCGCCAACCACGGAATCGTCGCTCTCGGTACCGACCCCGACCGGGCGGTCTTCAACATGGCGCTGCTCGAGAAGGTGTCGATTGCGTACCTGCTGGGTCTGCTGACCGAAACCGGCAAGGTATATACGATCCCCGGCTGGGTCAGGGAGATTGCCTTCACCAAGCTCCGCAAGGACGAGAAACGAATCGCCGCTCAGATCACAGATTCTGTTCCGCCGGTCCGGGTCGACGTGGCCGAGGGTTTGCCGAGTGCCGACGCCGTCGCATCCGAGATTGCCGGAGCGGCTCCGTTGCAGCCGGAGACCGAGGTAGTCGAGATCCCGGGTAGCGAGTCCGCCCGCCTGGGATATGCGATCAGCGAGTACCCGGATGTCGAGGACACGATGCGTCGACTCGATGCGCTGCTGGCGCAGCCGGTTCGGGGCCTGCGCCACGATGCTCTGCTCGACGTACTCAATTACTACGAGACCAGGTGTGCGGCCAGCAAGGAGATCACCAGCAGAGCCGGGGCCCGCATCCCCGGTGGCGTACAACACAACCTGGCTTTCAACTACCCATTTCCGCTTGCCATCGAGAAGGCCGAAGGTGCTCACGTCACCGATCGTGATGGGAACACCTACATCGATTTCCTCCAGGCGGGTGGGCCCACCATTCTCGGGAGCAACTATGCGCCGGTCAACGAGAAAGTGGCCGCGGTGGTGCGCGAGTCCGGGCCGGTTACCGGGTTGTTTCACGAATACGAGTTGAAGCTCGCCGAGATCATCCACCGTTTCATGCCACACATCGAGATGTACCGGGCTCTCGGCTCGGGGACCGAGGCAGTGATGGCTGCAGTCCGGGCCGCCCGGGCCTTTACCGGCAACAAGATGGTGGTCAAAGTTGGCGGCGCATATCACGGCTGGTCCGACACGATGGTCTACGGGTTGCGTGTGCCCGGTACCTATCGGATGAACGCCAAGGGAATCCCGTTCGGGGCGACAGCCCGCACCAGGGAGGTGTTCCCGCACGACCTCGGATCGTTGAAGCGCAAGCTGATCGAGGACAGGGCTCGTGGTGGTACCGCTGCCGTCATCGTCGAGCCGCTCGGGCCCGAATCGGGGACGCGTCCCGTCCCGCACGACTACAACGCCAGGGTCCGGGAGCTTTGCGACGAGTTCGGGGCGCTGCTCATATTTGATGAGGTGGTTACAGGATTCCGGGTCGGAATGGGCGGTGCCTCCGGGTACTTCGGCGTCATCCCGGACCTGACCGTGCTCGGCAAGGCGGTGTCCGGTGGCTACCCGATGGCGGGTGGTGTCGGTGGGAGCTCGGAGATCATGGCGGTCATGGGCTCCGGGATCGACGGCAAGTCCGGTGCGCACATCCAGGTCGGCGGTACCTTGTCGGCGAACCCGCTGTCGTGTGCTGCCGGCTATTTCGCCATTGAGGAGATGGCTCGCACCAATGCTCCGGTGATCGCCGGACGTGCCGGTGATCGGCTCGCCCGCGGCCTGCAACGCCTCATCGACAAGTACGGCCTTCCCTACGTCATCTACAACCAGGGCTCGATCGTTCACCTCGAGTGCAGCGGTGTCATGCTGCTGGACGTGCGCAACCCTGTGAAGCTCCTCAAGGAGAAGGACACTCGCAAGGAGCTGATGGAACAAATGGGTGCGGCGTACGGGGCGCACGGCATCATCACACTCGCCGGGTCGCGGCTGTATACCTCGATGGCCGACACCGATGCGGTGATCGACGACGCACTGGAGCGCTTCGACCGGGTCTTTGCTTTGGTGGAGGGCGTTTAGGCCTCGCCCGGGTTGGTTCGAATAGCTGCGTGCTACGAGCCTGATGCCGCCACCGCGATCTACGATCGCCGGGTACCGAACGTTCACCGCCCTGTACCGGGAGACAAAGGGGATCTACGCAGTGAACCACGGCACACGTTGATCTCATCGACGCGCTTGCCCGGAAGCTGGTGGTGTTGCTTCACCCCGCCGAAGTGGCCCTTGATGCCGGGAGAGGTGATCCTGAGCGTTAGTGTGCTTGGGCAATCGGGTAGAGCGAACACCTCGATCTGCCGGAGGTACCTCTCATGAATTCCACCAATTGGAGCCGTTTCGCTGCTCGTCCAATTCTTGTCGGCGGGCTGATGGTGCTCCTTGCTGCCTGCAGCGGAGGTGGCGGGGCACCGGCAACGACTACCACCTCGACCACGACCACAGCAACAACAGCGATACCTACGACAACGGCAACACCGACGACGACAACCTCGACGACGATGGCCCCTCTACCGGACAACGCCGCCGATTACGCCGCGGCCGCCTTCGAGGCATGGAAGTCCGGACAGCTGGATCGGCTGCATCGGCTCATGACCGATGACGCTTATCAGGTGCTGGCCTCCCGCGCTCCCAGCGGCGACGACAAATGGAGCAGCGCGCAGTGTGACGGTGCCGCAGGCAGCACCTACTGCCAGTGGCATGGTGCAGTTGACGATCTTGTGCTGCGCGTCAACAACCAGGCGGCTTCTTCAGGCGATCCGCATGCTGTCATAGAAGCTCGATTCCAGTGAGCTGACGGTTGAGTGCCTGGCCGTAATCCGGGCAGTTTTCAACAGGCCGGATGGTACGGCCGATGACATTGAAGACCTCGTTCGATCCGAGATCGGTGCGATCTCGCGTCAAGCCGGGTACGACACCGCTGGTATCCATGCCGACAAGGGCCTCGAGCCACTTGCGAATCCGGCAAGACCCGACGATGCAACCGCGCGAGATCCCGGGTTGCTCGGACCGCATCGACATGTGCGTCGCTGTAGGATTCAAGGGTCGCCCGACGACGGAGGATCATGCCTCGCTTCGGCACGCATAGGCACCCGCCCGTTCCCCAGATGCTGGCGACGCTGTCGCGCTCTGGAGGTGAGCAGCCATGATCGATCTGAGTGGTACCCAACACGTGATCCAACTTGGATGGTTCCGCATCACGATCGCCAATCTCGTCATGGTCGCGCTGGTTGTCTTGGTCTTCGCAGTCGCCGTTGCCGCGCCCTTCCCCCGGGCGCGGTTGGCCGACCCGGATACAGATCCTGAGATCGAGGACCGTGGCGGCGGATGGACCGGATCGGTTCGGAGTTGGGTCCGGCACCAGTTTCCGTGGAGCCGGCTGCTTCCCTCGTCCGAGCCCGTGTACGTGGCGTCGTGGACCTACACGTTCGGTGTTGCCACCCTCGCCTCGCTCGGGGTGATCGTCATTTCCGGGATCGTCCTTGCGGCCGCAGGCCCGGGCTGGCGGCACACGTCGTCGGTTGGCCGGTTCACCGACGCGACCCATTTGTGGTCCGTGCAACTCTTCTTCTTCTTCATGATCCTCCACCTCATCGCTCAGTTCCTACAGGCATCGTGGCGTGGTAGGCGGGGGCTGACCTGGGTGATCGGCGTGATCGCATTGTTCGCTTCCACCATCACCGCCCTCACCGGATACGTCTCTCAGCAGAATTTCGAGGCGCAATGGATCGCCACGCAGGCAAAGGACGGTCTCAACGCCGTAGGAGTCGGAGCGTTCCTCAACCTGCTCGATACCCAGCAGGTGCTTACCGTCCACGTCGTTGTCCTCCCTCTGACCGTGGCGGTCGTGGTGGCAATTCACATCCTCCTCGTCAGGCGCCGGGGGGTGTGCCCGCCCATCGGCGAGGAAGCCCCGGAGTCGCAGGAGGTGGCCGCATGACATCCCGATCGTCCGCTCGCCCCGTCGAGGATTGGGACGGCCCCTACCGGTCCTACGACCTGCTCAAGGAGATCGTTGCGGCTTTCGTGATCATGGGCGTGCTCGCCCTTGCGCTTGCGATTCTGTTCGGTGCTCCGCAGCGTGGCGCCGTCACCTTCAAGGAGTGGGCTACCCAGGATCCGGGTGGCTTCCTCGCGACAACGCTGGCCGAGTTGGATGGAACGAGTGACACTGCCCAGTACGGGCCGCCCTACACCGACAGCCCGGACGCCGCACAGTCGCTGTTCGGCTTCTTCTCGCCGCAACGCATCGCCGGCGTCACGATCCCGATCGACCCTGCTGGTGACCTGGTGCTCGACCCGCTTGGCCGATTCGTCACTGACGGGTCGGCGCTGGCGACGGCCGTCGATACGTACCGGGCGGCGACCCCGGAGCAGCGCCTGCAATGGATCGACAGCTATTCGAAGACGCTCGCCGCGAACCCATCGTTGTCGGCGACCGTCTCGCCCGACGGCGCCGGACCACTCCCGACCATGCTCCAGACGATGCTGTCACTTGCCCGGAGCGGAGCCGTCGACGCGGCGTTGCTAGACGACACCCCAGACCAACCGGGATTCTTCGTCATGGACTACACCCGGTCGCAGCTCTTCCTTGCCGACGGCGACTACTTCGCCAACCTGGGTGACCCCGCAGGCGTGGCCGGCGATGAGTGGGGCATGGCGGCCACAGTCGGAAACTGGCCCGGCCAGATATGGCTGATTCCCGTCTCCCTCTGGTACCAGATCCCCCCGGGTAGCACCTCGGACAACGGCGACATCATCGTGCTGGCGATTGTCGCCGTCCTGGGTCTCGGCCTTGTCCTCGTCCCCTACATACCCGGGGTTCGCGCTCTACCAGAACGGCTGGGCATCTACCGGCTCATCTGGCGCCACCACTACCGCACAAGCAACCGAACCTAGCCGAAGGACTAGAGCAGAGACCCGCGCCCCCTTCTTGCGGGATCAGTACAATCTTTGATACAGTACAGAATCAGATGGATAACGCAGTTACGCCGATAGGATCGCCGGAGCCAACCGATCTCCTTCGAGAGCACGGTGTGCAAGTGACGGCGCAGCGGCTCGCTGTACTCCGGGCGGTTTCCAACCGATCGCACGGCACGGCAGACGACATCGAAGACCTCGTACGGTCCGAGATCGGCGCAATCTCGCGTCAGGCCGTGTACGACGCCCTCGGCACCTTGACCGAAAAGGGCCTCATCCGGCGCATCCAGCCAGCCCGATCCCCGGCACGCTACGAGGACCGTGTTAACGACAACCACCACCACCTCGTCTGTCGCAGCTGCGGTCGCACGGTCGATGTCGATTGTGCGGTGGGGAGCAAGCCGTGCCTCCAACCATCCGACGATCATGGGTTCGCAATCGACGAAGCGGAGGTCATCTACTGGGGCTACTGCCCCGACTGCCGCACCGCGACAGATGGCGATACCTGAACATGACACCCACACCCACATGAGTAGCGAAGGAGCAGCAATGAGCAACGAAGACAACGTGATGCCCGCACAGGAAGGCGCTTCCGCATCGAAGTGCCCGGTGTTGCACGACGCATACACCGCAACCGGGTCGATGGCCAACCAGCACTGGTGGCCGAACATGCTGAATCTGCGGATGCTCAACAAGAACTCGCCCCTCATCGATCCGATGGGCGAGGAGTTCGACTACGCCGCAGAGTTCGAGAGTCTCGACCTCAACGCGGTGAAGGCCGACCTCGCCGCCGTGATGACCGATTCACAGGACTGGTGGCCCGCCGACTACGGCCACTACGGGCCGCTTCTGATCCGGATGGCCTGGCACGACGCAGGGACGTATCGCATTCATGACGGTCGCGGCGGGGCAAGCACCGGCACGCAGCGTTTCGCCCCGCTCAACAGCTGGCCGGACAACGCCAATCTGGACAAGGCACGTCGTCTGCTCTGGCCCGTCAAGCAGAAGTACGGCCGCAAGATCTCGTGGGCGGACCTGATGATCCTCGCTGGGAACGTCGCCCTGGAGTCGATGGGTTTCAAGACATTCGGTTTCGGCGGCGGGCGCAAAGACGTCTGGGAGCCGGAAGAGGACATCTACTGGGGCCCCGAGGACACGTGGCTCGGTGACGAGCGCTACAGCGGCGACCGCGAGCTAGCCAATCCGCTCGGCGCCGTCCAGATGGGCCTGATCTATGTCAACCCGGAGGGGCCGAACGGGAACCCGGATCCGCTCGCCTCAGCCAAGGACATTCGCGAGACGTTTGCTCGAATGGCTATGAACGACGAGGAGACAGTTGCCCTCATCGCCGGCGGTCACACCTTTGGCAAGACCCATGGCGCCGTCGAGGAGCGGTACGTAGGTCCCGAGCCCGAGGGTGCTCCGCTCGAGGAGCAGGGCCTCGGCTGGAAGAACAGCTACGGCAGCGGCAAGGCCGGTGATGCCTACACCAGCGGGCTGGAGGTCACCTGGACACCTACTCCGATTGCCTGGGACAACAGTTTCTTCGAGACGCTGTTCGGCTACGAGTGGGAGCTAACCAAGAGCCCGGCAGGCGCCCATCAGTGGCGTCCCACGGATCGAGCTGCGGACGACGCCGTGCCGCATGCCCACGATCCGTCGAAGCGGGTCGCCCCGATGATGCTCACTTCGGACATTGCCCTGAGGGTCGACCCGATCTACGGGCCCATCTCGCGGCGCTTCCTCGAGCAACCCGAGGAGTTCGCCGACGCCTTCGCTAGGGCCTGGTTCAAGCTCACTCACCGGGACATGGGCCCCGTGGCGCGATACCTCGGGCCCGAGGTTCCCACCGAGCAGCTGATCTGGCAGGACCCGGTCCCAGCCGTCGATCATGTCCTCGTCGACGACCAGGACGTGGATTCGCTCAAGAGCAAGATCCTTGCTTCCGGCTTGTCGGTTTCCCGGTTGGTCTCGACCGCCTGGGCTGCCGCCTCGACGTTCCGTGACAGCGATAGCCGGGGCGGAGCCAACAGTGCCCGTATCCGTCTCGCTCCGCAAAACGACTGGGAGGTCAACGAGCCTGCAGAGCTGGCGACCGTGCTCGAGAGCCTCGAGGGGATTCAGGCCGAGTTCAACAACTCGCAGACCGGCGGGAAGAAGATCTCGCTTGCCGACCTGATCGTCCTCGGCGGATGTGCCGCAGTCGAAGCAGCTGCCAAAGCGGCGGGCCACGATGTGCGGGTTCCGTTTACGCCGGGCCGGACCGACGCCTCTGCGGAGATGACGGACGCCGAGGCTTTCGCCGTGCTCGAACCGACAGCCGACGGGTTCCGCAACTACACGCGCGCCGGTGACAAGAGACGTCCCGAGGAGTTGCTGGTGGACCGGGCGAGCCTGCTGTCGCTGACTGCGCCTGAGATGACGGTGCTCGTCGGCGGTATGCGCGCGCTCAACGCCAACTTCAGACAGTCAGGTCATGGTGTCTTCACCGATCGGCCGGGGGTTCTGACTAACGACTTCTTCACGAACCTGCTCGATATGGGCATCAAGTGGCGAGTGTCGACCACCGAGCACATCTACGAGGGACAAGACCGGGGTACCGGCGAGATCAAGTGGACGGGCACTGCCGTCGACCTCGTCTTCGGCTCGAACTCCCAGCTGCGGGCCATCGCCGAGGTCTACGGATCTGAGGATGGCAAGCAGAAGTTCATAGATGACTTCGTGGCCGCCTGGGACAAGGTGATGAACCTGGATCGGTTTGATCTGGCCTGATACCTCCCAGCCGCCCGGGTCACCGGGAACGTAGGGACGATAGGAACCCGCTCTGACGCCCGCGGCGCCGGGGCGGGTTTCCTTGCGGCCGGAACCGGCAGCGGACCGGGATCGCCCACCATGATGTCGTGATCTGCAGGCTCTCAGGCCGGTTTGGGTGGGGGGATGGGGGTTGGGATACCACCGTTTTCGGCTCGCGCCTCGATCCTCGCCAGCGCCCGGTATGCCAGGATCCCGCTGGCCAGGGTTGCTACCCCGCCCAGACCGAGGGCGATACGAGGCCCTATGTGCTCGCCGACCCAGCCGACGATCGGCCCTCCAATCGGCGTGGATCCGAGAAATGCGACTGCCCACAGTGCCATCACTCTGCCGCGCATGGCGGGTTCCGCCGCCAACTGGAGCGTTGCGTTGCCGAGGGCGAGGAATCGGATGGAGGCGGCTCCAAGCAGGATCATGATGGCGTAGCAGATAGCAAGAGTCGGCGCCATCGACGTCAGTATCTGGATCGACCCGAATACGATCGCCGTCCAAGCCAACGACGTTGCCGGCTTCCGCCCTCCGGCCGCGGTGGCCAAGCCCCCGACGACGGCTCCGATGCCGGTCAGCGCCGACATGGTGGCATAGGTCCCGGCATCGCCACCGAAAGTGAACTTGGCGAGGAGCGGCAACACCACCTGATACTCATAGGCGAGAGTGCCGACAATTGCCAGCATCAGCAATGGCACCAACACCTCTGGCGTGTTCCTGACGTAGCGGAGACCCTCCCGGAGCTGGCCCGGTCGTCGTGTCTGTGCTGGCGCCCGTAGCAAGCGAGCCGGGTTCATGAGAGCGAGGGCGATCAACACGGCACCGTATGAAAGGCTGTTGATGAAGAAGCAGGGGGCAAGTCCGATGGTGACGATCAGGGCACCGGCGAAGCCGGGACCGATCACCCTGGCGACGTTGACGACCACCGCATTGAGACTGACGGCATTGGTGAGGTCGTCGGGACCTACCATCTCGTGGATGAAAGTCTGACGGGTGGGGTTGTCCACCACCTGTATAAACCCGAGCGCCACCGCCAGCAAGTACACCATCCACACCGTGACCACGTCGGTGGCGACCAGCAGCCCGAGGATGCCCGCGAGCACTGCCGGGATGGCCTGGGTGGCAATCAGCACACGTCGCTTGTCGTACCGGTCGGCGAGAACACCGCCCCACGGGCCCAACACAAGAAGCGGGAGGAACTGCAGAGCCGAGACCACACCAAGCGCCGTTCCGCTTCCGGTGAGCTCGAGCACCAGCCAGGATTGTGCCACGCGCTGCATCCAGGTTCCGGAGAGGGAGATCACCTGTCCGATGAAGTAGAGCCGGTAGTTGGGGATCCGCAGCGATGAGAAGATTCGGGTGATCGCTTGCAGGCGGGAGGAGCTTGGGACACCGGTCGCTTCGTCTGGTCCGCCGTCGGACGTCGTCATGCGCCGGTCGTCTCCTTCCGCATCGCGGTGCCCATTGGGTCGAGGCGATGGTTCTGGGTGTTGCGCCGTGCGCTGCGTGAGCGGTGGTGCTCGTGTCCGCAGTGTTCCGGCGGTGTCGATCGCATGGCCCCATTGTTGCCGATGGTGGGGGCGAGTGATCCGCTTGCCGCTGGTCGCTCGCCGACACCGCAGTGGCCGGTTCTCTGACATTGACCTCGGACGCCGCAGATGGCCACGTACGCTCTCGAGACCTCGGCACGGAGCAAGACAACGGTTACGAGACGGCGATCAGTTCCCGTGCGGTTCGCTCGTCGATGACGAGATGTGTTGCAACGCCGGCGCGAAGTGCAGCACGAATCGCAGTGGCTTTGGAGTTGCCTGCCGCAGCGCAGAGCCTACGCGGGATCACTCGAAGCTCTGCCGGCGTGGGCCCGGTCGCACGCTCGTTGAGGATCAGATCCGAGTAGGTGCCATCCTCGCGGAGAAACACGGTGCACACGTCACCGACAACGCCCTCGTGCTTGAGCGACTCGATATCTTCGGGTTCGAGATAGCCGGCCGAATAGACATGGCTGGGCACCTCGCCCGAGAGGGCCCCGACGGAGAAGAGAGCAACGTCGGCTCTCCGCTGCAGGTCCAGCACGCGGGCAATGGAGCGTTCGCGCCACATCGCTTCGCGAGTCTCGGCGAAATCGAAGAACGCGGGCACGGGGAACAGTTGAATCTCCGCATCAAAGGCGATGGCGAACTGCGATAGCAGAGATTCGGCATAGAGAGCGCCAGAAGTCCTGGTATTGGCGGCGCCGTTGAGCTGCACGATTGTGCTGCCAAGCGTTGCTTTTCTGCCCAGTTGAGCGGCCACGGCGGCAAGTGTCGTGCCCCACGCCACTCCCATGATCATGTCGGAGTCCATCCACTGCATTGTCATTCGCGCGGTGAACACGGCGATCTGCGTCAGGCGTTCCGATTCGGTAGCGAGTCCTGAGACCGGAACCACAGATGCATCGACCTGGTAGGCGTCGGCAACCTCCCGGGAGAGGCTTGACGACTGTGTGGGCGATGGCCGTAGTGATATCTCGACCAAGCCAAGTTCCCGTGCGCGCTTCAGCATTCGCGACACCGTTGATCGGGACAGATGCAGCCGCCGCCCTATGGCGTCCATCTTCATGTCCTGGTGGTAATACATGGAGGCCGCGGCCAGTAGATTCTTCTCCTCGCCTGCTGCTCCCCGGTTGTTGCTAGTCGTCATGGTGTCGTCCTGCGCACGTTTGTGCAAGTTGGGTGAGAAGTCTTGCAACGAGGTTACCTGGGCGGTATCTATCTATCCAGTGGTCGGCGGAGCCAACGCTGGGAGTGAGCGCTAATGCCAAGTGATCGGCTCGACCTCGAGTCGCGAAGACAGGCGATGGAGGAGTTCTCCGGAGCGTCCTTGTCGGGTAGACCGGATCTCGACATATTGGTCATCGGTGGTGGGGTAACCGGTGCAGGCATCGCCGTCGACGCGGCGACGCGGGGGCTCAACACGTGTCTCGTGGAGGCAGGTGACTGGGCAAGCGGTACCTCGAGCCGATCGAGCAAGCTTGTCCATGGCGGGCTCCGGTACCTCAAGACCCTCGATTTCAGATTGATCCGAGAAGCGCTGATCGAGCGGGACCTGTTGTTGACCAAGCTCGCCCCTCACCTTGTTCTACCTCAGAAATTCATCTTCCCGCTGAAACAGTTCGAGAGGCCCCTCATCGGGGCCGGGGTCATGTTGTATGAGATGCTCGGGGCGAGCAGAAGAACAGCCAGGCTCCCGCGGCATAGACACCTCAGCCACAAGCGCCTGCAACGGCTATTCCCGGGGCTGAGCCCCGAAGTCTTCGTCGGAGCCATCACCTATTACGACGCGACGGTTGATGATGCTCGCCTCGTGCTCAGCCTGGTTAGGACGGCCAGAAGCGCCGGTGCCTGGACTCTCTCTCGGGTGAAGGTGATCCGACTGCTGACCGACGCAGACGGCAGTGTGTGCGGTGCAGTAGCTGTGGATCTCGAATCGGGCAACGAGCTCGAGATCGCAGCGAGGTCGGTGATCATTGCCACAGGCGTGTGGACCGAGGAGACTCAGCAGTTGGGGGCGACAGATAGTGGTTTGCGTGTCCTCGCCAGCAAGGGGGTTCATATCGTCATTCCCCGCGACGCAATCGCAGGCGACGCAGCGGTAGTGACACAGACCAAGACGAGCGTGCTGTTTGTTATTCCGTGGGGTAATTTCTGGCTGATCGGTACGACCGACACGCCGTGGGAGCTCGATCGGTCGAATCCATTGGCAACCGCGTCCGACGTCGAGTACCTGATCGAACAGGCAAATGCCATCCTGGTAACGCCCATCAGCCAGGAACAGGTGGTGGCTGTGTTCGCGGGTCTGCGCCCGCTTCTGCAGAGGGGGGTCAAGCCAGGCACTAGCTCGAGCAGGGTGTCACGGGAGCACACGGTTGCCTCGCCCGTACCCGGGCTCACCGTTGTCGCAGGCGGAAAGCTGACCACCTACCGTGTTATGGCTCGAGATGCTGTTGACCACGCACTCGGGGAGCGTGCGGAGCAGACGCCTTCCGTGACCCACCTGACACCTATCACCGGAGCCGAGGCCTACACCGACGTCAAGAGCGAATCGAGGTCCTGGCAGGAGCGCTTTGGCTGGAGCGTCGCCATTGTGGAACATCTGTTGGGTCGCTACGGCAGCAAGGCTCGCGAGATCGTCGCCATCTGTGAAGAGGACGCGACGAACGCGCAGCCGCTCGAGTCGGCGCCCCACTACCTGAGGGCCGACGTTCTATACGCGGTGACACATGAGGGTGCACTCTATCTGGACGATGTTCTTTGTCGTCGCACCCACATCGCGATGCAGCTGCCCGATCGTGGTGTGGCGTCAGTTGCGGAGGTAGCGTCGATTGTCGCTCCAGTTCTTGGTTGGGACACAGACAGGGTCGACCACGAGATATCCCGGTACCTGGCGCTGGCTTCGGCTGAGTCGTACGCCAGAGAGTTGCACGATGATCGGGACGCAACTCGCCTCTTCAATGGTGTGGTCAGCCACGATCAATCAGCGTATACCTCGGTGATAGCGGAAACGAGTACGAAACAAATGGGAAGTGAGGTATTTCGATGACGATGTCAGTTGATTCCCCGACAAGGCGGGGAGGGTCCTGGTTCTCAGACAGGACCAAGTTGCTACTGGTGATCTCTCTCGTTCTGATGGTGCTGGGCTCTCTGCTTGCGAGGTGGGTGCACACCGATTTTGGGAGCACAACCGTCACCGAGGTGACGATCGCCGTCGGCGACGGTCACCAGTTAAGCGCGTTCGTATATATGCCGGAAGGCGTGTCGCCGCAGAATCCTGCCCCGGGTATCGCTATGTGGCACGGGTTGAATAACTCGAAGGAGTACATGTCCAACACGGCACTGGAGATGGCGAGGCGCGGTTTCATCGTCGTTTCTGCGGACATGGCCGGGCACGGCTCATCCAACGGTGCCAACCAGGAAATCGGGTGCGGTGGTCCGGCGACGTTGGCCTATCTACAGGGCGTGGCCGGTGTCGATACGGAGCGAATCGGCTTGGTCGGGATGTCTCAGGGCGGATTCTGTGCCGCCACTTCGGCAGCCCTATCGCAGCCTGACGGCTATAGCTCGATCTTCTATATGGAGTCAGAGCCCAATCCTCCCGGCCCTCCGTTCGTCGATGCGTACATGGGTCTGCATAACGTGGCCTGGAACATCGGTAGCTTCACCGAGCTCGGTCTGATGATCGCGGTCGAGAAGGGCGGTGACGCCACAATGTCACCGGCACTGCTGCCGTTGTTCGGAACCGATGGCCCGATTGTCCCGGATCAGGTGTACGGCTCAATCGCCGACGGCACGGCACGCGTCCTCTACACGCCGTGGGAGGATCACGCTCTGTCCACCGACTCACCGTCCGCGATAAGGAACGCGATCTCCTGGATGCAGATGACTCTCACCGATGGCAGTGAGATGGGCAGCCTTGGCCAGATCTGGCCGATCAAGTTCCTGGGTACGATGGCGGCATTGGCCGGTGCGTTCCTGTTCTTATTCGCCATGGGCGGCCTGGTGCTACGCACCCGCAAGTTCTCCTCCCTGGTGAAGCCGGTACCCGAGTACCGGGGGCTCACCGGTGGCCTCTGGTGGGTCGGTGCAGTCATTACCACCGCGTTGGGACCACTGCTCTACTTGTGGGTTTGGAACCACATGTTCTCGAGCCCGTGGATCAAGGTGAACACCCTGTGGCCCCAGACATTTACCAACATCTACATGGTGTGGGCGGTCGTTGTCGGTGTCATCGCATGGGCGTTGGTTGCGCTCAATCACTTTGTGGTTACCAAGAAGGATGGCGCCACGCTGGAGAGCTACGGCGTGTATGAGCCAGAAGGTGGTATCGACTGGTACGCAATCGGCCGATCGTTGCTGTTCGTAGCGGTTGTTCTCGCGCCGCTGTACGCGCTGTTGGCGTTCATCAAGGCAACATGGCATGTTGATTTCCGCGCCTGGGTAGTGAATCTGCAGCCGATGAGCCCGGCAAGATGGCTTGCATTCTTCGGTTACCTGATTCCGTTTGCGATCTTCTTTGTGGCGCAAGGGCTCCTGTTTGCGGGCTTCCTTCGCTGGAAGAAGGGCAAGGCTCCGATGTGGCAGGAGATGCTGGTCAACTCGATCATGCTGACCCTTGGCGCGTTGGTGTGGATTCTGATTCTCTATATCCCGCTGTTGAGTGGCGGCACTCAGCCCTTCGGTGCAGATAGCGCCATCGGAGCCGGTCTCGGCGGGATCTACTACCTACCCATCCTGGTGTTCTGGCCGCTGGTTTCGTGCCTGTACACGTACTTCTTCAGGAAGACCGGCCGCATCTGGGTCGGATCCTTCATGGTTACGGCGTACATGGTCTGGACCCTGGCAGCGAGCGGGGACTTCGCTCTGTGGAGGATCCTCGGGTAGGTGCAGCTCAGCCAGGAGCAGCAGCCGGGCAGGCTCTGCAACGATTGGTGATGGCCCGGCCGGGAATTCCCGGCCGGGCCATCACTCGGCAACCACAGGCGACATCGCGACGCCGTGCCTCAATGGCACAATGTGCAGCAGGCACCGAGCACACACACCGCAACCGAGGAGGACTGATCATGGCGGATTTCATCCTGGCTATAGACCAGGGCACCACCAGCTCCAGAGCGATCGTGTTCGACCACTCCGGGTCGATGGTGTCGACGGGCCAGATGGAGCATGAGCAGATCTTCCCCAAGCCGGGGTGGGTGGAGCACAGCGCAATGGAGATCTGGGGAACATCCGGGAGGTGGTCAGCCTTGCGTTGACCCGAGCCGATGTCACGTATCGGGACATCGCCGCCGTGGGAATCACCAATCAGCGCGAGACCGCCGTTGTGTGGGATCGGACCACCGGAGAGCCTGTGTACAACGCCATTGTCTGGCAGGACACCCGGACGCAGAAGATTTGTGACGACCTGGGGGAGCTGGGCGGTGGTGCCGATCGGTACAAGGATCGGGTTGGTTTGCCCCTTGCCACGTACTTCTCAGGTCCGAAGATACGCTGGATTCTCGACAATGTCCCCGGGGCCCGAGACAGGGCCGAGGCGGGAGCGCTCGCGTTCGGGAACACCGATACATGGCTCCTGTGGAACATGACGGGCGGTATCGAAGGAGGGGTGCACGTCACGGACGTAACCAACGCTTCTCGGACGATGCTGATGGACTTGACGACTCTCGCTTGGGATGCCGAGATCGCGGCGGAGATGGGCATCCCCATGTCGTTGTTGCCCGAGATCAAGTCCTCATCTGAGGTGTACGGGCTTGGCCGTGAGCACGGCATGCTCCCCGGTGTGCCGATCGCAGGCATCCTCGGGGACCAGCAGGCTGCGACGTTCGGTCAGGCATGCTTCGAGCAGGGAACTGCGAAGAACACATACGGCACGGGCAACTTCATGCTGCTCAACACCGGGACGTCGCCAGTGTCGTCCGAGAACGGTCTGCTCACCACGGTCTGCTACAAGATCGGTGACAAGCCCGTGGTGTACGCACTTGAAGGCTCCGTGGCCGTGACCGGGTCACTGATCCAGTGGTTGCGGGACAATCTGGGCATCATCTCCTCGGCGCCTGAAGTGGAGGAGCTCGCCACCGCAGTGGAAGACAATGGTGGTGCGTACTTCGTTCCGGCATTCTCCGGCCTGTTCGCCCCGTACTGGCGATCCGACGCCCGCGGTGCGCTCGTTGGCCTCACCCGCTACGTGAACAAAGGCCACATTGCCCGCGCCGCCCTGGAGGCAACCGCCTTCCCGACCCGAGAGGTTCTCGATGCGATGAATGCCGATTCCGGTGTAACGCTCACCGAGCTCAAGGTCGATGGCGGCATGATCGCCAATGAGACGCTCATGCAGTTCCAAGCTGATTTGCTCGGTGTGGACGTCGTGCGCCCCAAGGTCGCTGAGACTACGGCTCTGGGGGCGGCATATGCGGCAGGTATCGCAGTGGAATTCTGGTCGGGTGAGCAGGATGTCGTCGACAACTGGGCCAAAAGTCAGCGGTGGCTCCGCAGATGGCCGACTCCGACAGGGAGAAGACATACCGGAATTGGAAGAAGGCCGTGACTAAGACCTTCGACTGGGTCGACGAGGACACCGACTGAGTCGCATCTGGTCTACCCGGTGACGGCGCGGCACTACTGCGTCGCCTGGGCACGACCACCGCGGTCGAGAACCCGGGCGTAGCTCATCAACACCTGCACCAGATCCCCGTCGACGTGGAGGCCGGCGTCTTCGACCATGCGTGCCTCCACTTTGTCAACCGCCGCGTCGCACTTGTCGAGTGTGCTGCGGCCCTTTGCGGTGAGCCGGGCCGGATGAATGCGGGCGTGATCAGGTGACTGCTTTCGCACCACCAGCTTGCGAGCCTCCAGGTAGCGGACGATCTCGCTCATCGCCTGGGGTGTCACATAGGCACGTCGAGCCAGCTGAGCATTGGAGAGGTTCTCTTGCATCCCCAACAGCGAAAGCACCGTGTACTGAGTGAGGCTCAGCTCGAACTGGCGCAACGCTTCGCTGAGGGCGCGTCGCAGGCTTCTCTCCAGGAAAGCAACCGCATAGGCAAGGCGGGGGCGATTCTTCGATTCCGGTTCGCTCATTGGTACGTATCCCGCAGCTGGCGTTTCAGGATCTTGCCTGCGCCGCTCTTGGGCAGCTCATCTGCGAACACGATCGATTTGGGCAGTTTGTACCGGGCGATCCTGCTCTCGAGGAATGAGATTAGCTCCCCCTCGGTGACCGCACCGCGGGCCACTACAACGGCACGACCTACTTCACCCCAGCGCTCGTCTGGCACACCAATCACGGCGGCCTCAGCTACGGCGGGATGGAACAGCAGCGCATCCTCCACCTCAGCCGGATAGATGTTCTCACCACCGGAGATGATTATGTCTTTGACCCGGTCGACGATCGTGTAATAGCCGTCGTCGTCGACCGTGGCAACATCGCCGGAGTGGAACCAGTCGCCGCTGAACGCGGCCGCCGTTTCGTCGGGACGCTTCCAATAGCCGCGCATGACGTTCGGTCCCGCTGCCAACACTTCGCCGGGCTCGCCGGGGGCGACGTCTCTCAGCCCCGCATCAACAAGGCGCACGTCGGTGAAGAACGAGGGCACACCGGCCGAGCCGGCCTTTGTTGTCGAACTGGGCCCGTCGAGGAACAAGAGGCCAGGAGCAGTCTCGGTCATTCCATATCCCTGGAGAAAGATGACGCCGCGGTCGAGGTACGTTTCGATGGTGGAATTCGGCACCGGGGCGCCACCGCACATGATGGCACGCAAGCTGGAGATGTCGGCGGTGTTCCAAGTATCGGTCTTGGCCATGAGATTGAACATGGTCGGCACACCGAAGATCTGGGTCACTTTGTGCTCCTCTATCAATTCGAGGACCGCGGTCGGATCGAAGCTCGGGACCAACAGCAGGGTCCCTCCCTTGACGAGAAGCGGAAGGCTGATCATGGCCAGAGCGGCGATGTGGAAGAGAGGTGCAACGATCAGCGCCACCTCATCGTGGTGGAAATCGAGATCGATGAGCACATTTGTGACGTTCCAGGTGAGGTTGCCGTGTGTGAGCATTGCCCCTTTGGGATGACCAGTGGTTCCGGACGTGTACATGATTATCGCGACGTCCTCGAGATGCACTTCCTGGTCGATCCACCGCGAGTCGGCCCGAGCGATGAGTTGGTCGAGCTCAGTGTCGGTGGAGATCACTCTCTGGCTGGGCTCGGTGCCTATGGCCGCTGCCAGTACCTCGCGATGGCCTGGTGCAACGACGATCACGTCGGCGCCGGAGTCTTCGAGCACGTAGGCGAGTTCCGGGGCCGCGAGGCGGGTGTTGACAGGAACCATGATGGCTCCGAGGGCAGTCACGGCGAACATCACGTCGAAGTACGTGGAACGGTTTGGTCCGAGGTAGGCGACCCGGTCTCCACGCTCGACACCCATGTCCCGGAAGGCATTGCTAAGCGATGCGCTGCGCTCGGCCAGGTCCCGGTATGTGATGATCTGCTCACCGTCGGTCAAGGCGACCCGGTTGGGGGTCATGCGAGCCCGACGCTGTGGCCACGACCCGAGCCCAAAGTTCTTGACAACCGGCAATGTGATCCTCCTGCTCCCTGCAATGTCATGTTACTTGACATTCGTCGACCTGGGAAAGGGGCTCTTAGTCTCCGGCCAGGCGATCCTGCCACCACTCGACCGTGTCGGCAACGGCGTTGAAGGTGAACACGTGAAGACCATCAAGGCCGAGCTCGGCGGCAAGTGGGTCGAGAGTTTCCAGCAGATCATCCGTTGCCGACGTGCCGCCGTGTAGCACCTTGGTGATGCTCTTGTTCTTGCGTAGGTATCGCAACGACCGTCCTACTCCGATCCGGGCGCCGATTGCCAAGAGGCGGGTGGCATCGACCGCACCTGGCACGCCAAGCCAGATCGGGAGGTCGACTCCTGCTCCCCGAATGGTTTTGACCCAGGCCGCGATCGATGCGGCATCGAAGCACATCTGGGTGGCGACGTACGATGCGTGTGGCGATTTCTCGACCAGCGCGGTCAGGAGCTTCTCGTCTGTGATGGCTGGGTGACCCTCGGGGTAGCCGGTCACGCCGATCCGCTGGAATGGATGTCCGATGGAGTCGAGTGCGGTCAGCAGCTCTGCGGCATCGAAGAACTCGCCCGGGTCAGTGGCATCCCCACCCACGACGAAGACGTCAGTGATGTTGGCTCGACCCAGCTCGGTAACGATCCCGGCAAGCTCCAGCTTGGTCTTGGTTGCCCTTGCAGACAGGTGGGGGATGACATGGAACCCGCGCCGGGTCAATTCGACTGCGAGATCAACAGTTGCCGACATCCCCTTGTCGGGCGATGCGGTCACCGATACCGTGGCGCCTGCGGGCAGCGCGGTGGCGCGTTCGAGCGTGTTCTTCATCGGGATCAGTTCGAAGATGGCGTCGCCGATCCACCCCGCGTCGTGGTCACTACTCAACTGTTTCCCTCCTGCTGTCGAGTGCCGTGGCGAGCACAATCGGGATTACCCGTTGCCGTCTCAGCCAAGGATGAATATCATGCTACTTGATATTACGTGTCGCGACCCACAAGGGACAGACACGCCAGGAGCGGGAAACGAGCTTCCGCCACACCAGTGGTTCTCATCGGCGTGACGCTGCGGAAGCAGACGGAGGGAGAGAGCATGAGTGGCAAGAGTCTCGAAGATGTCCTCAACGAGGTGGACAACCCGGTGCACATGTTGCGCAACTCGCAGATCGGAGCGTACGTGTATCCGGTGGTGGCACCCGAGTTCTCCAACTGGCGCGATGAACAGCGCGCCTGGCGGGAGGCAGCGGTGCTATACGACCAGTCCCACCATATGGCGGAGCTGACCGTGGAGGGGCCGGACGCTCTCGATCTACTCTCGAGCCTTGCCATCAACAGTTTCGCCAACTTTCCCACCACCAAAGCGAAGCACTTCGTCCCGTGCAGCTACGACGGTCATGTCATCGGTGACGTGATCTTGTTCCGTCCCGCTGAGGACAAGTTCAACATGGTCGGCAGGGCCCCGACCGTGAGCTGGGTGCAATATCACGCAGAGACAGGCGACTGGGATGTGGAGTACGAGCGGGACGACCGGTCGCCTGCCCGCCCTGGTGATCAGCCGGTGGTCCGCAGGCACTACCGCTATCAGATCCAGGGGCCAAACGCACAGAAGGTAATCGAGAAGCTCAACGGGGGCCCGCTCGAGAAGATCAAGTTCTTCAACGTCGGCACGATGACAGTGGCCGGTCGCCAGGTTCCAGCACTGCGCCACGGCATGGCAGGTGAGCCGGGCGTCGAGATCTGGGGCCCATACGCAGAGGGCGCCGAGGTGAAGGCCGCCATTCTCGCTGCCGGTGACGAGTTCGGGCTGCGTCAGGTCGGTTCCCGGGCATACGCCACCAATACTCTGGAATCGGGGTGGATCCCGTCCCCGCTGCCTGCTGTCTACACCGGGGAGCAGATGAAGCCGTACCGGGAGTGGCTGCCTGCGACGAGCTACGAAGCCAGCGGTTCGATCGGCGGCAGCTTCGTTTCCGACAACATCGAGGATTACTACCTCACCCCGCACGCCCTCGGCTACGACTTCTACATCGCGTTCGATCACGATTTCGTCGGACGCTCTGCCCTCGAGGCCATGACGGACACGCCGCAGCGGAAGAAGGTGACTTTCGAATGGAACGCTGATGACGTGATCCGTGTCTGGGCTTCCTTGTTCGACGCGCCGGGCCAGAATTTCAAATACATCGATCTGCCACTGTCCAATTACACGTCGGCGACCTACGACGCGGTGTTGCGTGGCGACCAGGTCGTCGGCTTTTCGATGTTCAGCGGCTACACGTTCAACGACCGGGCGTTCATCTCGCTGGGGACGGTCGATGCCGATGTCGAGATCGGCGACCAGTTGACCCTCCTGTGGGGTGAGGAGAACGGCGGTACCGCCAAGAGCACAGTCGAGCGGCACCGGCAGACCGAGATCCGGGTCAGGGTGGCGCCGACGCCGTACTCGCAGGATGCCCGCGAGGCATACGCAAGTGGTTGGCGTACCGGGACAGAGTGAGAGTGGATCGGCTGGCACTCGACGATGTCGTAGCCATCGACTTCCACGTCCACATCGAGTTGGGCAGCGATGGTCACGATCATCTGTCGCCTGAGCTCAGGGAAGCGGCAAACCGGTATTTCCGGGGTGACCCGGTGATGCCGGACGGGGAGGCGGTCGCCGACTACTACCGGCAACGGAAGATGATGGCTGTCGTCTTTCCGGTCGATGACGAGCTGACCACAGGCCAGCCGCGCCTCGAGAACGAGGATGTTCTCGAGGCGGCCGCGGCGCACCCGGATGTGCTCATCCCCTTCGCCAGCGTTGATCCGCGTCGTGGCGCCGAGGGTGTCGCCGAGGCTCGTGATCTGGTGAGCACCGGTCTGGTCAAGGGATTCAAGTTCCATCCGAATCTCCAGGAGTTCCATCCCAACGATCGGAGCGTCTACCCGCTCTACGAGGTACTGGCGGAGGCGAGGTCGATAGCTCTGTTCCATACCGGGCACAGCGGGATCGGCACCGGTCTTCCCGGTGGTGGCGGGATCCGGCTCAAGTACGGCAACCCGATGGACATCGACGATGTTGCAGTTGATTTCCCCGAGCTTCGCATCGTGCTGGCACACCCGTCGTTCCCGTGGCAGGACGAAGCACTGTCGGTGGCCATGCACAAGACGCAGGTCTCGATCGACCTGTCAGGCTGGTCACCGAAGTACTTCCCACCTCAGCTGGTTCGATACGCGGGCTCCATGCTTCGCAGCCGGGTTCTGTTCGGCACGGACTATCCACTGATCACCCCGGATCGATGGTTGGCCGATTTCGAGACACTCGACATCCCCGATGAGGTACGGCCATTGATCCTTCGGGAGAATGCCATCCGGTTGCTCGACCTCGAGCCACAGTGAGCGACAGCCTGACAACAGTCCTCCCGATCGCCCTGTTCTTCGTGTTGGGCATCGGGTTGGCCCGAACCGGTCGTGCGTCGAAAAGCGACGGTGAGTTCCTGCTGAGATTCATCTTCTTCGTTGCTCTTCCGGCCCTGGTGCTGGTTACCGTGTCCGGCGCAGATCTCCCTGCGGAGAAGGCGTTGCTACCGATCGGTGCGGCCCTGGTGTCTGCTGCCGGTCTGGCGATGGCGCTCGTCTACGGCTCACGCCGGGGTCTGGCGCGGGAGCGTCTCGGTTCAGTTGCGCTGAGCGCCATGATCCTGAACACCGCGTTCTGCATCCCGTTCATCCTCGCCGGGTACGGGCAGGATGGGCTCACCGATCTGGTGCTGTTCGATATCGGCAATGCCTTCATGGTGACGCTCGTCGCCTACCCGCTGGCGTATCGCTTCGGCGGTCAGGACAGCCACATTCGTGCCGCGATCCGTCGTGCCCTCACCTCACCGCTCACCTGGGCGCTGCCCATTGCGCTGATACTGAACGTCACAGGGACCGAGCTGCCGCGCATCCTGCACGGTTTCTTCGCCCCGCTCGGTTCATTGATTGGACCTTTGATCCTGATCGCGCTCGGCATCCTGTTCACGCCGTCGCGTCAGCACCTGGGCCTGGTCACTATCACCGTCGCGCTCAGGATGCTCGGCGGTCTCCTGGTAGGTGTCGTGCTTGCCATTCTGTTCGGGTTCACCGGAGAAACCAGGCTCGTTGTCATCATCGGGGCCTCGTCACCTATCGGCTTCACCGCCCTCACCTTCACCAGCCTGGCGTCGCTCGATGCCGACGTGTCGGCTCGCGCCATCTCGGCTTCTCTACTCGTGGGTGTCATCGCCGTGCCGCTCGCGGTGGCGTTGACCTAGCCCCGATTCAGGTGTATCAGAACCGGTGACGGTATACCACCGTTGCCACGCAAGCGGGACGCTCCTGGCCTTCGATCTCGATCACGCAATTGAGCGTGACCTGCACTCCGGAGGGGACCTCCGCAGCCTCGAGCAATGACGCCTTGAGCCGGATGCGTGAGCCCACCGGGACCGGGGCAGTGAAGCGAACCTTCTCCAATCCGTAGTTGATGGAGGTGGTTTTGTTCTCGATGACGAAGAGTTGTTCAAGCATGGGGATGATGAGCGACAGTGTCAGATAGCCGTGGGCGATGGTGGTCCCAAACGGACCTCGAGCAGCACGCTCGGGATCGCAGTGGATCCACTGATGGTCGTCCGTGGCATCGGCAAATGTGTCGATACGCTCCTGGGTGATGTCGATCCAATCGCTCTCACCGAGTGCATCTCCAACGAGAGCGACTATCTCCGCTGCACTTCCTGCGGTACGCGCCATGGTCAGCCTCCTCTACTCGTTTCCCGCCACCGGGTCCTTTGGCATCTGTATCCCATAGGGCTGCAGCGCCTGCCCGAGACCACCCTCGAACTGCATGGCGATGGTGTCCGCGTCCCAGCCGCCTTCCTGAAGGACGACCTCAGCCTCCTCCGGATATGTCCAGACGGCGAGACGGTCGCCGCCGAGACCGATCGTCTGCCCGGTTACCCCGGCGCTGGCATCTGATGCGAGGAACACGACCAGCGGCGCAACCTCCTCAGGAGTACCGATTGCCTGCTCCTGACGCATCCACCCCGGTAGGGGGGTGCCGTTCTCCATTGCTTCGATATGTGCGGTGAACACCGGGATGGTCTTGGTCATCTCGGTAGCCGCGGTGGGGATGATGCAGTTGACCGTCACCCCGGCGCGCGCCAACTCCATCGCCCAGGTTCTGGTGAATGCCGTGATCCCCGCCTTGCACGCTGCGTAGTTGGTCTGCCCGAAGTTGCCGCGCTGCCCGGCAGGGGAGCCAACGAGGATGAGCCGCCCCCCGTGATCCACCTCCCTGAAGTAGCGGGCCGCGCTGCGAGCGCAAGTGAACGTGCCGCGCAGATGGACGTTGACGACGGCGTCGAACTCGTCGTCGGACATCTTCCATAGGGTGCGGTCCCTGAGGATCCCCGCATTGGTGACCATCACATCGAGACGGCCGAAGCGATCGACCGCGGTAGCCACCATCGCATCGGCTACCTCGGAGCTGCCTACCGGGCCGACGTAGGCGATCGCGGTGCCGCCTGCGGCTTCGATGGACTCCGCTGCTGCCGTTGCCGATGTCTCGTCGACGTCATTGACGACTACCGACGCCCCCGCTTCGGCCAGGACCCGGGCATAAGCGAGCCCCAGCCCTCTCCCAGCTCCGGTGACGATCGCGACCTTTCCCGTCAGCTCCATGGCACCTCCCGATATGCAAAGTAAAGCTACCTTACATTAGTGGCCTCGGTCTGTCCTTGGTCGACGAGAGTGTAAGGTTGCCTTACGTGTTGGCAGCCCGATGGGAGAGACGATGACAACCCCTACCGCAAAGGCTCCGCGGCACGCAATCAAGACCCCGCCGCAGCACACAACCTGGGCGGAGATGCTCACGATCTGGCGTGAAGCCGACCAGATCGAAGTGTTCGAGTCCGCGTGGAACTGGGATCACTTCTACCCGCTGGCACCGCCGTATGAGGGGCCGAATCTCGAGGGATGGACGACGCTGGCGGCACTCGCACAGGCAACGAACCGGATCAGGGTTGGCGCCATGGTCAACGGGATGCATCACCGCCACCCCGCGATCACGGCAAACATGGCGGCGACCATCGACTACATCGCAGACGGCAGGTTCGAGCTGGGCATGGGGGCAGGATGGAACTTCATGGAGTCCGATGCCTACGGGCTCGAATTGGGGACACCAGGGGAGCGATCCGATCGATTCGAGGAGGGAATGGAGGTCATCGTCTCGCTGCTCCAGAACGAGACGACGACATTCCGCGGTGCCTACTACCAGCTGACCGACGCCCGTTGTGAGCCGAAGCCACTACAAACGCATATCCCGATCGTGATCGGGGGCAAGGGTCGCAAGCGGACGCTGCGCACCGTGGCTCGCTTCGCCGACCAATGGGACGGCCTCTTTCCGGAGAGCCCCGCCGAATTCTCCGAGCTGGTTGGGGTACTCGAAGAGCACTGCGCAGCCGTCGGCCGTGACCCCACCGAGATCGCACGCTCGATCCACCTTCCGTTCTCGGCCGATGACGACTTGATCGCCCGGGTCGAGCTGGCCAATTCCTACTTCGCCGCAGGCGTCGACATCGTCGTATGGTCGTGGCGAGGGTCATTGGATCCCGCCCGGCTCGAAGCACTCGCTACCGCCATCGACAACGCGTGATCGCGCGCCTTCGCGTCGGGTACCGTGTGGCGGAGCGAGCAGCTCGATGGGGATGATGGCGACCGGAACGAGGAGTTGAGTTGAGCACCACCGGACCGGGAACTCGATGCATGGTCATGCGCGGAGGAACCTCCAAAGGCCTCTACTTCCTCGAGTCCGACCTGCCCGCCGACCATGATCAACGCGACAAATTGCTGCTCGCCTACATGGGTTCACCAGACACCAGACAGATCGACGGTATGGGCGGCGCTCATCCACTCACCAGCAAGGTCGCAGTCGTGTCCCCGTGTGACCACGGTGTCGGTGAGATCGACTACCTGTTTCTCCAGCTCGGTGTCGATGAGCCGATCGTCACGGACCGGCAGAACTGTGGCAACCTCCTCGCCGGTATCGGCCCATTCGCCGTCGAGCGTAGCCTCGTCCCTGCGGGGACAGGACCAACCAAGGTACGCATTCACATGCTCAACACCGACAGCGTCGCCACCTCCGGATTCAGCTGCGAGAACGGACTACCCGAGTACGCAGGCGAGACCGCCATCTCGGGTGTCCCGGGGACAGCAGCGCCCATCACCATCGACTTCGAGGGTCTCGCCGGGGGGAGCACCGGAAGCCTGCTTCCGACCGGCAATGTTGTCGATGAGATCGAGCGAGTTCCGGTAACCCTGATCGATAATGGCATGCCCGTGGTGGTCATGACCGCCGCAGCAATGGGCATCACTGGTTACGAATCGTGCGGAGAGCTGGAGAAGAACGAGACCCTGCGGGCAAAACTAGAGGCGATCCGGCTCACCGCAGGGCACATGATGAACCTGGGCGACGTTTCCCGGACAACCGTGCCCAAGCTCACCATGGTCGCCCCGCCGCAAGCAGGCGGTGACCTGTGTACGAGGACCTTCATCCCACACCGGTGCCATCAGGCGATTGGGGTGCTGGGTGCGGTCTCGGTGGCGACCGCGGCACTGCTTCCCGGCTCACCGGCGGCGACCATACTTGCCGGTGAACCCAGCAGCGACGTGTTCACACTCGAGCACCCCACCGGCACCTTCGCTGCTGCCGTCGCCGTAGCGACGGAGAATGGTGTGCCCGTCGTGCGTCGTGCCGGAATCCTCAGGACGGCGCGCAAACTCATGGATGGGTACGTCTTCCCCCGCAGTTACTGACGTTGGTCCGCTGGCGTGGACCTACCCGTGTAGCTGGAGATCCACCTCGTTGAGGACGCGGTAGCAGTCCAGTACCTGACCGACCGACGAGTTGGGCTCGCGCCCCTCGCTGATCGCGGCGAAGAACTCCCGGTCCTGGAGCTCGATCCCGTTCATCGAAACCGCCACATTGGAGACATCGATCGGCTCTTCATATCCGTTGACCAGATCGTCGTACCGGGCAATGTAGGTGCCGTTGTCGCAGATGTAGCGAAAGAACGTGCCGAGAGGGCCGTTGTTATTGAACGACAGAGACAATGTGCAGATGGCACCGCGCTCCGTCTGCATCTGTATCGACATGTCCATGGCGATGCCTAGCTCGGGGTGATAGGGCCCCTCCATGCCGTGGACGGAAACGACTCGCTCGCCGGTCTGGTACTGGAAGAGATCGACGGTATGGGCCGCGTGGTGCCACAACAGATGGTCGGTCCATGATCGCGGCTCACCCTTGGCATTCATGTTCTGGCGGCGGAAGAAGTAGGTCTGAACATCCATCTGTTGGATGTTCAGCTCGCCCGCCTCGATGCGTTGGTGGACCCACTGATGCGACGGGTTGAAGCGCCGCGTGTGGCCGACCATGCACACCAGTCCCGTCTCTCTCTGTACCCGGTCGACCTCCTCGGCATCGGCCCAGTTGTCCGCCACCGGGATCTCGACCTCTACGTGTTTGCCCGCCCTCATGCACCGGATCGATTGAGAGGCGTGCATCTGAGTGGGGGTGCAAAGAATCGCGGCATCGACATCGGGTAGTGCGAGCGCGTCGTCGAGGTCTGTGAAGACGTTCTCGATGCCGTATTGCTCGGCAGTCCGGCCGGTGGCTTCGAGGGTGCGCCCCACCAGTGCCACTACCTCGACGTCGTCGATGTTCTGGATACCGTTGAGATGCTTGACCCCAAAGGCTCCGGCGCCGGCGAGTATCACCTTCATGTCTCTTCCCTTCTCACTGGTTCGGCTCGGGCGGTTTCCTCCGGCCAATACAGCCGGTGCGGATTGTCGACGAGCAGCGCACGGCGCAGCTCGTCTGTGGGTGCGATCTTTGGGATGAAGTCGACGAGCTTGCCGTCGTCGGGCATGTGCGACTTCATGTTGGGGTGTGGCCAGTCGGTCCCCCACAGCACCCGGTTCGGGACGGCGGCGACGACGCGGGCGGCAAACGGGATCACATCTCGATAGTCAGGTGGGCCGGCGACGGAGAGTCGCTCCGGGCAGCTCACCTTGCACCAGACGTGGTCGTGCTCAGTGAGGAGACGGAGCAAGAGGCCGAACGCGGCGCCGTCCGGATCGAGGGTTACGTCGGGGCGTCCCATGTGGTCGATGACGGCAATCGTATGTAGCCCGGCGATGAAGTCGTAGAGACCGGGAAGGTCGGAGGCCTCGAAGTAGAGCACGATGTGCCAACCGAGACCGCGGACCCTGTCGATGAGCGGGAGAAGCGATTGCGGTGGGGGAGGATCGGCCAGACGCCGCACGAAGTTGAAGCGGACACCGCGTACTCCGGCCGTGTCTAGATCGGCGAGCTCGGCATCGGTGACATCGGGGGTCACGACGGCAATCCCGCGTGCCAGCCCTGCGGCATCCCGCAGGGCATTGACCAGAGCGCGGTTGTCAGATCCGTGACACGATGCCTGCACCAGCACGTTGCGCGCAAAGCCGAGATGATCCCGCAATGCCCAGAGGCGCTCCTTCGGTGCATCGGCCGGGGTGTACTTGCGCTCGGGTGCGTACGGGAACGTTGCTTCAGGGCCGAAGACATGACAATGCGCGTCAACCGCACCTTCCGGGAGCACGAGCTCCGGGCGTGATGGATTCTGCTGGTAGATCAGCCAACCTTCATCCATGTGGCGCTTCCCCTTGGTGAGGGCTACTGAGCAGCATATCGAGCATGTCGGGGAGTGCTGCATGGACGCCTGCGATATACCGGGCCGCCCAGCGCTGTCGTGCCACCGTCGCTTCGCTCATGTGAGGCTCGAGCCCGGCACTGGCAACTGTCGCAGCCACCTCCTGCATCTCCTCGGCTCTTCGTGCCCCGTGTTGGAGGCTTCGCGAGATCATGTAGCGCGCCTTGCTAGGCCAGTTCTCGAGCGGCAAGAGGTTCCCGAGCGACTCGAGCACTGCATCCTCGGCGCCGTAATATCTTGCCGCTGCCAGCGCCTCAGCGAGTAGCGCCTCCATGCCCTTGATGACGACGCTGCGACACATCTTGACCGCAGAAGCCGGGCCGATTTCCTCCGAGTAGACGCGGGCACCGGAGAACCCCAACCCGGCGGCGCAACCGGAGAACTCAGCTGCGTGAGGCCCGCCGAGCAGTACCGGCGAAGCGATGCGGCGTGGCCCGATCGGTGCCATGACCGCTCCTTCCACAAACCGCCCTCCGGTCGCGGTGATCGTTTCCGCCGCAATTTGCCGGCTTTGCGGTGACACGGAGTTGAGATCCAGGTAGAAGGTTCCTGCCGCCAGCGATCCGGCAACGGATCGGGCAGCGGTCACTGCCTCGGCAGCCGTCACCACAGAGACAACCATGTCGGATGCAGCGGCCGCCTGTGCCGCCGTGTCGTATTTGGCTACGGCGGACCGGACCGCCACTGCACGGGACGGAATGCTCTCGTCGTCGTCGAAACGGATGTCGTACGCACCCAACCCGACATCGGCCGTCTTGCTGAGGTCGTCGGCCAGGATCTGACCGACCTCGCCGAGACCGAGAATGAGCACGCGTGTCGTGCCGCTCACGGTCCGCCTACGGGCGACGAGCCGTGAGCGTGAGACACGTGGCACGTGGTCGGTTTATGCATTCTCGAGAACGAGCACACCTGCCCCGGTGTTGGAGATCGGTGCGTGGTAGTGCTTCTGAACCACATTGACGTTCGAGTGCAGCGCACCACGCATCGCCAACCACATGATGATCTCGGCGCCCTCGGTGCCGGCGTTCTCGATGAGCTCGGTGATGCTCTTGGAGGCGAGCCACTCTGGATCATTGATGACGCTGTCCATGCAGGCGAGGTCGAAATCGACATTGATCAGACCGGCGCGCTCTCCCTGGAGCTGGTGGGACATGCCGCCGGTGCCGAGGACGACAACCTTGATGTCTTCCGGATACGACTCAACCGCGTTTCGCAATGCCTTGCCCAGCTTGTAGAGCCGCCGGGCCGTGGGCAATGGATGCTGCACTGTGTTGATGGCGAGGGGGATTGCCCGCACCGGCCAGCCCTCGAGGTGTCCCCACATCAGCTGCATCGGGACCACGAAGCCGTGGTCGACCAGCATCTCCTGACACATTGTGGGATCGAACTCCTGATTCACCAGCGACTCAACGAGGTGCCACGAGAGCTGGGCATCACCGGGAAAGACCTCGAGTTGTGGCAGCGCCCAACCTTCGTCTGCGTTCTTGTACTGGTCGGCACACCCGATGGCGAGTGTTGGGATGGTGTCGAGGAAGAAGTTCAAGCCGTGATCGTTGTACACGACTATGGCCACATCCGGCTTGACGTCTGCCAGCCATTCCTTGACGGGCTCATATCCGTCGAAGAAGCGTTTCCAGTACGGGTCGTTTCGCTTCTCCGGGTCGGCGAGAGCGTTGCCGACAGCGGGGATATGCGATGTCGTGATGCCGCCGATGATCTTACCCATTCCAGAATCCTCCTGCCCTCTCGAGCTTCTCCTCGAATCCTTCCGCATTACTCAAGAGCAGAGCCTTGAACTCGTCGGTTGTTATGCCGTGGAAGCCGGCACCGGCATCCTGGACCGATGTCCCGCTCGGGATGGCGAGCTTGGCCAGGTAGTAGATGTTCGCCCCCATTCTGAGCAGCGAGAGGAAGTCCCCCGCGAGCAGAGCGCTCTTCTGGTCCTCAGGCAGTCCGAATTTGTCTGCATAAGCTGCGGGATCCTCGGCAAACTCCCTTCTGCTCTTCTCCTCGTTGAAGGAGTAGAACAGCTTGTTCAAGGCGTATGACGAGTGAGAGGTCTTCCCGTCGAACACATACGTGCCCGGGATGCTCTCGTAGTCGTGTTCCGTCCAACCCATTGCCAGGCCTCCTCCTGTTCTGTCCCCATCGGTACGGCGAAAAACGACCGCCGACTTCCGTGGAACACCATCCGAGAGTAGCGGTGCGAGTAGTCACGTCGGGGTACGATCTCTCCCTGTTCCGGTACTATTCGGTCAACGTGAGTGACCAGACATGAATGTGGAACCAAGAGTCGGAGCAGAAGGGGCCTCGGGGTGGGGCCGGGGTGGGGCCCTCCTGCCCCGATACGCTCTGTACGGCGATTCTTCGGGTTCTACTGTCGACTTCATCCACGTCGAACGATTACGGGACCGTAGCGAGGTCTTCGACTGGTCGATCGATGCTCACACCCACGCAGGTTTACACCAAGTGGTACTTTTACTGAGCGGTGATGTGCGCGCTGAGCTGGACGTCGATAGCCATGTTCTGATCGCACCCGCCGTGATCGCCATCCCTGCCGGCGTTGTTCACGCGTTCGAGTTCGAGCCCGGTTCATCGGGTTTCATCCTGGCGGTTCCCGAGGGCCAACTAGAGGGATCCCCGATCGAGGTGTGGCTCAGGTCTCGTCTCTTTGCCGCCGTGGTGACTCTCTCGCTGCGGGACGACGACACCCTCGTCGACCGGCTCGAGTCTTTGGCGACCGAGATCTTGCGGGAGCAGGAGACCGTCGACATCGGGCGGGTGGCAACCATCGAATGGCTCACCTGGACCGTGTTGGTTCTGCTCGCTCGCGAATCGGATCGATTCCATGAGACCAGGGGCGGGGTTGTCGGCTCCGATCTGTTTGGCGACTTTCAAAGCCAGCTCGAAGACCACTTCGCCGAGCACTGGCGTGTCGGACGATACGCCAAGGCTCTCCACATCTCGGAGAGCTCGTTGAACCGGGTTTGCCGCGCCGTTGCCGGAGCCACCGCTTTTCAGCTCATCACACGACGCCTCGAGATAGAGGCTCGTCGTCGTCTTACCTACTCGACCGTGCCGATCCACCGTATTGCACGTGATCTCGGCTTTGCCGACCCGTCCTACTTCGCCCGGTTCTTCCGGTCGCAGAGTGGGGTGTCGCCGAGGGAATTCCGGGCCCGACATCAGCCGGCCGTGACTTCACCTCGGCCCTCTTCCTCCGGTACATGAAGTCGGTCGTCGGGTGAGGCTCGTGGCTATCGTGTTGCAGGGACGCCGAGTGGCCGGCAGGGAGAGTGTGCGATGTCAACGCGGAGGGTCGAGATGAGAAGCAGCGATCAGCGAATGGAGGATGTGCCGGCGCGAAGTCGCGTACGATGGAATTGCGGAGGTTCGAATTGAGTGTCGAGAAGATCAGCTCCATGTCCGAGATGCTGGTGCCGCTCGACGGTCGCGAGCCGAGCCTGAGGGCGGTGCCGGTGGCGGCGAGGATCGCCGCCCGACTCGGTCTGTCGCTTCGGCTGTTCAGCGTTTCCGATGATCCCGGCGCTACCGAAACGTGGTTGCAGTCCCAGGCACAGCGTCTTCTCCCAGAGATGGATGTGGCGGTCGCGGCGATGTCGGGCGACCCGGCCGAGGTCATCGTGGACCAGGCAGGACCGGACACTCTCGTGGGAATGGCGACAGCGGCGACGCTGCTGCCGCATCAGGGGCACGTCGGCTCTGTTGCCGAGTCTGTGGTCCGCGGCGTTGGCAGACCGGTGTTGCTCATCGGACCTCACGTAGACCTGGATCCGGGCGCACCGATCGATCGAGTCGTCGTGCCCGTCGATGGCTCGAGCCTCTCGGAGCAGGCCCTCGACGTAGCGGCCGATCTCGCCAATACTCTGGGCGTCGCCGTTTGGGCGGTGTCGGTGATATCCGAGAAGACCGAAGCCGCTGCTGGCCAGAAGCTCGGGATGGCTCCGTTCACCCGCGAATCGGGCTATGTGCGGAGTCTTGCCGACGATCTGACCGCCCGGCACGGAGTCAGGACCGGTTTCGAGGTGCTGCACATCAAAGACCCGGCCAAGGCGATCATCGACTTCACCGGTCACGACGGCGCCGTTGTCATGAGCACACACGGTCGCTCCGGTTTGAGCCGTCTCTTTGCAGGAAGCGTTGCGCACGCCGTGGTCGCAGGCTCGAAGCGCCCCGTCGTTGTGTGCCGGCCTTCCGAGGTCGAGTGAACCGGGACAACGAAACGATCTGTCAGGTGGGCTGGTCGAGCACGATCCCGAACTCTTGCTCGAGCACCTGGGTGACCTCGCCCTGAGACAACGCGACCCCGAGACGTTCCCCGTTTCGGGTAGTGATCATCTTGGTGTCGGAGACGGTCAGCCGTCCTTCGATAGTGAGCAGGCTGCAGATCGTGCCTCTCGTGAAGTGGCTCTCGGGGGCGGTCTGCTGCCACTCGTTTATGTCCCGGAACTCTTCGAGCGTGCGCGCCTGGGTGGTGAATGCGTACCGTGACTGCCAGCCGCTGCCCCGGTCTTCCTGGTATGTCCACTCGCCATCGGTGCGGATGAGGCGGACCATCCGGTCACGGTCTGTGATGGTCGTCCCAGGTACGAGTGGGATTGGCTTGGTGAATGCATCTCCGAATCCAACGTCGACGAGATAGGGAATGGTCGTGCCCGGGACACGGACGACGAGCGTCAGATGAGCGAGGTCGCGGCCGAAGCCACCGTGGTCCTTGGCGACACGAGCCGCCACCATGTCGACGCCATATCCCAGCGTCACGAGCAGCGCGGCGAAGGTCGAGTTGAGCTCGTAGCAGTAGCCACCGCGGTTGCGGTGCACGAGCTTGTCGAAGATGGCCGTGGGCTCGAGCACGATCGGGACTCCACGATGGATGTCGAGATTCTCGAATGGGACGCAGAGCAGATGGCCGAGTTGAAGCCGGGCCAGTGCCGCCAGATCGGGCTGCTCCGGTGTCTCAACGTCGATGCGTTGCAGGTAGGCAGAGAGCTGGTGCCCATCGAGGGGTGACATAGTCTGTTGATCCCTACAGAGGCAGACCGACGTAGTTCTCGGACAAGGCGGTCTGAGCAGCGGCGGATTCCGACAGGTATTTGAGCTCCGCTTCCTGAATGCGCTGTCCGATCTCGCCGTCGTCGGGGAATCGATGCATGAGTGTTGTCATCCACCAGGAGAAGCGGACGGCCTTCCATACCCGATCCAACGCGGTATCTGAGTATTCGTCGAGCAGGGTCGCGTTCCCCGTCGAGTAGAAACCTATGAGTGCGCGCGATAGGTAGACGACATCCGAGATGGCGAGGTTCAGCCCCTTTGCCCCTGTGGGCGGGACGATGTGGGCGGCATCACCTGCCAGGAAGAGCCGCTCGTACCGCATCGGCTCGGCGACAAAGCTGCGCAGCGGAGCGATAGATTTCTCTATCGAGGGCCCGGTGACGAGCGACTCGGTCGCGTGAGCGGGGAGGCGCATGTTCAACTCGCTCCAGAAACGCTCGTCGGGCCACTCGTCGATCGTGGTGTCGAGTGAGCACTGCACGTAGTAGCGGCTCAGCATCTCATTGCGCATGGAGCAGAGCGCAAAGCCGCGCTCGTGATTTGCGTAGATGAGCTCGTCATTGATCGGAGGTGTCTCTGAGAGAATGCCGAGCCATCCAAAGGGGTACACCTTCTCGTAGGTGCGGAGCAGACCGTCCGGCATCGACTCCCGGCTCACACCGTGGTACCCGTCGCACCCGGCGATGAAGTCGCAGTCGATGCGAAAGTCGCGACCATGGCGCGTGTAGGTCACATACGGCGAGTCCGTGTCGAAGTCATGCAGAGCGACGTCGTCCGCCTCGTCAATCACGTTGTCGCCCGCAGCCTCCCTGGCCTCGTAGAGATCCTTCTGCACCTCGGTCTGCCCGTAGATCATCACCGACGATCCCACCAGGGCATCGAAGTCGATGCGAAACATCCCACCCGAATAGGCGAGGTTGATGCCTTCGTGGACGAATCCATCTCGGTCCATTCGATTGAGCCCATGCTCCCTCAGCACCTCGACGCCGCCACGTTCGATGACACCGGCGCGGATCCGGCCCAGCACATACGCCTTCGATCTCCGCTCCAGAATCACCGAATCGATGCCCGCCGAATCGAGGATATGTGACAACAGTGTCCCTGCAGGTCCACCCCCAACGATGACGACTCGTGTCTTCATGACCACATCCCTTCAGTCAGTGCCACCCCAGACCGCGGTGGCAACCTCCACGGTTCTGGCGAGCTTTCTCCACTGGTCATCCTCCGACAGTTCATTGCCGTGGGCAGTGGAAGAGAAGCCACACTGGTGGCTCACGGCACATTGGTCGAGGTCGATATACCTACCCGCTTCCTCGATACGGGCGATGACTTCGTCGCGAGGTTCCACGACGGCCTTCTTCGAGCTCATCAAGCCCAACACCACTCGTTTGTGCTTCGGGACCAGCCGCAGTGGGGCGAAGTCACCGGACCGCTCGTCGTCGTACTCGAGGAAGAATGCGTCGACATCCATCTCGTTGAAGAGGATATCGGCGACCGGCTCATACCCACCCTGCGATACCCAGGCACTGCGAAAGTTGCCGCGGCAGAGATGAACCGCGGTGACCATGTCCTCCGGCGCCTCGGCGATGGCATCGTTGACGAGCCTGCAGTACAGGTGCGTGAGCTCGTCGGGGTCTTCACCCCTTGCGGTGGTGCGTTCCCGAACCTCTGGGTCGCACAGGTAGGCGAGATTGGTGTCGTCGAGCTGCAGGTATCGGCAGCCACGCGCCGCAAGATCGGCGATCTCCTCGCGGTAGGCACGGGTGAGGTCGTCGAAGAAGGCGTCCAGATCCGGATAGGCGGCTGTGCTGATTCCCTCCCGGCCTCCACGGAAGTGCAGCATCGAGGGAGCGGGGATGCAGACCTTGGGGGTCTCGGTGACCACGGAAGAAAGGAAGTCGTAGTCGGGCCCCTGGATCGGATGCCCGTGCCGGACCTTGTCGGTGATTCTCATCGTGGGAGGCTTGAACCCAACCTCGGTGCCGTCGTCGCGACGAAAAGTCGCCAGGAACTCACCCTCCTCTACGGTCACGCCATCGAGCTGTTCCAGGAAGTCGACGTGGAAGAACGTGCGGCGAAACTCACCGTCTGTGATGCCGCGCAGCCCGACGTCCTGCTGTGCGGCCGCGACGGCGCCGACATAGGAATCTTCGATTTCCCGAAGCTCTCCGCTGGAGATCAAGCCGGCGGCGCGGGCCTCTCGGGCGTCCATGAGAGCACGCGGTCGGAGAAAGCTACCGACGTGGTCGGCCCGGAATGGGGGAGCGGTCATCGTTTCCTCCTGTGTTGGTTCAGGTGTTGCTATCCGACCTCGGATGAGTCGATGAACTGAACGCCCATCTCGATGAGTTTGTCCCGGAGCCCATCCATCTCCAGGGTCAGTTCGCCTGCCGCGAGCCGCTGCCGCTTCGTCGCCTCACGCTCGAGCCTTGCCGTTGCCTGCTCCAGCACCGCTGCTGCGGACTGGTGAGGGACGACGACGACGCCATCGTCGTCGGCACACACGACATCACCCGGGGCGATGACGACATCACCTATCGACACCGGGACGTTTACCGAGCCCGGTGTCTTCTTGACTGTTCCTTGCGAGGAGACGTACTGGGACCAGACGGGGAAACCCATCTCCCGCAGCTCGGCGACGTCGCGAACTCCGGCGTCGATGACGAGACCGATCACGCCCCGTGCTGTCAGGGAAGTCGCCAGTAGCTCGCCGAACATCCCGTGTGAAGAGGGCCCGGTGTTGGTGACGACCAGCATGTCACCTGGTTGGCATACCTCGACCGCGGCATGGACCATTATGTTGTCGCCGGGATGGCATAAAACGGTGATGGCGTTGCCTGCGACCCGTGCCCCATCCTGAAGCGGGCGGATATGGGGACCGACATATCCGGTGCGTCCCTGGGCCTCGTGAACCGTGGAGACCCCGGCTTCGGCAAGGGCTGCCAAGACCGGTGCACCCACTCTGGGGATCCCGCGTACCACGACATGCCGAGAGTCGAGCTCGCTCATTGCCGATCCCCGCCGACCTTGAGACGTGGAAACACCCGCAAGGCGTTCTCGGAGAAGATCATCCGCCGTGTGGAATCGTCGGTCTCAGCGTTGTCGATGTAGTACCTAGTGTCGTCGTAGTAGCGGCCGGTGTCAGGATCGATGCCGCGCACCGCACCGATCATCTCGGATCCGAAGAGAATGTTCTCCGTCGGCACCACATCCAGCAGCAGATCGATGCCGCGCTGGTGGTACACGCAGGTGTCGAAGTAGATGTGGTCCATCAATGAATCGAAGTCCCACCCCTTGTCCTCAGCCATGCCCTTGAGCCTGCCCCAGTGGTATGGCACGGCGCCACCACCATGCGGGATGATCAGACGCAGACCGGGAAACCTCTCGAGGAACCCCGAGCTGAGAGCCTGCATGAAGGCCGTCGTGTCCGCCCCGAGGTAGTGAGACCCCGTAGTGAATAGGTTCTCGTTTGTCGAGACACTGACGTGGATCATGCCGGGAACATCGAGCTCGCACATCTTCTCCCAAAGAGGGGTCCAGTACTCGTCCCACAGGGGAGGGCCCGTCCACATGCCGCCGGTGGGATCGGGGTTCACGTTGCATCCGATGAAGTCCATCTCCAGGACACATCGCTCCAGCTCACAGACCGAGGCATCGATCGAAGTACCAGGCGATTGAGGCAGCTGGCATACCGGGGCGAAGCTGTCGGGAAAGAGATCACACACCCGGCGGATCAACTCATTCTGGTGCTGCGACCAGAACAGCGACGTACTGGCGTTGCCGATGTGATGTGCCATCCAGCTGGCCCGCGGGGAGAAGACCGTCAGGTCCGTTCCCCGCGCTTGCTGGAATGCGAGCTGAGCGGACTCAATCGATTCCCTGATCTCGTCGTCCGTGACGTCGAGAGAGCCTTTCAAGCCGACAAACGTCGGATCGGCGGTGACCGCGGCTACCTGCGCCTCTCGCCACGAGCCGACACCGGGCGGCGTAGTCGTGTAGTGGCCGTGGCAGTCGATGATCACGGGCAGTCCGATCGAGTCATGTGGTGAGACTCCACTGCTCGAGCACGTCGATCACCGAGTCGAGATGCGCCAGCATGGCCTCTGATGCGGCTTGTTCGTCCCCGGCGACGACCGCATCGACGATTGCGGCGTGTTGCTCGAGTGACACCGCCTGCCTACCCGGCATGACGGAGAGCCGGAACTGATTTTGCAGCCCCCGGTGGCGAAGATTGTCGACCAGGCTCTCGGCTACCTTGTGCGCACCGATTCGGGCCAGCTCGGCATGCAGCGTCCGATTGAGCTCGGAGTAGAGGGCAGCCTCGTTCCCGGCCACCGCGCTCCTCATCCCTTTGATGATTTCCTCGAGCCGTGCGCCGTCGGCCTTGGTTGCGTTCCTGGCGGCGCGCTGTGCGATCAGGCTCTCCAACACAGCCCGCGCTTCGGTTATCTCGATCGCCTCGGACACATCGATGCGGTGGACAACGGCTCCTCTGTTGACCTTGCGGTCGACGAGTGCCTCCGACTCGAGTTGCACCAAGGCAGCGCGCACCGCGGCCCGTCCACAGCCGTACCGCTCGGAGAGATCGAGTTCAATGAGACGCTCTCCGGGGGCGTGCACACCGCTGAGGATGTCCCGGCGAAGCTGATCTACCGGAGATTCCTTGCCTGCCATGCGCTCATCCCCTTTGTTGCCGCGTATTCCTCCAGGCTCAATGCCATGGGTCTCGCTCAGGACGGCAAAGCTAGCACCGGGAAACCTCGCGGAAACGGGCGGGGAGGGCGACAACATGACAACAGCATAGAACGATTGTCGGCATTTCGTCCACAAAATTGTGGACAAGATTGATGACAAGTGGCTAGGCTGCGGTCGCCTGGAGGAGAAGGCCAAGGAGTCGAAGGGGCTCTGCGGCCGGGAGGAACGCACTTGTGAGCTACCTTCTCAGTAGCTTTGACCACGCGGGAGACGCGGCGGGGACACACACCGCCGCCACGGCTGAATGCCGTGATCCCCAGCCCCTGTTGATCCGGTCCGATATCGAACGCACGGCCACACGAGGCGAGGGGCGGTCGGCTTGCTAGAGCTGAAGGACGTATCGGTCAGCTTCGGGGGTCTCAAGGCTCTCGCCGGGGTTTCTTTCCGTGTCACCGAAGGTGAGATCCTCGGTCTCATCGGCCCCAACGGTTCGGGCAAGTCGACAACATTCAACGCGGTGACCGGTCGGATCGCCACGAGCGAGGGCGAGATTCACTTCCTCGGGGAAGACATCACAGGGCTGGCGCCACATCAGATCGCACACAAGGGCATCGCACGTACCTTCCAGGTCGTGCGACCGTTCCAGCACCTCACCGGTTTCGAGAACGTCCTCGCCGGCCGGCTGTTCGGTGGCGCCGGTGCGAGACGATCAGCCGAGACGGTTACTGATGCGATGGAGGTCCTCGAGCTGGTGGGGCTCAGCGCCAAAGCCCATCAGAAAGCCGCGTCGTACACGATCCTCGAGCGTAAGTGGCTCGAGGTCGCCAAGGCGCTCGCCGGGAAACCGAGGTTGGTACTGCTGGACGAGTTCATGGCCGGCATCTCTCCGAGCCAGATCCCCGAAGCGGTCGAGCTGGTGAAGACGATCAATGCTTCTGGTGTGACCGTCATCTGGGTGGAGCACATCATCAAGGCGATCACCGGCGCCTGCGACAGGGCGATCGTGCTCGACGCGGGCAGGAAGCTTGCAGAGGGGTCTGTCGACGAGATCGTCGGCAACCAGGAAGTCATCGAGGCCTATCTCGGGAGTCACCATGCTCAAGGTCGATAATCTCGGTGTCGGTTATGGGGACCTCCAGGTTGTCTGGGATGTTTCCTTCGAGGTGCCATCCGGGTCTCTGGTGGCCATCATCGGATCCAACGGCGCCGGGAAGACGACGACGCTGCGAGCCCTCATGAACCTCCTGCCGACAATCACAGGCACTATCGAGTTTCAGGGCGAATCGATTGTCGGCGTGCCCACCCATCAGATCGTCGAACGCGGTCTCGTGATGATCCCGGAGTCACGGGCGACGTTTGCCAGCCTCACGGTCGCAGACAACCTGGACCTTGGTGCATACACAAAGCGGTCACGCGGGATGAGAGACGCGACCCTACGTGACGTTTACGAGATCTTTCCGCGGCTCGCCGAGCGACGCACCCAGCTGGCGGGCACCCTCAGTGGTGGCGAGCGGCAAATGCTGGCGATCGGCAAAGCCCTGATGGCGAGGCCTGAGATGCTCGTTCTCGACGAGCCGTCGCTTGGCCTTGCCCCCATCATCGTCGAGGACACCTTCGACGAGATCAGAGCCATCAGAGAGCGCGGCGTCTCGGTGTTGATGGTGGAACAGCACGTCGAGATGACCCTCGAGCTTGTCGACTATGCGTACGTCCTCGAGCTCGGACATGTCGCCGTTCAGGGATCGAGCTCCGATCTCATGACCAATTCCGGTGTCCGCGCAGCGTATCTGAGCCTCAAATGAGACAGCTGATCATCCAGAGTGCGGTGTCCGGGTTGCTGGTCGGTGGCATATACGGGCTCGTTGCGCTGGGCCTCGCCCTGTCGTTTGGCGTGCTGAAGGTGCTCAATGTCGCTCACGGCGAGTTGGTGATGCTCGGTGGCTACGCTGCCTTCTTCCTGTTCTCCCAGATGGGTATCGACCCGCTCGTCTCTATCCCCCTGGTCTTCGTCGTGCTGTTCGCTCTGGGCGTGGCGCTGTACTGGCTGCTGTTCAAATTCGTCGTTCGTTTCGACATAGAGACCCGGATCAAGAACTCACTACTGATCTCATTCGGGCTTGTCCTGATACTCCAGGCGATCGCCGTTTTCATCTTCAGTGGCGATGACCGCACCATCGTCACCGGATACTCCTCCAACGCCCTTGTGGTGACCGGCTGGGTTCGAATTCCGTGGGCACGCTCGGCTGGGCTGGTGGTGGCCATCATCGCCGCGTTTGCCCTCGAGTGGCTTCTGAATCGCACCACATTCGGCCACGCGGTCCGTGGCACGTCAGAGGATTGGACGCTCGCCTCGCTCACCGGGATCGATGTGCGCCGGGTGTACATGATTGCATTTGCCATTTCCGCAGGTCTTGCGGGCCTCGCCGGTTCGTTGGTGAGTCTCGGCTACAGCATCAGCCCGAGCATCGGGCTGGGATGGACGCTGAAGGCCTTGATCGTGATTGTCCTCGCCGGTTTGGGGAGCATGCGCGGCATCGTCATGGCAGGAGCGCTGCTCGGCCTCATCGAGGGGCTCGCATCCGTCTGGGTGGGTAGCGCCTACCGGGGTGTTGTTGCGCTCGTCGTCTTCCTCGTCGTGCTCAGCTTCAGGCCTCAAGGCCTGTTCGGTAGAGAGGGGACCCATGTCTGAGCAGGTTCCCACCGATCGCCGCGACGGTATGTTTCTCATGACGCTGCTGCCGTGGCGGGCAACGGCAGGTATTGGTCGTTCGACCTCTGGATGGCAGGTCATGTGGTGGCTGCTCATCCTCGCCGCCACGATCGCTTTTGGGCTGTTCAGCGACAACGAGAGGTTCCTGACGCTAGCCATCCAAACCTACGTGCTCGCCGCACTTGCTTCGAGCTGGAACATTCTCGGAGGGTTCGCAGGGCAGGTGAGCCTTGGCCACGCCGCGTTCTTTGGCCTGGGTGCTCTGATCACGCGTGAGCTGTGGCTGGGGGGCAGATCCTTGCCGGTCGCCGTCGTCGTTGCGCTCCTCGTCACCGCGGTGGCCGCGGCGGTCATCGGAGTGCCCATGCTGCGCTTCCGCGGCATCTACTTTTCCGTGGGGACCCTGGCGTTGGCTGTTGCTGTGTTCCTCACTGCAGGCAACCTGTGGCCGGGTATCTCGTCCTTGCCTGCTGAGGCATTGCGGGCGTACGAGTTCCACGCACGATACTTCTCGGCGCTCGGTGTCGTTGTCGTGACCGTGCTGTTTGCCGCCTGGCTCAAGCGCTCCAAGATCGGTCTTGGCATGATGACGGTGCGCGAGGACGAAGAGGCCGCCAGTGCCACCGGGGTCAACGCCTTCGTCTACAAGATGGCAGCGTTCGTAATAAGCGCGGTGCTTGCCGCGCTTGCCGGGGCGGTGTTCGGTTTCTTCAGCGCCAGCTATTACCCGCAGTTCCCTTTCAGCGTCGTCTGGACGTTTGATGCCATCACCGTCGTCTTCGTCGGCGGGGTGGGAACCATCGTCGGGCCGCTCATTGGGGCAGTGTTCTTCGTCACCGGCCGTGACCTGCTCAGCTCGACCTTCCCGGAGCTGCAGGTCATCGCCTTCGGCGTGCTCTTCATTCTGGTGGTCCTCCTACTCCCCGGCGGGTTTGTCGAGGGCGGCCAGCGAATCTACGAGGTGGTATCGAGACAACGGCGCGATTCCACCACACCGACGGAAGCCGAATCCGAGGGAGAAAAGCAGGAGGAAAAGGAGCGAATGGATGAGGGACATGAATAAGAGAAGAATATGGCTGTTGGTTGCGGTGTTTGCGTTGCTCATTGCCGCGTGCGGTTCGAGCGACGACAGCGGAAGCACTACGACAGCAGCAGGTTCCGAGGGCACCGAGACGACTGCAGCCACAGAGACGACTGCAGCCCCAGAGACGACTGCGGGATCGACCGAGACCACTGCGGGCTCGATGGAGGCCCCCGATGCCATCTACCTGGGGGCGGTCGTCCCGCAGACAGGCGCCTTCGCCGGTGGCGGGGCCCAGGTGTTGCGCGGTTATCAGTACGCAGTCGACGCCATCAACGAGGCGGGCGGTGTCTACGTCGCTGAATACGACAAGAACTTGCCGCTCGAGCTGATCGTCAGGGACGACGAATCTGATCCGAACAAGACGACGGCCATCATGGAGGAGATGGCGGGGCAGGGTATCTCCACGTACCTTGGTGGCTTCGCCAGCCCACTGCATGCTGCGGGGACTGCTGTTGCCGAGAAGAACCAGATTCCCTATCTCGGAGTGGCTACTGCATTGCAGGCGCTGCACGAGAAGGGCTATCGGTACTACTTCTCGCCGTTCCCGAAGTCACCCGATATCGCCAAGTCGGTCTTCGAGATGTTGAACACGCTGCTTCCGGAAGGGGGACGTCCGACCCGGGTCGGCATCTTCCAGGAGGCGACGGACTGGGGTGACGAGCTCGGGGCGCTCTGGGAAGAGGAAGCAGCCAAGCAGGGTTACGAGATCGTGCTTCACGAGAAGTATGCCCCCGGAAGTGCGGACTTCACCGACATGATCCTCAAAGCCCAGGCTGCCGATGTTGAAGCTCTGCTGAGCCTGCCGACGCCGCCAGACGGCTTCAACATCTACAAGCAGATGGGTGAGCTCGGCTGGAAGCCACCGTTCAATCTGGTGGTCCGCGCCGCCGACGTTCCCACCTGGAACGACCTAGGCGCCGTTGGCGACGGTGTCGTGCTCTCGGCGGGGTGGCATCCGGATCTCGGCTATGCCGGGATTGACGCGATGAATCAGCGTCACATCGAGGAAGAAGGCCGCCCGGCCGATCCGGTCGTCGGTGGTTCCTATGCGACGGTACAGATCGTCGCCGATGCCATTGCGCGTGCAGGCAACCTCGATCATGAGGCCATTCGGGACGCTCTGGCTGCAACCGATCTGGACACAGTGGCAGGCCACATCACCTTCCGGGAGGATGGAACGTCGCCGATTGAGAACCCGCTGATGCAACGTCAGGGCGACAAAGTCGTCCTGATTTGGCCGCAGGTACCGGGAGCCGGCGAGTTCGTCTACCCCGCCAATTGAGTAAACAACAGCAGTGAGACGTTGCGGGGCCGCCCGGCGGCGGCCCCGCTCGCCTCGCTTGTCCATGACTGTTTCGACCGCCGGTCGAATTCTTCGACGAATCGAAGGCCAAGGAATTGAACGCCGGGAGCTGCAGTCGCCGGATGGAAGGAGATGGATCTTGATCTCGGTGGTGGATCGACTTCGATCGGACATACTCGAGAGCGTGTTCATGCCGGGCGAGCATCTGGTCGAGCTCAGTCTCTGTGAGCGGTACGACTGCGGCCGGGCCGCGGTGCGCGCCGCGCTCCTCCAACTCGAGTCCGAGGGCATCGTTGAACGCCAGGCCAACCGCGGCGCTCAGGTGCGCCGGGTCACGGTCGCTGAGGCCATCGAGATCACCGAGGCGCGTGCAGCCCTCGAGGCATTGGCCGCGGCCCGTGCGGCCAGACATGTGACGGACACCGAGTCCGACGAGCTCCGCGGTGTCATCGTCGACATGCGGCAGGCCGTGGAGGACGATGACGCCGCCAAGTACTCCGGGCTCAACAAGTATCTCCACAGACGGCTGCGTGAGATCAGCCAGCACACGGTGGCTGCTGAGATTCTCGAGAATCTACGCAACCGTGCCGTGCAGAGCCAATATCGGCTTGCCATGATGCCGGGCAGGCAGGCAGAGTCGCTGGAACAGCACGCCGCCATCGTCGACGGTGTGGTCACTCACGACGAGAAGGCGGCCGCCGCGGCAATGGAGGACCACATGTTGTCTGTGATTGACATACTTGGTAGGTGGGGCGACGTGCACTGAGGTACGAGTGAATCAGATGAGATGTCGAGCCGGGGCGGCTCGAGGCGAGACAGGATAGGTAGACCGGTCCCGATACCGGCCTAGTTGCGGAGTATCCACCGAGGAGGATTGGATGATGATCGAACTGCTCATCAACGGCGAGTCACGTGCGGCGAGTAGCGGAAAGACGTTTGACCGTATCGATCCCGTCACCGGTCTGGTTGCCACGACAGTGGCTGCGGCATCGGCGGCGGATGTGGATGCCGCGGTTGCCGCGGCGAAGGCGGCAGGCCCCGGGTGGGCGCAGCAGACACCCGAGGCGCGCCGGATGGTGTTGCTGCGGGCAGCCGACCTCCTGGAGGAGCGCACCGAGGATTTCATCAAATTGATGATGTCCGAAGCGGGTGCCACCGGTGCCTGGGGGGGATTCAACGTCTACCTTGCGGCTTCGATGATGCGAGAAGCTGCGGCGATGACGACCCAGATCACCGGGGAAGTGCTGCAGACCAACAAGCCGGGCGCTCTGTCGCTGGCGGTGCGGCGTCCCATCGGTGTCTGCGTCGGTATGGCGCCGTGGAACGCCCCTGTGATCCTCGGCACCCGGGCGGTGGCAATGGCTCTGGCGGCTGGGAACACAATGGTCTTCAAAGGATCGGAGCTGACACCAGGCACTCATGCGCTGATCGTTGAAGTGCTGATGAGCGCAGGCATGCCTGCCGGAGCCATCAACTACATCGTCCACGCTGCCGAAGATGCCCCGGAAGTCGTCGGCGCTCTCGTCGAGCACCCGGATGTTGCCCATGTGAACTTCACCGGCTCGACCCGCGTCGGGAAGATCATCGCCAAGCTCGCTGCCGAGCATCTCAAGCCGGTCTTGCTCGAACTCGGTGGCAAATCCCCGTTGCTCGTGCTCGACGACGCAGATCTCCAGGGTGCCGTGAACGCCGCCTCGTTTGGCTGTTTCATGAACCAGGGGCAGATCTGTATGTCCACCGAACGTCTCGTTGTCGACGAGGCCATTGCCGACGAGTTCGTCGCCATGCTCGGGGAGAGAGCCTCGGCTCTGACCGCGGGTGACCCGCGTTCAGATAGCCCTCTCGGCTCGCTGGTATCGGTCGAGACCGGTGCGCGAATGGTGGAGTTGATCGAGGATGCCGTTGCGAAGGGTGGGGTTGTGGTTGCCGGCGGTGGCCGCGACGGTGCCATTGTCCAGCCGACACTCATCGATAGAGCGACACCGGAGATGCGGATCTACGAGGAGGAGTCCTTTGGTCCCGTCAAGGCGGTGTTCCGGGTGTCGGGCGATGAGGAGGCCATCCAGGTCGCCAACGACACCAACTACGGTCTGTCCGCTGCGGTGTTCAGCCGGAATATCCCTCGCGCCTCTATGGTGGCGTCGAGGATCGACTCCGGGATCTGTCACATCAACGGCTCGACCGTTGCCGACGAAGCGCAGGCTCCCTTTGGCGGGGTCAAGGGGAGCGGGTACGGGCGCTTCGGGGGTAAGGCTGTAGTCGACCAGTTCACTGTGCTTCGGTGGATAACGATCGAAGACCCGGGTCAGCATTACCCGATGTGAGCTCGCCCCCCGGCGTCTCGGCGCATCACCTCGAGGCAGTGCGGATTCGGCATGAGGTCGAGGATGTTGCCGAACGGATCGACCAATGTCGCGGTGACGAATCCGCGTCCCCGATCCTGGATTGGCTCGAGGATCGCTGCTCCCATCGCCGCAGCCCGTTCGACCTGGGCCTCGACATCGTCGACATGCCGCGATACGACCGCACGTAGAGGCGATTGCCATAACGGACCACCCACACGGTCACGCGTGATTGGATCGAGCTCGTCGGTGGTCCAACTGGTGGTTCGGCGTCTCAGACCATGTTCCCTCCGACATTGCCCGTACCCGTTCCTCGCGCACCGTTTCGACTTCGCAGTACATCGCGGATCACGGTCTGCGGGCACACACGAAACTCGCAACGTATCCTGGCCCGGTGGAGCACGCACGAACGGTTGAAGAAGTCCTCGCCGAGTTGAGCGAGATTGCCGCACAGGATGGTGCGTGGGGGTTCGGACGGGCCTTCACCTACGTGTTCGACGGTCCCGACCTCGAGCCGCTCACCAGCGAGGCGATGCGGTTGTTCGCCGGATCAAATGGTCTTGACCCGACCGCCTTTCCCAGTTTTCTCAAATTCGAGAACGACCTGGTGGCGTTCGGTAGGTCGATTCTGCACGGTGATGATCAGATTATGGGATCGGTGACATCGGGTGGCACCGAGTCGATTCTCCTGGCGGCAAAGGCCGCACGGGATACCGCACGGATCGGCGGTACGACCGGCAAGGTGAACATGGTCGCTCCGATCACGGCACACGCTGCATTTCACAAAGCGGCCGCCTACCTCGATATCGAGATGCGAACCACCGCCGTCGATAGCGGCTTCCGGGCGATTCCGGGAGCCATGGAACAAGCTATCGACGACCACACGGTGTTGGTAGTCGCCTCAGCACCTTCCTACGCCCACGGCGTAGTGGATCCGATTGCAGCCATCGGACGTATCGCCAAGCAAACCGGTCGCTGGTTTCATGTCGATGCCTGCGTCGGTGGAATGGTGCTGCCGTTCCTCGACGGTGCCCCCGAGTTCGATTTCTCCATCGATACGGTGGACTCGATCTCGGTCGACCTTCACAAATATGGGTACACCCCCAAAGGTGCCTCCCTCGTCCTCTATCGCAGCCCCGACCGTCGCGCAGCCCAGTACTTTGCTACGGCCTCCTGGACCGGTTATCCGGTCGCCAATGCCACGGTCCAATCCACCAGGTCGGGAGCGCCGCTGGCTGCAGCCTGGGCAGCCGTGCAACATCTCGGGCGCACGGGCTACGAGCAGCTTGCGGCAGAATCGTGGCAGGCGACTGCCGGGCTGCTGGACGTGATTCGCCCCGATGCCACGGTCGAATTGCTCGTTGAACCGGACGCCCCGCTCTTTGCAGTTACTTCGGCAGATGTGTTTACCCATTCCGCCCGGATGAAGGAGCGAGGGTGGATGGTGGGGGTCACTCCATCGTTCGGTCCGTCACCGGCTCACATGCATTTCACCATTACGGCGGCTCATCTACCGCTGGTGAAGGAGCTTGCCGGCGACTTGATCGCAACGGCACCCGCGGAACCGCCCGGTCCCTCTCCGCTTGCCGGCTTCGATCTGAGCGCCATCGACCCGGCGATGCTCGGCACCCTCCTCGACTCATTTGATCTCGACAAGGACCGAGCCTTGATCGATGCCGCGATTGACTCGCTCGAGCCTGAAGCCAGAGCCGCCGTCATTTCTGCCTTCCTCCAATACCTGTACCGATGATCGTCGCGCTGCTTGGTGCGGGTGTATTGCTGGTGATCGGCTGGTTGCTGCGCCGCATCATCCCGGCGCATGGGGTGTTGCTGACGATTGTCCCGGCGGCGATCCTTGGCGGCCTCATTGCCCTCCTCATACGGGCGCTCGAGGTGCTCCCAGGCTCACCGGAGGCCTGGCAGGACGTTGCTTATCATCTGTTCGGCATCGCGTTCCTCGCTATTGGCCTCACGCCGTCCGGCAACTACAAGTTGCGCAAGGGAGCCGTATGGATGGGGGTAGGCCAGTGGGCGACGTTCTCGCTCCAGGCGGCGGCGGGTGGCCTGGTCACTTTGGCATATGGCTCGTTGCACGTTGGCTTCGGGTTCCTGGCTCCGATGGGCCTCAACGAAGGGCCGGGACAGGCGGTGTCCGTGGGCCGGTTGTGGGAGGGAGACTACGGTTTCGCCAACGCGGCATCGATCGGCGCCACCATCGCATCAGTGGGTTTTCTCATCGCCTATCTCGGTGGCTTGCTGGTGATCCGGGGCCGCTCGGTGGGTGGGGGAACGGTTCCAACCGGGTATGGCCTCAGACGCTCCACCGCTGTGATGGGCGTCGCCGTTGTTGCCGGGTACGTGGTCATCTATCAGGTTGTCTATCACGGTCTTGGTGCGGTCGACCAGGAACTGCGCGATCTCGTCCTCGGCGTCCTGTTCTTCTTCTGTCTGCTGATAGGGATGGGCGTGCGCAGCATCCTGGCCGGGCGAGGTGTCGCGATCGACGGTTCCGACACTCGAAAAGTGGCCATCGTCGGTGTGGACGCTTTGACCGTCGCCATTCTCGGCTCGCTCACCTGGGAGGCGATCAGCAGTGTGCTCTGGCCGTTGGTCGCGGTCATCACTTCTGCAGTTGTCGCCACCGTCGGTGTCGTGTTGATTGCGGGCAGATGGGCCGGGCGGTGGCGATCGGAGCGGAGAGTGGCGTTGTTCGGCACGGTTACGGGTACCGCTGCCTCCGGGCTGGCGCTTCTTGCTCTCGCCGACCCCGACCTGGAGTCGCCCGTTGCCGCCGAACTGGGTGCCATGGTGGTTGTCTCTGCTCCGGTTGTTCTCGGCGGAATCGCGCTGGCAACCGCCGCGGCCTCCGGTTCGGTCGCCGAGCCCGTGGCTATCGCGGTATTTGTCGCCGTCGGGGCGCTGTCGGTTGGGCTGCTCGCAGTGGTGGTGCCGCGCGTTGCCGAGTGAAGCGAAAGCGCATCAAAGTCTGTGCCAGGTTGGTGCTCGTTCGCTCAGAACAAATGGCGGTGGACCACAGTGGCTACGCAGGCAGGTCGCTCCTGGCCTTCGATCTCGATGACGCAGTTGAGGGTCACCTGCACCCCGGATGGCACCTCGGATGCTTCGAGCATCGATGCCTTCAATCGGATGCGTGATCCCACCGGAACAGGAGCAGTGAATCGCACCTTGTTCAGCCCGTAGTTGATCGAGGTCGTCTTGTTCTCGATGGCGAGGATCTCTTCGAGCATCGGGATCACGAGCGACAAGGTCAGATAGCCATGGGCGATTGTGGTTCCGAATGGGCCCGCGGCCGCTCGCTCCGGGTCGCAGTGGATCCACTGATGATCATCGGTTGCTTCTGCGAAGGTATCGATCCGCTCCTGGGTGATCTCGATCCAATCACTCTCGCCGAGGTCCTGGCCCTGGAGAGCGATCACTTCTGAAATACTTCCTACCGTTCCGGTCACTGTGAACCTCCTCTATTCGTTCGCCGCATTTGGGTCTTTCGGCATCACAATGCCATATGGTTGCAGGCTCTAGCCCATCCCGTTCCGGGACTCCCCGGCGGGTCGGCGCACATTCCAGCCTCTACCTCGATCGAGTGCCATTTCTGTTTGCGCGGGATCGACACCGATCTTGCCGGCGGTACCATCTTGGCCCTCGACGGGCACGGGCGCAGTCGGCATTGGCAGCCGACGCCGTGTCCGCGCCTAGGGCATCCGAGCTGCGGCGATGGCGGCGAGCTCGAGAGTGGCATCCTGAACGTTGCCTGGTCCGGCAGGTATGTAGGACACCTGGAGGAAGATGCCTCCGATGTCCATGGCCACGATGCTGCCCTCGGCGGTGGCGTATGTGCGATCTGCTCCGGCGACATCCACGGGATTCGCAGTGAGCCCGAATACTTCTTCAGCGCTCGACTTGTTCGAATCGAACACGTCGCTGTCGACAATCAACACCTGAGCAATGGCAAACTCGGAACCGGTGGAGAGCCAGTCGCATACAGTCTGCCCGTCACGGGTCATGGTCTCGTTGATGGTGCCCTCACCAAACTCGACACCCGTGGCGGAGGTGATTTCTGCCGATGTGAGCAACCCGCACGGGTCGATGCTGAGACCACTTGCCACAGCCCCGCCGCTGGTCTCTGCCGCCGTGGTTTCAGGCGCCAGAGTCGTCTCGCCGGCGAGGGTGGTTTCCGATGCGGCGCCTGTGTTGGTTGGCTCGGTGCTCGAACTCGATCCTCCTCCATTAGATGAGCAAGCGGTAAGGGACACCATCAACAACAGGGCGACGAGCATCTTCGTCATACCGGACATTCCATTCCCCCTTTGCGGTACGGACCACCGGGTTTCTCGAACTCTAAGCCGACACGAGAACCCGAACATCTCTCAGGCTCGATCGGCACGTCAATCTTCCCACATCGCACGATATTCGGGATGCGCTTTTTGCATCTCCCTGCATTGGCTGTCGCAGCTTGACCGGCGTCGATATCATTTGAGGATGTGCCGATGCGCCACAGAAGCCCGCCGGCGGTTGGCGCCACACGTGGGTGCTCGATGACGGTTCCCCGACTGGACCTCACACGGGCTCAGATACTGGCCTTTCGGCGAAGGATCGGTGCACTCGACGAGCGGCTCGTGCGAGGTCGTCGTTCGCTGCGACGGGCCGGGTGGGCCGGTCTACAGGACAGCGTGCCGAGGGCCGCGCTCCTTTCGATCCACGCTCGTGTTGATGGCACTGAACCGACTACCTGGGAGGATCCTTCGCTGGTCCAACTGTGGGGACCGCGGTTCAGCGTGTTCGTTGTCGCCAAACGCGATCTAGCCATCTTCTCGCTGGGGCGGCTGCCGGACGTTGCACGGGGGCTGCAAAGAGCTGAGGCCACCGCGGCCCGTTTACGCGCCCAACTAGATGGCGCCCGGATGACCTATGGTGAAGCGGGGCATGCGCTAGGTGTCCATCCAAATCAGCTCAGATACGCAGCACCCACCGGCACGGTGCTGATTCGCTGGGATGGCGCCCGCCAGCCCATCATCTGGACGGTGCCTCCACCCGAAATGGACCCGGTGGATGCGCGCCGTGAGCTAGCCAGACGTTATTTGCATGTGTACGGGCCGACCACATCGGACGCGTTCGTCGGCTGGGCGGGGATCGGCAAACGGCTGGGGTCTGCGACATTCGAATCGCTCGGCAGATCGCTGACTCCGGTGCGAACCCCGATAGGGGATGCATGGATCCTCACAAGAGATGAGGAGCAGTTCCGTGCTGGCACAGGGATCGTAGCCCCGGCGCGGCTTCTCCCCAGCGGAGACTCCTACTACCTCCGGCACGGCCCTGATCGGGAGCTCCTGGTCGCCGATCCGGATCATCGCGGCGAGCTGTGGACTTCTCGTGTCTGGCCGGGTGCTCTGCTGGTTGATGGCGAGATCGTGGGCACGTGGCGCCGCTCCCAAGCCATCGTGGCGATCAAGCCGTGGCGTCGTCTTGCCAATTCGGAGCGGGCCGCCGTCGAGAGCGAAGGGGCGTTTCTGCCGTTACCAGGTGTCGACGGTCCACTCGAGGTGCGGTGGGATCGATGAGCGGGCTGGCTTGCTACGCCGGTTGCCCATTGCGAGTAGACCGCAGAATCGTCAACCGGGCGCAACCACGCCGATGCTCCAGCGCTGCCCTGGTCGATTCGAGGGAGTGATCTCCACCTGCCACCGGTCCGCAAGCGCTTCTGCCAGCTGCTGCGGAGTCGACGGGTTCGCTCCCGATTCGAGCAGGTACCGGGCAACCTTCCCGCGGGTGCATTTTGATGCGTAGCTGGAGGCCCCATGGTGATCGCCGTCGCGGACTACCCGGACCGTGATCGTCCGCTCACCGATTCCCTCCGGCATGCCGACGGCCTGAGAGCTCGACGACCTCAGGTCGACCACCATCCCGCTCCTGCCCGCGGCGCCGGCCAGGACGGGGCCCAACACCGCGCGCCACATTGGCTCGAGCGCGCCGAGTCCAACCAGGTTGGAGCAGATGTTGAGCCGGTACGGCGGGATGTGGTCCTGCGGGCGTAGCGCTCCCCACAAGGCAGAGACGATGACAAGCCGGGTTGCCGCCCTGCGTCGAGCTGCCGATGACAGTGATTGCGCGTCCAGTGCACCGAATAGTGCTCCGCGATACGTGTCGAGGGCTCGTCTGGTCGGGAGAGCGTCGATGTGGATGTTCTGTGCGACTTCAGCGGCGAGCGACCTACCGGCGAGGAGCCGGTCGAGAGCGTCTTTGCGAGAGCTGGTAGCGGCAAGCGCCCGTATGACCTTGGTGCGCGTCGGCGTCAGCTCGGCGAAGGACAGCGCATCGAGATCGACCGGCAGGCCGCTCTCCGGTGGTGGATTCTTGGCCTCCGATGGTGGCAACACAATGAGCACGTCGGCAATCTACGACATGTGTGCGGGTTACGGGCCGTGCTCGAGCGTCGGAGTCGAGGCGTAGCCGCGTCCGTCACTCAGCCGCCCACCGCGCCGCCGAGAAGTGAGCCGATCCCGAAGGTAGCCCCGGCCGCAGCTAGACCGAGCAGCAGCGACCGGATGCCCGTGCGGGCAACTCCCGTGCCGGTGACCAGTGCTGTGGCTGCGCCGAGGAAGAACAAGCCCACCGCGGCAAGAGCCAGGCTGGTGAGTACAGCAGCTGCCCCCGTGAGGAAGAAAAACGGGACGACCGGGATGATCGCCCCGAGGGAGAAGAGGAAGAACGATGCGATCGCTGCCTCCCAGGCGGATCCGCCCAGCTCGTCGGGGTCGATGCCGAGCTCTTCGCGCACCTTGGTGTCGAGGAAGGCATCGGGGTCGCCCATGATGTCCCTGACAGCCTTGGTCGCTTCCTCCTGGCTCATGCCCTTGGCCTCGTAGATGAGAGCCAGCTCCTCAGCTTCTGCCTCAGGCATGGCGAGGATCTCTTGTCGCTCGGTCTCGATCTGAGCCTGGTGCAACTCCCGGGAGCTTTGCACTGACAGCCATTCCCCCAGTGCCATCGAGACCGCCCCGGCAAGCAGTCCGGCGAGCCCCGACAACAGGACGGCCGATGCCGTGAACGCTGCCCCGGCGACGCCCATCACCAGCGACGTGTTGGAGACCAGCCCATCGTTGGCTCCGAGCACGGCGGCTCTGAGTGCGTTACCTCCGACCGCCTTGTGGCGTCCCTCGAGACGAGCCAGCATGTTGCCCCGGACGCCGTGGGTGGCTTCCTTGCGAAGTGCGTCGAGGATGACTGCATGCGACCGCTCGTCGGCGGGCAGTGAGGTGCCCGACGCTTCCGGCTGATCGTCGTACATGGTGCGGCCCGACATCTCGGTGGATGCCATCACCTGCGTTATCACCGATGGTCCCATGCGGCGGGCCAGCCATGCGAGCAGGCGGGTTCGTACGTCGGGCTCTCGCTTGGGTACCTGCCCACCGGCTGCCTTCAGCTGTTCCTCCCAGAGGGCGGCATGCTTTTCCTCGGTTGCAGCAAGCCGGACGTAGACACCGCTCAGCGTTTCGTCTTCTTCCAGCTCAGCCGCCACGCGATAGAGGTACGCACTGTTCACCTCATCGGCGAAGTTGTGCCGGTACCGATCTAGATCAGCCTTCATCGCGTTGGTCTCCTAACCGCACTCATATTCAGGATAGAGCCGCCCGCGACCGCCCAATTGGACCAGAGGTGATCTCATTCACCCCTGCTGCGAGGGCTCCGGTGCCGGGTAGGAGCGACGCCTTGCCAAAAATGCGATGTCGACAAGTCCAACGAGGACGGGGACCTCGATGAGCGGCCCGACCACGCCGGGTCGTGCCATCAACCGCCGAGTGTCTTGGTCAGGCCATCCGCCAGTTCGGCCAGTTGTGCATCGCTGAGCCGGGCGTTGGGGTGAAGCCAACGATAGGAAGGTGGCGGCATCGCTCCCTCACGCACAGTCTCAGCTGCCTCGCGGGCGTCCTGGGGTCGGTTCCATTCCGAGAAGTTCAGACGGCCCCGACCCTCGTCGACATGCGATTGCACGAACCACGACATGGGCGCCACGTTGGAGTACCAGGGCCATTCCGTTTCATTGCTGTGACAGTCGAAACAGGCGCGAACGGCCAATTCCCGGGTCTGAGCGGAGTCCCACTGCGGCTCGGCCGCGACCGTGGGATTCTGATGATTCCTGCCATACGGCACCAGCTGGGACACGACCAGCGCACCGACAAGGCCGAGCAGGCCCCACTTGATCCACTGCTTGTATCGATCCTTCATTTCCGTCACTTTCGATATGGCCCGCGACTGTCTTGTTGCGAACTCCATAGGCTAGAGCTGCGACTGCCAGAGCAAGAATCCCACCGGGAGATCGATGGGAGTCTCTGAGTCAGCATGAATGAGGAACCAGCCGCAGAGTCGTTGCCTGCACTTCGGGGCTCACCATGGCATCGATGTATGCCGGGCCGAAGCGACCGTACTTGTCCCGGTACGCCTGGTCGATCTCATCGCCGAGATCGGTAGCGACGGACTCGAAGGTCACATCGATGTCGACACCGCCAACGGAGATTCGGCCTTCGGTAGCGAGCTGCGTCCCCCGGTACCAGGCAGCCCCCGGGCCTTTGTACGACCGCACGTAGAGGGCATCGCCGGAGCGCACTACCCATACGATCACCGGTTTGCGGAGGGCACCGTCGCCGCGTGCAGTAGCGATTTCGATCTCGTCGCTCGCTGCTATCGACCTGAGCTCGTCTGCTGTCCATGCACCCAAGTTCTCCTCCTCAGGATGGGGCGAGCAAAAGATAGGGCAACTGCGTCTTCAACTCGACATCACACCCGAGATTGCAAACCATGCCTCCGTCGCCACGTCAGAACCTGAGACTCGCCATCCCGCCGTCGACGCGAAGGATCGCGCCTGTGGTCGCAGCGGCGCGGGGCGAAGCGAGCGAGGCGATGGCTTCGGCAACTTCCTCGGCCGATACCAGGCGACCCAGCGGCTGCCGGGCCTTTAGTGCCTCCGCCGCTGCCGCCGGGTCATCGGCCGCCTCGAGCAGGCGGCCAACCCATGGCGTATCCGCGGTCCCGGGAGCAACAGCGTTCACCCTGATGCCCTCGGTGACGTGGTCGGCGGCCATGGCCAGCGTGAGCCCGAGCACTGCCCCCTTGCTGGCGCTGTAGAGAGCTCGCTGCTTGATACCGATGAACGCAGCCGCCGAACAGGTATTGACGATGACGGCATGGTCGGAACGCCGGAGATGGGGGAGCGCAGCCCGGGATACCCGTGCCATGCCGGTCACGTTGACATCCAGCACGTGAGCCCATTCGGCGTCGTCGTTTTGGCTCACATCGCCTGCGGCACCGATCCCAGCGTTGTTCACGACGATGTCGATGCCCTCGAAGCGGTGGACAGTTGCAGCGATGGCCGCGTCTACCTCGTTGGAATTTGTTACATCGCAAGCGAGAGCCATCACACCATCCGGCGCCCCTGAGACATCTCGATCAAGCACCGCCACATGGGCTCCCCGATCCTGGAGAAGCCGTGCAGTAGCGGCACCGATGCCGCTGGCGCCGCCGGTAACGATGGCGACGAGATTGGCAAAATCGTTCATTCCTCAGACTCCTTCGGGAAGACGTGGGTCGACGTGGATCTTCGGACCGGGGCCCGCTCCCGCGGGCCGGTTCCCGGCAAGCACCGGGCCGACCTGGTCGAGACCCACGGTTGCCGCAACCAATGGTCGCGGATCGATGACCCTGTTGGCAAAGGCTTCGATAGTGGAGCCGAGGGCAGGTGAGGCAGACAGGATGCCGACGGTGGTGACATCCTTGAGGGCGACGGTTCGGGTATCGATCAGGCTTGGCGAGCCGGCCAAACCGATGTAGACCACGCGCCCGGACGGCTCAACCAGATCGAGTGCCAGCGCCGGTAGGTGCACTGCATTGGATGCCTCGACGATGGCGTCGAATGGAAGGTCGGGAAGTTCGGCCTCGATCCATGTGTTCTCAAAACCCAGGCTGCGGGCGAAATCCCTGGAGCGGCTGCTTCTGCCGAGGAGATGAACCTCGGCACCTCGTGCTCGGAGAAACATGGCCACCAGCAAACCGATCGTCCCCGGGCCCGAGATGAGCACCCGGTCGTCGGCGCCTGCCGCTGCTGCAACTGCGGCACGGTACGAATTGCCTCCCGGCTCGACGAGGGCGCCGAGCACGACATCGACCTCTTTGGGGATTACGTGAAGCGACGACACAGGCACCGCGAGTTGTTCTGCGAGTGCACCGGGACGACCCCCGCGGATCCCGACTTCGGTGCGTTGCTCGCACACATGTTGGTGGCCGCGCCTGCACCGTCGACACGTACCGCATCCGAGCATGGTGTCGCCGGTGACCCGCCGACCCACCCAGTCACGATCGACCGCTTCGCCCGCGGAGACAACGGTGCCCGTCCACTCGTGCCCGATCCGCATCGGGTACTTCGAATGCCCATCGTGCAGGTACGCCATTTCGCCGGTGAAGAACTCGACGTCGGTGCCACAAACTCCGACCCGTTCGACATCGACAACGACTTCGCCCGTGTTGGGAACGGGTCTGGGGACATGCTGCACCGAGTACTCCCTTGGCCCGGTCAGCACAAAGGCGCGCATGGTCGTCATCTCGGGCCTACGACACGCTGCCGTTGCGAGCCGAGGCCGTCGATGCCGAGCGTCACGACGTCACCCGGTTGGAGCCATACCGGCGGATCGAACCCCATGCCAACACCCGGCGGGGTCCCTGTGTTGATCAGATCTCCCGGTTCCAGGACGAGGAACTGGCTCAGGTAGTGAACGATGAAGAAGGGGTCGAAGATCATGGTGCCCGTGGTGCCGTGTTGGCGGCGCACACCGTTGACCTCCAGCCACATACCCAGGTCGAGGACATCGTCGATTTCGTCCGGTGTGACCAGCCATGGCCCCGCCGGGTTGAAGGTCTCGGCGGACTTCCCCTTGACCCACTGGCCACCGCGTTCGAGTTGGAAAGCTCGCTCGCTGATGTCGTTGACGGTTACGTACCCGGCAATAGCGCCGCGCGCATCCTCAACCGAGTCGAGATAGCTGGTACGTGTCCCGATGACGATTCCCAGTTCGACCTCCCAGTCGGTCTTGGTCGACTTTCTGGGAATCCGGACGTCATCATTCGGGCCGATGAGGGTGTTCGGCGACTTGTTGAACAGAATTGGCTCGTCCGGTACATCCATACCCGCCTCGGCGGCGTGGTCGCTGAAGTTCAGCCCGATGCAGAGAATCTGATGCGGTCGAGCGATCGGCGCTCCGATGCGCTCGCCGCCGAACTTCGAGGTCCTCCCGGTGGCTGACCGTTCGGCGACTATCGGCCGCACCCGATCCAGGCCACCGCTTCCGAAGAAGGTCTCGTCGAGATCGTCGACCACGTCCGAGAGATCGACGTAGGTCTCCTCATCGACGCGGGCGACAGGCTTCTCCGCTCCTGGTGCCCCGATGCGCATCAAATGCATGGCCTTCTCCTCAAGTCGAGTGCATGGATACCATGCGCAGCGTTCCGATTTGCCAGACTAGATAGCGGAACACAACCTTCACAGGAGGAGGGCGGCGGTGCCCCTACGTAGCAGTGAGTGGTATGCGGGTGATACTCGCAATGCCTACATACATCGGGCATGGATGCGGCGCGGCATTCCCGTCGATTTCTCCAGTCGCCCGCAGATAGCGATTGCGAACACGGCGTCCGATCTGACGCCATGCAACGCCCACTTCGACGAGATTGCCCGGGCGGTGAGCAACGGCGTCTACGCGGCTGGTGGTATTCCTCTCGACCTGCCGGTGGTATCGCTTGGCGAGACCCAGGTGCGCCCGACGGCGATGTTGTGGCGCAACATGGCGGCCATGGCGGCAGAGGAGATGTTTCGTGCCAATCCGATTGATGGGCTCGTGTTGCTCGTCGGTTGCGACAAGACGAACCCATCGATGCTGATGGCTGCCGCATCCGTCGACCTCCCGGCAGTGGCGGTTCCCGGTGGGCCCATGTTGACGGGGACGTTCCAGGGGATGCCGCTCGGCTGTGGCACCGACGTCTGGCGGCTCTCTGAGGAAGTGCGTGCCGGCACCATGACCGGGGACGAATTCATCCAATCTGAATCTTCGATGATTCGCAGCGCCGGGCACTGCAACACGATGGGTACCGCCTCGACGATGTCGTTGGTAGCTGAGGCGCTCGGCACCATCCTCCCCGGCGTCGCAGGACTGCCTGCCCCGGACAGCCGTTTGCTGGAGGCCGCTCACCAAACAGGGAAGCTCGCCGTCGAGATGGTTGCGGCCGATCGGCGCCCGAGCACCATCTTGTCCAGGGCCTCATTCCACAACGCCATTGTTGCCCTGGCAGCCATCGGCGGGTCAACAAATGCCGTTGTTCACCTCCTCGCCATTGCCGGGCGTCTCGGCATCGATCTCACTCTCGACGACTTTGATCGGATTGGGTCCCGTGTTCCGGTGCTGGTCGACCTCTTGCCCGCCGGACGCTTCCTGATGGAGGATTTTCACCGGGCCGGTGGCCTGCTCGGGGTGCTGCGCGAGGTTCGCGATCTGCTCGATCCCTCGGCTCTGACCGTCACCGGCAAGCCGCTCGTCGCATACCTGGACGAGGCACCAATCTGGGACGCCGAGGTGATTCGCCACCGGTCCACGCCGTTGGTAGAGGAGGGCGGGATCGCCGTCCTGCGGGGCAACCTGGCCCCGGACGGCGCCATTATCAAGCCGGCGGCCGCTTCACCCTCGCTCATGAAACACCGCGGCCGGGCCGTCGTGTTCGACAGTATTGAGGACTTCCGCGCCAGGATCGACGATCCCGATCTGGATGTGGATGCCGAATCCGTTCTCGTGCTGCGGGGGTGTGGGCCCAAGGGATACCCCGGTATGCCTGAGGTTGCGAACATGCCGCTGCCGCAGAAGCTGCTAGAGCAGGGCGTGCGCGACATGGTTCGTGTTTGCGACGGGCGGATGAGCGGTACTGCCTACGGAACCGTCGTGCTGCACGTTGCCCCGGAGGCGGCAGCAGGCGGCCCGTTGGCACTGATTCGCACAGGCGACATCGTCATTCTCGACGTTGTTGCCAGGCGCATCGACATAGATGTCACCAAAGAGGAGCTGGCCGAGCGCACTCCAGACGATTCCACCGTTGCCGGGTTCGCCAATCCCTCGCGGGGTTGGGAGCGGTTGTACGTCGACCATGTCCTACAGGCGAACACCGGTGCCGATCTCGACTTTCTTGTCGGCTGCACAGGTTCACAGGTCAGTCGGGAGTCGCACTAGACCCCACCCGGGTTCGACCTCGCCTTGCGGGCGCTTGCCTAATATGCGCCTGCGGCGATGGGGCTCGCCGGAATTGCCGTACTGGCTGATGGCTCCTACAGACGTCAGGTAGGAGACATGTCAGCACGATCCATCGGAGGATGGCCCCGATTGCTTCCAAACCGGTGGCGAAGGTTCATCGCCCCTGGTGCGGTCCTAGTCGGCGGTTTTGTTGGGTCTGGAGCCCGCGCAGGTATCGGCTCGATGTTCCCCGTCGAGCCCGGCCGGTTTCCTGCCGCGACGCTGCTGGTAAATATCGTCGGGTCCCTCTTGCTCGGTCTCTATCTGGCGCGGCGCCAGCGGGCGATTACCCGCAGGTGGTCCTTGTATCTGTGGGCGATAGGGGCCCTCGGTTCATTCACGACCTTCTCGACATTCAGCGTCGAAGTGTTCCGCCTCGTCGACCTCGGTGAGTTTCCTCTAGCAGCGTCCTACGTAGTCGCGTCGATCTTTCTCGGTCTGAGCGCCGCGCTGCTCGGACAGCGTTTGGGGAGGGCGGGCCGATGACCGTCCTGGTCGTAGCCATGGCTGGTTCGGTAGGTGCACTGTCCCGGTACGTCATCTCTGGTGTCGTCCAGAATCGGAGCGACTCGACGTTTCCGCTAGGCACCGGCGCCGTCAATCTGCTCGGGGCATTCCTTCTAGGCGTCTTCGTTGGGGCAAGTGATGGGTCCCTATGGTGGACGGCCGCCGCCGGGTTCACCGGTGGGCTCACCACGTTCTCAACATGGATGGTTGAAACGATCGGTCTCGGGCTGGTGCCACGTCCATCGGTTCGGGCCTTGGCAAACGTCGCTTTGCTAGCGACACTGGGGGTGGCATTGGCTGCGGTCGGCTACCACCTGACCAACTGAAAGGCGAGGTGTGTCGTGAACCACGAATCAGACAACCGGCTCTTACGCATCTTCGTCGGTGAGTCCGATACCTACGATGGTCGTCCGCTGTACCAGGCGATCATCGATCTGCTTCGCAAAGAGCGTCTCGCCGGTGCCACCGTGCTTCGTGGTATTGCCGGGTTTGGCAAGTCGAGTCATCTGCATACGGCCCGAATTCTGCGGCTGTCCGACGATCTCCCCATCGTGATCGAATGCGTCGATACCTACGAGAAGATCGAGTCCATTTTCCCCACTCTCGACGCGATGATCGGTGATGGTCTTGTGACCATGGAGCGTGTAGAGGTCTGGGTTTATCGGGCGAACAAGAAGGACAGTTAGCGGTCGGTCAGTTGGCCGACCTGGCGTGCAGGCGCTCCAGCGTGTCGAGGTAGGCCATTGCTGCGGCTGTGTTGTTACGACGCCACAACTCGACATGGTCGTATGTGCCTGCGGCAGACTCCTCTATTGATGCGAGGGTCGGTGTCAGCGCTGTTGCTTGTTTGCGGATCAGGTCGGTGGGGGAGCGGCCGGCGCGCTCGAGCAGAGCGAGCTTGAGCAGGAACTCGATACGGATGTCGCGTACATGCTCAACCGGATCGTCGAGCCACCGCCGGATTCGACTCTGGCCTCTCCGGGTGATCCGGTGGATCACCCGTTGTGGCCCGGCATTGCCTCTCTCAGTAGAGATCGGCTCGGCGAGGCCTGCGTCGACGAGGCGGTCCAGGGCCCGGTAGACCAGCGGTCGCCTGACCTTGAAGACCCGCCCGACCTCGCTGTCGGCGTCGAGAAGCTTGGAGAGCGCAAATCCGTGACTCGGGCCCTCGGCAAGCACACCGAGGACGGCGTATTCGGTCGTCGAAAGCGTTTGTGTCATGTGCACAATCCCAGCCGGCGAGCTGGTGTCCTCCTTTTGCCTCGTGGTGGCATCCTGCGTATGCTCGGGTTCGGCAATACTAGTCTCAATGAGAATAGTCACAGACATGGCGAGAACAACGGGCTTCGTGTTGGTGGCAGCGCTGCTGCTTCTGATGTCGGGGTGTGACAATTCGAGTTCCACGACAGCTGCACCGGGATCCGGCCTGCAGGGCGATCTGCTCGTCTCGGCAGCGGCGTCGCTGACTGATGCATTTACCGATGTCGCGGCAGCCTTCGAAGCCGCCAATCCCGGCGTCGATGTATTGGTGAACTTCGGCGGCAGCTCTGCGCTTAGGGAGCAAATCATCGAAGGGGCGCCCGTTGACGTCTTCGCCTCTGCCAACATGTCGAATATGGACAGGGTTGTGGAAGCGGGCGAAGTAGCAGGGGAGCCGCAGATCTTCGCAACGAATCTTCTCCAGATCGCCGTCCCGGCCGGAAACCCGGCAGGGATCACCGGTCTTCAGGACTTCAACAGACAGGAGCTGCTCATCGGTCTCTGTGCCGAGGCGGTTCCGTGCGGCGACTTTGCTCGACAGGCTCTTGTCCGTGCCGGGGTGGTACCCGCCGTCGATACCTACGAGCCCGATGTGCGCTCCCTGCTCACCAAGGTTGAGGCGAGCGAGCTCGATGCTGGTATTACATACGTCACCGATGTTGCCTCGGCCGGTGGCAGCGTCGCCGGTGTCGATATCCCGATCGACCACAACGTCGTGGCCGAGTACCCGATTGCGGCTCTGGCCAACGCCCCCCATCGCGACATCGCAGATGCGTTTGTAGCGTTTGTGCTGTCAGACGCCGGTGAGGCCATACTTTCCGAGTACGGGTTTTCGTCGCCTTGAGGCGTCGAAGGGCCGATCGGCCTGCACCCTCCGGTCGGCCTCCGATCCTGCTCGTCGTGCTCGGTCTGGTGGGCGTTGCGTTCTTCGTCCTGCCTCTCCTGGGCCTGCTCGGTCGTGTGCCGTGGTCGGATCTCCCCGAGCTCATGACCAGCCCGGTAGTGGCGGACGCGCTCAGACTTTCGATGATCGCTTCGATCTCGGCCACCGCCATTTCGCTGGTTGTCGGGGTCCCTTTAGCGTGGCTCATGGCGAGGGTCGAGTTCCCCGGTAGGGCTCTGCTGCGCGGGATCGTCACCCTGCCGCTGGTTCTGCCCCCGGTGGTGGGTGGCGCCGCCCTCCTGTTTGCGCTCGGCAGACGGGGCCTCGTCGGTGAGCCGCTGAATGAGGCGACCGGGCTGCTTCTGCCGTTCTCGACCTGGGGGGTCATCGTGGCCGCCACGTTCGTAGCTATGCCGTTCCTGGTGATCACCGTAGAAGGTGCTTTGCGCAATATGGACCGGCGCTACGAGGGTGCCGCCGCCACCCTCGGTGCCCGGCGTTGGACGGTGCTCCGTCGGGTCACCTTGCCGATGATCGGGCCCTCGTTGGTAGCAGGATTGGTCCTCACCTGGGCGAGGGCATTCGGCGAATTTGGTGCGACGATCACCTTTGCCGGCAACCTCCAGGGCCGCACGCAGACGCTCCCGCTTGCCGTCTTCGTTGCGCTCGAGAGTGACCGGGACACCGCCGTGGCCATCAGCCTGATCATGGTGGTGGTGTCCCTTGCCGTCCTCGTAGCTCTACGCGATTGGTGGGGGAGGGCGCTATGACTGCGCGGGGGCTCAGTGTCGATCTGCTGCTGCGACGATCGGACACGTTCCGGCTTGCCCTTGATCTGACGATCGGCCCTGGAAAGACCATCGCGCTGCTCGGGCCAAACGGGTCTGGCAAGTCGACAGCCGTTGCCGCAATCGCAGGATTGTTGCCGATCGACACCGGCGAGATCGCCCTCAATGACACCGTGCTCGACAATCCTGATGGGCGCTTGTTCGTGCCCGCCGAGCAGCGCAGGATCGGCGTGGTCTTTCAGGACTACCTGCTGTTCCCACACCTCACAGCGCTGGAAAATGTGTCCTTTGGGCTGCGCAGCCGCCGGATCGGACGGGACGAGGCGCTGTCCCGTTCCCGCGAATGGCTGGCGCGGCTCGGGCTCAGCGAGCTGGAGACCAGTAAGCCTGGTGACCTCTCAGGCGGACAGGCGCAGCGTGTGGCGCTGGCACGGGCGCTCGTGACGGAACCAGACCTGTTGTTGCTCGACGAGCCGCTCGCTGCCCTCGACGTCACCACGCGCTCCGAGCTGCGCCACACCCTCGACGAGCACCTCGCTGCCTTCCCCGGCCCAAGGATGCTGATCACCCATGATCCGACCGAGGCGTTCCTGCTCGCAGACGAGATCCATATCATCGAGCACGGTGAAATCACCCAGAGTGGGTCGGCAGACGAGATCCGGCTGCGGCCTCGCACCCAATACGCCGCTGATCTGGCGGGCTCCAACCTCGTCGCCGGAGTCGCCTCGAGCGGGATCGTCAACGCCGGGGCCCAGACCCTGCACATTGCCGACGATGCGATAAGGGGCCCGGTCCTGGTCACCGTGCATCCCACGGCGATCACGGTCCACTCGCATGCTCCGGAGGGCAGCCAGCGCAACAGCTGGGCAACGACGGTGGAACGTGTCGAACAACTGGGATCGAGGGTGCGGTTGCGCACCGGGGCACCGCTACCGCTCACCGTTGAAATTACTGAAGGCTCGCGGGCCGATCTCAGTCTCGAGCCCGGTGCCCGGGTCTGGATCGCGTTCAAGGCCACCGAGGTCGGTGTCAGCCGGGCATAGTCAGCGACACCCGGGATCGAACGCCCCAATTATGATTCGGGTCCCGCGGCGCACCGCGGCGGTATGGAGTGGGACCGCAACCAGGGGTAGCAGTGGATCGCGTCGTTTCTATTACAGGGCTTTGAGATGAGTGCGGACGCGTGGCTGACCCTTGTAGTCCTGGCGGCGACACTCGGGTTGCTGGCCTCGAATCGATGGCCCCCTCCGGCAGTGGTGCTTGCGGGCACCATCGCGCTGCTCGTAACCAACGTGATCGATGCGGGTCAGGCCTTTTCCGGCTTCTCCAACCCGGCCCCGATCACCGTTGCCGCTCTGTATGTCCTGGCCGGTGCGGCGCAGAAGACCGGCCTATTGGCACCACTGACTGCCCGGCTGTTGGGGTCCGGTACCGGGAGGGGATCGCTGGCACGTCTGCTGCTTCCGAGCGCGGGGGCTTCGGCGTTCCTGAACAACACCCCTCTGGTTGCGATTCTGATCCCCGATGTGGTCGGGTGGGCGCAACGCCGCGGCGTCCCGGCTTCGCGCTATCTGTTGCCGCTCTCATACGCGGCGATCCTCGGTGGCACAGTCACTCTGTTGGGAACGTCGACGAACCTGGTTGTGTCCGGTCTGATGCAAGAGCACGGACAGGAGCCATTCGGAATGTTCGAAATCACCCGCATCGGAGGCCCGGTGGCGCTGGTCGGGTTGGCGATTCTGCTCGGCGCCCGTTCGCTCCTTCCAGAGCGACGCAGCGCCGCTGAGCAGGTTGCCGACGAGGTGCGTGAGTTCACCGTGGACATGGAGATCGTCGGTGGGTCGTCGGTGGCCGGCCGTAGTGTCGTCGAAGCGGGCCTCAGGGACCTGGCGGGGGTTTACTTGGTGCAGGTCGACCGCTCCGGCCACGTCATGGCACCGGTTCCGCCCGCGGAGGTGCTGCAGGCGGGAGATCGGTTGACGTTCGTCGGCAACGTGTCACAGGTTGTGGACCTGCAGCGGATCCGGGGGCTGCGGTCCGCCGAGCACGAGCACCTTCTCGATGTCGACAGCCCGGCTCACACCTTCTTCGAAGCGGTTGTTGGGAGATCGTCTCCGTTGTCGGGTAGGACGCTCAAGGAGATGGATTTCCGGCGGCGCCACGGCGCAGCAGTGGTGGCGATTCATCGTGACGGGCACCGGGTTGGTGACAAGCTCGGGCAGATTCAGCTGCGCCCCGGAGACACACTTCTCCTCCTGGCCGATCCCGGATTCGAGAAGCGCTGGCGTCACAGCCACGACTTTCTCCTCGCAAGCCGGCTCGGCGGTCCTGCCCCGTCAGCCACCAGGAGAGCCCCGCTGGTTGCGATCGTCGCGGTCGTCATGATCACACTCGCCGCGTTCGACGTCCTTCCGATTCTGGAAGGCTCTCTCCTCGCTGCCGGCATCCTGATTGGATCGCAGACTCTGAGCCTCGGGGAAGCCAGAGACGCCATCGATCTCAACGTGATCGTGCTCATCGGCGCCGCTTTCGGTCTCGGAGCCGCTGTGGAGATCACCGGCCTTGCCGGGAAGATCGCGGCGGGCTTCGTCGGTGCTCTCGATGGATTCGGAGACTACGGGATCGTTCTCGGGGTAGTAGCTGCGACCCTTCTGCTGACCGAGGTGGTGACCAACAACGCGGCTGCGGTGGTGGTGCTACCGATTGCGTTGAGTGTTGCCGCCGCCGCAGGCATCGATCAGCGGTCGATGGCGCTCGCTGTGGCAGTTGCCGCATCTTCCTCTTTCTTGACACCGATCGGCTACCAAACCAACACGATGGTCTACGGTCCGGGCGGCTATCGGTTTGGCGACTATCTGCGGCTGGGGGCTCCGCTCAGCCTCGCTGTGGTTGTCACGATCACGACGATGGTGATCCTCACCGGCTAAGCCGGCCACAACCAGCACGACTGCGCCCCCTGCCCGGCGGTCATCGTGCCGGAGTATGCGGACGGCTTTCTGGTCGGCTATCGCGAGGATCCGGGCACATATCGCTGGGGTCGTCTTCGTCCGCTAGCTGGTTTCGAAAGCAGAGACCATTGAGTTGATCTCAGCCTGGACCAGGGGCTCTCGCTCGTAGTTGCTGTGTGATTGGTAGGCAAACAGCTGGGAAATACGACCCGTAAAGAGCGCTGAGCGGTGAGCCGAACGTCACCAAACCAACCCTTTCCAGCGAGACCTCGATCGGGGGGGTCGGGGTCGGGGTCGGGTGATCTGTCGTCTCGCCGCCTTCGGGTTGCAGCGATCGTTGCACCATCGCATCGAGCTGGTTGAACGTGATCGCGGCTGCGGGATCCTGTACCGCTTCTGAGCCCGGGATCATTTCCTCTATAACGACATCGAGGGCCCGGTCTTCAACAGTGAGCTGAGCGAGAGCTGCGAACGCAATCACAGTTCCCTGCGAATGTGCAGAGACAACGACACCCCTGCCATCGGCCAGATGGTCGCGGATCCTGTTGCGGAATTCGGGTACGGCACGCTCGGCGTAGCACGGTGCTGCCAAAGGGTGGAATCGGCGCGGCCAGAAGCTGAGCATATCCCACACCTTGCCGAGTTGACGCCTGCTGTCTCGTGATTTGCTCATCGTCCGGATCAGCTGTATTCCCGGGAACAGGTACAGCACTATGCCTGTCGCGGCGAGGGTGTGGAGGAAGCTCGGCGAGGCCGCCACCGACGATCACAAGGCGTGAGAACCAGAGGAAGGAACGACGAGGCTCGTCGGATCGGCCCAGCTCTGTGGCGGTTGGTCGGAACAGCCAACCGGCCACGTTGATCAGTGTGAACGGGAAGAGAATCCACCAGAGTGCGGATGTACGGCTACCAGAGGTGAGCTTGCCCCATTCGTATGCTTCTGTCGGCCTGGTCTGCGGGTCATCTGGCCGGTAGAAACCGGCCAGCTCGTCTCCTGCGGTTTGTGTCACGTCACCACCGAGGATCTCCCCGGCGGTGGCACCGCCGACACCCCGGATCTCGAGCACCACTACCTCAGTCAAACCAACCCTTCCTGCTCGTGTTTCGAGTCTATCGGTGAGAGCCGGCGATGGTCCGTTCGATCCGGGTCAGACCTCGGCGTGCTGCCACCATCTCATGGTTGCCCAGGCCGCAGCGGCAGCGGTGACCGGAACCAGCAGCAGTTGCACGGTATTGATCTCCGCGACACCCTCGGCGCCTGCGACGGCATAGAGCCCCGGTGCGGCGAATGGGAACCAGCCGCCGGTGCCGACGAGCACTGCGATCTGGGCGAACATGGTCAGCATGATGATGGCCCCAATCGCAGGCAAGTAACCACGGCCGATGCTGGCAACCAGGCCGATGGTCAACGCAATGGTGATGGTGAGCACGCCTGCGACGGCGAGTCGGGCCAGATTCCCCACCAGATCGAACCCCTCGAGTGGTCCGACATCGGCGATCAGGCCGACGATCACGGCAGCGACCAGCACCGCCGCCGTCAGGGCAATCCCCCAGAGCAAGAGGACGACGAACTTGGCAGCTGCAATCGAGCGGCGGGAGACGGGGAGAGCAAAGAGGGACGCGAATGTGTGCTCGCTGTGTTCCCTACCGAATGCCCATGCTGTCACGACTCCGGGACCGATGAACAGTGTCACTGCGATCATCTGACCGAGCAATCCGAGATACGCCTCCCATCCCTCCCCGGTGACCATTGCCTCTGCTTTGGCCCCGAGGGCCCCAGCGCCACCATCGGCAGCTGCGATGAAGCCGAGACAGAGCAACGGTACGAGCACCACGATCAACAGGGTTGTTGTCCAAACCACAGGGGAGCGGCGGATCTTGAGTAGCTCGACGGTGAGAGCGCGTTTCATGCCGCCCCCCTCTCCAGTTCGACCCGGTACACCCTGTCGAAGAACTGCTGCTCTAGATCGATACCGTCGGGATCGAGGGAGCCGACTGCCATGCCCCGATGCATCATGGTGATGCGGTCGGCAACTCTGGCGAGCTGATCGAGATGGTGGCTCGACACCAGGATCGCCGCGCCACCATCGGAGGCGGAGCGGAGTAGATCGCGGATGAAGACCACTCCGGCGGGGTCGAGGGCATTGGCCGGTTCGTCGAGTACGAGGATCGACGGCTCGTGGATCACCGCGGAGGCCAGCCCGAGACGCTGACGGTTGCCGAGCGAGAGTGTGCGCGACCGTTTGTGCTCCCAGCCGGAGAGCTCAAAACCGCTGAGGACACGAGCGATGGCGGAGTTGATCCTCCCGGGTGCGAGCCCGTGGAGCAACGCTGCCGCTCGGAGATTCTCACGCACGGTCAACTCGGGGTATGCGAACGGCGTCTCGATTAGACACCCGACCTCCATCCACACTCGAGGCCCTGCTGTTTGTGCACTCTGCCCCCTGACCAGGGCTTCCCCGGCGGTGGGCTTGACCATGCCGAGCAGCATTCTCATCAGGGTCGTCTTGCCGGCACCATTGAGCCCGACAATGGCATGAATCTCTCCCGGCATTACCTGCAGGTCGACCCCGTCTACGGCGACATCATCGCCGTAGACCTTCACCAATGAACGCGTCTGCAACGGAACGGGGAACGTGTCAGTCATCGCTGCCTCCCAGCAGCGCGAGGGCAAGCCGGACTCGATCTCCGAGGGGACCTGTGTCTTCCCGCTCTCCCCAGTCGATCAGTGCCGCCATCATCGCTCCCAACACGGCGCCGGCCGCCACCCTTGCTTCGAGCGTGGGGACTCCGGTTGTTTCGAGTGCATTGGTGACTATCCGTTCGGTTTCCCGGGTGTTGGCCCATGCAGCCGCGAGCATTTCGTCGCTGCGGGTGAGTATGCGCAACCGGGCTCTGGTGAGCTCGTCGTCCGGCTCGTCGACATGTCGCCAGGCGTCGAGCAGGCCGATGCGGATTCGGGTGATGGCGGGCAACGCCGGGTCGGTCGCTGCGACCATGTCGCCGATCACCGGGTCATACGGATCGTCGAGCAGCACGGACACTTTGGTTGGATAGTGGCGAAAGAATGTCATGTGAGACACGCCTGCCGCCGCGGCGATCTCCTCAACGGTTACGTTGTCAAACCCTCTGGCTGCGATCAGCTTCACGGCCTCTTCCTGGAGCCGTCTCCTGGTCTGTTCCGCTCGTGTCATGTCTCAAATGTTAGTCACTAACATTTGAGACCGCAACGTTGGATCGACGGCGGTCCAAGCGGTTCCTCACCGGCTAGGGGCGCCATACCCCAAGGGCATATCCACCGTCGACATCAATGACGGCACCGGTGATCCATCCAGCGGCGTCCGAGATCAAGAACGCAACGACCGACGAAATGTCGGTTCCCTTGCCGACGGCTTCGAGCGCCTGGATGTGGGGCACCCATTGCTTCATCGCCTCCGACTCTTCGGCTTCGGTCGATCCGCGCAACTCAGATGGCACGATGCCCGGTCGCACCACATTGACGCGGATCTTGCGGGGGCCGAGATCGCCGGCCAGCGCCAGCGACATTGCTTCGACGGCGCCTTTGGTCGCCACGTATCCGAACCGGAACCGGGGAGCTCTCGTCACCACGGTGGACCCGATATTGATGATCGATCCGCCGTGCTTCTCCAGATGGGGGAGCGCCGCTCTCGTGTAGAGATAGGGGCCGATGACATTGGTGCGCAGCATCGTCTCGAAGTCTTCCTGTTGCAGCTCGTCGATAGGGCCCGGGACTTCCATGCCCGCGTTGTTGACCAAAGCATCGACATTGCCGAACTCTCTTGCCGCGAATTGCATGGTCCTCGTGGCGTCGGTGTCGCTGGTGGCGTCGGCCTGGATGATGCGGATCTCGCCGGGAGCGTCACCGAGTTCGGTGGCCAGTGCCTCGAGACGATCGAGGCGGCGGGCTGTGGCGGTGACCCTGGCGCCGCCACCGACGAGATGGCGTGTTATGTGGGCTCCCAAACCGCTACTGGCCCCGGTTACGACGACGGACTTGTTCATAGATGGTCTCCTCGCTTGGCTCGCGCCTACTGCCCACGGTATTATCGATAAACGATTATCAAGGGACGGATCATGGTAAGCACCTTTCATCACGCCCACATCAAGTCCAAACATCCGAGGGAAACCGCACAGTGGTGGGTGGATATGTTCGGGGCCACGATCGTTCCCGAGTTCTGGCTCGGCTCGATGCTGTTTACGCCGGTCGAACTCGACGGAACCCGTATCAACATCACCGGGCACCCACCCGAGGTCGCTGCCACGATGGCGGAACCGCAGCCGATCCCATACTGGGGTCTGGAGCACTTCGGGGTAGAGGTCGATGACATGGATGCGATCCTGGCCCGCTTCGAAGAGCAAGGCTTCAAGCTCTATGTCCGGCGACCGGGCCCCGAGGGCTACGAGATTGCATTTGTCGACGCTCCGGATGGTCTCGTGCTGGAGTTGCTCTGCCCGATGGAAACGAAATGACCCGCCGGCCGGGAGCGTAGGCAGTGAAGCGACTCGGCGACTTCACATACCACGAGCCTGCCTCGCTTGATGAAGCGATCGCCGACCTTGTTGCCGCAGGCGGGAGCGGCAGGGTCATTGCCGGGGGCACCGACTTGATTGTCGACATGAAAATCGGGCGAATGACGCCAACGGCCGTTGTCAACATCAAGGGAATTTCCGACCTCGCCGGGATTGAGGAGATAGACGGCGGGATTCGGATCGGAGCACTCACAAAAGTGACCCTGATCGGAGAGTCCGCCTTGATTGCCGCTCGCCACTCTGCGGTATCCCAGGCTGCTTCCATTCTCGCGTCACCGCCGGTGCGTGCCCTGGCCACTGTCGGTGGCAACGTCGGCCGGGCGTCACCTGCGTCTGATCTGGGCCCAGCGCTCATTGTCAGCGGCGCCATAGCCAGCGTCATCGGCAGCGACGGAGCTCGGGAGTATCTGGTGGAGGACCTCTATGCGGGCCCGGGCGCCACCATCCTCGGCAACACCGACATCATCACCTCCTTCTTCATTCCCGATCCGCCGGTGCGCTTCGGGTCGGCCCACGCCAAAGTCGGCAAAAGGGGCAGCGGCACAGACATTGCGCTGGCCGGGGTATCGGCGAGCATCGAGCTCGGCGAGGACGGCGAAGTCGTTGACTGCCGTATCGCTCTGGCTTCTCTTGGCCCCACCCCGATGCGTGCACCGGCAGCCGAAGCCGTACTACGCGGCAACACCATTTCGGCAGAGCTGATCGTGTCTGCTGCCACGGCTGCCAGGACCGATGCAAGGCCAATCGGGGACATGCGGGCCAGCGCCGGCTACCGCACGACGCTTGCGGAGGTATTGACCAGGAGGGTGCTCACGGCCGCCGTTGAGCTCGCCGGTGCGGAGATCACAACATGACCAGGTCCATAACCACCAACGTCAACGGCAGAGATCTTCATCTCGAGGTCGACCCGACGCTCACCCTCCTCGAAGTCCTGCGCGAGAACTTGTTCCTCACCGGGACCAAAGAGGGTTGCGGAGTCGGCGAATGCGGTACATGTGTCGTACTGATCGACGGGGAGCCTGTCACCTCCTGTCTCGTCCTGGCCGGTGATGCCAATGGGCATTCGATCGAGACCGTCGAAGGTCTTGCTGAAGATGGCGAGCTGACTGCCGTCCAACAGGCCTTCATCAACACGGGCGCATTCCAATGCGGATTCTGCACTCCGGCGATGGTGCTCACGGCAACTGCCCTTCTCCGAAAGGGGGGTACTCCCGACGCCGAGGAAGTCAAAACCGCGCTCGGAGGGGTACTTTGCAGGTGCGGCGCCTATCCGAAGATCGTCGCAGCAGTGGCCGAAGCAATGGGAGTAGGTGTATGACCGGATATGTAGGCACCAGAGCGCTGCGAGTCGATTCCGCCGACAAGGTAACGGGCCGTGCCGTGTACGCGGTCGACGTGAACCTTCCCGGAATGCTGCATGGTGCCGTCATCCGAAGCCCATACGCCCATGCCCGCATCGTCTCCATCGATATCTCGAGGGCGCTCACTTCGCCGGGAGTCCAGGCGATCGTCACCGGTAAAGACTTCCCCTTCAAGTTCGGTTCGGCCATCGAGGATCAGCCTTTCCTCGCGATAGATCGTGTTCGCTACGTAGGCGAGCCGGTGGTTGCTGTGGCGGCGACGACCGAGCGCGATGCCCAGCGGGCCCGTGACCTCATTCACATCGACTACGAGGAGCTCCCGATAGTGGCCGATATGCGGGCGGCCCTTGCCCCCGATGCTCCGCTGGTCCACCCCGATCTTCACACCTACAAGCGCGGCGGCGGCGAGATTGTCCCGCACACCAACATCAACACACTGTATCGCCATAGCCGGGGCGATCTCGAAAAGGGATTTGCCGCGGCGGATCTCATCGTCGAGGGTGAATACTCGGTGCATGCTCTGAGCCACGCGGCCCTCGAGGTTCACGCCTCGATCGCTCAGTACGACCCGAACACGGGCGGATACACCCTCTGGGTCTCGACCGACCGCCCTTTCTTCCTACGTAAGACCCTCACCGACGGGCTCGGCCTCGATAGCACCCAGGTCCGGCTCAAGGTGACTCAGGTCGGAGGCTCGTTTGGCGGCAAGGGCGTACCGGTTTCTGAGGCGATCGCAGTCGCCCTGGCTCGCAACACCGGTGGCCGGCCGGTACGGGTGGAGCTGAGCCGGGAGGAAGATCTCATCGCGTCCCAGCTCCGGGTGCCGGCAATCATGAAGTTGAAGACCGGCGTGACCCGGGATGGATTCTTCACCGCCCGGCAGGCCGAGGTCCTCTGGGACAGCGGGGCGTACACCGCATACACAGTCGGTGTCGCCATCCGGGGCTCGCAAACGATCATTGGTCCCTATCGGGTTCCCAACATCGAGATCCTCTCGCGCCAGGTGTACACGAACAAGCAGATCACCGGCTCGTACCGCGGCTACGGGACCACCCAGGTCACCTTCGCATGCGAGACCCAGATGGACGAGATCGCAACGGAGCTTGCGATCGACCCGGTGGCGATTCGTCTTCAGAATGGCTACGAAGAGGGCGACGCCTATATCAACGGGCAGATCATGCACAGCGTCGGGTTGCGTGAGACAATCGAACGCGCCAGCGCCGAGATTGGCTGGGGCCACGTCGACCGGGAACCCGCCCCTCACCTGCGTCGGGGCAAAGGCATTGCGACGATGATCAAGCCGACGATGACGCCGTCGAGCTCCAATTGTGTAATCAACATGGAAGCCGACGGCCGCGTCTCGGTCGTTAGCGCCGCCCCGGAGATCGGGGCGGGCCAGGACACGGTGCTGGCGCAGATGACCGCCGACGCCATCGGCGTGCCGTTGGCCGATGTAGCGATCAGCGAGACCGACACGGCATTGACACCCTACAACGGTCCTGTCGCCTCCAGTCGCACCACGTATCACATGGGAAACGCCATAGTCGCTGCCGCCGCAGAGATTCGAGGGAAACTCTTCGAACTCGCCGCCGCCCACTTCGATGTCGATCCGGGCGGGTTGACGATGCGTGACGCTGTTATCTACGACGCCAACGACGCACCGGTGATCACTCTCGTGGATCTGCTGGCCAAGTACTCGGCGGAGGTGTATTCGTTGACCGCGGGCGGCCGCTACTCATCGGCCGAATCGCCGTTGTTGAAGGCGGACCCCGGTCAGGAGTGGATCAGCAGCATCTTCTGGATGCTGTGTACCCAGGCCGCGGAGGTCGAAGTCGACATCGAGACCGGAGTGGTTCGTGTGATCAAGGTGGCGGCCGCCGCAGACGTCGGCAAGGCCATCAACCCCATGACCTGCGAGCAGCAGATCGAAGGGGGAGTGGTCATGGGCGTGTCCAACGGGCTGTTCGAAGACTTCAAATTCGACAACGGGCGAATCCAGAACGGAAGCCTTGCGGACTACAAAGTCGCGACCATTCTCGATATTCCCGAGATCACGCCGATCCTTGTTGAGTCGGTGCACGATGAAGCGCCCTTTGGTGCCAAAGGGATCGCGGAGCCCGCTGCCGCGGCGACACCTCCCGCGATCGCAAACGCGGTGTTCGACGCCATAGGCGTTCGGATCACTGATCTGCCGATCACGCCCGAGAAGGTGTTGCGGGCGATTGCAGCGAAACAGACACAGGTCACGGAGAAGTGAGAGAGCCGGCACGGACAAATGCCCCGGCCGGGCAATAGCGAAGGAGCGAGGATGTTGAAGGTTGCCCAGGTTGGGCTCGGATGGTGGGGCAGTCAGGTCACTTCTGTCCTCGAGGACAGCGACAAGATCGAGGTCGTGTGCGGCGTTGACCCCTCGCCAGAGATGGCAGAGCGTTTCACCAGCGAGCACGGTCTGCCGGTCTACCCGGACTACCAGCAGGCGCTCGATGACCCCAATGTCGAAGGCGTGATCCTCACCATCCCGCACCGACTCCACGAGCAGGCGGTGGTCCAGGCAGCAGCTGCCGGCAAGCAGATCTTCTGTGAGAAGCCGCTGGCACTGACCGAGGCAAGTGCAGTCAGAATGGTCCAGGCCTGTGACGAGGCCGGTGTGATCATGGGCATCGGCCACGAACGCCGGTTTGAGCCCGCCTGGGAAGAGATCAAACGGATGGCTGATGCCGGCGAGTTCGGCACCATCATCCACATGGAGGCGCATTGGAGCCACGATCGGTGGCTCAACATGGCGGCAGATAACTGGCGTGGTAGCAAGGAAGAGGCTCCGGCGGCGGGGTGGACCGGGATGGCCGTGCACCTGAGCGACATGATGCTCAGCCTTGTTGGCAATGCAGTCGAGGCTCATGCCTATGTCGAGAAGCGAATTCTGGTCATTCCGACGGGCGACGTGGTCTCAGCTCATCTCAAGTTTGCCGATGGCACCACGGGCTACATCGCGGCATTGTCCGCGACGCCTGATTACGCCCGCTTTGCCGTTTATGGCAGCCACGCCTGGGCCGAGGCCAGAGAAACCCAGCACGTCGATCCGGGTGGCACGACTCAGTTCTTCGTGCGTCGCCGTGGCGATGCCGAGCAAACCCGGACGGACTTTGAGCCGGCCAGCCCGGTCAAAGCCGGCTACGAGCACTGGGCCGACGCAGTAGCGGGGCGGGTCGAGTATCGCTTCAACAACGCTGAACGTCTCGGCAACGTGGCCATCCTCGAAGCGGTCGTGAAGTCGGCGGATTCAGCGAAGCTGGAACCGGTCACGCAATACTCGTAGATCCAACAAATCGTAATGAGAAGCGGGACCCGGAGAGGGGTCCCGCTTCTCATCTTGCGAGGCTGGTTCCGTGGAATTCGTCTTGCTGTTGTTCTCTGCAGCCTGCAGAGGATTTGGAGTTGACTTGACCGGGGTTTCGTCCGTAGTCTATGGGTGATCGATTATCGAGGATCGTCTTGAATCAGAGTCGTGGATTGCTAGATACGCCGATTTCATTGGCTAGCAAGGTGAATGACCAACCATGGCCTCTGGGCGACCTATCGATCATCGGATTCGGGCCGACACGGCCAATCTCCAGCACCAGGCGTGCTTTGTCGCGTCTGAATTGGGATTGGCGTTGGGTGGCGGGAGATCCGAAATGAGGGGGGATTCCTCGGTGATTTTGGGCCTTCGTTGGCCATCGGAAACGCACGCTGGACAGGAAGGAGATTTGCCGAATGGCAGATACCAGCAAGGTTGTCGCTCAGTTCTTGGGTGACGAGAGCTTCCCCATCGAATGGGAAAGTGAGAAGGAAAAGGATCTCTTCTGGGTCTACGACGACCTGCATTGTCCCCGGCCCGTGTCGCCGATGTACGACGACATTGCCAACTGGGTGATGACTTGCGATCACATGTTCCGCAGGTTTGGCACCCCGTTTGCGTCGGACTGGATCAAGAAGGTCGTCAACGGCTACCTGTTCACAGCGGCTGTGCCGTGTGATCCGGACATGGCGGTCCCGTCGACCGAGTTCGGCAACGTCTACTACCCGCGGGTCCCCAAGGACGATCCTGAGTATGCGGCGAAGATCGGCTCTTACCTCGGTGCGGTGCTCCCGGTTTACGGGGAGAACTTCCCGGACTGGTGGCATGGTCGGCTCGTCCCCGAGATGGCTAGGAATCTGGCATACCTCGAGGAGAAGATCGACGACTGGGAGAACATCTCGCTCATGGAGTGGGCCGTTGTCCTCGAAGACGCCATCGATATTCTCGATCGTCATTGGAAGATCCACTGGATGCTCAACTTTGCCCAGCTGTCGTCGACGCTGGCGCTGCGGGGCACTCTCGGCGCCGCTCTTGGTGGCGACGACAAGGTCACCAAGAAGCACGAGGAGATCCTCGGTCGTCTGCAGAGCTCATCGTCTGACCGGAACTGGGACGCCATCGCGGTCCTCGTCGGTCTCAAGGATCAGGTCAAGGGCAGCGAAGTACTGAAGGCAGCATTCCAGGCCGAGAGCGGCGCCGCCATCATGGCGGCCCTGCAGGCAAGCGACGAGGGGCAGAAGTTCCTCGACGAGGGTCTCAAGGGCTACCAGCGGGAATTCGGCTGGCACGCCGTCTGGAGCCACGAGTTCATCTACCCATCGCGCTTTGAGACCCCCGAGCCGGTGCTCGACGTGGTCAAGGGGTATCTCGACTCCGATTACGACCACAAGCCGGTCGTGGCTGAGTTGGCCGAGGACATCAAGAAGGCGGCTGCGGAGCTGCTCGAAGGGATTCCCGAAGGCGAGGCCAAGGAAGCGCTGCGGGCTGCCAACGCGATCAACCTCAAGATGGCTCCGCTCACTCCCGACCACCACTTCTACATCGATCAGGGCACCCACCAGCACACGAGGGTGGTGTTGATCCGTATCGGTCAGAAGTTGGTCCAGATGGGCGCGCTCGACGAGCCGGATGACACCATCTACCTGAAGTACAACGAGCTTCGCTATCTGATGGGTGACCCGGAGAACTTCGATGCCAGGGGCATCGTTGCCCAGCGTCGCGCCGAGCGTGCGGAGAACGAGAAGATCCGTCCCCCGGACTTCATCGGCACGGCAACCGAGGATCAGCTCCAGTTCCCGTATCTGAATCTGTGGGGCTTCCCCGAGAAGCTGCACTTCGATACTGAGACCAAGGGCAGGGTCGAGGGCCTCGGCGTCTCCCCGGGTGTCATCGAGGGAGTCGCCAAGGTGGTTTCCTCGCCGGCGGAGTTCGACCAGGTCAAGCATGGCGACATCCTCGTCTGCCAGATGACCAACCCGGCGTGGACGCCGCTGTTCGCCATCATCGGCGGTATCGTTTGCGACGCCGGCGGCATGGTTGCGCACCCGGCCGTCATGGCTCGTGAGTTTGGTATCCCGGGTGTCACCGGCACCGGTGTCGCCACTCGCGAGATCAAGACGGGCGACCGTCTGCGTGTCGATGGCACCAACGGCGTCGTCGAGATCCTGTAGCCAGAGGGAACCGGGACCAAATGGTCCTGCCGAATCAGCCCGGGCCCCGCGTTATGCGGGGCCCGGACCTTTTCCCGATGCATGCGGGCGCCGACCAGGGTGCCAGGATGGTGTGCACTCTCAGGCGAGGGGAGAGCAGGATCTATCCTCGTTTTGAACGGGCCAGCCGCCCTGCCCGGGGCGAGCACAAACCACGGGCATTCTGACTCGACTTTGCAATGAAGGCGTGATATTCTCGATAATCGATTATTTATCGAAGGTGGCACCCGGTTACCGGAGGAGTGCGAGATGACCAAACGACTCAAGTATCTAGTTGGCGGAGAATGGAAGGACACGACCAGCGGGTCCTACTACGAGATCACAGACAGCAGCACCGGCGAGGTGATGGCCGAGGCTCCCCGGTGCACCCCCGAAGAAGTTGATGCTGCCGTCGAGGCAGCCGCAGCAGCGTTCCCCGGTTGGCGCGACACCCCGCTGACCAAGCGGGTACAGGTCATGTTCAAGATGAAGATGTTGCTCGAGGACAGCCTGCACGACCTGGCCAAGCTCCTCGCTACCGAGATGGGTAAGACCTACAACGAGGCGCGGGGTGACGTGCTGAAGGCGATCGAGGTCGTTGAGCTCGCCTGTGCCCTTCCGGTGACGATGCAGGGTGATTCCCTGATGAACGTGTCCGAGGGTTACGACACCGTCACATTCCGGGAGCCTCTCGGCGTCTTCGCCGGCATCGTCCCGTGGAACTTCCCGGCGATGATCCCGATGGGTTGGATGTCTCCGCTTGCGATCACAACCGGCAACACATTCGTGCTCAAGGCTGCATCGTTCGTCCCGCAGACGGCGATGGCGATTGCCGAGCTGTATGCCGAGGCGGGCCTCCCGCCGGGTGTCTTCAATCTCGTCACATGCTCTCGTCACGAGGCAGAGCGCTTGTTGGTCCATCCCAAGGTGCAAGGTGTCAGCTTTGTCGGCTCCACCGAGGTCGGGCGTCACATCTATTCAACCGCAGCCGCAAACGGCAAGCGGGTGCAGGCGTTGACCGAAGCGAAGAATCACGCTCTCATCATGAGAGATGCACCTATTCGCGCCACCGCACAGCGAATCATCAACTCCGCTTTCGGCTGTGCCGGGGAGCGATGCATGGCGCTGCCTGTGATCGCCGTCGAGGAGGAGATAGCCGACGAGCTGGTGGCGACCATTGCCGAGCTGGCAAAGGACCGCAAGATCGGGCCGGCCTACGAGGAAGACACCGACATGGGCCCCCTTGTCAACGAAGGGCACAAGGAGTTTGTGCTCAAGTGGATAGACAAGTCGATCGAGGAAGGCGCCGAGCTCGTGCTCGATGGCCGGGACCTCAAGGTCGAAGGGTTCGAGAACGGCTTCTTCGTTGGTCCGACGGTGTTCGACAAAGTGACCCCAGAAATGGAATGTGGCAACCGTGAGGTATTCGGGCCGGTGCTTTACATCAAGCGAGTATCGAGCTTCGACGAGGGTGTCGAGTTGATCAACTCCAGCGAATTCGCCAACGGCGCATCGATCTTCACCCAGAGCGGCTACTACGCCCGTGAGTTTGCCCGGCGCATCGATGCCGGCATGGTCGGGATCAACGTGGGGATTCCGGTTCCGATTTCGGTGTTCCCGTTCTCGGGGCACAAGAGCAGCTTCTTTGGCGACCTGCACGTGATGGGTCGCGACGGGGTGATGTTCTATACCGAGACCAAGGCAGTCACCAGCTTCTGGTTCGACGAAGAAGCGCTGAAGGGCGACAAGGTCGGCACTTGGGAAGGGACCATCACCAGGACCTGACGGAAGACAGACCTCCGGCCACGGTTCCCCTCCCCGTGGCAGCGCGGAGATCCCGGGACATGAGATATCAGCGCTCATGTCCCGGGATCTACTTCTTTGTAGCGGCGATTGCCAGCTACGTCCGCGGGATCTCTTCCACGCTTCCAGTCCGCGACGGGTACGGTCACTTGTATGGCGCATGTCAAGACGGTGATGGTCGACACACCCAATGGAACCCACCGGGTAAGGCTGGCAGGCGAAGGCCGTCCATTGTTGGTGGTACCCGGCGGTCCCGGGTTCGGAGCTACGTACCTCGTCGAGTCGGTCACGGAACTGCTCGGCGACAGGCACCGTCTCGTGTTCATTGATCAACGCGGGGCCGGCAGGTCGCCGGTCGGTACCGGCGACCTGAGCATCGAAGCGTATGTGGAGGACGCTGCAGCCATTGCCGACGAGCTTGGGATCGGTCATTTCGACATCATGGGCCACTCGTTCGGTGGCCTGCAGACGATGTTTGTGGCGGCGACGTATCCCACCCGCGTCGATCGTGTAATCCTGATCGATGGGGATGCACCAACACGAAACTTGTTCGAAGCAGCCTTCGCCCCTGGGACACCGATCTACCAACGGACTCGCCCTGAGGACGTGGAGGAGAAGGCTGCGATTATGGCCGCACCGGATTGGATGTTCGATCAGAAGCAACTGGACCGTTGGGTCATCCTCGAGTTCAGAGCCTTCTACAAAGACCCGTCCATGTCGGCGATGGTTCCACACGACTTCGATGGTGAGATGCACAACCAATGGAGGGCTACATCTTCTGCGGTCCGATCTGCGTTGGGTGATTGGGATATCACACCGCTTCTGCCATCGGTAGCGAGTCCGGTGCTATTGGTCTACTGCAGGGACTCCATACTTGGATCGGAAATCCCGGCAACCTACGACAAGCTTCTGCCCAATTCTCGCCTCGTGTGGGTCGAAGGAGGTCACACCCCTCCGGCGGAAGACCCCTTGGCCTTTGCTTCCGCAGTTCGTTCTTTCTTCGCTTCAGGTACAGCCGTCGCCTAGTGGCAACCCCAGGGAACGTCCGAAGTGTCTCAGCACCCCTGACCTTCCCGTCTTCGCGAGGAACGCCAAGCAGGAGTCGAGGCCGGACCCTCCCGGCTCCGACCTCGACGTAGGCGCAACTTCTTTCTGCTGCGCTCAACCAACCAGCTTCTTTACTGCTTCGACCACACGCTCGACCGAGGGGATCGCCAGGTCCTCCAGACCGCCTTCCGCCGGCAGCGGGATATGCGGTGTCGTCACTCGCACGATCGGGCCATCGAGATCCCAGAACGCTTCCTCGGCGACCAGTGACGAGATCTCGGCACCCCAGCCGAGAAGGCGTGGATTCTCCTCGACCGTCACGAGGCGTGACGTCTTCGCCACTGATTCCAGGATGGTCTTGGTGTCGAGCGGTACCAGCGAACGGAGGTCGATCACCTCGGCGGAGATGCCCAGCCGCTCGAGTTCTGTGGCGGCCCCCATCGCCTTATCGACCATGGCGGCGAGGGCGACGATCGTCACGTCCGAGCCGGATCGAAGCGTCTTCGCCATGCCGAGAGTGTCGACGATCTCGCCGTCGGGGACCTCGCTCTTGCTGGCGAACAGCGCCTTGTGCTCGAACACGATTACCGGGTCGGGATCGCGGACCGCGGCTGCCAGCAAGCCGACAACGTCGGCCGAGTTCGACGGCGCAACGACCTTGAGGCCGGGAACCGCCATTGCCCAGTTCTCCAGGCTCTGAGAATGCTGGCCGCCAAAGCGAGCCCCGCCACCGTTTGCGGTTCGGATCACCAACGGCAGGCTCACCTGTCCTCCGGTCATATAGCGGGTCTTGGCGATCTGGTTGGTGACGATGTCCCAGCACGTTGCCAGGAAGTCGCTGAACATGAGCTCGCCGATTGGGATCAACCCGTTCATGGCGGCACCCATGATCATGCCGGTGATGGCCTCCTCCGAGATCGGGGTATCCCGCACTCGTTGCGGCCCGAAGCGCTCGTATAGGCCGACCGTGGTCTTGAAGACACCGCCTGCCTTGGCGACATCCTCGCCGATCAGCACGACTCGCTCGTCGCGCTCCATCTCCTGGGCCAAGCCCCTGGCGACTGCGTCGCGATAGCTCAGTTCCGCCATGATGAACCTCCGTCTGCCCACACATCGGTCATGAGAATCGCCGGGTCGGGTGGGGGAGTGCTCTTGCAGGCTTCTGTTGCCTCGTCGACCTCCGCAAGCGCGGCTGCCTCGATGGCGTTCAGATCGTCCGCCGGTACTCCGAGCTCTGCCAGTCGATCCCGATAGATCTTGATGGGATCGCGGTCGAGCCACTCTTCGACTTCCTCGTCGGGGCGGTACTTGCCCGGGTCGGCACGGGAATGACCCTTGTGCCGGTAGGTGAGCGCTTCGATCAGTGAAGGTCCTTCACCACGCCTGGCACGCTCGAATGCGGTGACGGCAACCTCATAGACGGCATCGGCATCATTGCCGTCGACGATGATCCGCTCCAGACCGTAGGCCGAGGCACGATCTGCCGCCGGGTGCTCGACCGCGATTACGTCGCTGATCGGCGTGTATTCCATGTAGAGATTGTTCTCGCACACGAAGACCACCGGCAGATTCCACACTGCCGCGATGTTGAGCGCTTCGTGGAACGCCCCGATGTTGGTTGTGCCGTCGCCGAAGAAACAGGCTGTCACCTGGTCGGTGCCGCGCATTTGCGCTGCCCACGCAGACCCGGCCGCAACCGGGAGATGGGCACCGACTATGGCGTATGAGCCCATGGCACCCTTGGCTACGTCTGTCAGGTGCATCGATCCGCCCTTGCCGGCGCAGATTCCGTTTGCCCGACCCATCAACTCGCCCATCATCGGGCCCATGGGCGCACCTCGAAGCAGGGTGTGGTTGTGGCCCCGATAGGTGCAATAGGTCATGTCCCCGGGGCGCATCGCGACCGCAAAACCAGCAGCGACTGCCTCCTGGCCGAGGCCGAGGTGCGTGGTTCCTTTCACCAGACCCTGCATGAAGAGGTCGTAGGCGCGTTGCTCGAAGTAGCGAGCACGGACCATTCCCTCGTACAGGGCAAGCCTCGTGTCCCTCGATGATTCCATATCAAAGCCTCCTGGCTGTGACGTTGTGGATGACTGTCGAACTTCTGAGGTGGCGCAAGCTGGTGATCTCCGAGGTGGAATCCGGATGATCCGGGACGAACCGAAGCCGTGGTGGTGAGGTGTCCCGATGTGGATTTCGGGTTGACGAAAGCATGATCAAGTCCGTATCCTCAAGTAATCGATTATCGAAGATAGAGGATTTCGAAGGAATATGCACACCGGGCGACGGTGCTTGTGACTCGACCAGAAGGGCGAGGAGTGGACCACGGATTGGACTCTGCTGCGATCTCTCGCTTCTTGACGCCCTTTGTTGCTCATGGCCGTGATCTCCCGTCCGGTCCGGGCGAGGGGATTTGACCATGGCCACGGTTGCTCTCCTCGGGACGCTCGACACCAAAGGACAAGAATACGCATACCTCCGCGAGAGGGTGGAGCGAGCCGGATGTGCGGTTCTGATGATAAACGCCGGGGTGAAAAGCGACCCTGACTACCGCATCGAGTACACCCGTGGCGATGTCGCCCAAGCGGCAGGTTCCACCCTGGATCATCTCGTTGCCGCCGACCGTGGCAGTGCCGTTGCAATCCAGGCACAGGGCGCATCCGAGATAGTCAGACGCCTGTTTGCCGACAAGCAAATCGACGGGATTCTCGGCATGGGCGGTTCCGGTGGCTCCTCGATCATCAGCACCGCGATGCGTGAGCTTCCCCTAGGCGTGCCCAAGATGCTCGTTTCGACGATGGCCTCGGGCGATACCTCCCCCTACGTCGACATTTCAGATGTGACCATGATGCATTCGGTCATCGACATCTCCGGCATCAACAAGCTGTCGGCGCGCATTCTCTCTAACGCTGCAGCCGCGATTTCCGGGATGGCTCGCGGCTACGAGGCATATCAGCACGCCGAGCGTGCTCGTGCGACGGTCGGGGCGACGATGTATGGCACCACAACACCCTGTGTCACGGTCGCCCGAGAATGGCTGGAGGACAGCGGATATGACGTGCTCGTATTCCACGCGACCGGCGCTGGGGGCAGGTCTATGGAGTCGCTCATGGCAAGCGGGCACATCACTGCATCGCTCGATGTCACCACTACCGAGCTGATGGACGAACTGGCGGGCGGTACGACGACGGCGGGGCCGGATCGGCTCGACATGGCGGGCAAGCTCGGCCTTCCTCAGGTCGTTGCTCCCGGCGCTGTCGACCAGATCACATTCAGGCCGAAGAGCGCGGTCCCTGAGAAGTACCGGCACCGCTGGCAGTATGAGCACAACCACGCTATCACCCTGATTCGTAGCAACGCCGAGGAGTTGGCGGAATTCGGGCGTGTCTTCAGCGAGAAAGTCAACAGGGCGAAGGGCCGGGTTGCGGTCTTCGTCCCCCTGCGCGGGTTCTCCGAATACGGGGTCGATGGCGGTGTCTTTCACGACCCCGACGCAGATATGGCGCTGATCGAGTCCTTGCGAGAGCATCTGGACGACTCGGTGGAGCGTGTCGAGATGGACACCGACATCAACGATCCCGAGTTCGCCATGGCCATGGCCCAGAAGCTGGATGAATTCTACCGGTCGTGGGTGACCGGCACCGGGGAGGGGGCGTGACTGTGGGTGGGCGCAAAACACGTGTCGCGTGTCGGATCGATTCTCAGACTGAATCTTCTAGAACATGCGATGTTCTCCAGACATCGATTATCGAGGGAATACCGGCGAATAAGGCAATCGAAGATATCGTAAGGCGACTCAAGGGCATCGCGATGGCTGAAGGGACCATGCTATGACAGATAGAAATGAGCGCCGCTCCGATCCGGTTGCTCGCAGCGTGTTGAGTGAGCAGGTGAAGGATCGGATTCTGCAGTGGATTCTGGAGGGGGAGCTCGCCCCGGGGTCGCGCATCATCGAGACCCGGGTAGCGCGGGAGCTGGGGGTGAGCCAGGCGCCGGTGCGTGAGGCCCTCCGCGATCTGACCACGCTCGGTGTTGTCGAGATGAAACCGTACCGGGGCGCCAGCGTGCGCAAGCCCAGCAAGGTGGATCTGGTCGAAGCTATGGAGGTTCGCGGTGAGCTCGAGGCCCTGGCGGCCCGGCAGGCAGCCAGCCGGATAAATGAGAAGGATCTCGATGAGCTCCAACGCCTCATTGACGAAATGCACACGATGGCCGAGAACGGGGACACCCACGGCCATGCGCTCAGAAACACTGCGTTTCACACCACTGTGGTCCGAGCCTCCGGGAACAAGACGTTGATGAGGATCTGGTCGATGCTCGAGCCGTACGCTCGCACATACGTGACCGCCATGGTTCCCGGCACCGATCTGACCTGGCTCGGTGACCGCCACCTCGCCATCCTCGCGGCATTGGTAGACGGGGATCCAGACCGCGCCGCAGAGACGATGCGGCTTCACGCCCGGGAGGCTGAGGATCTCGTTTTGGCGATGGATGAAGCGGTGTTTGGCGATGTGCAACCAGTCGTTCCGATGGGTGAAAGATGAATAGTTCATGGGCGGATCACAGCTGTGGAGAGGTCGGTGCATGCTGCGGGTCCGCCCCGAAATGTAGATAGTGCCAATGACTGCCGCAGGCAGTTTGAAAGGAGATAGGAATGTTGCAGCTCTCACAGGAGTTTTCGGGCGGAAGCGCCAGGCTGCGCGTTGATGTGCACGGCACCGAGCCGCGCGATCATGTTCTCGAGGACATGAATTTCCTCAACTATCGCCTTGCTGCAGTCACGCTCGAGCCGGAGGTGTCCCTTGCCGACCCCGACATCTTGTGGGAACAGGACGGCCAGAAGTCCATTTCATACGATGGCAAGCAGATGAAGTTTGTCGGCGACTGGGAACCCGGCCCGCTCCAGAAGGTCATCGTCACCATGCTTGCCCTGAAGATGGAAGCCGAGGGGCTTCATCCCTTCCACTCGGCAGCGGTCCGATACAAGGGCAAGACCATCTTGTTCCTCGGTGGTGAGTCAAACCACGGTAAGAGCATGGGCCAGATCGAAGCCTGCCGACGCGGCGGGTTGCTGGTAGCCACCGAGACCACAGTCATTGATGAAGACGGCGTCGCCGTCATGGGCTCCGAAGACGTCTTCTTGAAGAAGCGCGCCAAGGGAACCGAGCGCGCAGACAAGGCATCCCCGAACAAGGGTGTTGAGAAGTTCTTCGGCGCCATGCCGACGTGGGAGAACTTTGAAGGCCCGACCAGGGTCGATGCCGTCGTCGTGCCGGCAATAGACGGGAACTACGACGGGACGACCGTCGAGCTTGGTGCCTTTGAGGCTCAGTTCCAGACACTGCACAGCCTCCAGAACTACTTCCTGCTCAATGAGCTGCTCGCGCCGGGGCACGTGATGCCGATGGTTGATACCGAAGAGCTGCGCGCCAAGCGTGCCGACTTTGCGGCGAGGTTCCAGAGCCCGCGTCCCTACTTCATGATCCGTGCCGCAAATCCGCAGGTTCTGCTTGACGAGGTAGACAAGGTCATCTGAGAGGCGATCATGAATAAGTTCGAGTACGCCCGGCCGGAAACGGTCGGGGAGGCCGTGCGCCTGCTCGAGGAGTACGGGTCGGATGCCCGGATACTCGCAGGTGGCACGGACCTCGTCATAGAGTTGAGAAATCGCTGGACGGAACCCAAAGTGGTCATCGATGTCAAGCGAATCCCGGAATTTGCCTCGTCGATCACCGAGAACGGCGGTGTTGTTTCGATCAGCGCCGGGACTGTGATGGCCGACATCACAGCCAGCGAGCTCATTCAGAGCCGGTTCCCTGCGCTCGCCGAGGCAGCTGTCGTGGTCGGTTCGGTGCAGATCAGGGCCAGGGCCACCCTGGCCGGGAACATCTGCAACGGATCACCTGCTGCGGACACATCGCCGCCGTTGCTCGTCTACGGCGCGGTGGTTGTTGTCGCCGGGCCATCAGGCGTGCGCAGGATCCCGATCGACGACTTCATCGTCGGGCCGGGAAAGACGGCGCTCGCGCCCACGGATTTGGTGCTTGCCGTTGAGCTTCCGATTCCCGAGGGTGCATTTGGCGCCGCCTATACACGGCTGACCCGTCGTCGGGGTACCGACCTGGCATCGATAACATTGTGTTGCGGTGTCGATGGGGACGGAAATACCCGTCTTGCCTACGGCAGCGTGGGCCCGCGAGCCTTCCTCGAGATCGACGACACCGGGATACTTGCCGACCCGACGGTACCCATTGCAGAGAAGTCCGAGGCTCTTGATCGGATGTTCCACCGGGCCAGCCCGTCTCCGAAATCGCTGCGGGCCAGCCCCGACTACCGGCTCGCCATGTTGCGAGTGCTGGGTGCCAGGGCCCTGGAGACAGCGATAAGCCGAATGACGAAGGAATTGGTCTCATGAGCGACACCATCACAATTGAGGCGACCATCAATGGTCGGCCGCGCACCCTCGAGGTGGCACCAAACCACACGCTGCTCGAGGTGTTGCGGGATGAGATTGATCTAACGGGAACAAAGGAATGCTGTGTCGTCGGTGAGTGCGGCGCCTGCACAGTGATCGTCGACGGACGCGCGATGAACTCGTGTCTGATGCTGGCGGTAGAGATCGATGGAGCCGACGTGCTCACCGTCGAGGGCCTGGAGACCGAGGACGGGCTCAGCCCGCTTCAGGACGCATTTCTCGAGGACGGCGCTGCCCAATGTGGCTTCTGCATCCCCGGCCAGCTGATGGCGGCGACGGCTCTGTTGATGCACAACCCGAACCCGACCGTCGAAGAGGTACAAGAGGGATTGGCCGGGAACCTGTGCCGGTGCGCCGGCTACGAGCAGATCACCCGGGCAGTCCTCGATGCAGCAAAGGAGGCGCTCGATGCATAACGTTGGTGCCTCGGTACGCCGTGGCGGTGGCTATGGCCGGGTCACCGGTCACCAGGAGTACGTGGCCGACATCAAGCTGAACGACGTGCTGTACGTCAAGTTGATAACGCTCGATGTGGCCCGTGCCAGGATCCTCTCGATTGACACCAGCGAAGCCGAGAAGGTCCCCGGCGTTGCTTTTGTCTTCACCCCGGACGATCTACCCAAGCCGATGCCTCGATTTGGCCCCCAGTTCCAGGATCGCCCGATCCTAGCCGACGGGGAGACGAAGTATCACGGTGAGCCGGTGGCGGCTGTCGCTGCGGAGTCCAAGGACGCGGCCGAAGAAGCAGCAGTGCGGGTGAAGATCCAATATGAGGAGCTCCCCAACGGAGTGTTCTCGGTTGCCGCCGCGCTCGCACCTGATGCGGTGCTGGTCCAGGATCCGTCGATCCGACCTGCCGGCGATCCGCTGGCGCACACCAACGTCATCAGCGAGAAGCATTTTGGCTGGGGTGACATCGAGGAGCTGGCGGAAGAATCCGATCTAGTTGTCGAGGACAACTACCGGTTCCCGATGGTGACACACTTCGCCATTGAGCCCCATGGCTTCATGGCCGTACCCGAAGACGGTGGCGTCGCCATCTGGAGCACGATTCAGCATCCGTATCTTCTGCAGAAGATGATGGCGAAGATGCTCGAAATGCCGCTGTCGAAGGTGCGGGTCCACGCACCCGATCCTGGCGGTGGTTTTGGCGGCAAGCAGATCCCCAAGTACGAGCCGCTCGTCACCTACATGGCGCTGAAAGCCGGCCGGCCCTGCAGGCTCGTGCTCTCGCTGGACGAGACGTTCCAATTGGTGCGTCGCTCCTCTGCAGAGATCCGGGTCCGTATCGGCTTCGATTCCGAGGGCTATCTCAAGTTCCAGGACATCGAGACCAACTTCCTCGTCGGTGCATACGTGGACATCGCCGACCGCGTCGTTGGCAAGTCCAGCTATTCAGCAGCCGGCCCATACCGGGTGCCTGCGGTCAAGATCATCGGCAGAACGATCGTGTCACACACGATGCCGTCTACGGCATTCCGTGGCTTTGGCATCCCCCAGATCAGCTGGGCACGTGAGTCGCTGATAGATGAGGCCGCGCTCAGGCTCGGCATCGATCGTCTCGAGATCCGGCTTCGCAATCTGGCCCGCCTCGGCGACGAGTTCATCCCATTGGAACGAGCCGACGGCGACTGGGAGCAGACGGTGCGCACTGCGGCCAAGCGGATCGGATGGGGTGACCCGTTGGAGCCGAATCGGGGGCGTGGCATCGCCGTCGGTCTCAAGTCCGGCCCGACGACCGGTCTGTCCTATTCGACGGTTCGCCTTCTGTTTGACGGCAGCGCAATCATCTATGCCGGTACGTCAGACATGGGTCAGGGTGCCAGGACCATCTTTGCGCAGATCGGCGCCGACGAGCTCGGCGTCGAACTCGATCAGGTGCGTGTCGTCATGGGAGACACGGCGATGGTGCCGTTTGACCAGCAGACATCAGCGAGCCGCTCGTCGGTGCTGATGGGAACCGCAGTGCACCGCGCTTGCCAGGACATCCAGCACAAGGTCACAGCGATGGCCGCCAACCTGTATGGGATCGACGAGGAGGCCATCAAGGTCGAAGGCGGCGTGCTCGCATTGCGCGACCGCGAGGTCTCATTGATCCAGGTGGTTCAGGAGGCACTGGCTCCGCTCGGCGGTGAGGTGATCGGCAATGGCGAGATGCGCAAGAACAAGGACCCGAACCATCCGCTCGGTGGTACGGCTGCGTTCTTCGAGTTCAACTGCACCGCTTCCGAGGTCGAGGTGGACACCGAGACGGGCCATGTCACTCTGATCAAGCACGTCACAGTTGGTGACGTCGGCCGGTCGCTAAATCCGTTGCAGGTGAAGTCTCAGGACGACGGAGCCGCCATCCAGGGTCTCGGCCACACGTTGATGGAGCACTACATCTTCGACGACGCGGGTCGGGTGCGGAACATCGGAGCCATCGACTATCGGATCCTCACCAGCATGGACCTGCCGCTCGAGTTGCACAGTGAGAGCACCGAGAACGCCGATGGCCCGGGGCCCTACGGGATCAAGGGCGTGAGTGAAGGCAGCCTGCTCGTCACTGCACCGGCGGTCGGAGCGGCGATTCGGGAAGCAACGGGTGTGGTGATTCGTGACCTGCCCATGACCCCGCAACGTGTTTGGGAAGCCATGCAGGAGGAGAAGAAATGAACCCTGAATTGGAAGTCGGGCCGGTACGAGACATGCCGGCGTCGAAGGTTGTCGAAGCAGCCCGGTATGTCAAGACGGGCAAGCAGTACTCGCTGTCGGTGCCCCGTTTTCCCGGGATGCCCCTCTTTCCGGGGCATCCGCCGTTCCAGGTCGTCAACTACCGGACCCCACCGGGGATCATCGCCGGTAACGAGGAGCCGTGGGGCCCACCCAATGAAGTGAACCTGGGGTATATGGCCGAGTATCTGATGGCGTGCTCCCACTCGGGTGCGCACATCGACGGGCTTGCTCACATGACCATCGGAGAAGACAACCACTGGTACGGCGGGGGCAACACAAAAGAGCACATGACCGACCACGGCCCGAAGTTCGGCGATGCTTCCAAGCTGCCGACTTTCTTCACCCGTGGTGTGCTGCTCGATCCGCCCGCCTACCGCGGTGTCGATGCGCTGCCGGCTCATGAGCCGGTCGGAGCCGATGAGCTCCAGGCGGTCGCAAAGGCGCAGGGTGTCGAGGTGCGACCGTGGGATGTGGTGCTGATCCGCACCGGCTATCTGAAGTACTGGCCGGATGCCGATCGGATGAACGAGCACCTGACGGCCGGTCCCGACCTGTCGGCAGCGGAGTGGTTGTTGGAGAGCGGTGTGATTGCCACCGGTACCGACACCGAGACCTATGAGGTCATGCCGACGCCCGATCGTGGCTCGCCCGCCAACCCACAGCCGGTGCACACCAAGCTGCTGATAGAGAACGGCATCTACCTTCTCGAGAGCATCTATCTAGAGGAAATCGCACGCGACAAGGTCTATGAGTTTCTCTTTGTGATGTTGCCGCTGAAGATCAAGGGAGCCACGGGCTCGATGGTCGACCCGCTGGCTCTGATCTAGACCAAACCCAACAACATTCGGGAGAACCAATGAAAGCTCTGGTCGTCGCAGAGCCGAATGTCTTCGCTATTGAGGAGCTTGCCAGGCCTGTGCCCGGCCCTCACGAGGTCGTGGCACGGGTGCGTGCGACCGCTATTTGCGGGACAGATGCTCATCTAATCGCAGGCCACTACCCGGGCTTCTGGCCACCTTCGTTCCCGTTCACGCCCGGCCACGAGTGGGCAGGCGAACTGGTGGAGGTGAGCCCCGAGGCCGTCAGTCTTGGCTGGTCGGTGGGTGACCGGGTTTGTGGGACTTCCCACGACGCTTGTGGCAACTGCCAGAAGTGCGTGGAGGGGCGCTACAACCTCTGCGAGAACTACGGGAACATGGACGTGCACCGCCAGTATGGGCACAACTACCCGGGTGCCTTCGCCGAGTATGTGCTGCACGGCGTCAAGTCGATCTTCCGGCTCCCCGACGACATGGATTACGCCACAGGCGCGGTTGTCGATCCGGCATCCATCGCCCTGCACACCGCCAACCGTGGGGGAGTGCGACCCGGGGACACCGTCGTGGTCTTCGGGCCCGGCCCGGTCGGGTTGCTCGTCGCCGATGCGGCCCGGGTGCGTGGCGCTGCCCGGGTGATTGTTGTCGGCCGGGGTGAGCGTCTCGAGCAAGCCGCCGCGATGGGCAATGAGACGATCGATTTCGAGAAAACCGATCCGGTCGAATGCATCAAGAAGGTTACCGATGGTCACGGTGCCGACGTGATTCTGGATTGTGCCGGAGTCGCCGACACGTTTCAGTGGTCGATCCCGGCCCTTCGCAAGGGGGGGCGGATCGCTGCGGTGGGCATTCCGGTCGACCAGGTGAAGCTCGATTTCCAGGAGTTTGTTCTCTACGAGAAGGAACTCGTCGGGGTCCGTGCGTCGGCAGGGGAGATGCGGCACGTCCTCCCGCTGGTTGCCAACGGCACGATTCGCGCCAAGGACCTCATCACCCATCGGTTCCCCCTCGATGACTTTGCGGTTGCGCTGGCTACGTTCAACGAGCGGCGCGAAGGTGCGATGAAGGTCATAGTCGAACCATGACCGGGGGGCGATTCGGGTTCTCTATTCTCGTGCTCTGCGCCGGGAACATCGGTCGCTCGCCTCTGGCGGAAGTGATGCTGCGTTCGGCCCTTGCGTCTGCGCTCGGCTGGACCGAAGCGGAGATGCAGTCTCGCGGTGTGGTTGTGACTTCGGCGGGTACCGATGCTCCCGAAGGCCACGCCGCCTCCGACCGGGGATTGGCGTTTGCCGCCCAACGTGGCCTCGATCTCTCCCTTCACCGGGCGCACCCGTTGACCAGACAGGAGCTTGTCGACGCCGACCTCGTTCTCTGCATGGATCTCCAGCAGGTGACAGCAGTTGCCGCCATGTATGCCGGAGCGATGGACAAGACCGAGTTGATGGCGGGGGAGGGAGTCGAGATCCCCGATCCACATCACCGGAGCGACGCGTTTTTCCTGGATATCGCCGAGAGTATCGAATCGGCTGTGCAAGAGCGGCTTCCGGACCTTGTGGCCCGTGTCGAGTCGCAGGTCAACGATGGTGGCGATCCGGGCCGTATTGAATTGACCTAAAGACCGACAGGCCGTATATTCTACATAATCGATTATCGAGGATGGAGTCCGTGACCTACGTTTACGCTTTCAACCACTCACACGACCTGCCTCATGCAGAGGTGACTTCTCTGGTGGGAGGAAAGGCAGCCAACCTAGGTGTCATGACCAATGAGCTCGGTCTGCCGGTGCCACCCGGCTTCGTCATCTCGACCGAAGCCTGTCGTCAATACCTCGCCAACGGCTGGCCCTATGGTCTCGACGCTGAGATCGAACGGCACATCGAGCAGCTGGAGAGGGCAGTCGGCAGAGTCTTCGGGGACGCGACCGACCCGTTGCTCGTCAGCGTCCGGTCGGGTGCCCCGATCTCCATGCCCGGCATGATGGACACGATCCTCAATCTCGGTCTCAATCCGGACACCGCTGCAGGTCTCGTCGCCCTCACCGGTAGCGAGGCATTTGTCGACGGGTGCCGGGAACGCTTTGTCAACCAATACCAGGACATCGTTGGAGAAGCGCCGGCGGAGGACCCGTGGCGACAGCTGCGTGGTGCGATCGAAGCCGTATTTCGCTCATGGAACAGCGCCAGAGCCCGCAGTTACCGCGAGCGGGAAGGGATTTCGGACGGTCTCGGCACCGGCGTCATCGTCCAGACGATGGTCTTCGGCAACATGGGCGATGACTCGGCGACCGGCGTCCTATTCACCCGGAACCCGGCGACCGGCGAGAACCAGGTCTACGGCGATCTGATGTTCAACGCACAGGGCGAAGACGTCGTCGCTGGCACCCACCAGACCGAGTCGATAGGTGTGCTCGACGACCGGATGCCGGACGTCGCCAAAGAGCTGCGTACCTATGCACAGCGCCTCGAGCACTACTACGCAGACGTATGCGATATCGAGTTCACCATCGAGCGCGGCAAGCTCTGGATGCTGCAAACCCGTATCGGCAAGCGCAGCCCCCAGGCGGCATTGCGGATCGCAATCGAGATGGCTGAGGACGAGGAGTTTCCCGTAGACAAGGCTGAGGCCGTGCGTCGAGTCGTCGGGTACCTGGTCGATCCGCCGCTGGCACCGGCACGGCTCGACGAAGACGCCACGCCGATTTGTGTTGGTCTCGGCGTCTCGCCCGGTGTGGCTTCCGGTCAGATGGCAACTACCCCGGAAAAGGCTGTCGCGATGGCCGAAGCCGGAGATCAGGTAGTGCTGATTCGCCAGGGGACTTCCCCCGACGACGTGCACGGCATGGCTAAGT